>Ga0213920_1001013_pt1 | contig 17046 bp, 16 predicted proteins | sample McNCre1117MG_FD_161054 | JGI IMG/M metagenome (GOLD analysis project Ga0213920, IMG submission 161054) | Freshwater microbial communities from McNutts Creek, Athens, Georgia, United States - 11-17 MG | ecosystem: Environmental > Aquatic > Freshwater > Creek | place: USA: Georgia | collected...
AAGGCTATCGAATGCCGGCGACAACTAGTAGCGATGTTCTCTGCAGGCGATTACTTATAAACAGTTAGTTGTAAACAGATGGTGCCAAAACCGCAACGCCCTTGAGTGTGCGATAGTTTTCGGCATAGTCGAGGCCATAGCCGACCACGAACTCGTTTGGAATTTCAAAGCCAACCATCGCCACTTTGACATCAACCTTGGCTGCGTCTGGCTTGCGAAGGAAGGCGACTATTTCAACCGAGGCGGCTCCGCGGGCTTCGAGGTTTGCGGCCAACCAGGAGAGGGTCAGCCCAGAATCGATAATGTCCTCGACGATGATGACGTGGCGGCCCAGCACATCGGCATCCAGGTCTTTCAGAATTCGCACGACACCCGATGAGACGGTGCCTGAACCGTATGAAGAAACCGCCATCCAGTCCATCTGAACCGGGATCTGAATTGCACGGGAAAGGTCAGCCATGAACATGACTGCACCCTTGAGCACACCAATCAGCAAGACATCCTTGCCCTCATACTTGGCGTCAATTTCCGCTGCAAGCTCGGCAACCTTTGCGGTGATCTGCTCTTCGGTGACTAGCACCTTGGTGATTTCGTTGCTTACCTTTGACAGATCCACTTAGCAGGCTCCTGGGTTGAGGGTTTTCGTGGTTTTTAGGGTGATTTGCGCACCCTGTCGTACAACTCTAACCCCTGGCAAGGTCAGTTCTTTCTGCCCGTGCCAGTTATCGATCAGATCAGTCACAGCCAAGACGTGAACCCTCGAAATTGTGGCGCCAAACACCTCTAAAGCCCGCAAAATTACTCGGTTTCTGATTGCCGGCGGCAAATCTTTCAGGCGGTCCACATCAAGCGTCAAGGATGTCGGCCCAGCCGAAACGGCCAAGTCATATGCGGCGAGCGCCTGAGCGTCCAAGTAATCGGTGTCCTCACGAAGCAGTTCGGCGGTGCGAGCCAGGGCTTCGGCAACCCCGGGGCCAAGTTCGGCTTCAAGCATCGGCAGCACGTTGTTTCGCACGCGCACTCGGGTAAAGCGCTCCTCCGAATTTTGCGGGTCGGCCCACGGTTTCAAACCCGAATCTGAACAGAAGGCATGAGTCACCTCGCGCTTGATGCCAAGCAGTGGTCGCAAATAGCGGCCCGAATGTGCGGCCATGCCATTGAGTGCTCTGGCCCCAGAACCTCGTGCCAGACCAAGCAGAACAGTTTCGGCCTGGTCATCTAGAGTGTGGCCCAGCATAATCGCCTTGGCGTCGAGTGCCGCGGCAGCTTCATCCAAGGCCTGATAGCGTGCTGCGCGAGCGGCTGCCTCTGGCCCGCCATCGGTGCCCACAGAAACCGGGGCAACTTGAACCGGGTCAAGGCCGAGGCCACGAAGCACCTCTGCGGTTTCGGCGGCAATCTGCTTGGTCACTGCCTGGATGCCATGTTCAACAATCACTGCCCCGGCCAAAATGCCTGCCCTTGGCGCTTCAAAGGCAACCGCTGCGGCGAGCGCCAAACTATCTGGCCCACCCGAGCAAGCAACCAAAACTAGATCGCCGGCAACCACACCGGCGGCATCCCAAGACTGTCGCACCGCACGGCGCACATCGGCAATGGCCGGGGTCAGGCGCGGGCGATCATTCAACAGAGTCTCGTTTCGTGAGTCTTTGGGCTTTTGGGTAATCTTTTAGAGGACATGCGAGATTTTTCTCTCGCCTCAAGCCTATTTAGGAGAACCATGGGTTACGAAGCAGTTATCGAGATTCCTCGCGGAAGTCGCAACAAGTATGAGGTCGACCACGAGACCGGTCGCGTTCACCTAGACCGCGTTATTTTCACCCCATTCGTCTATCCAGTCGACTATGGCTACTTTGACAAGACCCTCGGCGGCGATGGCGACCCGCTAGACGCACTAGTGCTTCTTGAGTTCCCGGTTTTCCCTGGCGTTGTAGTTGACGTGCGCCCGGTTGGCGTTTTGCCTATGGAAGACGATGGCGGCATCGATGAGAAGGTCATCTGCGTACAGACCAAGGACCCTCGCTGGGCACACATCCAAGACATCACCGATGTGCCAGAGCAGACCAAGAACGAATTGCTGCACTTCTTCTCACACTACAAAGACCTAGAGCCAGGCAAATGGGTCAAGGTTGGGGAATGGCAGGGCAAGGATGTTGCCGAGCGCCTAATCCAAGAGGCCATCGAGCGCTTTAAGACCACCGCTCACTAATCGAGCACGCTCACAAGTCGAGCAATAAAAAGATCCCGTCACGAAAATGGCGGGATCTTTTTTTGCTCTCAGAGCGGAACGGAAATTATTAGGCGGTAGGCCGGCCGGCATATGGGAAAAGTTCACCGTAGCGAACCGGAACAATCCGCACGGTTCGGGCAGGGTTTGGTGCCTCAAGCATCATTTCGCCACCGAGGTAAATTGCCACGTGGTACTTGTCGCCATTGAAGCTCGAATCCTGCGAATACCAAATCAGGTCGCCGGTTTGCCACTGGCTCAGTGGCACCAACTTGCGCGCTGCCGCCAAGGTGTTGAACTGATTGGTTGCCGAGTGAGTGCCAATGAATACACCGGCTGCTGCGTAAGCGGCCTTGGTAATTCCAGAACAGTCCCAAACATCTGGGCCCATGCCGCCAAGCACGTAGCGCTCGCCGAGGTTGGCCTTGGCAAAGTCGAGCGCAATCTGCACCTTGGTAGAGTCTGGGTCGCCAACCGCATAAAGCTCTGGAGCAATTGGCTTCGAGGTGCCGGCATTCTGGCGGGCTTCAGCAGCCAGACCCTCGGCACGCTGACGCTCTAGGTCAGCAGAGGTGTTTTGCAACACTGCCAACTGAGCATAAAAAGTCTTGTTGAGGCGGTTGTTCTCGTCGACCTTGGCTTGAACCTCGTTGGCGGCAGTCTGTGCCACGGTGAACAATGCCTTAGCCGAGGCTGCCTTGGTGGCAAGCTCGGCCTTCGCGCCGGCCAACTCATCGGTGAGGGACTGCGCATATTTTTGCTTGGCCATTGACCGGTTATAGATGGTGTCGCTCTGTTGAGCCACCTTCTCTTGTGCGCCCAACTGATAAAGCAGGTCGCTGGCTTTGCCGGCATTCAAAAATAAATTCAGCGATGTTCCGCCCGAACCATCGCGATACATCTGAGCCGCAATTTGGCCCAGCTGAGCCTTGGCCTTGTTGGCTTCGGCATTTGCCGCGTCAGCCTGAGACTGCAAACTTTTGACCTTGGCGGTCATTGCGTCAACGGCATCCTGGGCCTGGTTAAAAGCTTCGCCCTTGATTTGGGCAACCCGGCCGAGTTTGTTTGCTTCAACGGCCAAGTCTTGAACGATCTTCTCGATTCGAGCGATCATCAGCTTCTTAGCGGCCACGTTTCGCTTGGCAGCGGCAACCTCGGCGGCACTTGGATAGTTCGGTTTCGCCCAGGATGGAGCCACCACCGTGGCGCCGAAAACCATGGATGCGCTGGCAACCGTGGCAATCAAGACGCGCGAAAAACGAAACTTCATACCTTCGAAACTAACACGGGTTGCGAAACAACCTCGGTAGCGACTATTGTTGACGCTTGGTGCTATGAAGTATCCGCTTTATAGGCCCCATCGTTTAGAGGCCTAGGACACCGCCCTTTCACGGCGGCAGCACGGGTTCGAATCCCGTTGGGGTCACTATGAAGCGATGTACTCGAGTACACCGGCAACAAAAGCAACACCAGCACCAAGTAAGGTCCTGTAGCGCAGTTGGTTAGCGCGCCGCCCTGTCACGGCGGAGGTCGCGGGTTCAAGTCCCGTCAGGATCGCTCTATAAGAGCCCTTCATTAGGAGGGCTTTTATTGAATGAAGATGGTTTCCATCTTCGGCCCTGTAGCTCAGTTGGTAGAGCGAACGACTGAAAATCGTTAGGTCACCGGATCGACGCCGGTCGGGGCCACTGAAACTCCCGAGACCATCGCAGTCTCGGGTTTTTCTTTTAAGCGGTCAATCTTGCCTGCAATAGGCTCTTTTAGTGACCACGATTCTTCTCGGCCTTTCCACCGCATTGGTTTACGGTTTTGCCGATTTCTTCGGAGCCCTCGGTTCGAAGCGAATCAATCCGATTGTGGTCACCTTCTGGTCGGGGCTCTCCGGCCTGGCCCTGCTCTTGGCTGCGGCTTATTTCATGGGTGCAGATTTTTCGACCACCGGCATTTTTTGGGGTGTGGTCGCCGGCATCGCTTCAGCAATTGCGATGACCTGCCTTTATGCGGCTCTGGCAATCGGCCCAATTTCGATCCTCTCGCCACTGGGAGCTGTGGTTTCAGCAATTGTTCCCCTGATCGTGGGAACACTCCAGGGCGATCGGCTATCTAGTTGGGGCTGGATAGCGCTGGGCGGCATCCTGGTGGCGGTGGTTTTGGTCGGTTTTGTGCCGGGTGAGAATGTGCGTTTGCCAAGCGCCAAGGGGCTTTTGCTTGGTCTGACCGCAGGTGCGGGCATCGGTGTGGTTTTGATTGCGCTAGCCAAGGCCCCGCATGAGACCGGGCTCACTTCTGTAATTTTCTTGAGGGCCACCAGCGCCGGTTTGCTCGGGCTTTTTATGTTCTTCAAAGTGTTTGTGTCAAAGTCTGGCAAGGGTGCAGTTGGCGAGCGCCCAGCAGCGAAGGCCCCAATCGGTTTTTGGTGGGCCGTGATCATCGCCGGTTTCTTTGACTCGAGCGCCAACGTATTTTTCACACTCGCCAGCCGCCAGGGTTCACTTTCGGTGGTTGCCGTTTTGACCGCGCTTTATCCTCTGGGCACAATTTTGTTGGCAAGAATCTTCTTGAAGGAAAAGATCGCCAAGACCCAACTGCTAGGAATTCTGATTGCCCTGGCAGCATCTGCGGTTCTGGCGATTGCGTGAGTTTTTGCACCAATGCACAAAAGTTTCCAATAACCTAGTGCCATGACTAAAACACGCAATCGTTGGATTGGCCTCGTCTTTATTTCGATGGCTATTTCGCTCGTAATTATCGACGGAACCATCGTCAACACGATCTTCCCAAACGTTATCCGCGCTCTTAACTTGACCTCCACTCAGGTGCAGTGGGTTCAAGAAAGTTATGTCCTAGTTTTTGCATCCCTGCTGTTGGTTTGGGGTTCCTTGGCAGACCGAGTTGGCCGCCGCTTGCTCTTGGTCATCGGTTTGGGCATCTTCGTTGGCGCTTCAATGTGGGCAGGTTTCAGCACCGATGCATCATCGATGATTCTGGCCCGCGTGGCTCAGGGCTTTGGTGGCGCAATGGTTCTGCCAACCACCCTGTCTTTGGTAAACGCAAACTTTGAGGGCAAAGAGCGTGGAATCGCATTTGCTGTCTGGGGTTCGACCATCGGTGGAATGGTGGCCCTTGGCCCGGTTCTTGGTGGCTGGCTAGCCACCGACTTTGGCGCAGACGGTTGGCGTTGGGCTTTCAACGTCAACTTGCCACTTGGCGCAATCGTCATCGCAGGTCTGCTGTTTTGGGTTAGCGAGTCTAAGCAGGAGCACCGCGAGGGCGGCATCGACATCGTTGGTGCACTCATTTCTGTGGTCATGTTTGCGACCCTGGTTTTTGGTCTAATCGAAGGCCGCATCTATGGCTGGTGGGAAGCAAGCACCAAGAACGTTTTCGAAATTGGCAGCTTCAAGTGGGCCACCGATGGAATCTCAATCATCCCGGTATCCCTCGCGATTTCGGTCATCTTCTTCGTGCTCTTTGTGCTTTGGGAGCGCGCACGTGACCGCGCCCACAAGAACGTTCTGCTTGACCTTGCACTGTTCAAGATTGGCTCATTCCGAAACGGCTCATTCGCTGCGCTGATCATCTCGATGGGTGAATTCGGATTGCTCTTTGCAATCCCACTTTGGCTGCAAGACGTTGAGGGCCTAACCCCGGTTTCATCTGGTTTGGTGCTGCTTTGGTTGGCCGGCGGGGCCTTTTTGGCTTCGGGCGTTGGTGGCGCGATGAGCGGCAAACTCCCGGCAGTTCGCGCGGTGCAGATCGGTGTGCTTTTTGAACTCATCGGTGTGGCCGGAATCGCTTTGATTTCCAGCACCGGCGGCGGCTGGTGGCCAGTTGCTCCATTCCTTCTCATTTATGGAATCGGTGTGGGCTTGGCAACCGCTCAGCTAACCGGCGTGATCATGGTTGATGTTCCAATCGCAAAGATTGGTCAGGCCTCTGGCTCACAGAGCACGGTTCGTCAGATCGGTTCGGCTCTTGGAATCGCGGTGCTTGGAACCGTACTGTTCACCTCAACTCAGGCTGCCGCAGAAAACAACATTCGAAGCATCGCCTTCATTTCAGCTGCCCCTAAGGCAGAACAGGATGTCTTTGTAAATGGCATTGCGGGCCCGGTCGTCGATTCTGCCGGTTCGGCTATTCCTTCAATCAGCAAATTCTTGCAAACCCAGCAGGTTCCAAAGTCTGCCGCCGATGAAGTTCAGCGCGCTGCGGAGGATGGTTTCACCACCGGTGTGAAAACCACCGGCTGGGCTGCTGCCGGGTTCCTATTCCTCGGCTTGCTATCGACATTTTCGATGGGCGCTCGTCGCCGCCCGGAGGAAGCGAAAGCTGACAAAGCTTCGGCCTAGTCTGAAAATCTAGACAAAGGTGGCCTCACGCTGAAAAGCGCTGAGGCCACCGGCGTTTAAGAGTAGATTTATCTCTCGTGATTGAGTCATTAAAGCCAAAGCGCATCTTCCTCGGTAAGAAGCTCTCAAACAAGAGTGCAGAGGGTCAACTTCTTCCAAAGTGGATTGCCCTCCCGATCTTCTCGAGCGACCCACTTTCATCGGTGGCATATGGTCCTCAAGAGCTTTTGATGATCCTCACCCTCGGTGGCGCCAGCTTCTTGGCGTTCGCACCATGGATCGCCGCAATCGTTGTTCTCTTGCTTTTCGTGATCATTCTCAGCTACCGCAAAGTCGTTGCCGCATACCCATCCGGCGGTGGTGACTATGAGGTTGCCCAAAAGAATTTGGGTTCAAAGGCTGCGCTCACCGTGGCATCGGCGCTGTTGCTTGACTATGTGATGACGGTTGCCGTTTCGATCGCCTCAGGTGTTGACAACCTAATTTCGGCGTTCCCGGGCCTAGACCCATGGCGCGTCGAAATGGCCGTATTTTTCATCTTGTTCCTACTGGCAATTAACCTTCGCGGCGTTCGCGAGTCTGGCTTCGCTTTTGCCGTGCCAACCTATTTGTTCTTGGCAACCGTGGCAATCATGATTTTCTCGGGCATTTTCAAGTTGCTCAGCAATCAGCCAATCGTTGCCCCTTCGGCCGGTTACCACCTGGTGCCCGAGTCCACACTGGTGGCCACACCATTCCTAGTCGTGATGCTCCTACTCCGATCCTTTGCCTCCGGTTCCGCTGCCCTGACCGGTGTTGAGGCAATCGCAAACGGTGTTCCGGCCTTCCGCCTGCCAAAGGTCAAAAACGCACAAATTACCATGTCATGGATGGGTGCCAGCGCGATCTTCATGTTCGCCGGCATCGTGGTTTTTGCGCTGATCTCAGGCGTCAAGTACCTCGAGGACCCGGCACTGCAGGGCCACGACATCGTTGGCCCACAGATGTCAGTCATTGCGCAGTTGGGCACCGCGATCTTCGGTGGCGGCTCGGTTTTGTTCTATGTTTTGCAGGCGGCCACCGCGGCAATTTTGTTGCTTGCCGCAAACACCGCATTCAACGGTTTCCCGCTCTTGACCTCGGTGCTGGCCAAGGACGGTTATGCCCCTAAGGCGTTGCTGACCCGAGGCGACCGTTTGGTCTACTCGAACGGAATGCTCTCACTAACCCTGGCCGCACTTGCGATGATCCTGGTCTTCCAGGCTTCGGTAACCGCACTGATTCAGCTATATGTTCTAGGTGTTTTCACCTCGTTCACCCTGGGCCAAATGGGTATGTTGAAGCACTGGCGTCGTGGCCTGAAGAAGGGCACGATCAGCCGCAAGGAGGCCCTGTCGGGTCGTCTAATTAATGGTTTCGGCGCCTCGCTAACCGCTGCTGTTTTGGTCATCGTTTCAATCACCAAGTTCACTCACGGTGCCTGGATGGTTTTCATCATCATGCCTTTCCTCTGGGTAGTGATGTGGGCAACCGGCCGCTACTACGATGCGGTCAACCGTGAGATCGCTCTAGACCCTGACATCAAGTTCGGCAGCAAGGGCGACTATGCCGTGGTCTTGATGGACAAGCTCAACAAGCCTCAGCTCAAGGCTCTCGACTATGCCCTCTCAAGCCGTCACACCCGCTTGGACGTTCTGCACGTTGCCGCCGACCCTGCCGCTTCGAAGAAGTTTGAGCGTGACTGGAAGAAGTTTGGTCTTGAGGTTCCACTAAAGATCATCGAGAGCCCATACCGCGAGTTCGGCGCTCCGCTAGTCGAATACCTTCAGGCACACCGTGCCGAGTTTGGTTCAGAGCGCATTTCGGTCTACATGCCAAAGTTGGTTGTGGGTCACTGGTGGGAGCACATCTTGCACAACCACCGCGCCAACCGCATTCGCAAGCAGCTCATGTATGTTCGCGGCGTGATGGTCACCCTGGTTCCTTGGCGCCTAGAGTCGGCCGAGTATGCCAACCCACTCAGCCGTCGCCCACTTCCGGGTGACGCTCGCCGAGGCGAATTTGTTCGCCCAGCTCTTCGACGTCACCGGCTTGGTGGCGGCGTAACCAAGGTGCGCGCAAAGCGCATTGATGAGGACTAAACCTTGACCATAAATTGGAAAATGATCGCGCTGGTATTTGCCGGTGGCGCATTAGGAACCCTGCTGAGAACCGGAGTATCTTTCGGTCTCGACAGCTTCACATCGATTGCAGCGGTTAACGTTGTCGGCTCGGCGATTATCGGCTGGCTTAATAGTGACCCGAGATTTGCCAGTGAGGGTCGCCGTGCTTTTTGGGCGCTTGGTTTCACCGGCGGCTTCACATCGATGAGCGCAGTCGCACTTGTCAGCGCAACCACTTTCGCGGCCCCGATCATCTTGGGTCAGCAGTTCAACTGGATTCCAGTGGCTTTGATTGTCGCGATTTTTGCCCTGAGCATGCTTGCCTACTGGGGAGCCCACGCACTAACCGCGCGCCTAACCGGCAACGATGCCGTGGTCAGCCACGAAGTTGAAGAGGTCACCGAATGAACTTCGTCTATCTACTCCTTGTCGCTTTAGCCGGTGGCCTCGGCTCAGTTCTTAGAATGCTGCTTGCCGGTTGGATTGGCGCCTTGCCATGGGGCATTTTGACCGCCAACACCGCCGCTTCATTCATCACCGGTGCGGCCTTGATTGGCTTCCAAAACGACCCATTGGTTGCCACCATCCTCGTCACCGGAATCTGCGGCGGGCTCTCGACCTTCAGCACTTTCTCGGCTCAAACCGTTGAGTACTTCAAGGCCAAGCAGGTTTGGCGCGGAGTTGCAAACTTCGCACTGAACTTCACTGTTCCGGCCGCTGCCGCTCTTGGCGGGCTCTTTCTGCTCTACACCCTGCTAAAATAGGCAGACACTTAGTTCTAAACGAAGTTCCAATCGATTCCAGCGCGAAAGTTCGCGCCCAAGCACGTGTAAGGGGGTCTCGCCATGGGGCGTGGCCGTCAAAAGGCAAAGCACACCAAGGTGGCTCGTGAGCTGAAGTACTTCAGCCCGAACACCGATTTGTCCGCGCTTGAAAAAGAAATTGGTCACATTCCGCCAGCCAGCTCAGGCTTCGCCGGCGATGCCGAACCAGAGTATGAAGACAAGTGGGCAGACCTCTATTCAGAGGATGAAGACGCAGATTCAGACGACGCAGATTCTGAAAACGAATCTGGTCGCAAGTAACTCGTAGAACTAGAAAACCCCGAGCCATTGGCTCGGGGTTTCCCATTTGAATCTCTTTAGGCCTTTGCCTCTGCAATGACCGGAAGTTCTTTGCGGAGGTTAGGGCAACAACCAATCGCGCAGGCATCAACCCAAGGCCCGAGCTTTGACAGGGCCTTCTTCTCGGCACCATTCTGGCGCTCCAGAATTAGGTCGGCAATTCCATCAACAAATTCTGGCGCAACGCCGGCAGTCACCACTCGAGCAAACTCAAGATTGCGCTCTTCAGCAGTCTCCTTGGCTTCGTTGTCTAGGTCCCAAACCACTTCAACGTGATCGCTCACAAAACCAATCGGCACAATGATGATGCCCTTGGTTCCAGCGTCGGCCGCTTCGTTAATGGCGTCGTTTACATCCGGCTCCAACCAAGGCACCGATGGCGAACCTGAGCGAGACTGGTAGACCAGTGACCAGGCTGGGAGGTCAGCGCCGATCTTCTCGGCAACCTTCTTCATGGTTTCCTCGGCGGCGGCTAGGTGCTGAGCGGCGTAGGCGCCACCTTCACCGGCAAGAGCCGCAAACTCATCGCGGCGGGCTTCTGGGCCAGAGCTGACTCCCATCGCGGTTGGAATCGAGTGAGTGGCAAACATGATTGAAATGTCTGCTGAAGCCAAGCCCTGGTTCTTCATCGCGCTGATTTTGTCGGCAAGATCTTCGGCAACCGGGGTGATGAAACCTGGGTGGTCAAAATAGTGACGAACCTTGTCGATGTTTAGCTTGCCCTCAAGACCAGCCTCGGCAAGCGCACCGGCCAAGTTCTCACGATACTGACGGCAACCTGAATATGAAGAATAAGCGCTGGTGACCCAAGCCAAAACATTACGGTGACCATCTTCATACATCTGCTTCAACACATCGGCAAAGAATGGCGCAGAGTTTCGGTTGCCCCAATAAATTGGGATGTCGATTCCGCGGCTTGGGAAGTGCGCGCGCATGGCAGCCAGTAGTGCACGGTTCTGCTCATTGATTGGGCTGACTCCACCAAGAGCCAAGTAGTGGTGAGAAACTTCTTCGAGACGTTCGCGAGGAACCCCACGGCCGGCAGTTACGCGCTCGAGGTAAGGCATTACCTCGTCAGGGCCTTCTGGGCCACCGAAAGAAGTCAGCAGAATTGCGTCATAGGTCATGCGAAAAGTTCTCCGATTTTCTTGTTTTCAATTAGGCGGCCGGTGTAAAACGGAATTTCTTCGCGCACGTGCAGGCGAGCCTTCGTGGCACGAAGTTCACGCATCATGTCGACGATTTCGTGCAGTTCATTTGACTCGAGTGCGAGCAACCATTCATAGTCGCCCAGCGCAAAAGATGAAACCGTGTTGCTCAGAATTCCCTTGAAGTCGCGGCCTGCCATACCGTGTTCGATCAGCATCGCACGGCGCTCTTCTTCAGGAAGCAAATACCACTCGTATGAGCGGACGAATGGGTAGACGCAGAGCCAATCCTTGGCCCCGGCGCCGGTCATAAAGGCAGGCACGTGCCCCTTGTTGAATTCTGCTGGGCGGTGCAAGCCCATCGCCGACCAAACTGGAACGAAGGCCGCACCCAGCTCGGTCTTGGCAAATTTGCGCAGTGCCGACTGAATCAGTTCGGCGGTTGGCGCGTGCAACCAGAGCACAAGTTCGGCATCGGCACGAAGCGCAGAAACGTCATATGCTCCACGAAGTTCAACGTCATCCTTGGCTAGCTTTTTGAGCAGTTTGGTGAAACTTTCAGAAGCGCTCTTGGCATCTTTGATCGGAGCGACCTGGTGAAAGGCAGTCCAAGTTGTATAGCGAATGGTTTCGTTGATTTCTCGGGCTGTAATTTTTGCCGGAGATTCCTTAATTTCAGTCACCATGTGAGTATCGCACACCAATCTGAGAGGTAGTTTCTAGGGTTTTTGCAATAACGCCGGTGATGCCGTTGCCACCGAGGCCAGCACCAACAATTCCAAGCCCGTGGACATTAGCCACTGCACGCTGAAGTTTTGCTATTAGATCTTGGTGCCCGGGAACCGACTGGATGAGAGCCTTCGGCCAAATCACGACGGCAGAGTCGAGAAGGTTTGATCGCTGCAATCCGTAGAGTTCCTCTGCGTCCCGCAGGGCAACTTCAACCAACTCTTCCGGTGCAACCGGGATGACGCCATCGCGGCCGTATGAAAGTCTCAGGATCTCAACCTCTGGGTCGAACTGTGCCTTGAGCCAAGCCCACTTCGCCGATGCATGGGTTGAGGCTTTGGCCAAGACCCTTGAATCACCCTCGGCAACTAGAACCCCCGAACCCAGCGGCTGAGCTGCCAAGTGCTCGTTTTCGATAGCTAGGGTCACCACGGCAACATCGACCGCTTTAATTCCAGAAAGAAGCTCGGCAATGTCAGGCTCGCTGGCCAGCAATTCGGCGGCCACGTTTGGTGGCACCGCAACTACCAGGCGATCGGCGCTCAGGTTTGGCGACCCACTGACCGAAATATCGAAATAACTTTCCTCAATCGAAACCTTTTGCACGGCCGAGTTCAATCGAATCTCCACACCCAGATTCTCAACTTCTTGGGTTAGAGCAGCAACCAACTTGTGCATTCCGCCAACGAAACCGGAAACCGCTGCCCCCGGCGTGGCCGAATGAGCGCGCAATTTTGCCACACCGCCGACCAGTGAACCGGCTTCTGCTGCGGCCTCAAGCAGACCAGGTGCAACAACTCGAAGTTCGAGTTTCATCGGGTCCGAGGCGTGCACGCCGCCGATTACTGGCGCCACACCGTTGTCCAGGAACGCCTTACCGAGACGGGCAAGAACAACTTCGCCGATGGTTGGTGAGCCGTCGAACTGCCAAGGCTTTGAGTCAAGGCGTTTGGCTTCCTCAATCGCATCCTCGCCAACCGAGATTAGAAGCGTCTCATCTTCGAGCGATGCCGGAATTCCCAAAATACCAACTGGGATTGGTGCTGTGCGGCCACCGATTCTGATTCGAGCGTCTGACCTGGTTGGCCTATTGACCTGGTGGCTAAGACCCAGACTTTCGATGAGTTGCAGAGTGTGTGGCCTCGAAACTGCAAACGCCTCGGCGCCCGAGTCAACCGTTTTGCCAAGTAGCGTGACGGCAGAAATCAAACCGCCCAGGCGCCCTGAGGCTTCGAGCAAGATGACCGAGTCACCCTTTTTAGCAAGTTCTCTGGCCGCAACCAAACCCGCAATTCCCCCACCAATGACTATCGAACGGACCCCCGAGGTTTCATTCGCTAAACCTTCTCCTGATGAGGTTGGGATCATATTTCTCCGTGCACTAGCGCCACCATTTTGGTGATCACATCTGGGTCGGTTTCTGGTGGAACGCCGTGGCCCAGGTTCACCACGTGAGCCGGGGCAACCTTGCCGCGTTCAAGAACGTCTGCCACGTGAGCTGCCAAGGCATCCCAGGGGCCGCTCAAAAAGTCTGGGTTGATGTTTCCCTGCAAAGGCACGTTTCCGCCAAGAATTCGGTTTGCCTCATCCAGCGGCGTCTCATAGTCGACACCCATTACGGTGGCGCCAACCTCATACATGGCCTTCAAAAGTGGGCCGGTCTGCACGCCAAAGTGAACGCGTGAAACCGGCAGGTCAGAGAGCGCCGTCATCACCTTGCGCGAATGTGGGGCGGCATATTCGAGGTAGTCATCAAGACCCAGGCGGCCTGCCCAAGAGTCAAAAAGTTGCAGCGCACTGGCGCCTGCTTCAACCTGGGCACGGATGAACCCGGCGGTGATGCCAGCGGTCCAGTCAAGGATGTCATGCCACAGCGCTGGGTCATCCTTCATCATTGCGCGGCAAACCGGCAAAGTCTTCGAAGGCCCACCCTCGATCAGATAAGAGGCAACCGTGAAAGGTGCGCCACCGAAACCAATTAGCGGGGTGGAACCCAACTCAGCAACGCTTAGCTTCACTGCATCGACGATTGGCTGAAGCGAATCTGGGGTGAGCTCACCCAGGCGCCCGAAGTCTGCGCGGGTGCGAACCGGGTTTTCAAGCACTGGGCCAACCCCCGGTGCAATTTCAACGCCCACGCCGGCGAGCTTCAGCGGCACAACGATGTCGCTGAAGAAAATGCCGGCATCAACTTTGTGGCGGCGAACCGGTTGCAGTGTGATCTCGGCGGCAAGTTCAGGTCGCAGGCAAGAATCAAGCATGGCCACGCCTTCGCGTGCCTTGCGATATTCCGGCAACGAACGGCCGGCCTGACGCATCAACCAGATTGGAAGTCTTTCGTGGCGGTGCCCCCGATATGCCTCGACTAACAACGACTTGCTGGTGGCGCCTGTCCTGAGAGGATGCTGATCATTTAGGGTCACCCGATAATTATGTCAGCCTTCAACGCTTAGAATATTCGGTGTGGCGTTGGTATTACTTGGTTCGAATTACAACGACATCCCGCTATCAGAGCTTGAAAGCCTTGAACGCCACACGGAAGAAATTCGCAAGACGCTATTTGGCTCCGCTGCCACTGAGAACTTTGGTTCTGGGGGAGTGTTAATCGGAACCTGTAACCGCTTCGAGGTCTATCTAGACACCGACCGGTTCCATGATGCCGTTGAGCAAACCATCCGTGTGGTCTCAGAAATCTCTGGCATGGATGTCGATTACTGCAGCAAAATCCTGCGGGTTTCATATGGTTCAGCGGTGGCACAACACCTTTACTCGGTGGCCTCTGGCCTCGAATCGATGATCGTTGGCGAAGGCGAAATTGCGGGTCAGGTTCGACGTTCGCTGAAGGACGCCCAGGACGATAAACACACCTCCACCCAGCTCGAGCGCTTGTTTCAAAGCGCCTCTGCGGTTGCGAAAAAAGTCAGCACCGAGACCGGATTGGGTGTCGCGGGCCGCTCAATTATTTCTTCGGCGCTTGAACTATTTGAAGCGAAACATTTTGACCTCGCTGGCAAACGCGCACTGGTTATCGGCACCGGGGCATACGCCCGAGTCATCGTTGCGGCCCTGCAACGCATCGGTTGCACCGATATTTTCGTTTACTCGGCAAGTGGCCGCGCCGAGGTATTCAGTGAGGGTCACGAGACCACCCCGGTTCCTGCCGCCGGCCTGCTCGATGCATTGACCACCGCAGACATTGTGATTACCGCCAGTGGCGCCCAGGGCCACTCAATCGATTACAAACTTGCCAAAGCCGCCGTTGCCGCGCGCGAAGAGAGTGCTCTGGCTGCCGGAAACGGTTCACCGGCATTATTGCCAATCATCGATGTCGCGCTCTCTCCATCGGTTGCTCCCCCGGTCTATGACCTTAAAGAAGTTGACGTGATTGACCTCGATTACATTCGCATGCACGCGCCAACTGAGCACAGCGAAGCGATTTTGGCCGCCCAAGACATCGTTCACCAGGCGGTTTTAGATTTCGAATCTGAAGCCACCGCACGCTCGGTTGACCCGATGGTTGCCGCTCTGCGTTCACACGTGGGCTATTGGGTGCAAGAAGAAGTTGAACGGGTGCGCCGCAAGTCTGGCGATGAAACCGCCGAGGCGGTTGCGCACTCACTGAAGCGCGTGGTTAACGCTCTGTTGCACACCCCATCGGTGAATGCAAAGACCTTGGCCAAAGAAGGTCAAGAACAGACCTACATGGATGCAATCAAGACCCTTTTTGACATCGATTTGAGTGAAGCCAGCGCCGAGCAAATTAATTCGGCCCGCAAACAAGCCGGTGTCGATGAATAATCGAGTGCTCAAACTAGGCACCCGAGGCAGCCTCTTGGCGCGAACTCAGTCGGGCATGGTTGCTAAATCCATTACCGAAGCCACCGGTTTTGAAATCGAAGACGTGGTGATTAGAACCGAAGGCGACGACACCACTGGTTCGCTTATGAAACCTTCGCGCCCAGGCGTTTTTGTCTCGGCCCTGCGCACCGCGCTTTTGGCCGGCGAGGTCGATTTCATCGTGCACTCATTCAAAGACTTGCCATCAAAGCCTGAGCCTGGAATCGCGTTGGCGGCAGTGCCGTCACGTGAAGATCACCGTGATGCGATTGTGAGCCAGACCGGGGTCGGCCTGATGGCCTTGCCGGCCGGTGCCAGAGTTGGCACTTCTTCACCAAGACGTGCCGCCCGCATCAAGTTCTTGCGGCCAGACCTAGAGGTTTCACCGATTCGCGGCAATGTTGACTCACGCTTGGCAAAGGTCAAAAGTGGCGAATTCGATGCAACTTTGCTTGCCGTTGCCGGTCTAAATCGGGTTGGCCTGCACACCGAAATAAATGAGATTTTGACCGAGGAACAGTTGCTCCCGGCGCCGGCTCAGGGCGCGTTGGCCATCGAATGTCGCAGCGATGACATCGAGCTGGTTGAAGCTCTCGGCAAACTAAACGACCCACTTTCGCGGCTAATTACCACTGCAGAACGCGCCGTTTTGGTGGGCATCGGGGCAAGCTGCGCCACCGCGATTGGTTCATTCGCAACCTTGACCGGAACCGACCTAACCATCACCTGCGAACTGAGCGACCCAGAAACCAACGAGCACGAGCGAGTTCAAAAGACCATCAACGGCGTCACCGTCGAATCGCTTTCTGAGGCCTATCAACTTGGCATGTTTGCCGCGCATCAGCTTCTAGAAACCTCTCTTGGCAAGCGCTTGGGTAACCCAACCGTCAGCCCGGATTCGATCGGTTAGTAAGAATGTCAAAACCGGTTCTGTTGATTCGTGCCAATGGCAACGAGGATGATGCAGCGGTTTTGTCTGCTGCCGGCATCGAATCGGTCATCGACCCATACTTGAAAATCACCATGGCAACCACGGATGAAGCCCGCGATGCTGCCGAAAGAATGATTGCCCGGCTAGAGGCAGCGCCAACATCTAATGCACCAACCTGGTTGGCGATTACCTCGGCGAATGCATTGAAATTCTTCGTCGAATTGGTTGGCCGTGACCGCGTTGTTGCCGCGATGACAGAACCAGGCATTCGCTATGCCGCAGTCGGCGAGGCAAGCGCGGCAAAGTTGCGCGAGCTTGGTGCAGAAGTTGTCTTGGTGCCAAAGACCTCAGATTCAGAATCGCTTGCCAAGTCAATGACCGCAAAAGGCCCAGGCAAGGTTGTCTGGCCTAGAAGCGCCATCGCCATGAAGACCTTCCCTAAACTGCTAGACCTATCGGGCTGGGTGGTCATAGATGGCCCGGTTTATGAAACCAACCCGGTTGCCATCGAACCGAGCAGCGCAAAACCGGCCCGGGATGGCCAGTTTTCGGCAGTGGTT
>Ga0213920_1001015_pt1 | contig 17032 bp, 14 predicted proteins | sample McNCre1117MG_FD_161054 | JGI IMG/M metagenome (GOLD analysis project Ga0213920, IMG submission 161054) | Freshwater microbial communities from McNutts Creek, Athens, Georgia, United States - 11-17 MG | ecosystem: Environmental > Aquatic > Freshwater > Creek | place: USA: Georgia | collected...
TCGGCCCATACCTGGGTCAGAAGGTTGAGGCCAAGATCCTCGAGCTCGACAAGAACCGCAACAACGTAGTTCTGAGCCGCCGTGCACTCCTCGAGGAGAGCCAGTCGGCCAGCCGCAGCACCTTCCTCGCAGACCTGGCCAAGGGTCAGATCCGCACCGGTGTTGTCTCGAGCATCGTCAACTTCGGTGCCTTCATCGACCTCGGTGGCGTTGACGGTCTGGTTCACGTCTCCGAGCTCAGCTGGAAGCACATCGAGCACGCCAGCGAGGTTGTCGAGATCGGTCAGGAAGTTACCGTTGAGGTTCTCGAGGTTGACCAGGAGCGCGAGCGTGTTTCGCTGTCGCTCAAGGCAACTCAGGAAGACCCATGGCAGGTATTCGCCCGCACCCACGCAATCGGTCAGTACGCACCAGGTAAGGTCACCAAGCTGGTTCCTTTCGGTGCATTCGTCCGCGTTGCCGACGGCATCGAGGGTCTGGTCCACATCAGCGAGCTCTCGAGCAAGCACATCGACCTCGCCGAGCAGGTTGTATCGGTCAACCAGGACGTATTCGTCAAGGTAATCGACATCGACCTCGACCGTCGTCGCATCTCGCTCTCGCTCAAGCAGGCCGTTGAGGAAGTTGACCCAGAGGGCACCGACTTCAACCCAGCTCTGTACGGCATGGCTGCAGACTTCGATGAGAAGGGCAACTACAAGTACCCTGAGGGCTTCGACGCCACCACCAACGAGTGGAAGCCAGGCTTCGAGGACGCCCGCGCCAAGTGGGAGAAGGAGTGGACTGAGGCTCACGCCCGTTGGGAGAGCCACAAGAAGCAGGTTGCAGCGTTCAACGCGCTTGCAGCCACCCTTCCAGAGAGCACCGGCGCGGCTGCTGGTTCGGCAGACGCCGCTCCAACCAGCTACGGCTCGGACAACAGCTCCGCTGGCACCCTGGCAGACGACGAGTCGCTCGCAGCACTGCGCGACAAGCTCAACGCCAAGTAAGCACCTAGTCGAAAGGCCCATCCCGGTAAGGGGTGGGCCTTTCGCTTTACCGTAGGCTTTACTCATGTTCCTCATCGGCCTCACCGGCGGTATTGCCGCGGGTAAATCAACCGTCGCCCAGCACTGGGAGTCGCTGGGTGCAGCACACCTCGACGCGGATCAGATAGCCCGCCAGGTGGTACAACCCGGAACCCTGGGACTCGCCGCAATCGAGGCCGCCTTCGGCACATCGGTGCTGAATGAGAACGGAAGCCTGAACCGGCAGTCCCTGGCCCAGATCGTGTTCAAGGACCCCGCCAAGAGGCTCGCCCTGGAGGCCATCACACACCCGCTGGTGCGCGAGGAGACCCGTCGCCAGCTGGAGGCGCAGCCTGATGACGCAATCGTTATCTATAACGTGCCGCTGCTGGTTGAGGCCGCGGTTGACCTGCCGTTCGACCGCATCGTTACCGTTGAGGCGCCGCTGGATGAGCAGGTTCGCCGCCTCACGGAACACCGCGCCATGACGCCCGAGCAGGCGCTGGACCGCATCCGGAACCAGGCAACCCCTGCGCAGCGCGCCAATGCCGCAGACTTCATCATCAACTCCAACCAGGATCTGGGGCTTATGCTCAAGGACGCCGGCCGCCTGTACCTGCAGTTTGAGCGCGAGGCCGCCACCAAGCTGCGCCTTAGCCAGCAGGGCGCCCTGAAGGACGGCGAGCGCCTCTCCTTCAACTCCGATGGCGTTGCGGAAGGGCTGGGTTCGTAAGGTGGAGACAACCAGAAGCTTCAGGCCTTTCGAGGTAATCAGCGAGTACACGCCATCCGGTGACCAGCCAACCGCCATCGCGGAGCTCGCCAAGCGCATCAATGCGGGGGAGCGCGACGTTGTGCTGCTGGGTGCCACCGGTACCGGTAAGAGCGCCACCACTGCGTGGCTCATCGAGGCGGTTCAGCGCCCAACGCTGGTGTTGGCGCACAACAAGACCCTTGCGGCTCAGCTGGTGAACGAGTTCAGGCAGCTGCTGCCGAACAATGCAGTGGAGTATTTCGTCTCCTACTACGACTACTACCAGCCCGAGGCCTACGTCCCTCAGACGGACACCTACATCGAGAAGGACTCGAGCATCAACAGCGAAGTGGAGCGCCTGCGCTACAAGGCCACAATGAGCCTGCTCAGTCGCCGCGATGTTGTTGTGGTCTCAACCGTCTCGTGCATCTACGGTCTGGGCGCCCCCAAGGAATACCTGGATCACAGCCTGCCGCTGCAGGTTGGCCAGCGCATTGACCGCGATGACCTGATTCGCGCCTTCGTTGGCATGCAGTACAAGCGAAACGACATCGACTTCAGCCGCGGCAACTTCCGCGTGAAGGGCGACACCATCGAGATCATTCCCGTCTATGACGAGAATGCCATTCGCATCGAGATGTTTGGCGATGAGATTGAGGCGCTCTATAACCTGCACCCGCTCACGGGCGAGGTTATCAACCAGCTGGATACGGTTGCCGTGTTCCCGGCCTCCTACTACGTTGCCAGCCCCGATGCCATGGGTCGCGCCCTCGAGCAGATCGAGGAAGAGATGGTTGCCCGCGTGAAGGAACTGGAGGGGCAGGGCAAGCTCCTGGAGGCACAACGCCTCAAGATGCGCACCACCTTCGACCTCGAGATGATTCGCGAGATCGGGTTCTGCAGCGGCATTGAGAACTACTCGCGCCAGATTGACGGCCGCGCCCCGGGCAGCGCGCCATCGTGCCTGTTGGATTACTTCCCGGATGACTTCCTAACCGTCATCGATGAGAGCCACGTAACGGTTCCCCAGATTGGCGCCATGTTCGAGGGTGACTCCTCCCGCAAGCGCACCCTGGTGGAGCACGGCTTCCGCCTGCCAAGCGCTCTGGATAACCGTCCGCTCAAGTGGGCCGAGTTCCAGGAGCGGGTTGGCCAGACGGTCTATCTCTCTGCAACCCCCGGTAAGTACGAGATGGGCATCACCGACTCCGTGGTTGAGCAGATCATCCGTCCCACTGGCCTCGTCGACCCTCAGGTAATCATCAAGCCAACCAAGGGCCAGATTGATGACCTCCTCGAGGAGATCAAGCTCCGCACAGAGCGCGACGAGCGCGTGCTTGTGACCACCCTCACCAAGAAGATGGCCGAGGAGCTGACGGACTTCCTCACCGAGGCCGGCGTGCGCGTGCGCTACCTGCACTCGGATGTGGACACCCTGCGCCGAGTGGAGCTGCTGCGCGAACTGCGTCAGGGAATCTTCGATGTGCTGGTGGGCATCAACCTGCTGCGCGAGGGCCTGGACCTACCAGAGGTCTCGCTCGTGAGCATCCTGGATGCCGACAAAGAAGGCTTCCTGCGCTCCACCACCAGCCTCATCCAGACCATCGGTCGCGCCGCCCGCAACATCAACGGCGAGGTTCACATGTACGCCGACAACATCACGGACAGCATGCGGCGCGCCCTGGACGAGACCGACAGGCGCCGCGAGAAGCAGCTTGCATACAACAAGGCCAACGGAATCGATCCAAAGCCGCTGCGCAAGAAGATTGCCGACATCACCGATCAGATTCTGCGCGAAGAAGCCGACACCGCCGAGCTACTGGCAAGCGCCAGCAAGAAGGGCAAGGACGGCAAGGTTGTTCTGCCACCGCGCGGAAGGGCCGGGCTAAACGATATGGGTCGCGCAGAACTTCTCAAGGTTGTGGAGGAACTGGACGCCGAGATGAAGGCGGCCGCTGCGGAGCTGAACTTCGAGCTGGCCGCCCGCCTGCGCGACGAGATCTCGGAGCTCAAGTACGAGATTCGCAACATGGACCGAGCCGACAAGATCTAGGGCGGTAGCGGGGCTCAGCGGAAGCGGGGCACGAGGGATTTAGACTTTCTAGGTGTCTATCTCGAAGGTTCCGCATTCCAACACCCTCCACGTGAAGGGTGCGCGCGTTCACAACCTCAAGAACCTGAGCGTTGAGATTCCGCGCGACTCCCTGGTTGTCTTCACCGGCCTCAGCGGCTCTGGCAAGTCATCGCTGGCATTCGACACCATCTTTGCCGAGGGGCAGCGCCGCTACGTCGAGAGCCTAAGCGCCTACGCCCGCCAGTTTTTGGGCCAGGTGGACCGCCCGGACGTTGACTTCATCGAGGGTCTGAGCCCAGCGGTATCCATTGACCAGAAGTCCACAAACCGCAACCCGCGCTCCACGGTCGGAACCATCACCGAGATCCACGACTACCTGCGTCTGCTCTGGGCGCGCATCGGTGTGCCGCACTGCCCGGAGTGTGGCGAGAAGATCATCAAGCAGACGCCGCAGCAGATTGTTGACCAGCTGCTCGACCTACCGGACGGCACCCGCTACCAGGTCCTGGCGCCAATCGTCACCCAGAAGAAGGGCGAGTTCGTTGACCTGTTCAAGGAGCTGCTGACCCAGGGCTTCGCGCGTGCAGTGGTTGACGGCGAGACCGTTCAACTCTCTGATGCCGAGCCACTCAAGAAAACCTTCAAGCACGATATCTCGGTTGTAGTTGACCGTCTGGTTGCCAAGGGCGACATCATCGGTCGCCTAACCGACAGCGTGGAGACAGCGCTGAAGCTGGCCGGCGGCCGAATCCTGATCGACTTCGTTGACATCGATGCCAAGGACGCCGCCCGAACCCGCGTCTTCAGCGAGCGCATGAGCTGCCCAAACGAGCACCCGCTTACCCTCACCGAGATTGAGCCACGCACCTTCAGCTTCAATGCCCCGTTCGGCGCCTGTCCGGAGTGTTCGGGCCTGGGAACCAAGATGGCGGTTGATGCCGACCTGGTCATCGGTGACCCCGGCGCCAGCATCAACGATGGCGTAATCCTGCCGTGGAGCAACCAGGGCAAGGGAGTGTTCCACTACTTCCAGCGCATGCTGGAGACCCTGGCAGCCGACCTCGAATTCTCGCTCGACACTCCCTGGCAGGAGCTTCCGGAGGAGGCTCGCCAGGCCATTCTCTACGGCAACGACTTCAACCTGAAGGTGACTCACAAAAACCGTTACGGCCGCGAGATCCGCTACACCAGCGGCTTCGAGGGCGTGCTGGTGCGCCTGGAGCGCAAGTACCTGGAGGCAGACAACGACTGGTCCCGCGAGCGCATGGCCGGTTACCTGCGCGAGGTTCCCTGCCCGGCCTGTGAGGGTCGCCGTCTCAAGCCAGAGGTCCTCGCGGTGAAGGTGGCCGGCGCCAGCATCGCCGATGTTGCAGCCATGAGCCTGGGGGAGTGCGTCAAATACTTCGATGACCTCACCCTGGATGACCGCGACGTGAAGATTGCAGCCCAGGTGCTGCGCGAGATTCGCGCCAGGCTCGACTTCCTGATGGCGGTTGGCCTCGACTATCTCTCGCTTGAGCGCGCGGCCGGCACGCTCTCCGGCGGTGAGGCGCAGCGCATCCGACTGGCCACCCAGATTGGCTCCGGCCTTACCGGTGTGCTCTACGTTCTGGACGAACCTTCCATCGGCCTGCACCAGCGCGACAACCGCCGCCTAATCGACACCCTCGTCAAGCTTCGCGACCTAGGCAACACACTGATCGTGGTTGAGCACGACGAAGACACCATCAAGGCATCCGACTGGGTGGTTGACATTGGCCCGGGAGCTGGCGTCAACGGTGGCACCGTGGTTCACTCCGGAACCTACGAGGAGCTGCTGAAGAACACCAACTCCATGACCGGCGCGTTCCTCAGCGGCCGCGAGTCCATCAAGACCCCGGCGAAGCGTCGCGCCATAGACCCGAATCGCAAGATCAAGGTGGTTGGCGCGCGCGAGAACAACCTCAAGAACGTTGACGTTGAGTTCCCGCTCGGCGTGCTGACGGCAGTGACCGGAGTCTCCGGCTCGGGTAAGTCATCGCTGGTGAACGACGTGCTCTACGAGGTGCTGGCCAACAAGCTGAACGGCGCCAAGGGCGTTGCCGGCAAGCACACGCGGGTGGAGGGAATCGAGCTGCTCGACAAGGTGGTCCACGTTGACCAGGCACCGATCGGCCGCACCCCGCGCTCCAACCCGGCCACCTACACCGGAGTGTTTGACCATATCCGCAAGCTGTTCGCCGAGACCCAGGAGTCGAAGGCGCGCGGCTACCAGCAGGGCAGGTTCTCGTTCAACGTCAAGGGTGGCCGCTGCGAGGCCTGCTCGGGCGACGGAACCCTGCGCATCGAAATGAACTTCCTGCCGGACGTCTATGTTGCCTGCGAGGTCTGCCACGGCGAGAGGTACAACCGCGAGACCCTGCAGATTCGCTACAAGGGCAAGAACATCTCGGAGGTTCTGGAGATGCCAATTGCCGAGGCGGCCGAGTTCTTCGCGCCGATTAGCGCGATTGCCCGCTACCTCGAGACCCTGGTTGACGTTGGACTGGGATACGTTCGCCTCGGTCAGAGCGCCACAACGCTATCCGGAGGCGAGGCCCAGCGTGTGAAGCTGGCAACCGAGCTGCAGCGCCGTTCCAACGGCCGCACCATCTACGTTCTGGACGAGCCAACCACAGGCCTGCACTTCGAGGACACACGCAAGCTACTCCAGGTGCTCAACAGCCTGGTTGACAAGGGCAACACGGTCCTAGTAATCGAGCACAACCTCGATGTCATCAAGTGCGCCGACTGGCTGGTTGATATTGGCCCAGAGGGTGGCAGCCGCGGTGGCAACATCATCGGTGAGGGAACTCCGGAGCAACTGGCAAAGACCGCCGGTTCTTACACGGGTCAGTTCCTGGCGGAGATGCTCTAGGCAATGGCCCAGGAGCTGGATTGGCGTCCCCAAACCGGTGAAATTCCGGTTGGGCCGGGCGTTTACCGCTTTCTAGACGCCAACGGTCGGGTGCTCTATGTTGGCAAGGCCAAGAGCCTGCGAGCCCGCCTCAGCAACTACTTTGGGCCGCTGGATAGCCTGCACGAGCGCACCCGCAGAATGGTCACCACTGCCTGCGATGTGAAGTGGGTGATCGTCAAGACAGAGTACGAGGCGCTCCAGCTGGAGTTCATGTGGATCAAGCAGTTCGATCCACCGTTCAACGTGGTCTTCAAGGACGACAAGTCGTACCCCTACATGGCGGTTTCAATCTCCGATGCCTTCCCGCGCGTTTTCATCACCCGCAACCGCGAGATGAAGGGCGTGAAGTACTTTGGCCCCTACACCCAGGCCTGGGCCGTGCGCGAGACCGTTGACACGCTGCTCAAGGTTTACCCCGTGCGTTCCTGCAGCCAGGGCGTGTTCGACCGCGCCAAGCGCTCGGGTCGCCCCTGCCTGCTGGGAGACATCGGCAAGTGCGCGGCACCCTGCGTTGGCCGCGTCACCTCTGACCAGCACAAGGCCATCGCGCGCGACTTCATAGACTTCATGGGCGGTGGCGACACAAAGATTGTTGCCGAACTTAAAAAGCGCATGCTTGCTGCCAGCGATGACCAGCAGTACGAACTCGCCGCCCAGCTGCGCGACGACTACGTGGCGCTGGAGCGGGTGCTGGAGAAGAGCACAGTGGTCTTTACTGACCAGACCGATGCCGATCTCTTCGCTATTGCCCACGACGAACTTGCAGCTGCGGTTTCCCAGTTCATTGTGCGCGGCGGCCGCATCCGCGGTGTGCGCGGCTGGGTGGTTGACAAGGAGCTGGAGCGCGACCTGGGCGAACTGGTGGAGTACGTGCTCCAGAACGTGTACGACAGCCCGGAGGGAGCGGAGCCGATAGAGGTACCGCGCGAGGTTTTGGTGCCAGAGCTTCCCGAGGACAAGACAGAGCTATCCCGCTGGCTGAGCGAACGGCGCGGCTCCAAGGTTGACCTACGAGTGCCTCAGCGTGGCGACAAGGCTGCCCTCGCCAAGACCGCGCTCACCAACGCCAAGCACTCTCTGATGATGTACAAGAACCGCCGCACCAGCGACTTCACGGCCCGCGCCGACGCGCTCTCTGCCCTGCAGAGCGCCCTGGGCCTGCCGGAGGCCCCGCTGCGCATCGAGTGCTTCGACATCTCGCACCTCGGCGGCACCAACGTGGTTGCATCGATGGTGGTTTTCGAGGATGGCCTGCCCAAGAAGGACCAGTACCGTCACTTCGCCATCGCGGAAACCACCGATGACACCGACAGCATCTACCAGGTTCTGATGCGCCGCCTGAAATACTTGGCCGAGCCAGAGAAGCCTCAGGAGGATGCAACCCCCAGTCGCTTCGCATACAGACCCAACCTGCTGATTGTGGACGGCGGACAGCCGCAGGTGAACGCGGCCGCCCGCGCGCTGCGAGACTCCGGTGTCACAGACCTCGCCGTGGTTGGAATTGCCAAACGTCTAGAGGAGCTATGGCTGCCCGATGACGACTACCCGGTGATTCTGCCGCGCGGCGCGGACGAGCTTTTCCTAGTGCAGCGTCTTCGCGACGAGGCACACCGCTTCGCCATCACCTTCCAACGCAAGAAGCGCAGCGGTTCCATAGCCAGTCAGCTGGACTCCATAACCGGCCTCGGTGAGAAGCGAGTGGCCGCGCTGCTGAAGCACTTCGGCTCCGCAAAACGCCTCAAGCAGGCAACCGCCGAGGAGATCGCCGAGGTTGCAGGAATCGGCCCGGTCTTGGCGCAGCAAATCGTTGAAGCCGTGGGCGAATAGTAAAGTCCTGAGTTTCCCAACATCGGCGTGTCGCGCGGGGCTAGACTTCTACTAAATCTGGAGGACTAATGAGCGAAAAGCCCGAACTGCTTGTTGTTACTGGCATGTCCGGTGCCGGCCGAAGCACGGTTGGCAACGCGCTCGAGGACCTGGGCTGGTACGTGGTTGATAACCTTCCGCCACAGATGCTCGGCCCCATCGCCGACCTCTTCACAATGGCCAAGACGCCCATGCAGCGCATTGCAGTTGTCATGGATGTGCGCGGCCGCGAGTTCTTTGCAGAACTGCAGGACAACCTCAACCTGGTTCGCCACCGCGATGTGAACGTGCGCGTGCTCTTCCTTGAGGCGAACGATGCAACCCTCGTCAAGCGTTTCGAAAACGTAAGGCGCCCGCACCCGCTTCAGGCGAACGGCACCATCCTCGACGGCATTGCCGCCGAGCGCCTTGCGCTTCTCAGCATCCGTGAGAACGCGGATGTGATTGTGGACACCTCAGACCTCAACATCCACCAGCTCAGCAACAGAATCGCCGATGGCTTCTCCTTCGCCGCCAGCTCAAAGCTTCAGCTAACCGTAATGAGCTTCGGCTTCAAGTACGGACTGCCGTCTGACGCCGACATGGTTGCGGATGCCCGCTTCATCCCAAACCCGTTCTGGATTGAGCGCCTTCGGCCATTCACGGGGGAGAACCCCGAGGTGTCCGAGTACGTGCTAGCACAAAACGGGGTTGAGGATTTTGTGGCAGGATATGTTGCTGCGCTCAAACCGGTTCTTCGGGGGTACCTAAACGAGAACAAGCGCTACGCAACCATCGCCATCGGCTGCACCGGCGGCAAGCACCGCTCGGTTGCATTGGTTAACGAAATTTCGGCCAGGCTAGGAAGCTTGGCCGACGTCACCGTATCGGTGAAGCACAGAGATTTAGGCAGGGAATAACCATGGCACTAACGGCCGAGGTAAAAGACGAACTAGCCCGCATCGAGCTGACCAAGAACACGGTTCGAGTGGCCGAGCTCTCCACCATTCTGCGCTTCGCGGGCGGACTCCACCTCATCGGCGGCAAGATCGCCATCGAGGTTGAGCTAGACAACGCCCAGTTGGCCCGCCGTGTTCGCAAGGAGCTCCTTGAGCTATTCGGAATCGAAAGCGAACTGTCCGTAATCTCGGCCTCGGGCATCCGCCGCACCTCGCGCTATCAGGTGCGCGTGCTCAACCAGGCGGAACTCCTGGCCCGCCAGACTGGCCTGGTTGACACCAAGGGTCGCCCGGTTCGCGGGCTGCCTGCTCAGTTGGTCTCCGGCTCCATGGATGAGGCCCGAGCGGTATGGCGAGGCGCATTCCTCTCGCGAGGCTCGCTAACCGACCCTGGCCGTTCGGCTTCGCTAGAGATCACGGCGCCCGGAAACGAGGCCGCAATGGCGCTTGTGGGTGTTGCCCGCCGTCTTGGGGTTGTAGCCAAGGCCCGTGAGGTGCGCGACCTGTTCCGAGTGGTCATTCGCGAGGGCGAGGCCATCTCGGCAATGCTCACCCAGATGGGCGCCCACAGCCAGGTAATCAAGTGGGAGGAGCTGAGACTCCGCCGCGAGGTGCGCGCTACCGCCAACCGCCTGGCAAACTTCGATGACGCAAACCTCCGCCGCTCCGCACAGGCCGCTGTTGCGGCTGGCGCCCGCGTTGAGCGCGCCCTCGAGATCTTGGGCGAAGACGTACCGGACCACCTGCGGTACGCCGGAGAACTACGCCTAATGCACAAGCAGGCATCACTGGACGAGCTAGGTCACCTGGCAGACCCACCGATGACCAAGGATGCGGTTGCTGGACGCATCCGACGACTGCTGGCGATGGCCGACAAGAAGGCCGAAGACCTTGGCTTGCCTGCCACCGATGCCTTCCTGCCCGACGACATCGATGAGTAATGCGGAAACCGCTGCAATAGCCACCCATTGTTCAAATAAAAGTTTTAGAATCTGATTTAGAAACCCAAAAACAGGAGCTCAAAATGGCAAAGTACACCCTCCCAGACCTCACCTACGACTACGGTGCCCTGGAGCCATTCATCTCCGGCGCCATCATGGCCCTGCACCACGACAAGCACCACGCTGCATACGTGAACGGTGCCAACCTTGCCCTGGAGGCAATGGAAGAGGCCCGCGCCAACAACGCTCTGGGCAACATCAACAAGCTTCAGAAGGACCTGGCCTTCAATCTTGCTGGTCACATCAACCACGGCGTGTTCTGGCTCAACCTTTCGCCAGAGGGTGGCGACAAGCCAACCGGTGAGCTCGCCGCAGCCATCGATGAGTTCTTTGGTTCGTTCGATGCCTTCATGGCGCACTTCAACGCTTCGGCTCTGGGAATCCAGGGTTCCGGCTGGAACATCCTGGCTTGGGACACCCTGGGTCAGAAGCTGATCATCGAGCAGCTGTACGACCACCAGGGCAACCTGGCTCCTGCCAGCATCCCGCTTCTCATGCTCGACATGTGGGAGCACGCCTTCTACCTCGACTACAAGAACGTGAAGGCGGACTACGTGAAGGCATACTGGAACATTGTTTCCTGGCCAGACGTACAGGCGCGTTTTGAGGCCGCACGTGCCCAAACTGGCGGTCTGCTGGTAATCTAAAGGTGTTACTTTGTCAGGTTGGCAACAGCCTGACTCACCGCCGATGTTCGAATCGGTGTCTCCACTCAACGACGCGTGGTCCGTGTAAAAACTTGCAACAAATTTGCAATACGGTGGCGTCAAAAAGCGGCGCTCCGAACTCAAAAACAATCGGGAGAATCCAATGACCACTCGTGTCGGTATCAATGGTTTTGGCCGCATCGGCCGCAACTACCTCCGCGCTCTGCTTGCCAAGGGCTCGAACCTCGAGATCGTTGCCGTCAACGACCTCAGCGACCCTAAGGGCCTCGCTCACCTGCTCAAGTACGACTCGGTCACCGGCCGCCTGCCTTTCGACGTCCGCGTTGAGGGCGACACCATCATCGTAGGCAGCCAGACCATCAAGGTTCTGGCAGAGCGTGACCCAGCCAACCTGGGTTGGGGTGCACTGGGAGTTGACATCGTCATCGAGTCCACCGGTCGTTTCACCAACGCTGTAGACGCCAAGAAGCACATCGAGGCCGGCGCCAAGAAGGTTCTGATCTCGGCTCCAGCAACTGGCGAGGACGGCACCTTCGTTATGGGTGTCAACGAGCACCTGTACGACCCAGCCGCTCACCACATCATCTCGAACGCCTCCTGCACCACCAACTGCTTGGCTCCGCTGGCTAAGGTCTTCAACGACACCTTCGGCATCCAGCACGGTCTGATGACCACAGTTCACGCCTACACCGCTGACCAGAACCTGCAGGACGGCCCACACAGCGACCTCCGCCGTGCCCGCGCCGCAGCTCTGAGCATCGTTCCTTCGAGCACCGGTGCCGCCAAGGCAATCGGCCTGGTTCTTCCAGAGCTCAAGGGCAAGCTGGACGGCTACGCAATGCGCGTTCCAGTTCCAACCGGTTCCGTAACCGACCTCACCCTGGTCTCCAAGACCGAGGTAACCGTTGAGGCAATCAAGGCAGCCTACAAGGCAGCCGCTGCAGAGGGCCCACTCAAGGGCATCCTGGCCTACACCGAGGACGAGATCGTTTCGGCCGACATCGTTACCGACCCACACTCGTCGATCTTCGACGCAGGCCTGGTCAAGGTTATCGACGGCAACCTGGTCAAGATTTCTTCCTGGTACGACAACGAGTGGGGCTACAGCAACCGTCTGGTTGACCTCACCGAGCTCGTAGCTTCGAAGCTCTAAACCAACCAAATACGCCCGGGGTCTCGTGCCCCGGGCGTATCAGTTTTTAGTAAGTAATCACAAAGGAGAAGCTGTGCGCACTCTCGCATCGCTACCAAACCTCGACGGCAAGCGCGTAATCGTTCGCTGCGATCTAAACGTTCCGCTTGATGGAACCACCATCACCGATGACGGACGAATCGTGGCATCGGTGCCAACCATCAAGTACCTCGTTGAGCGCCGCGCAAAGGTCATTGTTGTCTCGCACCTGGGCCGCCCCGAGGGCGCGCCGGATGCCAAGTACTCGCTGGAGCCAGCCGCAACTCGCCTGGGCGAGCTGCTCGGTCAGCCCGTGCTGTTCGCAACCGACACCGTTGGTGCGGACGCGAGCGGAGCCGTCAAGGCACTTGCAAGCGGTGGGGTAGCGGTTCTGGAGAACCTGCGCTTCAACCCGGGTGAGACCAGCAAGGACGCCGAGGAGCGCAAGGCGTTCGCCGAGAAGCTGGCAGCGTTCGCAGACTTCTTCGTTTCCGATGGCTTTGGTGTTGTGCACCGCAAGCAGGCCAGCGTTTACGAGTTGGCTCAGCTGCTTCCTAGCGCAGCCGGCCTCCTGATTCAGAAGGAGGTTGAGGTTGCCCACAGCCTCACCACCGCACCAGAGCGCCCTTACGCAGTGGTTCTCGGTGGCTCCAAAGTCTCCGACAAGCTGGGCGTCATCGACAACCTGCTGCCTAGCGTAAACAAGCTGCTCATCGGTGGTGGCATGGTGTTCACCTTCCTCGCCGCGCAGGGCCACAAGGTTGGCGCGAGCCTCCTCGAGAAGGACCAGATCGACACCTGCGTCAACTACCTCAAGCGCGCAGAGGAGCTTGGCGTTGAGGTTGTTCTGCCAACCGACATCATTGTTGCCAGCAAGTTTGGTGCAGACGCAGAGGTGGCAATCACCGCGGCAGACGCAATCGAGTCCAGCCCGTTCGGTGCAACCGGACTCGGCCTAGACATTGGCCCCGACAGCGCAAAGCACTTCGCCGAGGTCATCAAGGCCTCCAAGACCGTGTTCTGGAACGGCCCGATGGGCGTGTTCGAGATCGACAAGTTCGCCGGCGGAACCCGCGCGGTTGCTCAGGCACTCACCGAGGTCGATGGCCTCAGCGTGGTTGGTGGTGGCGACAGCGCCGCCGCGGTTCGCATCCTTGGCTTCAAGGACGAGCAGTTCGGTCACATCTCCACCGGTGGTGGAGCCAGCCTCGAGTACCTCGAGGGCAAGTCGCTACCAGGCCTGGAGGTCCTAAATGACTAATCGCGTTCCACTCATCGCCGGCAACTGGAAGATGAACCTAGACCACCAGCAGGCAATCGCACTGGTGCAGAAGCTGGCCTGGAGCCTCAAGGACGCCGGCCACGACTACGCAACTGCTGAGGTAGCGGTCTTCCCACCTTTCACCGACATCCGCCCGGTTCAGCTGCTGCTGGACGCCGAGAAGTTCGAGATCGCGCTGGGCGCTCAGGACCTCAGCAAGTTTGACAATGGCGCGTACACCGGCGAGATCTCGGGCGCGTTCCTGAGCAAGCTCGACGTGAAGTACGTGCTGGTTGGTCACAGCGAGCGTCGCACCTACCACAGCGAGGGTGACGACGTCATTCAGGCAAAGACCTCAGCGGCATTCCGCCACGGTCTGGTTCCAGTTATCTGCGTTGGCGAGACCCTCGAGGAGCTCGAGACTCAGGGCGCCGCCGCCGTGCCAATCAAGCAGACTATCGCGGCTCTGACCGGCCACGATTCGCTCGGCGAGTTCGTGATTGCCTACGAGCCGGTCTGGGCAATTGGCACCGGCAAGGTTGCAACCCCGGAGGAGGCAGCCAGCGTCTGCGGCAAGATCCGCGAGGCCATCGCGGCAGAGCACGGCGCAGAGGTGGCAGACAAGACCCGCATTCTTTACGGCGGTTCTGTCAAGGCCAACAACGTTGCAGGCTTCCTGCGTTCGCCAGAGGTTGACGGCGTACTGGTTGGCGGCGCCAGCCTGGATGCCGACGAGTTCAGCGGAATCGCGCGCTTCCAGAAGCACCTGGCCATCTAGTCCAGAAGCTCCCAAGCCTTAGGGCGCCCGAGCCAACCTCAAAATTGGCCTCGGGCGTTCTATAATTCATTAGTTGCGCTCTTTCATGAGCGCTTTCTACCAAAGGACTTTCCATGCAAACAGTGGCACCAGCAATCAAGGTTGCTCTTGAGGTCATCCTGGCCATCACTAGCCTGCTGCTCACCCTGCTCATCCTGCTGCACAAGGGTCGCGGCGGCGGTCTCTCCGACATGTTCGGTGGCGGCATCTCGTCCACCATGGGCTCCAGCGGCGTTGCCGAGCGCAACCTGAACCGCGTGACCATCATCCTGGGTCTGGTCTGGATCACCATCATCATCGTGCTGGGTCTCATGACTAGGTTCAACGTCTAATGAGCACCGGAGGAAACGCGATCCGCGGCTCGCGCATTGGCGCCGGCCCAATGGGAGAGGCTGACCGCGGCTTCAAGGCGGCGCGCGTAACTCTCACCTACTACTGCATCAACGGTCACGAGCACAGCCGAGCCTATGCCGCTACCATCCAGCCGGAAGAGATCCCGGAGCACCAGGACTGCCCAAGCTGCGGTCTGCCAGCCGGCCAGCACAAGGACAACCCTCCGGTTGTTGCCAAGCACGAGCCTTACAAGACTCACCTGGCATATGTGAAGGAACGTCGCACCGACGAAGAGGCCAAGACCCTGCTCGAGGAAGCTGTTAACGCGGTGCGCGAGCGCCGTATCGCAGCCGCCGCAGCTGCCGCTGCAGCCAGCAACTAGCTTCAAAAAAGAAGCGCCCCGACTCCGAGGAGTTGGGGCGCTTTGCTTTAATCCTGGGTAGATCTAGATTCCGGCGGCTGCTGCGTCATCGATGAACCAAACCGTCTTGTTGATGGCGTGCACCCTGCCAACTGGCAGGCGGGTTGGGGCATCGCTGAATGCAATTGAAACGGCCTCGGCCTTGTCTGCGCCGCCAACCGTGAACCAGATCTCGCCGCTGTTGTTGATTGCCTCGTAGCTGAAGCTGAGGCGCTGCGGCGGCGGCTTGGGGGAGTTGTGCTCGGCGATAACGGTGACGCCCTCTGCGGGCAGATCGTGACCAGGGAACAGGCTCAAGACGTGACCATCCGGACCCATGCCCACGAAGGAGATGTCGAAGTACGGCATGCTCTGGCCGGCTGGCACGAATTTGGCCACCTCGGCGCTGAAGGCCTCCGCCGCAGCATCTAGCTGGTCATCGATGGAAACTTCCGAGGCTGGGTCGTACGACGGAAAAGCGTGCACCTTGGATTCGTCCAGCATCAGCAGCTGCCTCAAGAGCGCATCCTTGGCCTGCTTGGCGTTGCTGTCCGGGTGACCCAGCGGTACAAAGCGGTCGTCACCCCACCAAATGTGGATGCGGTCCCATGCCAGAGCCTCGCAGCCCGGGTGTTCGGCAATCTTCACCAGGCTGAGGATTCCCAGGGTTCCGCCGGTGAGGCAGACGTGGATCTCGTCCTTGGCTTTCAGCAGGTTGCCTGCGGTCTCGATGAATGCGTCTGCAGCAGCAACTGCCACCGATGGGCCATCGCCAAACTTGATGATCTCGCGAATCAAGATGACCTACTTGCGGGCGCGGCGCGGCTTGAAGCCGAACTTCACAACCTCGCCGAACATGTCGTCGCGGTCGAGGCGACGCAGGTCTTCGGCCAGGCACTCGCGCAGGCTGCGGGTTGGCAGGGTGATCTCGCGGTCTGGCTGCCCAGGCTGGCGAATCACTGCCTTCTCACCAACCGTGCGGTCGATGGTGATGTTGCCGCTCTTGCGGTAGAGGGTGATGTTGAAGATTCCGTGGCCGGCCTTGTCGCGCGCCTTCTTGATCATCTTCACCGGAGTCTTGAGTTTCAGTTCAAGCCACGCTGCCATCAGCTCAACGCTGGGGGAGTCAACCGCGCCGGTGATCTCCACGGCGGTAACTGCATCGTACGGGGCCTGATCAAGCACAACGGCCAGCTGTGCACGCCACAGGGTGATGCGAGTCCAGGAGAAGTCGCTGTCGCCGGGGGCGTAGTTCACGGCAAGCTGACGAAGGTGCTCGTTAGGGTTCTTCTGGGCGCCAACGTCGGTGATGCGTCGGCTAGCAATGCGGCCGATGGCGCTCTTGGCCGGGTTGGCGGGTGCCTCTCCAGGCCACCAGGCCACAACGGGTGCGTCCGGCAGCAGCAGTCCGGTAACCAGGCTCTCGGCGTCGCTTGCGGCATCGCCGTAGGCGCGAAGCACAATGACCTCTGACGCACCGGCGTCGCCGCCAACGCGAATCTGGGCGTCCAGGCGGGCGTCGCGTTTGCTCTTGGCGTTGTCATCGGCAAGCACAATCACGCGGCTCGGGTGCTCGCGCGAGGCATCGTTAGCGGCCTTGATGGCCTCCTCAATGCCCTTGAAGTCGGTCTCAATCACCAGGGTCAGCACGCGGCCGAGGGCCACGGCTCCGCCCTGCTCGCGCAGGCTCACCAGGCGCTTGGAAACCTTGCTGATGGTGGTGTTTGGCATATCTACGATCATGGACGTCTCCAAGCTCGGCCGTCGGCGGCCATCATGTCATCGGCTGACTCTGGACCCCAGG
>Ga0213920_1001016_pt1 | contig 17029 bp, 18 predicted proteins | sample McNCre1117MG_FD_161054 | JGI IMG/M metagenome (GOLD analysis project Ga0213920, IMG submission 161054) | Freshwater microbial communities from McNutts Creek, Athens, Georgia, United States - 11-17 MG | ecosystem: Environmental > Aquatic > Freshwater > Creek | place: USA: Georgia | collected...
AATAAGATTGCATTATGATGGCGGATTTGAAAAATTAATTCAAAAAAGAAAAGCAATACCAAATAATTTTAAAAGGTTTTGTACAATTGAATTAAAAATAAAAACAGCAAGAAGATATTTAAGAAGCAAAGGCATTACAAAATATGAAAATCTTATTGGATTTAGACATGATGAGCCATTGAGAGTAAAGCGTAGAAAAAAAATGTGGAAGACTGTTACTGATGTTTTTCCTTTATTTGAAAATAAAATAGATAAGGATATTATAAATGATTATTGGTCAAAAAAATCTTATAATCTTGAAATACCATCTATTTTAGGAAATTGCACTTTATGTTTTATGAAAGGTAAAAATGCGATTATGAATATACTTTCTGCATATCCTGAATTAGCAGATCCATGGATAAAAGATGAAGAAAATATGAAACCATATCAATATTTTGAAGATATTTCTATGAAACAAATGAGAGATATAGCTAAAAATAATTTATTTAAAGACCAAGATTTAACTAAAATAAGCCCAGCATTTGACTGCGCTTGTACATCATAAAACGCTGACGGCGTAACCGTCCATGATAAATATATGGGAGCCATACAATCAAATTCTGCGATTTACTTAACCATCAGCGATGGTAAGATATGCAGACGAGTTCAATCTCCGACAGAAGCGTCAAAAGAACGCACAACAAAGGAAGGGAAAATTGTTTATGAGGAGTTTTACAAAGGATGGACAGGATTTATTAAAAACGTGAAAGTTCAGGATTCGGACTATGGCAAAAGATGGGTAGTTGAGATCCAGGATGAGAACGGAACGGCGTTTTTGCAGTTTAACTACTCTTCGGGATACGCTGCATCGTTTCTTAAAGCTTTGCCGAATGTTGATCTTAACAGAGCCGTTGCTATCACACCGAATGTCACAATGGTCGGTGACAAAAAGAAAACAACCATATTTCTGAACCAGGATGGCCAAGCCATCAAATGGGCATACACAAAAGACAATCCTAATGGTCTTCCTCCGATGCAAAAAATAAAAATCAAAGGAGTGGAGTCATGGGATGATTCGGAGATGCTGGAATACTTGGAAAAGAAAACCGCAGAGCTATTCGACAACACACCTTTTTAGTTCACTTTAAAATCCATTCTTATGGCTTGCAGTCCAGGTAAACCAAAACCAAAACCGAAACCAAAAGGTAAGTAGGTTGGTGCCGGTTGGCGTAATCGGGAATGAATACCGAATTAGGCAACGCATGAGCATTATGTTCATAGATGTGGGTTCGAATCCCACACCGGCAACTAAAATTAAAGTTATGATATCAATAGAGTATTTATTCAATGAGTTATGGGAAGTTCCCAAAGATAAACTTACCTGGCATAGCATATTGAATAAAGCTATGAAAAAGTATGAGCAAGAGATTGATATATCAGATGAAGAAATAAAAAAAACAGCAACAGGTATGGGAATTGCTTCTTCTATTGCAACAGCTTATTTTATTGAAGGAGCAGAGTGGTACAGAGAACAACTAAAAAAATCCAAATGAAACTAAGAGACTACCAAATTGAAATCAGCGACAAAGCTTGCGCATTAATTAAAAAGCATAAGATTGCTTATCTGTCGATGCAGGTTAGAACCGGCAAGACTTTAACAGCATTGGAGACTGTTGCTAAATGCAAAGTTAAAAATGTCCTATTTGTTACCAAGAAAAAGGCAATCGGTTCAATTGAAGGCGATTATCAGCATTATAAGGATAAATTCGATATGTTGGTCATAAATTATGAGCAATTACATAAAATACATGACGATTACGATTTGATTATTGTTGATGAGGCTCATTCTATTGGGCAGTTCCCAAAGCCATCAGACAGAACAATAGAATTGAAGAAAATCTGCTTTAATAAGCCTATAATTTATCTTTCTGGAACGCCATCGCCTGAAAGCTACTCTCAGCTCTTCCATCAGTTTTGGATCAGCAGTTTTTCGCCTTTCCCACACTCCAATTTCTATCAATGGGTGAAATCTGGTTATGTCCAGGTTGGTGTTAAGTATTTTTTCAACCGGCAGATCCCTGACTATAAGAATGCGAGAAAAGATATGATTGAAGATAAGGTTAAGCATCTATTTTTATCATATACTCAGGAAGAAGCAGGATTCAAGGAAGAGGTAAAAGAAATCTTCCATTACATTGGAATAAACCCAATGACGAGTCATTTAATACACAAATTGCGCCGAGATCGTGTATTATATTACCCATCAGATGACAACGCTGTTATTGAGGCTGATACGGAGGTTAAATTGATGAACAAACTCCATCAGATGTATAGCGGAACAGTCATTACAGACAACGGAACGAAACTGATTGACAATAGCAAGATTAATTATATTGGAGACAAATACAAAGGGAAGAAAATAGCCTTGTATTATAAATTCAAAGGTGAATACGATGTAATTACACAATACTGCAAAAAAAACTTAATTCCATACACTGAAATTGTGACTGAGTTTGCAAATATGGAAACTGGATGGTTCCTATCCCAAATCCAATCCGGCAGAGAAGGGATAAATCTATCCACAGCCGATTGTATGGTGATGTACAACATAGACTTTTCTGCTGTCAGTTATTGGCAGGCAAGAGCAAGGCTTCAATCAAAGGATAGGATAAAAAAAGTAGAAGTACATTGGATTTTTTCTACGGATGGAATTGAGAAAAATATTTACAAAGCAGTAAATAACAAGAAAAACTACACTTTGTCGTATTTTCGTCAAGATGAAAGAAAGCGACATCCAATTTGATATCATAAAATGGCTTGAATCCAATGGTTGGTATGTAGTCAAACATATCCAAACTAATAAGAACGGATTCCCTGATCTATCAGCATACAAGAACGGTTACTGCGTCTTTATTGAAGTTAAGACTCCAAGAGGAAAGGTAGCTGAGCTACAGAAGTATCGACATAAACAATTAGCTTCATTCGGTTTTGCAACAATAATAACAACAAATTTAAAAGATCTACAAAATGCAATTAATACAATCAGCGAACAATTACATCTCGAATGGATTATCTATAATCCCAACTGACAATACAAAAAAGTCGTTATTTTCTTGGAAAGAGTTCCAGTCAAGGCTTATGACTGCCAACGAAATAGAAGATAAATTTAGCCATAAAAAATGCAGTGGAATAGCTATAGTCTGCGGAGCTGTCTCTGGTGGTTTGGAGGTTATTGATGTTGATTGCAAGTATGGCATCAACTTCGATGATTTTGCAAGTGAAATAAAAAGAGCAAACATTTCACTATTCAATAAGCTTTACATCGTTAGGACCAAATCAAATGGATACCATATTTATTACAGATGCGAGGTTATTGAAGGCAACCAAAAGCTCGCCAATAGACACGCAAATGCTGATGAGCTAAGAAATAATCCAAACGTAAAAGAGTGCGTTTTGATTGAGACAAGAGGTGAAGGTGGATATGTGATTGCGCCTCCAACGGTTGGATATGTCACAACAACACGAAATCAAATCCCATTAATTAGCGTATCTGAAAGGGAAACAATATTTAACGCTGCTCGTTCTTTCAATCAGGTTTTTGATATTGCTAAAAATGAGGCAGAGAATGAAAGACCTAATTTCAAAAAGACTCCTTGGGATGATTATAACGAAAAGGCTAATATTGTAGAATTATTGCAACGTCATGGTTGGACGAAGGTAGATCAGAAAGGAGAAAGGATATATTTCAAACGTCCTGGAGCCACTTCGCAGACATCTGCAAATTATCACACAACAAAAAAAGTGTTTTATGTCTTTACAACCAGTTCGCAGTTCGAGAACAAAGGATATAGCCCATTTGGCGTTTACACAATACTTGAATGCAATGGAGATTATAAATTAGCGATAAGAAAATTATCAGACAACGGATATGGAGAGCAGAAGCAATCTGTTGACATGAAAATCATCAATAAGATTTTGAAATATATTGATTTTCAGCATAAAGATGCAGATATAGTTGAGTATATCATGAATGATTTTCAGTTGACTCAGGCTGAGGCACAGAATTATTTTGATTTTGTTAAAGAAGAGCTTGCGAAAAGAATTGAGACATTTTGGAAAGTGACTTATACAAAAGAATTAAAGAAGTTAGCTATCAGCAAGTATAAACTTGAACAATTTTTAAATAAAAGTAAGTTTGGTTTGTATTTCCATAGTGAAAGGTCTAATTCATTTATTTTTATTCGTGAAAAGGACGGATACATTGAAGAAGTATCAAATGAGATTGTAAAAAAGCACATAAAGGAATATATTTACTCACTTCCTGAGACTTTTGATTATGAGATTGGAGGAACCAGGCATTTAACAAAAGACGAGATATTGGATTTGCTTTATAAGGGAGGCGAAACTTTTTTTAATTCTTCATTCTTTGAATTTTTCGATAAGAAATCACCTGACATATTAAAAGATACGAAGGATGAGGCTTATTTTGCTTTTAATAATGGCATTGTTGTTATTGACAAAGACAAAATAGTTTTACGCAAATATTCTGACTTCAATAAGAAGCTATGGAAGTCTCAAATAAATTTTGATAGGAATATAACTATTGATACAGAGTTTGATGAGACACTTTGCGAATATTTTCAGTTCCTATCAAAGATTTGCGACATGGAACAGAATAGACTCAATTATGCGCAGACTTTGATTGGTTATATTTTACATTCATATAAAGATCCTGCAAAGCCTTATGCTTCCATACTTGCAGAAGAGACAGATGACGAGAGCAAAGGTGGTGGTACCGGGAAAGGCATTTTCATTAAGGCTTTATCATATCTGATTCCAACAGTTCGAATAGATGGTAAGAATTTCAAACCTGATAAGCATTTTGCTTTCCAAAGAGTTAATCTTGGAGATAAATTAGTTGTGATTGAGGATTGTCCTAAAAATGTTGAGTTTGAAAGATATTATCCAACCATCACAGAAGGGATGACTATTGAGAAAAAAAATAAGGATGAGTTATTTTTAAATTATACTGACTCGCCAAAATTAGCTTTCACAACAAACTACTCAATATCTTCCAATGCTGAACACGCAAAGAGAAGACAAAAAGTGTTTGAATTTGCTGGACATTATAACTCAAAGCATACACCAATTGATGAGTTTGGACATAAACTATTTGATGATTGGGATGATGATGAGTGGCACAAATTTTACAATTTCATGTTCATTTGTGTTCAATGCTTTTTGCGTCATGGCATACTTGAGGTTGATAACAGCCAAAAGTTAAAAAAGAAACATATCAAACTTTCTTTTGGAGAAGAGTTCCTGGAATACTTTATGAGCAAGATGGAAGATATGACTGCAAATTGGTCATCAATAACAGATGATTGGAAAGGATTTTTGCAGAAGAATGAAATGGACAAGAAGGACTATAGCATGAAAAGATTCAGGAAGGCTCTTGATATTTCTGCTGCTCAATATGATCTTGAAATAGAGATAATGGAGAACAGACAAGCTAATAATATAAAGATGTTTAGGTTAAAAATGAAATAAAAAGAGGCAGAAATAGAAATTTCCGCCGAACGCTTAATACCCTAAGTACCTTTTAACCAGCAGATATAAAGATAATAAAAAAACCGATTGTAGAAACAACCGGTTTACCAATTAAACTAATAACAAACTTACACTAAATGAAAATCAAAAACTACGTTGCAAATATAACTACTTTTTCAATTTATATATCGGAGTTCCTTCAAAAGTTCCAACAACATTTAAAAAAAGTAATAAAATTATTACCACAAGTATAGTCAGAGTAACGCATTTAACTTCAAACCACAATGCGTCAATCCTTCTCCAGTCTGAAGCTTCAAGTTCATGACCATCGTACCACCTTTTTATTGCTTTTAATGTTTTTATCATTTTATTGCATTAAAGTAACTTAAAAATGACCTTCCTGTAAATTGAAGGAGATTAAAAATCAGACTAATTAAAAATAATATCAAAAATGATATTATCCATTTATTTTTACTTGTTATCTTATCAGTTAACTTTTGCACCTTATCAGCGCAGTTCTTATTGTCTGTAGCCATTATCAGAATTTTCGCAGAATCTTCTACTTTTTGCACAATGGTTATGGTTTTTGTCTTTTCAGGTAAACCAATGGTTTTATATTTTGTTTTCTGTAAAACAGATTTGACATTTTTTGTCAAGTAAGTTGTGTCATTTCCTTGATCCTGCTGATCAGGGCAAAGCACCTCAATAAAGTCATAAGAAGTATCGTATTGATAAACCGTATCGGCATCCGTAACTATACAAGGAAACTTATCTCGAGTAAATGTCGCCAATTCGCTTGGAAAGTGATTATAAGCCTTATTTAAAGCCTTTTGTGACTTATTTGGAGTGTAACACCCGAAAAGGCTAATCGTCAACAGAATCGTCTGTATTATCGTCAAATATTTCTTCATAAAGTTCATTTATACATTCAGCAATTATTCTTAAAGATTGTCGTCTTATTCTTTTCACTCTTCGTTCATCAATTCTACTCATTATAGCTGTGTCCATCCCATCAATAGCAGCAAGAGCATTACACGCAGAAGCTATATACTCTGGCGTTGAAGTAAATTCAACAATGCCTTCTTCAGGCAACTCTTGTTCTTTTTCTTCACTCATTTTTTGCTTATTCTGATGCTATTTTTACGCCTCAACTCTTTACAAATTGACTCTATTAACGCTATCGCTTCCTCAGGAGGCAATTGATTAAGGGTTGATATGATTGATGTTCTCAAATCCACTATTTCTCTGCTCTTGTAAAATATTTGTGGCACGTCTTGCATTGATATTGTACTCTTTTATAACCGGTTGCTGTAAATTTTGTTCCCTTCTTTGCGTAGTCATCTGATCCACACTCAGGACAATCTTTTGTATCAGACTTAAAGATAACACCGAAATGAGTTTTGGGAGCAATATGCGATGACATTTTTTTATAAACTTTCTCAAGTAATTTCACATCCTGTTGGCAATATTTTATCATTAATGCCATGTGTTTACTCGATTTATTGAGTAAAATTTCCTTCCAAAGTGAGTAATCTGTCTTTATCTTCTTACCAATACCTAAAAATTGTCCAATATAATCAAGTCTGTTGCTATTGAATTTGAATTTCGACCTGGAGACCTTTAATGTGTCAATTGTGGTGTATGTCGGGAACATCTCAATTTTATGCAAAAGACATCTTGTGCGAATCCACTTAATGTCAAAATTGTCGCCATTATGCCCAACAAGTTCATCAGCAGAATTTGCAATCTTTATAAATTGCTCCAACATTTTTTTGTCTGATTGATGTGAATCCCAATGCAGTGAACCGACTTCAGTTTGGTCTTCCCATTTGTAGCAAATGCAAATGATTGCTCTTTCTTTTAATATAGACTCGTATCCGATATTCTTTTTATACCCTGCTTCGAAAAATAATCCAATATTTGGTGAAGTCTCTATATCAAAAAAAAGCCGTTTACGTTGCGTCTTGGCTTTCTTGTTCATACGGTGTGAAATACAAATCAGCTTCCTCTTTTCTGCGCTTTCTCATTCCATTCTCAAATGCGCTTCCTTTATTAATCCATCTCATAAACTCATCTCGAATTGTTGGATCAAAAGGATTGACATTTATTTTCTTGTACATCGTGGACCTCAAAAATGCACCGACTCCACAATTGTAAATAAATGAGCAAATGGAATCGAACATATTCTGATTGACAGATAGTTTTGGAAGAGCTTTTATTTTATTGGTAAGTTCCCACATCAAAAGTTTATCAGCCTCCTCCATTGATATTCTTTGTCCAAGCTTGACTTTCTTCCCATCAGGCCACATGGTTGAACCAAAACCAATTGTTGCAACAGATGCCGGACATAGGTAACTATCAGACCTAAATCCTTCATATTTTTTAATAAGTTTTATTGCTTTTGGACTTGGTGTCATTAATTACAGAATGGATTTGAGTATCTTGGATCACGAACCAAAGATGAATCAGTAAGTGTCAATAGAAACGCTTTTAAGGCAGCTTTCTCTGTTGTTGAGTAATGTATTGTTCTTACCGCTGCTGTATCAATTATTGCCTGATTTTGAACATTATTAGGCGCACCTGGTACACTTGGATCAAACTTTCTGAAGAATAATGAAAGTGTATTGTAATCGTTATTCTTAATAGAGTCAGAATAGAAGTTTATTACCTCATCCAATGTCTTAAATCTGCCATCATGGAAATAAGGAGCAGTTACACCAACATTTATCAGAGATGGAACCTTCATCCTTCCCATATTCAGCTTCATTTGGTTTGAATCACGCAATGTCAATGCACGACCATAAGCAAGTGTGCCTCCAAAACCTGAATCTTTACCTTTATAGTCATCTCTTGTCGTCCATGCCGTCCATTTCCATTTACCACCGGCAAGTATAGAACCATCAGCACCATTATTTTGCGCACCTTGTGGAACGAATATATTTCGAGTATGACAAGCCTGGCAATTTCCTCTGTTTATATCCATAAACAAATCTCTTCCCAATTGCTCCTGTGCTGTGAATCCATAAGGAGTTAAAGGAGCAACTGCAGGATTGCAATTGCAAGCATCTACCGCTTTGCGCCATTTAGAGCCGTAAGAATTGATTGAACGAACAAATTGAGCTAATGCCAAGGCAATACGCTGTGAGTCGATTAATGTGCTTCCAAATGCGTTTTTAAATAAGGTTGGATAGAATGTCTTAGATGATACTCTTTTAACGATTGTATCCCATTGATGATTATTTGTATTGGCAGCACTCATCCCCATTTCTACAGCATCTCTAATTGGACGAGTAACTTGTGTCTCAACATCTTTTGCTCTTCCATCCCAAAACATCACAATTGCCTTATCAAATCTAACGTGAACCAATCCCATTGAATTTCTGCCGGTAAGACCTCCTAAAAAGCCTTTGCTAAATCTTGCCGTATCTGAGAACCCAAACTCTTGCTTATGGCAAGATGCACAACTTATTGTGCGATTTTTGCTTAAATCTACATCATAGAACAACACTCTCCCAAGAGCAGTTCCGGCATCAGTATTCACATTTGGCTGACCATTCAACCCAACAGAATACGGCATATTATCCATATTACGAACAGTATCAGCCAAAGGGAACGTTGTATTCTGAATATCTTTTGGCATTTCAGATAATGTCTGATAATGGTATGGCGTCAATGGCAAGTTTATGCAATTGTAATTTATTGTCACAAACGCCAAAAGAATTGTGACTACAATTCCTGCAAAAATCTTATTTTTCATTCTTATCGTTTTTTGTTGATCCAAAATAATATCCAGTAACTCCACTCATTCCGCTACCAAACACAAAGCCAAGTGCCGTCAGAACAATGTCTTTATTATCCACAGGTATCGACCTAAGAAGCATAATACCCAGTAGGCTAAAGCAACCAAATACAATAACCACGCTAATAATATTGCGTATATCAGTCTTACTAATGTTTTCAAATAATCTTCTCATTTTAATTTTTTTGATGCACGATAAAAATAAATCGCAGACAATAGTCCGCTCACAATGGCTACCCCTGAGCTAAAAAGAGACATTACAGAATGAACGCCGTCAACTGTTATAACTGCGAATGAGGCTGATGCCATAGACAATATTGAAGTCAATCCTGCTCCAATGTCGTTAGTAGTGAAATGGTTACTCATTTGTCAATAGATTTTTTCCTGTTTGAATATCTGCAAGTCTTGCAAGTGTATTTTCTGTTCTAATTTGCGTAAGTGCTGCACCAAGCATTTGCCAAGGACCATTCTCAATTGCAGATCCTAATTCTACTGTTACTCCGTTTTGAATTTCAGATTGAAGCATCGCAGCCATCTCAACATTTATAGAGTTTGCCTGACCTTCAGGAAGGATAGTCAAAATCTTATAAATGGCAACAATCTCTTCAACCGATGCAGTCACAGAAAACTCTGCTTCATCATCTGTATTGCCATTCAACGCTATTGCTATTCTGCTGAACAAACTGAAATACTGCTCAAGCGAATAATTTTTCAAAAATCTCACTATGTAATAATAGTGCTTTGCTTTTAAAGTTATCTGTATCATAAATTAATAAGTTGCATTTGTGAAATATTGAATTGTCGCATAAACATATTGACCGGCAGCTGCTGCTCTATCAATGACAATTTCACTTCCAGATCCTGTGCCTCTTAAAAAAACAATAGCATTTGCAGCCGATGTATAGTTTATTTTGCTATTACCAAAAACGCCAGTACCATAATATAATACATCTGTTGTTGATGATAAGCCTGTTGGCACAACTGGTGTTGGAAAATCTGAAATGAATGGTATTTGAATACGAGTATTTGATGTTCCTGCACTCGTATATTGTAAATGTATTCTTAATGTAACTTGTTTACCTATCTGAGTATATTGATATGTTGCGTTTGTCAAACCTGTTGGCGCAGTACCACCAGTCCAAGTTAATGTACCTGTATATGAACCACTAACATCTTTAAATGGTGTAGATGCCATATTCGCTGTAGCATTGGTATTATTTGCTAAAAATGAATAAGTGCCTTGGGATAAATTAGCCTTTAAATTTATTCTATTTGAAAGTGAAACTGTATCTCCTTGCAACATCAATGTCCCACTTGCATCCTGAATATTTATCGTTCTGTTTGAATTTATTGGAGCAGGAGCCACAATTGATAGTGTTCCGCTTGATGTGGTTGTAAAAGACAACTTATTTGCATTTAAAATAGCTTCCTGACTATTATTCCCATCATGAATAAAAACTCTTGGAATATTTAATGCACTTGTGCTTAATTGAGCATAAGCATCTATTCCGATTCCTGTTGCTGAATGACTTATATATAATGGAGTTATATTGCTTTTAAGACCTGTAGTTGATACGAAAATATTAGGTCCTGATGGATCAATTGTAAAATTTGAGTTTGATGATAACGTTCTTGATGATATCCAATAAGGTATTGTATTTGTTGATCCTGTTCCTCTTGGATAGTTAGTAAGCATTGTTGATGTATCTGCGATGTTCACTTTTAAATTAACATTTGACTTTGTTGCAATCTTATTTGCTGTATCAACAACAGAATAAATTGAACGGTTTTTCCAAAGTGATTGCGTATCACTATAGACTAAAATATTATTGTTGATAATACCACTTATTGCAACATTATGTATCTCATCAAGCTCATATCCGTTTTGTGGTTTTGTATAAACCAATCCGTTGCCATTATTTGCACGTTCTACTACGCCTAAAAACACAAGATGATATGGAGCTGATGGCTTATTTTTAGTAAATTGTCCATCCAAACTATCAAGCCATAAAACATCTCCTGATGTATATGCACCAAGATTAAGTTTATCAATCTGTCCCTGAGTAGTCACATAACCAGTATCACCGGAGGCAATATCAGCTCTTACAAATCCAAATGTTTTTGAAGAAGTCACATCAGATTTGTTATTTGCTCTTTTTACTGACGCTACATCTCCATTCGAACCATACAAATAGACTACCGTACCTCTTGTCAATGTCGTTGTCTCAGCATTGTGAACCTTCGCAATGACAACCTTTGCAGTATCACTTATTGATGTTGAACCACCAATAGTCAAATCAGTTGTTGTGGATCCCTTTACAACTCGAATGATAGATGAACTTGGTTGAGTTACTGATGATACCCATTGATTTGCAGTATCTGTTTTTCTTAAATATGGACTGAGCATATTTGCTGAGTCACTTATATTAAGTTTAAGATTTATCCTGTTTGAAATACTTGTACTATCAAATGCTGAATAATCGCTTATTCTCAAATATTTTGTCGATAATGTTGCCGTATCTGCTGTCAATGTACCAACGCCTGTTATTGGTCCTCCATTTATGCCATATCCTGTCTGAATTTCTGTAACGGTTCCACCGCCACCACCTGAACCTCCTGTTATCTCACTCCAACCTGCCTGATTTGTCCATTTGTATAGTTTATTGTTGCAGGTATCCATCGCAATTGCGCCATCTTTAGCAGTTGAATTGCGAAGTGATGGTATTCCACAAAAAGAAGGAATATGTAGAGTAGAGTCAGCTTTTATACGCTTCATCTGATAACCTGCAGCTGTCATCGGAGTATATTGCTGAGCCGAGGCATCTAAGCAAAAAAATATCGCCAAAGCGATAATAAAAATAATTTTAAGTCGTTCCATGAGTTATTGTTGGTAATCCAGTACCTTTAAAATTAGCTGTAAATGTTGCAACATTATCAAATGATGCAGTTTCTGAAATAGATTCAAAAATTACATTTAAAGATTTTTGCAAATAATTATTATCAATATCTATTTCGTAAAAACTAAGAATAATTTCATTTCCTGTAATCATATAATCATATAAAACTCCCATCCCCAATATTGCATTGCTATCCAATGTATCACCTAAAAAAACCAAGCCCTCAATCGTACCTGAATAACTTATTGGACCTGATATATATGTCCTGAATTGACCATTGCCAATTGATGATGTCTCAATGGTATCTCTTGAAATATCAAAAGTACATGACCTTGCGCAACCAATTGGCGTCATTGTAGATGTGCCTGAGTTATAAATTGACACAACAACATCCTGTCCATATACCATTGCCATCTACTTAGTTGTTTTCGTAAAGATAATTAAATTCGTACAAATAATTATCGTAAATATTGATTATATCATCATTAGGATCAACTATAAAAATCATTGAACAATCAGCATTTCCATTCTTATAATCTATTGATAATTTGCCGAATATGAAGAAAATATTCAATCCTTGATCCTCAAAACTAAAAATTGTCTCAGGTCCAATTATATAATCTCCAGGGAATGGATTAAATACGTTCAATAGGTTTCCCTCATATTTATAACGAGCTTTATATCTCATCATTAAATCCTCTGCTGTTATCCTTGAGCCAAGTGTTCCATATCCTGTGAATCCACCACCTGGTATAGTATAAGCCCAATACTGAGATTTGTTCCTTACCAAATCTGTTATATTATCAAGTAGCAATGTACCTGAAATATTAATAGATGAAGATGTATCAATTATGATATCGTTTTCAATTATATTATTAAGTGATATGTTGTTTTTATATAAATGACTATGCCCTATTACATTACCTAATCCTGATAAATAATTTTCTGTTTTAAAATCTAAATTTTTGAAATATATTTCTTCATAAGGAGGAAGATCTCCATATTTAGGAGTAAATAAGAAAATATTTAAAACACCATTTATAGGTATAGAATTAGTATTTATTGAATATGTATGCCATTCTGATGTTCCATCAGGATAATTAAATACTACTTGAGGATCATTATCATAGTTAACTACAGCTTCCCATCCATTATCTTTATTTAAATAATAAGTATCAGTATCATTTTTGACTAATACTGTACCCATTATATAATATTGATTTTCTCCCCAAAGTACATTTGCAGTTATACCTACTTTTGTTTTAAATTCAACAGTAAATGAAACTCTATCTCCTGTTGATACATAAATATCATTTGATTGTAAAGCAGCGTAAGGATATGGCTGGACATCATCACCAGCTAATACAATATATCTTTCTTTTTCAACATTATCTAAATCTTTTACTATCCTTATAAATTTATTTGCATTTACTGTATTACCTGTATAATATTGCCAATACGGTAATTCATATTCATAAATATATTGCAAAGATTCTCCACTACCAGTAGTATATGTGTTTAATAAAGATCCCAATTCTTGCAAATTTGCATTTTTCAATAACGAATCAGGTTGCTTATATTGAAAAGTATCTTTAACATATCCAATTGGTCTTTCGATGCTTTTTATAACACCGTTTTCCATTTGGTTTATATTTATATTTTTTGAATAATCAGATATATTTACTGGAGCTATATAATCAAAATCTACATTGTATTTATATCCTGTTAATGATATATACGCAGGGAATCCACTTGTATAATTATTAAACAATTCATTTACTCTAATTATCCACCATTGACCTTTTGATTGATATAATGTTGCTCTAAATCTTGATAGAATACTTTCAAGAATATCATAACAACTCATATATGTTCCACTATTTAAAAAAGTAGTCCCATAAACTCCAGTTGATTCTATGAATTTTGATGTATCCCCATTTACATCAAAAAATTGCGATATTACATTTGTATCTAATTGCAATTTTGTGGCTTGTAAACATATTCTAAAAAATGTGCTTAATGGCCACCATGATGACAAATCAATTGGTTCGAAATATGTCACATTGCAATCAATACTGCTAAAACTTGGCCATCCTCTATTGTCTATTAATAATTTGTAACCAAAAATAACATCATAAGTTAAACTTAAAACTTTCTTTTCTCCATCATAAGCAGAACCTGAAAATATAATCCTGTCTCCTGCTTTTAAAACAGATATTCTTGAATCAGTTGTATATAAATAAACAGTATCAAGTGCATTAAAAGTTATAGCATCAATATTTGTAGCTCTGCCATAAAGATTATTTGCCTCATCAAGAGTTATATCTTTTAAAGTGCCAAGCATATCTGTTGCCGTAATGGTAATCTCATGATTAAAGAAAGTCAATAACTCTGCACATTCATCTTGAACGATATATCCTGTAAAAAGAACATTATAATCCAAAAAGTTAAGATATCCTGATGCTTCATAAAATACAGGTAAAGTTTCAACCGTTATAATAACATCATTAAATTCATACTTAATTATATTAGCAACAGTATAAGTTCCACTTAAATATAATTGATCAGTTACTTCAAAAGTTTGACCAATAGATAAATTCAAATTATCAAATGAACTATGGTAAAATGTTAATCCAGTTAAGCTTGAGCCATCATAATATGGAGCAATATTTCCACTTCTTGAAGCATTTAATCTTTGACATAAATTAACTTTAAACTCATCATCATAATTACTATAAAATGATTCAAGATTTACAACACCATTATTAATAATTCCAACTTTTAATGTTGATCCTTTTATTGGTTTATTCCTTTCATCATCTTGCCAGTCATGAACTGCCGGAACGCCTGAAAGCAATATTTCAGTCTTTGTACCTTCATAATCCTTTTGAAATATCTGAACTTCAAATTTCATTGAATCCTCATCTTTAAAGGAATCAAATTGACCGAAATATTTTATATTATAAGCCATTAGGTTGTGCGTCTATAAGTTTGTGAATATTTTTTATTACTGAAGTAAATATCCTGACCTCTCAATACTCCAAATACTTCCACCTGTTGCATTGCTCCTCCCATCATTTGAGCTGTCTGTGCTGCCGGTGTAACTTTTGCTCCCCTTGGAAGCGATACCATCTCAGGACCTCTCTCCCCTACCAAAGCCATACCGCCTGGAGCATAATTGGTACCAACTGCAAATGCTCCTGCTTTACCAATACCTGATGCTGCAGCATTAATTAAAGTACCAAGTGCAATTAATCCTATACCAACTAATATACCCGAAGGACCTGCTGCTGCTATTATACTTTCTTTTAGTTTAATTATTGCATCTGAATACATTATAGCATATTCACCTAATTGAATAACAGCATTACCAAATAAACGAAATAAACCTTGAAATGCTGATGCTAAACCATCAGTTTGACCACTTATAACACTATATAATCCCTCTCCTATAAGTGCTCCAATTTGTTCAGCTAAATCAACACGAAATTTAACTAAATAATCTTTAAATTCTTTTAATTGATTTTGAGTATCAGGTAATGATATATCAACAACTGGTATTTCTTTTGTTTCAGCAAGACTTTGTTTAAATGCTTCTAATTGTTTATTTAATGAATCAAAAAATGATGTTGGGGCAAGCATACCATATTGAAGTTCTAATGACTTCATTTTATCTATTGCCGAATCAACTAATTTTATTTGCTCTTTTATTGAAGTATCATCATAATTTGGACTTAAATAAATTTGATTTATATCATATTGAGCTTTATTGAATGAATTATTAATGTCCTCTAAAAATTTCTTCTCTTTAAGTGCATCTAATTCTATTTGTAAATTTATTATTCTTGAATCACTTGTTGGTACATTGAAATCTGATATTAATTTTCTTATTGCTGTATCAATCAATTTTATTTGTTCACTTAATGTTGATTCATTAAATGATGTACCTATATTTATTTGATCTTTTAAATCTTCTCTTAATTTTGCTATTAATTTATCAATTGTTGGTTTTTCACTTTGTAATTGAGCAATTCTATCTTTTTCAATTTGTTTAGTTACATCTATTTGTTTACCAGTTAATGCTAATTGGTTTCTATAATTTTGTAAAGTTTTTGATGCGTCTTGTACTACTTTTTGTTGCGCACCATATGCTTGTACCGCTACTTTTTGTTCATCATCTAAAGAAGAAAGTTGATCTTCTGTAGCCAAATAAGCATTTTCTAATCCGCCAAAAGAATTTATTATTTTTTCGAATTTTAAAAATGCTTCATTCCCCTCCCCAAAAAGTGTATTTGTTACACGAGCAGGTTTTGTTGATATTACGGTATTATATAATTGATTTAACTTTTCTTCTTCCTTTTGTAAAGTAAGCATAGCACCTTCACCAACTCCAGGTCCTAAAACAAATAGCCCTCCAGCTATTTTTTCATAAAGTGTATCTTTTTGTAATTGTAATTCAGCTAATTTCCTTTTATAATCGTCAGCAGCACTAATACCAGTTATATTTAATCTTATATCTAATGTCCCTATTTCTTTTACTCTATCGAGAGAGTCCATGTAATTATCAAAATCAATTTTTGATTTTTTAGTTTCAACAGATAACTCTGATATAACCTGTTTTAAATGCCCTAATTCGCTTGAAACATCTTTACTTGAATTAATCCATCTTGAAAAACCAATTTCAGCAAACGTTATTGCAGTAGTTACAGCAGCAATTCCAAGAGCCAACCCTCCAGGACCTTTCAATGCTCCTAATAATTCAGAACCTAAAGTTACTCCGCTTTCTTTTGCCGAAGCTTTT
>Ga0213920_1001020_pt1 | contig 16991 bp, 13 predicted proteins | sample McNCre1117MG_FD_161054 | JGI IMG/M metagenome (GOLD analysis project Ga0213920, IMG submission 161054) | Freshwater microbial communities from McNutts Creek, Athens, Georgia, United States - 11-17 MG | ecosystem: Environmental > Aquatic > Freshwater > Creek | place: USA: Georgia | collected...
TGAGCCGTTTGCCAAGAATGTAGACGTAATCGGTGGAAACGTTGCTACCCGCGAGGGTGCGGCTGCACTGGTTGCCGCAGGCGCCGACGGCGTGAAGGTGGGCGTTGGCCCGGGCTCCATCTGCACCACTCGCGTGGTTGCAGGTGTTGGTGTTCCGCAGGTTACCGCCGTTTACGAGGCATCGTTGGCCGCCAAGCCACACGGTGTGCCAATCATCGCCGATGGTGGCCTGCAGTACTCGGGCGACATTGCCAAGGCGCTGGTTGCAGGTGCCAACGCTGTGATGTTGGGCTCGTTGCTGGCAGGAACCGAAGAGGCTCCGGGTGAGGTTGTCTTCATCAACGGTAAGCAGTTCAAGACTTACCGCGGCATGGGTTCGCTAGGCGCTATGCAGAGCCGCGGCGAAGCCAAGAGCTACAGCAAGGACCGCTACTTCCAGGACGACGTCCTGCGTGAAGACAAGCTGGTGCCGGAGGGCATCGAAGGCCGTGTGCCTTTCCGTGGCTCGGTGCAGAGCGTTACCCACCAGCTGGTTGGCGGGCTTCGTGCCTCGATGGGCTACGTGGGCGGCGAGACCATCCCAGAGCTACAGGCTCGCGGCAAGTTTGTGCGCATCACGAGTGCTGGTCTCAAGGAGAGCCACCCGCACGACATCCAGGGCATCATGGAAGCCCCTAACTACCAGGCCCGCTAGGCCAAGCCAATAAACGAGGTAAGACTTTGAGCGAAATCGAGATTGGCCGCGGCAAGCGCGGAAGCCGTGCCTGGGCGTTCGACGACGTGGCCATTGTGCCAAGCCGCCGCACCCGCGACCCACAGGACGTAGACACCACCTGGAACATCGATGCCTTCAGCTTCTCGCTGCCGGTTATGGCCGCACCGATGGACTCCGTGGTTTCGCCAGCAACCGCGATTGCAATTGGCAAGCTCGGCGGCCTCGGCGTGCTCGACCTCGAGGGTCTCTGGACTCGCTACGAGGACCCAACCGCAAAGTTGCAAGAGATTGCCAAGCTTCCCCAGGACAAAGTTGTTGCGGGTCTTCGCGAGATCTACTCGGCACCCATCCAGGCCTCGCTCATCCGCGACCGCATCGCTGAGATTCGCGCAGCGGGTGTTACCGTGGCCGGTGCGCTCACTCCGCAGGCAACCGCCGAATTCAGCGAGACCGTGATCAAGGCTGGCGTAGATCTCTTCGTGATTCGCGGCACCACGGTTAGCGCGGAGCACGTCTCCAAGCAGTCGAGTGCGCTCAACCTCAAAGACTTCATCTACCGCCTAGACGTCCCGGTTATCGTGGGCGGTGCTGCAACCTACAAGGGCGCGCTGCACCTTATGCGAACCGGTGCCGCCGGTGTTCTGGTTGGTTTTGGTGGCGGTGCAGCAAGCACCACCCGCAAGGTACTCGGCATTCACGCACCGATGGCAACCGCGGTTGCGGATGTTGCAGGCGCTCGCCGCGACTACATGGATGAGTCCGGTGGCCGCTACGTTCACGTTATCGCCGACGGCGGTCTCGGCACCTCGGGCGATGTTGTGAAGGCAATCGCCATGGGCGCCGACGCCGTAATGCTCGGCAGCGTTTTGGCTCAGGCGCAGGAAGCCCCTGGCCTCGGCTACCACTGGGGTCAGGAAGCCTGGCACGAGGAACTGCCTCGCGGCACCCGTGTTGAGGTTGGCCAGCGCGCCAGCCTTGAGGAAATCTTCAACGGTCCGGCCTCGGATGCCAACGGCACCGTGAACCTAATCGGTGCGCTGCGCCGAGCAATGGCCACAACCGGCTACTCGGACCTCAAGGAGTTCCAGCGCGCCGATGTAGTGGTTGCTCCATACCAGCCACGCTAGGTAAGAAACCTATGAAACGAGCGCCATCCTGGTTTGCGGTTGCTAGACGACCGAAATGGATTGGCGCTCTTTTCATTGCCATGCTCATCGCTGCCGCCTGCGCTTCGCTTGCGCAGTGGCAGGCTGGCCGCAGCGTTGAGGCGCCCATTCATGCCGAAGAAACCGACGCCAAGGCGATAGCCAATGCGCCGGATATTTCCACCGTGGTGCGCCCTGGCAGATCACCTCGGTCGAGTGCGGTTGGCACACTGGTTTCAGTGCGCGCCACAATCAACAGCAGCGATGTCTGGGTGATCGGAAACCGGGTTCAGAGCGACGGCACCAGCGGATACTGGGTGGTTGCCTCCTACACGGATTCGTCCGGAAACCGCCTAGTAGCTCCGCTCGGGTTTACAGCTAACAGCGCAACCGCCATCGCGGTGAAAAAGCAAGTGCAGGGTGCAATGGTTGCCCAGGTGCTCAGCCTGATGCACGGCAGGCTCTCGCCATCGGAGGCACCGGACCGCGTTGGTGAGGTGCTGAACTCGCTCTCGCTGGGGCAGCTTGCCAACCAGATGCACTTTGGCGGAGACAAACTCTACCCACTGTTTTTGCTGGTGACCAACCAGCACTTTGCCGGGCTCGAACCGGTGCGGGTGACCCGCCTAACCACTGCGCAGATCAACTGGCTCAGCGCGTTTTATGCGCTGGAGTGGCTGGCGTTCTGCGGATTCAGCTTCTTCATGTGGGGGCGTCTGGTTCGCGATGCCCAGCTGAAGGAAATAGAGGAGATGACGGCAAATGATCGCTAGGAATTTCGTAATCGTGGATGAAAACGGCCTGCACGCTGTGCCTGCGCAACGCCTGGCAAAGCTGGTTAAGGAAACCGACTGCGCGGTGTTTGTTGAAGATGCGGTGTCTGGCCGCTTCGCCGGCGACAACCTGCTCATGCTAATGAGCCTCAAACTTCACCAGGGTGGTCACATCCGTGTGATTATTGACACCCCGGATGCCGGTGAGGCCGAGGTTTTCTTCGAGGAAGTTCACAACATTCTGCTGCCGAAGCGCCCGGCCTAGCCCAAGGTAAACTTGACTAATGGCTACCCAGAAAAACCCAGTTGCCTCCGCGCTTAAGCTCTACAAAGTTGCGAGCCTAATCACCGGTTCGCTGCTGGTTGCAATCACAATCCTGTTCATCCTGCGCCTGGCCGCAAACTCCGAGCTCTGGCTCGCCGGCCCGCACGGATTCCTCACCCTCGAGCACTTTACCGAGGACGCACTTGGCGACAAGCTGGGGCTGCCATCGCAGGGAATTGACCTCACCAAGGCCGTGCTCATTTTGCACGGATGGTTCTACATGCTCTACATCTACAGCGACTACAAGCTGTGGACCCTCATGCGCTGGAACTTCAAGCGCTTCATCATCATTGCGGCCGGTGGCGTTGTGCCACTGCTGTCGTTCTTCACCGAGAGCCACTACCACCGCGTGGCACTCGCCGAATCGGAGGCGAAATGAACCAGCCTGTTCTCGTAGTTGACTTTGGCGCGCAGTACGCGCAGCTCATCGCGCGCCGCGTGCGCGAGGCCAACGTGTACTCGGAGATCGTTCACCACAACGTAACCGCAGCCGAGGTGAAGGCCAAGAACCCTGCGGCAATCATTCTCTCGGGCGGTCCTTCATCGGTGTATGAAGAGGGCGCACCAAAGCTAGACCCAGCCATTTTGGAACTGGGCATTCCGGTTCTGGGCATTTGCTACGGCTTCCAGACCATCGCCAACACCCTTGGTGGCCGCGTTGATGCAACGGGCAAGAAGGAATACGGCGCAACCGACCTAAGCGTTACCGCGGCCGGTGAGATTCTGGCTGGCCAGCCAGCCGACCAAACCTGCTGGATGAGCCACGGCGACCAGGTAGTTGAAGCCCCTGCCGGCTTTGAGGTTTTGGCGAGCACCGAGACCACCCCGGTTGCGGCGTTTGCAAACAGCGAGCGCAAGATTTACGGCGTGCAGTGGCACCCCGAGGTTAAGCACAGCCAGTTTGGCCAGAACGTGCTCACCAACTTCCTGCACAACGCAGCCGGAATCCCGGCAACCTGGAACAGCGGCAACGTTATTGCCGAGCAGGTTGAAAAGATTCGCGCCCAGGTTGGCGATGCTCGCGTTATCTGTGGTCTCTCCGGTGGAGTTGACAGCGCGGTTGCTGCCGCCCTGGTTCACAAGGCCGTTGGCGACCAGCTAGTTTGCGTGTTTGTAAACCACGGATTGCTACGCCAGGATGAAGCCGAGCAGGTTGAGCGCGACTACGTTGCCGCTACCGGTATTCGCCTGGTTGTGGTTGACGCCGAGCAGAAGTTCTTGGATGCCCTGGCCGGTGTATCCGACCCAGAAACCAAGCGCAAGATCATTGGCCGCGAGTTCATTCGCACCTTTGAGGAAGCAGAGCGCAAATTGGTTGATGAGGCTGCAGCCGACAACCGACCAATCAAGTTCCTGGTTCAGGGCACCCTCTACCCAGACGTAGTTGAATCTGGTGGTGGAGCAACCGCGGGCATCAAGAGCCACCACAACGTTGGTGGTCTGCCCGACGACCTACAGTTTGAGCTGGTTGAGCCGCTGCGTGCACTGTTCAAGGACGAGGTTCGCGCCATCGGTGCAGAGCTTGGTCTGCCACACGAGATTGTCCAGCGCCAGCCATTCCCGGGCCCAGGCCTCGGAATCCGCATCGTCGGTGAGGTAAACAAGGAGCGCCTAGACCTGCTTCGCAAGGCCGATGCCATTGTGCGCGCCGAGCTCACCGCGGCCGGCCTCGACGGCGAGATTTGGCAGTGCCCGGTTGTGCTTTTGGCCGACGTCCGTTCGGTTGGCGTGCAGGGCGATGGCCGCACCTATGGTCACCCGATTGTGCTTCGCCCGGTTTCGTCGGAAGACGCAATGACCGCCGACTGGTCGCGTTTGCCCTACGACCTGCTTGCCAAGATTTCGAACCGCATCACCAATGAGGTTGCCGGAGTCAACCGAGTGGTTCTCGACGTAACCTCGAAGCCACCCGGCACCATTGAGTGGGAATAATCGCGAGTGAAACTACCCCTGGTTTTTGGGCATCGTGGCGCTAGCGCCTATCGTCCCGAAAATACCCTGGAGGCGTTCGCGCTCGCGTTTGCCATGGGCTCGGATGCAATCGAGTGCGACCTGGTTCCAACCAGCGATAACCGGCTGATCATTAGGCACGAGAACGAGCTTTCGGGAACCACCGATGTTGCCGCGCATCCAGAGTTTGCCGCGCGCCGCCGCAAGCAGACCTTCTACGGTCACTGGGAAGTCGAGGGTTGGTTTAGCGAGGACTTTACGCTAGCCGAGATTGCCACGCTTCGGGCCACCGAGCGCCTGCCGGACCTACGCCCGGGAAGCGCAAAGTTTGACGGGCAGTTTGCGGTGCCAACTATCGAGGAGCTTTTGGCTGCCGATTTCGCGCGCGGGAAAGCGCTCATTCTTGAGGTGAAGCACGGCCCGCATTTTGCGAGTATTGGCCACGACACCGTTGGGTTGCTTGCCTCGGCGGTGGAAGCGAGCGATTACAGTGCCCGCGGAATCTCGCTTATCTTCGAAAGCTTCCACTGGGAAACCATCCTGGATTTGAAGACCCGCATCGGTGGGGATTCCAAGTTTGTGTTCCTGGTTGAGCGCTGGGGTATGCCCGCCACCGATGCCGAGATCCCCGCTTGGCTGGATGATGTTGCCGCAAATGTGGACGGCATTTCATTCGATGTGGCGTTGCTCTTTGAGAATGGTGCGCTCGTGGAGATGGCCCGCCATCGCGGACTAAGTGTTTACACCTGGACCGCACGCGCCGAGGAAGCGCAGACCAGCGTGGAGGAGTACTACCACCACTTTGTGGCCCTTGGCACCGATGGCGTATTTGCCGACCACCCAGACCTCTTTAGGCAGTTTGTTGACGGCCTAGCCTAGGGTCCTGCCCGCATCGATGTCCGAGCCCGCAAGTAAACTTGCATGGTTATGACCGAGCTTTTCTCACTCCACGAATTTGACCGCGCCGACCAACTGGTTGAGGGGCTAAACCCGCAGCAGCGCGCCGCCGTGGAGCACCGCGGTCCGGCGCTTTTGATCGTGGCCGGTGCGGGCTCGGGCAAGACCCGCGTGCTCACGCACCGCATTGCTCACTTCCTGGCTAAGCGCGAACTCTGGCCGAGCCAGATCCTGGCGATTACCTTCACCAACAAGGCTGCTGCCGAAATGCGCGAGCGCGTGCGCCACCTGCTTGGCGAGGACGCCTCGGGAATGTGGATCAAGACCTTCCACTCGGCCTGCGTGCTCATTCTGCGCCGCGAGGCGGAGCGCCTGGGCCACGACGCCAACTTCACCATTTACGACAGCGGCGATAGCCGTGCCATCTTCAAGCGCATCATCAAGGACATCGGCGCGGATATCCACAAGCTCACGCCGGCGGCCGTCGCGGCAATGATTTCCAAGGCCAAGAACGACCTAGCCGACAGCGCATCGTATGCCCGCGCCGGCGACATGACCGACCCCGTTCACCGCATGATCGTTGAGATCTTTGAGCGCTACGAACGCGAGCTGCGCCGAAACAACGCGTTCGACTTTGACGACCTCATTGGCGAGACCGTTCACCTGTTCCGCAACTTCCCGGAGGTTGCAGCCCAGTATCAGCGCAAGTTCCGCCACATTTTGGTTGACGAATATCAGGACACCAACCACGCCCAGTACGCGCTGATTCGCGAGCTCACCCGGCCACTTGAGCCTGAATTTGCCAACGTGGACGAACGCACTGGCCTAATGATGTCGCCGGCCTCGCTAACCGTCGTTGGTGACAGCGATCAGTCGATCTACGCCTTCCGTGGCGCCAATATTCGCAACATCGTGGAGTTTGAAAAGGACTTCCCCGGCGCTCGTACCATTCTCATGGAGCAGAACTATCGCTCCACCCAGAACATCCTCTCGGCGGCAAACGCCGTGATCGGCAACAACTTCGATCGCCCGGCCAAGAACCTCTGGACCGACAGCGGCGATGGCGAGCAGATTGTTGGCTACACCGGGTACAGCGGCCACGATGAAGCGCAGTTCGTTGCGGACGAGATCAACCGCCTGCACCGCGAGGGCATGAACTACCGCGACATGGCGGTTATTTATCGAACCAACTCGCAGACCCGAGCACTCGAAGAAATCTTCGTGCGCTCCGCACTTCCATACCGCGTCATCGGTGGCACCAAGTTCTATGAGCGTCAGGAAATCAAGGACGCCTTCGGCTACCTGGTTGCCGTTGCCAACCGCAAAGACGACCTCGCCACCCGCCGCGTGCTCAACGTGCCAAAGCGCGGAATCGGTGATGCCACCGAAACTCAGCTGGCCAAGTTTGCCGAGGACCACGGTTTCTCCGTTCGCGAGGTACTTGACCACGTGGATGAGTTTGGCTTTGGCCCAAAACTGGCCGCGGCGATCAAGAGCCTGGGCGGCTTGTTGCACCACCTCGAAAGCATGATTGAGACCTCCGGTGTCGACGCCATTTTGCGTGAGGCGCTGGAGAAGAGCGGTTACCTGGATTCGCTCAAAAACAGCCGAGACCCCCAGGATGAAGCCCGCGTTGAGAACCTCGAGGAACTCATTAACGTTGCTCGCGAATTCCAGCGAAACAACCCCGAGGGCAAGCTTCCAGACTTCCTAAATGAGGTAGCCCTAGTTGCAGCCGCTGATGACCTGGATGACGCCTCGGGAACCGTTAGCCTCATGACCCTGCACACCGCAAAAGGTCTCGAGTATGAGGCCGTGTTCCTAACCGGCATTGAGGAGGGCCTGTTGCCTCACCGCATGGCCTTCATGGAGCCGGGTGGCCTGGCAGAGGAACGGCGTTTGTTCTATGTGGGTATTACCCGCGCCAAGAAACTGCTACACATTTCGTTGGCCATGAGCAGAAGCACCTTTGGTGAAACCGATGCCGCAACACCGAGCCGCTTCCTAAACGAGATTCCCGCCAACCTCATTCGCTGGAAGGATTCCGGCGTCAATCGCGGCGCCTACCGCCCAAGCATCGCAGACAACCAGGGCTACCACATCGGTGCTCATGGCGCTGTCTCCAGCATCCGTGAAAAGCCAAAGACCGCCTACCCTGGCGCAATCAGTTCGGTTCGCGACAATGGCGAGATGGAGTTGGCGGCAGGCGACATGGTTGAGCACGCCGACTTCGGCCGCGGCAAGGTTATTGCAGTTGCCGGCAAGCCTCCGCGCCAGACCGCCGAGATCCATTTTGGCTCCGGCGGAGTGAAAAAGCTTCTGGTAAAGGTTGCACCTATTACCAAACTCGAGGGTTAGTCACATTCGAGGTTGGAAAACCGCTTAACCTGGCTTCCGCAAAGCGGAAGTTGGCCCCAAAGCCCAACTCTGCGAACGGTAAACTTTTAAAGGCTTTTTGACGCCAATATCCCTATCGAATGGATAAACAGTGGATTTATTTGAGTACCAGGCTCGCGACCTGTTCGAGGCTTACGGAGTTCCTGTACTTCAGGGCCTAATCGCCGACACCCCAGACGAGGCAGCAGCAGCCGCCGCCAAAATCGGTGGCACCGTTGTTGTAAAGGCACAGGTTCAGGTTGGCGGCCGCGGCAAGGCCGGTGGCGTGAAGGTTGTTCACAACCCTGAAGAGGCTCGCGAGAAGGCAAACGACATTCTCGGCCTCGACATCAAGGGTCACGAAGTAAAGCGCGTGATGATCGCCCAGGGTGCAGCAATCGACAAGGAGTTCTACTTCTCGGTTCTGCTCGACAGAAGCAACCGCACCTTCCTCTCGCTTTGCAGCGTTGAGGGCGGCATGGAGATTGAGCAGCTTGCAGTTGAGCGCCCAGAGGCACTCGCCAAGATTGCAGTAGACGCACTTCAGGGCATCGATGACGCCAAGGCGCTCGAGATCGCCAAGGCCGGCGGCTTCAACGACGAACTGGCAGCCAAGGTCGCTCCAGTATTCGTAAAGCTGTGGAACGTTTTCAAGAACGAGGACGCAACCCTCGTTGAGGTCAACCCGCTGGTTCTCACCAAGGATGGCGACATCGTTGCCCTCGATGGCAAGGTATCGCTAGACGACAACGCCGAGTTCCGTCACAGCAACCGCGAGCAGGTTTCGATTGCCAAGGTTGACCCACTAGAGGCAAAGGCCAAGGCCCTAGACCTCAACTACGTGAAGCTTGACGGCGAAGTTGGTGTCATCGGTAACGGTGCGGGCCTCGTTATGTCCACTCTCGACGTAGTTGCCTACGCTGGCGAGAAGCACGGCGGCGTAAAGCCTGCCAACTTCCTCGACATCGGTGGCGGTGCCTCGGCCGAGGTAATGGCCAACGGTCTCGACGTAATCCTCAACGACCCACAGGTCAAGAGCGTATTCGTGAACGTATTCGGTGGAATCACCGCCTGTGACGCCGTTGCAAACGGCATCGTGGGTGCACTAAACACCCTTGGCGACGCCGCATCCAAGCCGCTGGTTGTTCGCCTCGATGGCAACAACGTACTCGAGGGTCGTCGCATCCTCGCAGAGTACGCACACCCGCTGGTAACCGTTGTTGAGACCATGGACGAGGCTGCCGACAAGGCCGCCGAGCTGGCAAACCGCTAATCGAAGAGGAATCATAAAATGGCTATTTTTCTGAATGAAGACTCCAAGATCATCGTCCAGGGCATGACCGGTGCCGAGGGCATGAAGCACACCAAGCGCATGCTCGCCGGTGGCTCGAACATCGTTGGCGGCGTGAACCCACGCAAGGCTGGCGAGACCGTTGATGTTGACGGCAAGCAGCTGCCAGTGTTCGGTACCGTTGCTGAGGCAATGGCTGCAACCGGTGCAAACGTTTCGGTTATCTTCGTGCCACCAGCCTTCGCAAAGGCGGCAATCATCGAGGCAATCGACGCCGAGATCCCGCTGGCCGTTGCAATCACCGAGGGCATCCCAGTGCACGACAGCGCCGAGGCTTGGGCCTACAACTGCGCCAAGGGCAACGTAACCCGCCTCATCGGCCCTAACTGCCCAGGCATCATCAGCCCGGGAAAGTCGAACGCAGGCATCACCCCTTCGAACATCACCGGCGCCGGCCCTATCGGCCTCGTCTCGAAGTCGGGTACCCTCACCTACCAGATGATGTACGAGCTGCGTGACATCGGTATGTCCACCGCAATCGGTATCGGTGGAGACCCAATCATCGGCACCACCCACATCGATGCTCTGGCTGCTTTCCAGGCAGACCCAGAGACCAAGGCAATCGTGCTCATCGGTGAAATTGGTGGAGACTCCGAGGAGAAGGCTGCCGCCTACATCAAGGACAACGTAACCAAGCCAGTGGTTGCCTACGTTGCCGGCTTCACCGCACCAGAAGGCAAGACCATGGGTCACGCCGGTGCGATTGTTTCCGGTTCGGCAGGTACCGCACAGGCAAAGAAGGAAGCCTTCGAGGCCGTTGGCGTGAAGGTTGGCAAGACTCCAAGCGAGACTGCCGCCCTGATGCGCGAGGTTTACGCAAGCCTGGCGAACTAGTTTCAAAACGTATGCCCCGAGTTCGCAACAGCGAGGTCGGGGCATACGCATTTAAAGGGTAGGTTTGAATGGTGTTTAACCGCAGAACCACGTTCCTAACCGCAGCCCTCGAGGCGCTGCTGGCGGTTGCGGTTACCTTCGGCATTTTGCTGGTGACCCTCACGCTACTTTGGGCGGTTGAAAACAACGCAAGCGTTGACTGGATGGCCGCCTACCGCACGGCCGCCGACATCTGGTTGGCTGCGCACGGTGTTCCAATCCAGGTGTCTGCCCAGACCATCGCGGGGGTGGCAACGCCAGCCTTTGCAATCTCTATGGTGCCGTTGGCCTTCACAGCCCTCATTGTCTTCCTCGCCTATCGCGCCGGCACAAGGCTGGCCGCAAGCGGCGAACTCTGGCCGGGATGGCTGGCAGCCGCAGCGGTGTACGGGGGAGTGAGCACCCTCGTTGCAAACTCATCGGTGCATGAATTGGCTGCGGTAAACCCTGCCCAAGGCACTTTCCAGCCACCGATTATTTACACCGCGATAGTGATGCTTGCCAGCCTCGTCGCTAAGCCTGCCGACCTCGGCGTGGCCAACCTACCCGTGGCGGTTGAGCGGATGCGATTGAACACCTGGGCGCGTGCTCGCTGGGATGCCGCCGGCTGGTGGATGAACGTGGTTTTGCCTCCTGCCATTCGGGCGGGTTCGGCAATCGTGGTTATGTTGCTCGGTTTTTCGGCGCTGATGATTGCACTGCAGCTTGCGCTGGGATGGATCGATGTTGTGCGCCTCTACGAGGGGCTGCAGCTGACCATGCTGGGTGGTGTTTTGCTCACCGCGGGCCAGCTGGCATTCCTGCCAAACTTTGTGGTCTTTGGCGCGGACTGGTTTACCGGCGCGGGCTTTGCAATCGGCACAGGCTCGGCGGTGGCGCCAACCGGAACAAGCCTTGGCCCAATTCCAGCACTGCCAATCTTCGCTGTGATTCCAACCGGAACGCTGGCCTTTGGGCTGGCGGCCATCGCTGTGCCAATTGTGGCCTCGGTGATTTCGGTGCTGTTTGTGAAGGGGCACGCTGGGCGCATGCGCTTTGAGTTTGCCAACCCAATTTCCGCCGCGGCCTCGCTCGGTGTTCCCGTGGCTCTGGTGGCAGCGCTCGAGATGCTGCTGCTAAACGTTTTCGCGGCTGGCGGCATTGGCCCGCAGCGTCTGCAGGAAGTTGGTGCAAACCCATTTGTGGTTGCCGCAATCGTGTTTGTTGAGGTTGCTGTTTCGGCAACGGCGGCGGCATTTTTCAGCACGCGCCCGGATGCCCCGGATCACCAAGCAATCGCCAGGGCATCGCAGCCAATTAAACGCACCAATTACTATGCCGAAAACAACTGGGGTGGCAGCGGCTTCGAACCCGAGGACTAGCCCAAAACCCGCGCAAGGTAAACTTGTAGGGTGCTAAATACGGTTGTTCTTATCAGTGGCGGCGGGTCTAATCTCAAGGCCCTACTCGAGGCCGTTGAGGCTGGCAACTGCCCAATCAACATTGTTGCCGTTGGTGCGGATAACGACGCCGATGGCCTGGCCCACGCCGACCGCTATGGCGTGCCTAGCTTTGTGGTTAGCCCAGGCAATTTTGCAAACCGCGATGAATGGGCTGCCGAACTCCTAACCCAGATCAAGAGCTTCAACGCAGACCTCATTGTTCTGGCCGGCTTCATGCGTATTCTCCCGGCGTCATTTGTGCGCGCGGTAACGCCAAACATGATCAACACGCACCCATCGCTGCTGCCGCTTTTCCCTGGCGCACACGGCGTTCACGACGCCATGGTGGCTGGTGCCACCGAAACCGGCGTAACTATTCACGTTGTCGACGAAGGCGTTGACACCGGACCAATCCTGGCCCAGGCCCGCGTGGCGATTACGCCCGAGGACACCGAGGAGTCGCTCCATGAGCGAATCAAGGTGGAGGAGCGCAAGCTTTTGGTTCAGGTAGTTGCCCAAATCGCCAACGGCGAAATCAAGCTTTAAGCTCAGCCCGAAACCTAAGAAGAAGAGGATAACCGTGGCCGCACACAACCCATACACCCCTGCCGATTACCGTCATTTCGACCGCATCCAGGTGAAGCGCGCGCTCATCTCTGTGAGCGACAAGACCGGTCTGCTAGACCTAGCCAAGGCGCTCCACGAAGCCGGTGTGCAGATGATCTCCACCGGTTCTACCGCCAAGACCATCGCGGATGCCGGCTACGCCGTTACCGAGGTATCGCAGGTTACCGGTTTCCCAGAATCGCTCGATGGCCGCGTGAAGACCCTGCACCCAAAGGTGCACGCCGGTCTTCTGGCAGACCTCCGCCTCGTTCAGCACGAACAGCAGCTGGCTGAACTCGACATTGAGGCATTCCAGCTTGTTGTTGTAAACCTCTACCCGTTTGTGCAGACTGTTGCCAGCGGAGCCAAGGGCGACGCCGTGGTTGAGCAGATCGACATCGGTGGCCCTGCGATGGTGCGCGCAAGCGCCAAGAACCACGCCAACGTTGCCATTGTGGTTGATCCGGGACGTTACGGCGAGGTTATCGAGGCCATTGGTGCCGGCGGAACCACCCTGCAGCAGCGCCGCGAACTTGCTTACGCGGCCTTTAGCCACACCGCTTCGTACGACACCGCCGTGGCCAACTGGTTTGCCGAGGAACTTGCCAACGCCTGGAAGAGCAAGGTGGGTGCGGCCGATGAAGCAACCAACAGCAACCCTGGCTTTGCCGCCGAGATTTCGGTTACAGGCAAGCTCAGCAACGTTCTTCGCTACGGCGAAAACAGCCACCAGGCAGCAGCGCTATACAAGACCAGCGGCGAAGGCTCCGTGCAGGGTATCGCACAGGCGCGCCAGCTCAACGGCAAGGAGATGTCCTACAACAACTTCGTTGACGCCGATGCAGCCCTCCGCGCCGCCTACGATTTCACCGAGCCGGCAGTTGCGATCATCAAGCACGCTAACCCTTGCGGCATCGCCATTGCCACCGATGGCGCCGAGGATGGAATTCTCAGTGCCTATACCAAGGCCCACCTGTGTGATCCAATGAGTGCGTTCGGCGGCGTGATTGCGGCCAACCGCATTGTCACCACCAAGATGGCGGCGGCAGTTTCGGAAGTGTTCACCGAGGTGATTGTGGCTCCTGGCTATGAGGCCGGCGCCCTGGAGATTCTGCTGGCAAAGAAGAACCTGCGTGTTCTTGAACTGCCAAAGAACTACAGCCGCGAGGGCCTTGAGGTTCGCCAGATTTCGGGCGGTCTGCTGGTTCAGGAACCTGACACCTTTGCCAAGTTCAACACCAACGACTGGAAGCTGGTTGCCGGCCCGAAGGCCGACGCAGCAACCTTTGAGGAACTCAAGTTTGCTTGGCGCGCGAGCCGCGCCGTTAAGTCCAACGGCATTCTCATTGCCAAGGATGGCGGCTCGGTTGGAGTTGGCATGGGCCAGGTAAACCGCGTTGACAGCTGCAAGCTTGCAGTTGAGCGTTCGGTTTCGCGTGCGCGCGGTGCCGTGGCTGCCTCGGATGCTTTCTTCCCGTTCGCTGACGGCCTGCAGATTCTCATCGATGGCGGAGTGCGTGCCGTGGTCCAGCCTGGTGGCTCCGTTCGTGATGAAGAGGTTATTGCGGCTGCCGAAGCGGCCGGCGTAACCATGTACTTCACTGGCGAGCGTCACTTCTTCCACTAAATCTCTAGAAAAAAGTTCGGAAAAGGCGCCTCGGGCGCCTTTTCTTTTTGTTAGCCTAAAAAGCTGGCCGGAATAATAGGCTCGCAGATTTAGGTTTGATTCAAGGATGAAACAACGCGGAACCGTGGCAACATTGCTGCGCATTTTTCCTTATGCCAAGAGCGCTTTGCCGCGCACTATTTGGGGCACGCTGGCTGCGCTCGGCAGCTACGCCGCAGCCCTCTATATGCCACAGGTGTTGCGCAACCTCATTAACACCCTGCAGCAGCACGGCACCCGCCAGCTGCTAATTGGACTTGCCCTCGCGGTGCTGGTCATCGGTGTTGTTGAAGCGGGTTTGCTGTTCTTGCGCCGCTGGTTGGTGCTGAGCCCGGGCACACATGTGGAGGCCGGCCTGCGCCGCGCGCTCTACGAAAAACTACAGGATCTACCGGTTTCGTTCCACGACCGCTGGCCATCGGGACAGTTGCTTTCACGCGCCACAGGCGACCTCTCGCTCATCCGTCGCTGGCTGAGTTTCGGCCTGGTACTTCTCACCGCCAACGCGTTCATCATTGTCATTGGAATGTTGATGCTGTTCAACTTCAACTGGTTGCTCGGGCTCATCTACCTTGTGTTTAGTGTTCCAATCTGGTTCAAGGGCTTCCGTTTTGAGAGCCAGTATCACGCGATGGCGCGCCTCAGCCAGGACCAGGGCGGAGACCTCGCAACCAGCATCGAGCAGTCGATCCATGGCGTACGCGTACTCAAGGCCTTTGGCCGCGGCGATTTCATGCTCGGTAAGTTTGCTAAAGACTCCGACGACCTGCGCGAAACCGAAATCAAGAAGGCGAAGCTCATCGGTGGCATTTGGGTTTACCTCATTTTGGTGCCCGAGTTTGCCACTGGCTTTGCCCTGTTTGCCGGAGTTTGGCTGGTTGCCAGCAACCAGATCTCGGTGGGTACTCTAGTTGCGTTCTTCGCCACAGCCACGGTGCTGCGCTGGCCAACCGAATCTGTCGGCTTCATGCTCAGCATGACGCTCGATGCCAAGACCGCCATCGAGCGCTTCTTTGAGGTGTTGGATGCACCGGTTGAGATTGCCGACCCCGAAAACCAAAAGACCATTGCAAACCCATTGGGCAGGCTCGAATTTCGTGATGTGGAGTTTAGGTTCGCCGATGTTCCGGCCGATGGCGAGGCGCTAATCAAGAGCGTCAATCTCACCATCGAACCTGGGCAATCGGTTGCCCTCATTGGCGTAACCGGCTGCGGCAAGAGCACACTCACAGCTCTCACCACCAGGCTCTACGACGTCACCGCTGGGCAGATTTTGCTCGACGGCGTAGACATCCGTGACCTCTCACGCGAGGACCTACGCAGCCACATTGCCATGGCGTTTGAGGATGCCACCCTGTTTAGCGCCAGCGTGCGCGACAACGTTTTGCTCGGCCGCCCAGAGGCCACCGATGAAGACCTGGCTCAGGCACTGGAGATTGCGCAGGCGCAATTTGCCTACGATCTGCCGCAGGGGTTGGACACCCTCATCGGTGAAGAGGGCATGAGCCTAAGCGGCGGCCAGCGACAGCGTCTTGCCCTGGCCCGCGCGGTTGCGGCCCGCCCGCAGGTGCTGGTGCTAGACGATCCACTTAGCGCGCTCGACGTTGACACCGAGGCACTGGTTGAAGAAGCGCTGCGCTCGGTGCTCACCACTACATCGGCGCTTATTGTGGCCCACCGCCCTAGCACGGTTCAATTGGCCGACAAAGTTGCTCTGCTGGAAGACGGCCGAATCACAGCGTTTGGAACCCATAGCGAACTGCTGGCAACCAGCGCGCACTATCGCCACGTAATTTCTAGCCTCGATGAGGAGGTGGCCGCATGAGCATGCACGGAGTAAACAACGAGGAGAAATCCGACCTCTCCAAAGCCGAATCGCGAGCCATTCGCCAGCGCTCACTGCGCCTGCTAACCGAGCTGATTCGCCCTTTGAAGGGCCGCATTGCGGTTGGTCTTAGCGCTGTAACGGTAGCCACACTCATGCGCGTAATTGGCCCGGCCCTCATTGCAATCGGTATCGACAAGGCGCTGCCGGCCGCTCTCAAAAACGACTGGAGCCAGCTGTGGCTGGTGGCCGGCGGGTACATCGGTGCCGCAATTATTGCTGCGGCAGGCATGGCATTCTTCATTTCGTATGCGGCCGCAACCAACCAGAGCGTCATCTACGAACTTCGCCAAAAGTTGTTCCGTCACACCCAGCGTCTCAGCATCGATTTCCACGAGAAGTACACCTCGGGCCGCTTTATCAGCCGCCAAACCAACGACCTAAACTCCATCCGTGAGCTACTAGACACCGGCGGCAACGAGATGGTGGCCGGCGTACTTAGCATGGTGTTCACCGCGGTGGCGATTCTGGCGCTTGATTCAACCGCGTTCTGGGTGATGATGGCCGCGATGATTCCCCAGTACTTCCTGGCTGCGTGGTTTGCGCGCAATACCAAGAAGGCGTACCGCATTTCATCGGTGGCAAGTGCGCGCCTGATTGTGCACTTTGTGGAAACCATGACCGGCATCCGGGCCGTGAAGGCGTTCCGCAAGGAGCGCGCCAACCAGGCCAAATACAACGAGCTAGTTGAGGATTACCGGGCCATCAACACCCGCACCATTTTGCTGTTTGGCATCTACCACCCGAGCGAGATTTTGATCGCGGACTTCGCCGTTGTTGCCGTGCTGATTCTGGGTGGTCTGCGCGTGCTCGATGGTGGCCTCGGCATTGGTGTGCTCACAGCAACCGTGCTCTACGCGCGCCGATTCTTCGACCCAATGGAGTCGATCGCAATGTTCTACAACGCCTACCAATCGGCCAGCAGCGCGCTGGAGAAGATCAGCGGTGTTCTGGAGGAGGAGCCATCGGTGCCGGAGCCAAAGCACCCAACGGCACTGCCAAACCCTA
>Ga0213920_1001021_pt1 | contig 16989 bp, 16 predicted proteins | sample McNCre1117MG_FD_161054 | JGI IMG/M metagenome (GOLD analysis project Ga0213920, IMG submission 161054) | Freshwater microbial communities from McNutts Creek, Athens, Georgia, United States - 11-17 MG | ecosystem: Environmental > Aquatic > Freshwater > Creek | place: USA: Georgia | collected...
CGCCAGAAATAACCGTGCAGCAAATGTGCGCTGAGATGGTGGCTACCGACCTAGAAGAAGCCAAAAAGCATGCGCTGCTTCAAAAACATGGCTACCAACTGAACGTGAGCGTTGAATAACGACTCAAACAACACCTCATGCTGCTGATTCAAACAACATACGGGAAAGCATTTCCCCAAGCCGATGGGCAAACCGTGCTAGATGCAGCCGCAAAGGCAGGCGTCAGTCTGCCTTACAGCTGTAAAACCGGCCGTTGCAGCACCTGCAAATGTAAAGTGATGCATGGGCAAAGCACGGCTCTCGTAGATGAGATTGGTCTTACCGCTGACGAAAGAGCTCAAGGCTTTGTGCTCAGTTGCGTACGAAGCGCTAGTACTGATCTGCTCCTTGATGTGGAAGACTTGGGAGATCAAGTGATTCCCGAAGTTAAAACTCTGCCTGCTCGCATCAGCAGCCTAGAAAAGCTCGCCCCAGATGTTCTGTGTGTCAAACTCAGATTTCCACCCAATACTTCACTCATTTACTTGGCGGGCCAATATATCGACGTCATTGGCCCAGGTGGCCTTCGACGTAGTTACTCGGTGGCCAACGCACAAGTTCCAGACAAGCAGCTGGAATTGCACATACGTGCCGTTGACGGAGGCGCCATGAGTGACTATTGGTTTAACCAAGCCCAAACCAACGACTTGGTTCGCATTAATGGCCCATTGGGTTCCTTCTTCGTGCGGCCTTTGACGGGCCTGCACTTGGTGTTTTTGGCTACAGGTACCGGCATTGCGCCCGTTAAGGCCATGCTTGAACAACTCGCTAGTGCTATAGCAACAAACCAACCCTTGAGTATTACCGTGTACTGGGGAGCGCGCGAGCCGCAAGATTTGTACGCCAACCCCAGCCAATGGCACCCCACATTGCGCTATGTACCAGTGCTGTCGCGTGCTCCCGATGCTTGGACAGGCGTACGCGGTCACGTGCAAAAGGCTTTGCTCGCCGATGCCACTGATTTGGCTAATACCGTGGTGTACGCCTGCGGGGCAGATACCATGATTCAAAGTGCCAAGGCTGTGCTTATTCAAGCAGGCTTGCCTGACAAACGTTTTTATTCCGACGCATTTGTTCCCTCAGGAATGTAACTAGAAACTCAAGAGAAACTATGAAAGCAGTCATCCTAGCCGGTGGACTCGGCACCCGTTTAAGCGAAGAAACCTCCACCCGCCCCAAGCCCATGGTCGAAATCGGCGGCAAGCCCATTTTGTGGCACATCATGAAGATGTACTCACACCACGGCATCACCGACTTCATCATCTGCTGCGGTTACAAGGGTTACTTGATTAAAGAGTACTTTGCAAACTATTTCTTGCACATGTCAGACGTCACCTTTGACATGAAATCCAACAGCATGAAGGTCCACTCAGAGCGCGCCGAGCCATGGACAGTCACGCTGGTTGACACGGGCGACGACTCCATGACTGGTGGCCGCCTGCGCCGCGTGGCCGACTATGTTAAAGACGAGGAGGCCTTCTGCTTCACCTATGGTGACGGCGTGGGCGACAACGACATTGCCGCCTGCATCGCCTTCCACATCAGCCACGGCAAGGCGGCCACACTCACTGCCACTTACCCTCCAGGCCGCTTTGGGGCACTCGACATTCAAAATGGTCAAGTCAAAAGTTTCAAGGAAAAGCCCAGGGGCGATGGTGCCTTCATCAATGGTGGTTTTTTCGTCTTATCCCCAAAAGTGTTGACGCTGCTGGACAGTGACCAGACCATTTGGGAGCAGGAACCATTGATGCAACTTGCCCAGCAAGGCGAGCTCATGGCCTACCCTCACACTGGCTTTTGGCAGCCCATGGATACCCTGCACGACAAAAACTCTCTAGAGAGAATGTGGGCCAACGGCACAGCCCCTTGGAAAAAATGGGACTGAGCATGCACGCACAGTACCCTAACAACACCGTCAAGCCACATCGTTCCTTCTGGCAAGGCAAGCGAGTCCTGCTAACTGGTCACACCGGCTTCAAGGGCAGCTGGCTCAGCTTGTGGTTGCAGTCCATGGGAGCTGTGGTCCGTGGCATCTCACTAGATCCACCCACCACACCGGCATTGTTTAATGTGGCCCAAGTCGCCCAAGGCATGGACCACCAAGTCGCCGACATTCGCGACTTTGAATCTATCAAACCTTTGGTAGCCAGCTTCAAACCCGAAATCGTCATCCACATGGCCGCGCAGCCACTGGTGCGCCTGTCTTATAAGCAACCTGTTGATACCTATGCTACCAACGTCATGGGCACCTTACATGTGCTCGAGGCTGCGCGGCATGCGGGCAGCGTGCGCGCTATCGTCAACATCACCACTGACAAGTGCTACGACAATAAAGAGTGGGTCTGGGGCTACCGCGAAGACGAGCCCATGGGCGGACACGATCCTTATTCCAGCAGCAAAGGCTGTGTTGAACTGCTCAGCAACGCGTATCGCAAGTCCTTTATGAAGGACGCTGGCATTGCCATGGCAACCGCCCGTGCGGGCAACGTCATTGGCGGTGGTGACTGGGCACTCGACCGTTTGGTTCCCGATATTTTGAAAGCGCTGGAGCGGCAGCAGCCTGTTCAAATTCGCAACCCCCACGCGATTCGACCCTGGCAACATGTGCTAGAGCCGCTGTCTGGTTATTTGGTGTTAGCCGAGCGCCTACACCAACACGGCCAGCAAGATGCCGAAGGCTGGAACTTTGGTCCCCGAGACGAAGACGCTCAACCCGTGCAATGGATTGTTGAGCGCTTGTGTCAAGCTTGGGGCAGAGGGGCCACCTGGGCCGTGCAGCCGGGCGACCATCCGCACGAAGCACACTTTCTTAAACTCGACATCTCCAAAGCCCGTCAGCGCCTGCACTGGGCACCCCGCTGGTCACTGCAAACCGCTTTGGGCCACATCACTCAATGGCACCAAGCCTGGCTTGCAGGGCAAGATATGCGCGACATCTGTCTTCAACAAATCAACCGCTACCAAACCGCACCATGAGCACCACCACCGTCACTTTCGAACCCCAGCTCGACAAACTACGCAGCCAAATCAGCCAGCTGGTGCAGCAATACGCCGACATCGCATACGCACCCAAGCCCTTTGTGCCTGGCCAATCCGCCGTGCCCGTGTCTGGCAAGGTCATGGGTGCCAAAGAGCTGCAATACATGGTCGATGCGTCGCTGGACGGCTGGCTGACCACCGGACGCTTTAATGCCATGTTTGAAGAGCGCATGGCCAAGTTTTTGGGTGTGAAGTATTTCCTCACCGTCAACTCGGGCTCGTCGGCCAACTTGGTGGCGTTTTCAGCGCTCACCAGCCCACGCTTGGGGCAACGCGCTATTAAGCCCGGCGACGAGGTCGTTGGCGTGGCTGCAGGCTTTCCCACCACGGTCAACCCCATCTTGCAGTTTGGTGCCGTGCCTGTGTTTGTGGACGTTGACTTGACCACCCACAACATCGATGCGTCAAAAATCGAAGCTGCCATCAGCACCAAAACTAAAGCTATCATGCTGGCTCATAGTTTGGGTAACCCGTTCAATCTGGAAGTGGTGACTGCTTTGTGCAAAAAACACAACCTGTGGCTGGTGGAAGACTGTTGCGACGCACTGGGTGCCACCTACAAAGGCCAGCTGGTCGGCACCTTTGGCGACATCGCCACTCTCAGTTTTTACCCCGCACACCACATGACTATGGGCGAGGGTGGGGCGGTGTTTACCAATAACCCCGAGCTCAAGCTCATTGCCGAGTCCTTTAGAGACTGGGGCCGCGACTGCTATTGTCCCCCCGGCAAAGACAACACCTGCGACAAGCGCTTTTGCTGGACCAAAAAAGAGCTGGGCGGTGACCTGCCAGATGGATATGACCATAAATATACCTACAGCCACCTCGGCTACAATCTAAAAATCACCGACATGCAAGCCGCTTGCGCACTGGCGCAGCTGGATCGGTTGGATGAGTTCATTGCCAAGCGCCGCGCCAACTTCACCTATCTGAAGGCTCGCTTGCAAAGCTGCGCCGAGTTTTTGCACCTGCCCGAAGTCACCCCCCATGCAGAACCCTCTTGGTTTGGCTTTCCGTTGGTGGTCAAAGAAAGCAGCGGCGTAAAGCGTGCAGACCTGATCAACTTTTTGGACCAAAGCAAAATCGGCACCAGATTGCTGTTTGCAGGTAACCTAACCAAACAGCCATACATGGCTGGGCGCAACTTCCGCGTAAGCGGTGACTTGACCAACACCGATGTGGTCATGAACCAAACCTTCTGGTTGGGCGTGTATCCTGGCTTGGGCGAGGAGCATTTGGATTACGTCGCTGAGAAGTTGGAGGCATTTTTTGGCGTCAATTTCTAAAACTGCGGCTCAATGCGTATCCTTCTAACCGGTGCTAGCGGCTTTCTAGGTAGCGCGTTGACCAAGCATCTACAGCAAGCGGGCCACGAACTCGCTCTGTTACTCAGACCGTCATCCAAGCTAGACAGGTTGAATGGCTCAGAGCACCAATTTGATATAGGCCGCTGCGTCACAGATGACGAGGTAGAAGCATTCGTCAAGCGCACCATCCCAGACGTCGTTATCCACACCGCATGCGCCTATGGCCGTCAGGGCGAAACAGCAAGCCAAATTCTCGATGCCAACGTGCGCTTAGGCCTCGTCACGCTTCAGGCATCGCTGCGCAATGGTCACCCAGTCACCTTCATCAACACCGGCACCGTGTTGATGCCAAACGTGAGCCTTTACGCACTCAGTAAACACCAATTTACCGAATGGGGGCGCACCCTTGCACCGCAGTCCGCAGGCAACTTACGTTTTGCTAACGTGCAGCTGCAGCATATGTATGGCTCCGGTGATGATCCCAGCAAATTCACTACACACGTTTTGCAAACTTGTCAGCGTAACGCCCCAGAGCTTGACCTCACATCGGGCGAACAGCGGCGTGACTTTATTTACATCGATGACGTGGTGAGTGCTTACCGCGTGCTGGCTGAGCAACGCGATCAGCTGGAAGCGGTCTGCGACATTGAAGTGGGCTCAGGCGTTGCCCCCCCTGTGCGCGAGTTTGTCGAAATAGCTCATCGGCTGACAAGCTCCCGTACCCAGCTCAACTTTGGGCGATTACCTTACCGTCCCAATGAAGCCATGCTTTGCCAAGCCAACATTAGCCAAATGCAAGCGTTGGGCTGGCAGCCTTGCTTTGACCTGCATGCGGGTCTTAAAAAAACAATTGAATTGGAATTTCACTCATGAAATTATTGATTACCGGCGGTTGCGGATTTCTTGGTAGTAATCTTGCGAGCGATGCAATCTTACGCGGGGACGAACTAGTAATATTCGACAACCTTTACCGCAACGGATCTCGTGACAATTTGACGTGGCTACAAGCACAAGGAAAATTCACCTTCGAATACGGCGATATTCGCAACCAAAACGACATAACTCGGGTCATTCAAGCATTCAAGCCGGATGTGATCTTTCATCTAGCTGGCCAGGTTGCCATGACTACTTCGATCGCTAACCCTCAAATGGATTTCGAGATCAATGTAATGGGCACGCACAGCCTGCTGGAAGCCGTGCGCCTTCATGCACCCGAAGCCACGGTGGTCTATTCTTCCACCAACAAGGTGTATGGCGACCTAGAGCAATATACCTATCGCGAAACCGAAACGCGCTACGAATGCATTGAACGTCCGAATGGTTGTGACGAACTGACTCAGCTCGATTTTCATTCGCCTTATGGATGCTCAAAGGGCGCTGCTGACCAATATATGCTCGATTACGCCCGCATATTTGGGCTGAAGACCATTGTTTTCCGTCATTCATCCATGTACGGCGGTAGGCAGTTCGCAACTTATGACCAAGGATGGGTAGGCTGGTTTTGTCAGAAGGGTGTAGAAACAAATCGTGGACAAGTGAGGGAGCCCTTCACTATTTCTGGAACAGGTAAACAGGTGCGTGACGTCCTACATGCAGAAGATATGAAACGACTGTATGCAGCGGCCGTAAACAGCATTGAGACAGCGAAGGGACAAGCCTTCAACATCGGTGGTGGCATCGAGAATAGCTTGTCGCTGCTCGAACTCTTTTCACTGCTTGAGGCTAAGCTAAACATAAAGTTACATTACACACGACTTCCAGTACGCGAGAGTGATCAGCGCGTGTTTGTGGCTGACATCGAAAAGGCTAGACAATTGCTCGGCTGGCAACCCATGATAGGTGCTGAAGAAGGTGTCACGCGCATGGTGGACTGGGTTAGCTCCGCCCGATGACGGAGGCGGTATCTAAAGAGCGTACTCGCAACTACCTGCGTCAAATTAAGGGTGCGGTCATCTACCGGTCTGTTGCGATGCTGGCCTCTTTCCTAGCCATACCCTTAATGATTCATTACTTGGGACAAGATCAGTATGGTGTCTGGTCAACGCTTCTCACGGTGATGACTTGGATGGTCTTCTTTGATCTAGGGGTTGGCAATGGCCTCCGGAATAAAGTTTCCGAAGCACTTGCAAAGGAAGAAACGAAGGAGGCCGCTGCTTACATTTCATCAGCGTATACCTTGATTGGATTAATTTCGTTGGCGATTTGGGCTATCTCCACAGTAGCTTCATACTTCATACCATGGCAAGTTGTCTTCAACACCGAAGCCATATCAGAGTTAGCACTTCGTGAGACATTTCAGATCGCTGTATTTTTCGTTGTGTTGAACTTCTGGATTGGATTAATATCCGCGCTTCTTAGTGCAGTTCAAAAAACCGCTTTGGTTGCGTTCGGTCAATTAGTGACAAACCTGCTCATGTTGGTTTTTGTGTATTTCCTAACAAGAGCCACTAACCCGTCAATTACTAAACTTGCCATAACCTATGGAGTGTCAATTTTAACGGCGAATATAGCAATAAGCTTGTTATTCTATCGAGGCCACCGCGAATTGCGACCGCAACTGATTTTCGACAAAAATCACTTAGGGCCTTTATTAAATCTAGGATTGCAGTTTTTTTCAATCCAGTTTGCAGTTTTGATTATTTTCACAACAGATAAAATGCTCATAACGCAGCTTTTTGGGCCGCAATACATTGCTCAGTACGATGTTTTATTTAAAATTTTCAGTCTAGTTAACTTCGCCCATGCTCTAATATCAACTCCCTTGTGGTCAGCATATACTGACTCCTACCACAGAGGTGACCTGCGTTGGATAAGACGAATGCTCCGCCACCAACTCATCATTTTTACAATAATCTGTGCATCAGTGATTCTAATTGCATTGGCGTCAAAGTCATTAATTAATATCTGGATTGGAAATGATTTTGATATTGCAAATGATTTGATATTGGCGATGGGTATATTAACAATAGTTTCCGCCTGGAATAATGTTTTTGGAACTATTGTCGGAGGAATTGGAAAGCTTAGATTGGGCTCTATCTATACTATGATTACAGCTGCGATAAATCTACCGATTTCGTATTATTTGGCCATTAATTTTGAACTTGGTATTTCTGGTGTTGTTTTCGGGTCTGTTTTGTCAATCATGGTTAGTTCAATTATAAGCCCAATCCAAGTTTATTATTTTGTTTATTGCAAAAATAGAAGCAGTAAATTGAACGCATGGTTGAGATGATTAATAAACCAAGGCTCTCAATTTGTATTCCGACCTTTAATAGGTTGAATTATTTAAAAGATGGGTTGAATGCTATTATGCAATCGCCATCGCTCGAACGGATAGAAATATGCATTTCTGATAATCATTCAACAGATGGTACGAGAGAATATATTGAAAATCTGAAGAGGCAAGACGGTGTAAATCTGAGATATAAATCACAATTAAAAAATATTGGAATAGATGGGAATATGCTCTCTGCCATTGACATGGCAAAGGGAGATTATATTTACCCCTTGGGCGATGATGATTTTTTGCCAGTTGGATCTATAGAGGCTATATTAAAAGAAATTGAAGAAAAAACGGACCTGCTTATACTTAATGGGTGGCACACAGATGCTTGGCTGATGCCGTTGCGCAAACATCTTTCTGTTAATCTAACTTGTCAAGTGATTAATAAACCGGAATTAGGATTTCAATTATTTTGGGATAAGATGCCATTTGGTTCATTCTTGGCGTCGCGACATTGCTTTTCCAGTTGTTATTTTCACAAATTTGCTGGGACAAGTCATGCCTATGCAGGAGCCGTATGGGAGGCGCTTTGTGAAATCAATGAATCTAGGGGTAGTTGCACAATAAAAAGCATGCGATTACCAACGGTTCTTTTGCGAGGAGCAGAGAAAACATGGAAGAAAGATGCGGATCTTATACTGTTATATGAGATTCCACTATGGTTTAAATTGATTGCCGAAAAAAATATATATAACAAAGTTGCGGAATCGCTCTGTGTCAATTATATCAACAGTCAAACAAAATTCCGTTCGCTGTTAAATTTTAGATTAAATGGGCTACTTAATAGCAATAATATTATAAAGTTGACTTTGGCATGCAATAAATGGCAAAAATTCAAAATAAGATTAATTGCAAAATGCCCAGTCCTCATTCTTAAGCAGTTATATAAAATTAAAAACATTCTTAAGAATATATACAGAGGAATTCGAAATGCCTGCCGTTAGTATTCTTGTTCCGGTGTACAATAGAGAATATTTAATTGGGGAGTGCATCCAGTCTGCGCTTGCCCAAACATACTCAGACTTTGAGTTGGTGATTATTGATAATGCGAGTATTGATGGAACATGGAAAATATGTCAAAAATTCTCGGTCGCTGATAATCGAGTACGGCTATTTCAAAACTCAACCAATATTGGGCCATTGAAAAACATAATATCTGGAATTAAGCAGTGTAAAGGAAAATACATAAAAATATTATTTTCTGATGATTTGTTGACAAGCGATTGTCTAGAAAAATCGGTGGCTGCTTTGGAATTGAATCCAGAAGGTGCGATGCTCATTGGAAACATATATCCATTAGTAAATAGCCAAATAATCTATAGACCTTTGTATAGATTTGACAAAGAGCGTATTTCTACGGATGAGTACGTGAATTCCGTAATGTTCGCTGATGCAATGCCTTTATCACCGGGTGCATGTTTGTTTCGGCGAGAGGATATTGAGCGGAATTATAAAAGTGATATTCAGTCTCCAATAGATAGGAAAATTGAAGATCATGGCGCTGGCCCGGATTTACTTTCCATGCTTTTAACTGCCGCACGTTACGACTACATATGTCTAATGAATCAACCTGTAAATATATTTCGGGAGCACGAAGGTTCACTTTCGATATCAAAATCAGGTAAGCGGCTCTCTGATTGTTACGTTCAAGCTAAAGTCAATTTTGCAGTTGAATATTTTTCGCAGAGTGAATTGCGTAAAGTCGTTGCGTATATATACACTTACAGGTGTGTTGGATATAAAGAAATAATATCGCCTTTAAAATTTATAAAAGAATTCGGATTAAAATTAAGTAATCTTGAGATTATTTTGCTTAAAATAAGTATTGTGAAACTGGTGCTGCGAAAAATCGCTAACAAGATCATATAGCAATGAAGGTTCTTCATATATCATATTGTGACGATGGTGAAGGAGCCGCAATCGCGGCGAATAGGCTTTGCGAAGCTTTAATTGATATTGGTGTCGAAACTAAATTATTGGTCAAGCGAAAAGTAGGTGGTAAACCATTTGTCATTAAGGCAGGTCATGGAATATTATCAAATGCATTATCTCTGTTGAAAACAGGGTTAGATATCCTAGTATCAAAAAGTATTTGTGTTGATCGATCAATATATTTCAGTCTTCCCTTGCTATCAAGCTTGAAGTTAACTTCCGAAGTTTACGATGCTGAAATCATTCACTTGCATTGGGTTAATCGTGGATTCTTAAATTTAGTAGATCTTTATAATCTTTCGAAGATTGGGCGTCCAGTTTTCATAACAATGCATGATAATTGGTATTATACAGCTGGTTGCCACATGGTTGGTCAATGCGATGGATTTATCACTGGGTGTAAACGTTGTCCTGTGTCACGTGCGAAGCTACTCACTAGCATCGTGGCAAAATTAAAAAAACAAATAATAGGGCGTGCTAAAAACTTTCACTTTATTGCTATCTCGGAAAAAATGAAAACACTTTCGAAAACTAGTTATATACTCGAAAGCGTAGACCCCATTCATTTGCCCAATTGCATTGATACCGAAATATTTAAACCTCGTGATAAAGAAACCAGTCGAAGTGTATTCAATCTACCATTTGAGAAAATAATAATATTATTTCTTGTTTCAGACGATCCGAGAAAAGGAATGGAATATGTCATCAAACTTATGGACGATCCATCATATTCTAACGGTATGTATTTGTTTGTGGGGTATGGCTCGGAAATATGCCCAGAAAGAATCAAAAATAAAAAAAATGTTAAAGTTGTTGGTAGATTAAAAGACCCACATTCATTGGCTCTTATTTATAGCTCGGCAGATGTCCTTTTATCGCCTTCTACCGAAGAGCCGTTTGGACTAACTCACATTGAGGCAATGGCATGTGGTACGCCTACGATAGGATTTGATGATACTGGCACTGCCTCGATAATAGAGCACAAGATAACGGGGTACTTGGCAAAATATAAAAATGCAGATGATTTGAAGGTTGGATTAGACTATTCGATAACTAATTTCGCAGTGCTGTCTGCGGCCTCAATAGAATCAGCACTAAGAAGATACTCATATAGTGTAGTTGCAAAAAATATGTTGGCGGAATATATTGCTTTGTCTGCATCAAAAAGTAATGATTAAAATAAAAGAATTATTCGTTCCGTTTGTTATCGTATTGAGTGGTAGTTTAATTCCTTTTGTTTTTAGCGACTCAATGGATAAGTGGTTATTAGTAACTTTATTTTTTCTTATGCTCTGTGTGTATAGATTTAGTGCGAGAGCAGGGCGCATAGACTTTGTATATTACTTAGCAATTATTATATTTGCAACAATGACTTGCATCAGTAATTTAGATCTCGATTCGCTTGGGACATACGCAGGTCTTGCTGTTCGACTTTCGATAGGGTTTTTTGTCTGCCTTATATTGAGTCCTCAGCAATTTTTTGCAGTCTATGCTAGATTTTTTTACTTATACGCTTGGGTATCTCTTGTTTTCTACATTTCTGGAGCAATTTTTCCAGATTTAATTTTCTCATTGCCAATAACACACAACGATGCTGGTACTGGATATAGGCATATATTTATATATTTTTATCAAGGTGTGGATTCATGGAATTATCGCAATGCTGGATTATTCTGGGAGGGTGGTGCTTATGCTAGTTTTTTGTTTTTTGCATTATTGATTTCATTGCACTTAAGATCTACAGCCTCAAAAATACTTGTAATTTTCATGGCGATCTTATCCACGGGTTCAACGATAGGTATTGCATCTTCCATTGTGATTTTGATTGCAAGTGATAGGCTTGGAATTAAGCAGAAATTGTATTCAATTTTGCTATTTCTTTGTTTAATTCCAATGTCATTTGATATTTTTGTAGACATTTTCATTTCAAAGTTCGATGAGAATAATATTTCGTACCTGGATAGAAGTATTGGGATGATTGCGGATTTAATATTATTCATGTCTAGTCCGTTTTTCGGCTTGGGATTTTCTGAATACAATTCTAGGTTTCCTAATGTTGCGAATTCCCTAGGAGCTTTTTCTCCAACAAGCACAAATTCTTTTACTGGTATGTTGGCAGTCTTTGGATTTTTTTATACTATTCTGGTCTTTCTTCCAATCCTGCTTTTTTTATCGAAGCAGTCAATGAGCGGGATTCAGGCAGTGGCCGTAACTCTTTCGGTCATTATGATTTATTCCAGCCAGGGCCTCGTAAACTTCCCGCTGAGTTATATTTTCTTATTCTATGGTGTGCGTATGTTAAAGGCCCCTGTAATTGTAAATTACAATTTGTGCCAACATATGCTGCGGAGTTAAAGGGTTAGATGAAGACAATCGTCACGCACAGTAACTATCCGGTACTAAATCAGGCCTCAAATATGCTCCGAGGTATAGGCGATAAGACCGTTAAGGATTTCTTGAACCAGATGCATACACTTGCGAGAGTTTCGGAATTAAAGGGCCTCCGTCTAGTCTCCTCAGAGGCGTTCGCAGTAGAATCTGTAGATGGATTCCTTTTTATAGATTGCCCCAAGCCGAATGACCTTTTTTTTGCCAGTGCGCAGCGTACTCAAAAACCATTATTTTTAATGGTATGGGAGAGTGATCTTATAAATAATGAAAATCATAATAAGGAGATGCAGGAAATTTTTGACATTATATTTACATACAACGACTTAATCGTAGATAATAAAAAAATTTTCAAAGCTGCATACAATTTTGATTTCAGTGAGCGTCAAATATATCGCGGTGATTCATTTAATCGTGATCTCTTGTGTTTGATTTCTAGTAATAACTATATAAATAGGCCGGGCGAGTTGTATTCGCTTCGCAGAAAACTAGTTGATTGGTATTCGGAAAACTTTCCTGAGTGCTTTCATTTATATGGCCGAGGGTGGGGAAAAATCATTCCGCCTAGAAATTTTTTTGATAAATTATATAATAAATTTCCTATTCTTCATCCTTTGGTATCTAAGTATAACAAATGCTATCGAGGGGAAGTGGATAGTAAAATTACAGTTGGCCTGAATTATAAATTCCAGATTTGCTTCGAAAACATGTCTTCCCCGGTTGGTTATGTGTCTGAAAAACTATTTCATGCAATATTTTCAGATTCTGTGCCTATATATCTTGGTGCAGAAAATATTAAAAAACTTGTGCCTTACGAGTGTTTTATTGATTTTCGAGAGTTTGAGTCTTTTTCGGGGCTTCACGAATTTTTGATAAAAATGGATCGGTATACTTATTTAAAATATCTCGATAATGCTAAAGAGTTTTTAAGCTCTACGGCTTCTGAGGTTTTCAATACAGACTACTTTAGTAATTCAGTGAGTGATATTTTGATTAAACGTCTTAGCACTACTCGTGCTATTGAAAGGTAGATATGTCTTGCAAATTGTCTATATGCATACCAACTTACAACAGGGCTGACTATATTTCCAGTACGCTGCAGAGGATCTTAGAGCAAAACCGTAGTGACGTTCAAGTTGTTGTTTCAGATAACGCATCTGACGACGAAACCCAAACCATTGTTGAAAGATATATTAGTCAAGGTTTATTAATAAAATATTTTCGTTGGACAGAAAATATGGGGGCTGATGTAAACTATCGAAAGGCTGCAGAGCTTGCCGATGGTGAGTATATCTGGTTTCTTGGAAGCGACGATTGGATTAGTCCTGGTGCACTGAATGTTGTAATTCAGAAATGTCAATTACTTCACTCTGACATTTACTTATGCTCAGAACATTTATGCGACCTTGAGATGCGATCTTACAGCATTCATTACCTTCTTGGTAGAAATACTGCTGACACGTCATTTGTATTTCCATCTCGAGATGAGCTTATTAGATATTTTAACTTGGCGCAGTCTCACAGCGCACTCTTTGGGTATCTATCTTCCATTATCGTTAGAAAGGATAGATGGTCCTCAGTGACTTATGATCACAAATATGATGATACTTTATATTCTCATATGTACATATTGTATAAAATATTATTCCAAGGAGCAACGCTGCACTATATTTCTGCGCCATTGGTTATGTGGCGCTCAGGGAATGATAGTTTTGGGGGCAAAGGAAAAATCACTGAACGTTACTTGATTGATATCGATGGTTTCAAGATGATTATTGATGATTTTTTTAAGACAGATCCCGAGGTCAATGAGGCTTTTATCGGAGCTTTTCGCAGACATCATCCATACAAAAATATTGCTTATTTAAGGATGCATACTAAATCGAAATCGGCATGGAAAGACATTTGTATGAAATTGTCTGTGAATTATGAATATAATAAAAAGTTACTTAATTATCTAAGTTACCCTTTTATGCCTGAATTATTGAAAGTTTTATTTATTTTTTACAGAATACAATCAAAAATATATAGGTATTTATTGCGGACTAAAGTTAAACATGTATCTCAATCTAACTAAATGGAATGTATTTTTGTTTTTTCAAATATCCTTTTTTGTTTTTTATCGATGCAACGTCTCTAGGGTGTAAATGATAGCAACTGCCCTGGTTTACTGCTGTACAACTCTGAAATCAGGATCTTGGATTATCTCATGACAACAGATCAACGCATTTCTGTTCGGCTACATCTAACCAATGTTGCTGGTGCTGGTGCTATTCAGTTGTTGCAATCACTTTTGCCAGCGCTTGAGTTAGTTTCGAATTATTCAGTTACTCATATTTTTCTCCCAGAGCGAGGTAAGCTTTCTACATACCGTAGTACTTACTCAACTACTGTTTCTGAAATCTATCATCGGGAAATGCCAAATGCACTTTCTCGCATGTTAGAGTGCACATTATTTTCTAGACGCTTTGATGGTTGCACTCCACTATTAGTTTTGGGGGATCTGCCGTTGCGCTGCCAAGGACCGCAAACCCTGTTTGTGCAAACTCCAAATTTACTCAAACCTTTAAGGCAGACATATAATCTAGACGGGATTAAGTATTTTATTTCTCGTGCACTATTCCGCCTTTCAATGCAAAGGGTGCATGCCTTCATCGTACAGACTGAGGTAATGCGTAAAGAGCTTGAGCGCACTTACCCGGGTATTGTTGGTCGTGTACATGTTGTTGCCCAACCGGTACCAGTGTGGCTATTACATAGCGGCTTGAATCGGCAAGGCAGAATTAAAGCTGCGAGTAGTAATCTAAATTTATTCTATCCTGCTGCAGGCTATCCGCACAAAAACCATAAATTACTTTCACAACTTGATTCAAATGTCAGCTGGCCTGTTGAGAAGTTATTGCTGACACTTGATGCTAGCTGTCACCCCGCACCGAAATTACGCTGGATACATTGCATTGGTTTCTTGAACCCACAGAAAATGATTGAGACATATGCAGAGGTCGATGCCTTACTGTTCTTGTCAAAGGATGAGAGCTACGGTTTTCCACTTATTGAGGCGATGTTCGTAGGCCTACCAATAGTTTGCTCCGACTTGCCATATGCACGCACCTTATGCGGTGATGATGCAATTTACTTCCATCCAGACCGTCCTGACTCACTTCTTCAGGCCTTGATGACGCTTAAGTCCCGTCTAGATAATGGGTGGTGGCCAAACTGGCAGGAGCGTCTTGCCTGCTTACCAAAAAATTGGGACGAAGTTGCACATAAGATGTTGGAAATTGCTTGTCACCTGAAATAATTAATAAATTGCCTATTAAAATCAATAGCATCTTTGAATTAGCCTTTTAATGAAAATATCCATCGTTACCATCTCTTATAACAGTGCGAAAACTATTGCCGATACATTACGTTCAGTAGCGACTCAAACTCACACAGACATTGAGCATTTGATAATAGATGGGCAGTCCTCTGACAAAACTATGCAAGAGGTTGCTGCACAGTCTCATCCCAAATTAATATTCAGCTCAGAACCGGATAAAGGTATCTATGACGCAATGAATAGGGGTGTGAAACGTGCCACTGGTGAAGTTATCGGAATTCTCAATTCAGATGATTTTTATGTGCGTGATAATGTTTTGAAAGAAGTTGCAGCTGCATTCGCAATTGATCCGGCATTGGATGTGGTCCTCGGCGACGTTGACTTTGTAAAGAGTGGTGACTTAGAAAATCCAGTACGAACATACCAAGCCTCTGGTTTTAAAACCTGGATGTTTCGTTTTGGATTCATGCCGCCTCATCCTGCAGTATTTGTGAGAAAGACAGCCTATGAGAGAGTAGGTTATTACAAGATGGGTTACAAAATTGCTGCGGATTTCGATTTTCTGCTACGTCTCTTGCTAATAGATGGTGCTAAGTATCAAGCAACTGGAAAGCATTGGGTGAGGATGCTTACTGGTGGTGCAAGTACATCTGGCTGGCAAAGCAACTTTGTCATTACTAAAGAAATGCATCGATCATTGCTTGAAAATAAAGTTTTTTCAAGCATACCAATGCTATTGATAAGACTGCCTGTAAAATTTTTTCGCCAGATAAATTTATGAATGTAATTTTGACTGATGCAACAGGCTTTATAGGAAGCGCATTTCTCGTAGCTGCCAAAAATCGTAGGGTGGACTTCCCACGCAACGGTTGATAAACCCGAACCTCAAATTGAGGCACATTCAAACACCTCGATACTCAAGCAAGCCAAATGGCTGTGGCAGCTTGTTCGATTGTAAAAAACCTCGATGTAATCAAACACATCGGCACGAGCTAGGACTCGGGTTTTGTAGATGCGCTTGCGTATACGTTCCTTTTTCAAGGAGCTGAAGAATGATTCAGCTACCGCGTTATCCCAGCAATTACCGCGGCGACTCATGCTCGGGAGCAATCTATTGGCATCACAAAATCGCTTCCAATCATCGCCGCCACATTGGCTACTTGGTCTGAATGAACAATGCCCTCCTGCGCGGGTTTACGCCGCCACATCGCCATCATCAACGCATCCAAGACAGGCTCCTTGGCGATCGTAGGTTTCATAGACCAGCCAACCACCGCACGCGAATGCAGATTCAAGACAACTGCCAAATACAGCCAGCCTTGCCACGTACGAATGTAGGTAATGTCTGTCACCCACACGCGAGGCATCGACAGTGAATTCACGATGACACGGTTGGCCGCAAGAATTGACGGACGCCCCTTGACTGCCTTGGGGTTTTTGTAGCCGCGAACCGTTTGTAACTCGAGCTCCTTTGCAAAGTACCAAGCGGCCTTTTTTAGAATGTCGCGCGCCTCCTCTGTGCGGTGAAGTTGAGCTCTTAATCTAAGGAATTCACTTTTTGCAGCAAGCAACTTGGTGGCATGCTGATCTGTTTTATCTGGCTTAACAGCACTGACCCATTTGTAGAGGCTGTGCGCTGAGACGCCAAGCCTTACCGATACTTCAGCGACTGAATAGTC
>Ga0213920_1001023_pt1 | contig 16979 bp, 14 predicted proteins | sample McNCre1117MG_FD_161054 | JGI IMG/M metagenome (GOLD analysis project Ga0213920, IMG submission 161054) | Freshwater microbial communities from McNutts Creek, Athens, Georgia, United States - 11-17 MG | ecosystem: Environmental > Aquatic > Freshwater > Creek | place: USA: Georgia | collected...
ATGTTGCCAGGCGCCGATTGGACGCACGCCTCGCTCCAACCCCGCCACCTACACCGGTGTGTTCGACCACATTCGCAAGCTGTTCGCCGAGGTTCAGGAATCCAAGGCTCGCGGCTACCAGCAGGGCAGGTTCTCGTTCAACGTCAAGGGTGGCCGCTGCGAGGCCTGCTCCGGCGATGGAACCCTGCGCATCGAGATGAACTTCCTACCAGACGTTTACGTTGCCTGCGAGGTATGCCACGGCGAGCGTTACAACCGCGAGACCCTGCAGATTCGCTACAAGGGCAAGAACATCTCCGAGGTTCTGGACATGCCAATCAGCGAGGCCGCCGAGTTCTTCGCACCTATCAGCGCCATCGCTCGTTACCTTGAGACCCTGGTTGACGTTGGCCTCGGCTACGTTCGCCTTGGCCAGAGCGCAACCACGCTCTCTGGAGGCGAGGCCCAGCGCGTGAAGCTGGCCACCGAACTGCAGCGCCGCAGCAACGGCCGCACCATCTACGTGCTGGACGAACCAACCACGGGTCTGCACTTTGAGGACACTCGCAAGTTACTTCAAGTTCTGAATAGCCTGGTTGATAAGGGCAACACGGTGCTGGTCATCGAGCACAACCTCGATGTGATCAAGTGCGCCGACTGGCTGGTTGATATTGGCCCAGAGGGCGGCAGCCGCGGTGGCAACATCATCGGTGAGGGAACCCCGGAGCAACTGGCAAAGACCGCTGGTTCTTACACGGGTCAGTTCCTGGCGGAGATGCTCTAGGCAATGGCTCAGGAGCTGGATTGGCGCCCCCAAACCGGTGAAATTCCGGTTGGGCCGGGCGTCTATCGCTTCCTGGATGCCAATGGTCGCGTTCTTTACGTGGGCAAGGCCAAGAGCCTGCGCGCCCGCCTCAGCAACTACTTTGGGCCGCTAGACAGCCTGCACGAACGCACTCGCCGCATGGTCACCACTGCACGCGATGTGAAGTGGGTGATCGTCAAGAGCGAGTACGAGGCGCTCCAGCTTGAGTTCATGTGGATCAAGCAGTTTGATCCGCCGTTCAACGTGGTGTTCAAAGACGACAAGTCGTACCCGTACCTGGCGGTCTCCATCTCCGATGCCTTCCCGCGCGTTTTCATCACCCGCAACCGCGAACTGAAGGGCGTTAAGTACTTCGGTCCTTACACGCAGGCCTGGGCTGTACGCGAAACCGTTGACACGCTACTCAAGGTTTATCCGGTGCGCTCCTGCAGCCAGGGCGTCTTCGATAGGGCCAAGCGCTCCGGTCGTCCCTGCCTGTTGGGAGACATCGGCAAGTGCGCCGCGCCCTGCGTTGGCCGGGTAACCTCTGACGAGCACAAGGCCATTGCCCGCGACTTCATCGACTTCATGGGCGGCGGCGATATGCGCATCGTTGCTGGCCTAAAGAAGCGCATGCTGGCGGCCAGCGATGACCAGCAGTACGAACTTGCCGCACAGTTGCGCGACGACTACGTGGCGTTGGAGAAGGTGCTCGAGAAGAGCACCGTAGTTTTCACCGACCAGACCGACGCCGACCTTTTTGCCATCGCCCACGACGAGTTGGCCGCCGCGGTAGCTCAGTTCATCGTGCGCGGGGGACGCATCCGAGGTGTGCGCGGTTGGGTGGTTGACAAGGAGCTGGAGCGCGATCTGGGCGAGTTGGTGGAGTACGTGCTGCAGAACGTTTACGACAGCCCTGAGGGAGCCGAGCCAATCGAGGTGCCGCGAGAGGTTCTGGTGCCTGAGCTGCCAGACGACAAGACCGAGCTGGCCCGCTGGCTGAGCGAACGTCGCGGCTCCAAGGTTGACCTGCGCGTGCCGCAGCGTGGCGATAAGGCCGCTCTGGCCAAGACGGCGCTCACCAACGCAAAGCACTCCTTGATGATGTACAAGAATCGCAGAACGAGCGACTTCACCGCCCGCGCCGACGCTCTCTCGGCCCTGCAGAGCGCACTCGGCCTGCCGAAAGCACCGCTTCGCATCGAATGCTTCGACATCTCGCATCTGGGTGGCACCAACGTGGTGGCATCCATGGTGGTTTTTGAAGACGGCCTCCCCAAGAAGGATCAGTATCGGCACTTTGCCATCGCGGAGACCACCGATGACACGGACAGCATCTACCAGGTGCTTATGCGCCGCCTCAAGTACCTTGCGGAGCCCGAGAAGCCCCAGGAGGATGCAACCCCTAGCCGCTTTGCCTACCGCCCCAACCTGTTGATTGTTGACGGAGGCCAGCCCCAGGTGAACGCGGCCGCCCGCGCCCTGCGAGATTCGGGCGTTACAGACCTTGCCGTGGTTGGCATTGCCAAACGCCTCGAGGAGCTGTGGCTGCCAGACGATGACTACCCGGTGATTCTGCCGCGTGGCGCCGACGAGCTTTTCCTGGTTCAGCGACTGCGCGACGAGGCGCACAGGTTTGCCATCACCTTCCAACGCAAGAAGCGCAGCGGATCCATAGCCAGCCAACTGGAATCAATCGCGGGGCTGGGGGAGAAGCGCGTGAGCGCCCTCCTCAAGCACTTTGGGTCGGCCAAGCGACTAAAGCAGGCAACCGCCGAGGAGATCTCCGAGGTGGCAGGCATCGGCCCGGTTTTGGCCGCGCAAATAGTGGAAACCGTAGGCGACTAGTAAAGTCCTTAGTTTCTTTACATCGGCGTGTCGCGCAGGGCTAGACTTCTAGGTATCTGGGAGGACACATGAGCGAAAAGCCCGAACTGCTTGTTGTCACCGGCATGTCCGGTGCCGGCCGAAGCACAGTCGGCAACGCGCTGGAAGACCTCGGCTGGTACGTTGTCGACAACCTGCCACCGCAGATGCTGGGCCCAATCGCAGACCTCTTCACCATGGCAAAGACCCCGATGCAGCGCATCGCGGTAGTCATGGATGTGCGCGGTCGCGAATTCTTTGCCGAGCTACAGGACAACCTCAATGCCGTTCGCCACCGCGACGTAAACGTGCGCGTGCTCTTTTTGGAGGCGTCAGACGCCACCCTGGTCAAGCGATTCGAGAACGTGCGACGCCCGCACCCGCTTCAGGCGGGCGGCACCATCCTCGACGGCATCGCGGCCGAGCGCCTGGCCCTACTCAGCATTCGCGAGAACGCCGACGTGATCGTGGACACCTCGGACCTCAACATTCACCAGCTGAGCAATCGCATTGCCGATGGCTTCTCGTTTGCCGCCAGCAGCAAGCTGCAGTTGACAGTGATGAGCTTTGGCTTCAAGTACGGCCTGCCATCGGACGCAGACATGGTTGCCGACGCACGGTTCATTCCAAATCCCTTCTGGATTGAGAAGCTGCGGCCGTTCACTGGGGAGAACCCCGAGGTTTCCGAGTACGTGCTAGCACAAAACGGCGTCGAGGAATTTGTGGCAGGATATGTTGCTGCGCTCAAACCAGTTCTTCGGGGGTACCTAAACGAGAACAAGCGCTACGCAACCATCGCCATCGGCTGTACCGGTGGAAAACACCGCTCGGTTGCGTTGGTAAATGAAATTTCGGCGAGGCTCGGAAGCCTGGCAGACGTCACCGTTTCGGTGAAGCACAGAGATTTAGGCAGGGAATAACCATGGCACTAACAGCCGAGGTCAAAGACGAACTGGCCCGCATCGACCTAACCAAGAACACCGTACGCGTGGCGGAGCTGTCCACCATCCTGCGCTTCGCTGGTGGGCTGCACCTCATCGGTGGCAAGATCGCCATCGAGGTGGAGTTGGACAACGCCCAGTTAGCCCGCCGCGTGCGCAAGGAACTCGTCGAGCTGTTCGGCATCGAGAGCGAACTGGCGGTCATTTCGGCCTCCGGCATTCGCCGCACCTCTCGCTACCAGGTTCGAGTCCTCAACCAAGCAGAGCTGCTGGCCCGCCAGACGGGTCTGGTCGACGCAAAGGGTCGCCCGGTTCGCGGCCTTCCAGCCCAGCTGGTTTCCGGTTCCTTGGATGAAGCCCGCGCGGTTTGGCGCGGCGCGTTCCTGTCTCGCGGTTCGCTAACAGACCCTGGTCGCTCTGCCTCGCTAGAGATCACCGCACCTGGCAACGAGGCCGCCATGGCGTTGGTGGGCGTCGCCCGCCGCCTGGGTGTGGTTGCCAAGGCGCGCGAGGTGCGCGACCTGTTCCGCGTTGTCATCCGTGAGGGCGAAGCCATCTCGGCAATGCTCACCCAGATGGGCGCCCACAGCCAGGTTCTCAAGTGGGAGGAACTTCGCCTACGCCGCGAGGTTCGCGCCACCGCCAACCGCCTTGCAAACTTCGATGACGCCAACCTGCGTCGCTCGGCCCAGGCCGCGGTTGCCGCCGGTGCCCGCGTGGAGCGCGCCCTGGATATCCTGGGCGAAGACGTGCCCGAGCACCTGCGCTACGCCGGCGAGCTTCGCCTAATGCACAAGCAGGCATCGCTGGATGAACTGGGTCACCTGGCAGACCCTCCGATGACCAAGGACGCGGTTGCCGGCCGCATCCGCCGCCTGCTAGCGATGGCAGACAAAAAGGCCGAAGACCTCGGTCTGCCGCTAACCGATGCCTTCCTGCCGGACGACATCGACGAATAATCGGCGACCAGCAGGTTAGACACCCAATCTTCAAATAAAAGTTTTAGAATCTGACTTAGAAACCCAGAAACAGGAGCAGCAAAATGGCAAAGTACACCCTCCCAGACCTCACCTACGACTACGGTGCCCTGGAGCCATTCATCTCCGGCGCCATCATGGCCCTGCACCACGACAAGCACCACGCTGCCTACGTGAACGGTGCCAACCTTGCCCTCGAGGCAATGGAGGAGGCCCGCGCCAACAACGCCCTGGGTAACATCAACAAACTTCAGAAGGACCTGGCCTTCAACCTGGCCGGTCACATCAACCACGGCGTGTTCTGGCTGAACCTCTCGCCAGAGGGTGGCGACAAGCCAACCGGCGAGCTCGCTGCCGCCATCGACGAGTTCTTTGGTTCCTACGATGCCTTCATGGCCCACTTCAACGCCTCGGCACTGGGAATCCAGGGTTCCGGCTGGAACATCCTGGCCTGGGACACCCTGGGCCAAAAGCTCATCATCGAGCAGCTATACGACCACCAGGGCAACCTGGCGCCGGCCAGCATCCCGCTGCTCATGCTCGACATGTGGGAGCACGCCTTCTACCTCGACTACAAGAACGTCAAGGCAGACTACGTGAAGGCCTACTGGAACATCGTTTCTTGGCCAGACGTTCAGGCACGTTTTGAGGCTGCTCGCGCCCAAACTGGCGGTCTGCTGGTAATCTAAAGGTGTCACTTTGTTAGGTCGGTTCGGCCTAACAATATCCACCGATGTTCCTGTCGGTGTCTCCACTCAACGACGCGTGGTCCGAAAACTTGCAACAAACTTGCAACACGGCGGCGTCCCAAAGTGGCGCCCCGAAACACTAAAACAATCGGGAGAATCCAATGACCACTCGTGTCGGTATCAATGGTTTTGGTCGCATCGGCCGTAACTACCTCCGTGCTCTGCTTGCCAAGGGCTCGAACCTCGAGATCGTTGCTGTAAACGACCTCAGCGACCCTAAGGGCCTCGCGCACCTGCTCAAGTACGACTCGGTCACCGGCCGCCTGCCTTTCGACGTTCGCGTTGAGGGCGACACCATCATCGTTGGCAGCCAGACCATCAAGGTTCTGGCAGAGCGCGACCCAGCAAACCTGGGTTGGGGTGCACTGGGTGTTGACATCGTTATCGAGTCGACCGGTCGTTTCACCAACGCTGCAGACGCCAAGAAGCACATCGAGGCCGGCGCCAAGAAGGTTCTCATCTCGGCACCTGCAACCGGTGAAGACGGCACCTTCGTTATGGGTGTAAACGAGCACCTGTACGACCCTGCCGCTCACCACATCATCTCGAACGCATCTTGCACCACCAACTGCCTTGCTCCACTCGCAAAGGTATTCAACGACACCTTCGGTATCCAGCACGGTCTGATGACCACCGTTCACGCTTACACCGCAGACCAGAACCTGCAGGACGGCCCACACAGCGACCTTCGCCGTGCACGTGCAGCGGCTCTGAGCATCGTTCCTTCGAGCACCGGTGCCGCCAAGGCTATCGGCCTGGTTCTTCCAGAGCTCAAGGGCAAGCTTGACGGCTACGCGATGCGCGTTCCAGTACCAACCGGTTCCGTAACCGACCTCACCCTGGTCTCCAAGACCGAGGTAACCGTTGAGGCAATCAAGGCAGCCTACAAGGCCGCTGCGGCAGAGGGGCCACTCAAGGGCATCCTGGCCTACACCGAGGACGAGATCGTTTCGGCCGACATCGTTACCGACCCACACTCGTCGATTTTCGACGCAGGCCTGGTCAAGGTTATCGACGGCAACCTGGTTAAGATTTCTTCGTGGTACGACAACGAGTGGGGCTACAGCAACCGTCTCGTTGACCTCACCGAGCTCGTAGCTTCGAAGCTCTAATCCAACAAAATACGCCCGGGGTTTAGGCCCCGGGCGTATCAGTTTTTAGTAAGTAATCGCAAAGGAGAAGCAGTGCGCACTCTCGCATCGCTACCAAACCTAGACGGCAAGCGCGTCATCATTCGCTGCGACTTAAACGTTCCGCTGGATGGCACGACCATCACCGATGACGGACGAATCGTAGCCTCGGTTCCTACCATCAAGTACCTAATCGAGCAGCGCGCCAAGGTCATCGTCATCTCGCACCTTGGTCGCCCAGAGGGCGCACCAGAGGCCAAGTACTCGCTTGAGCCTGCCGCAGTGCGCCTAGGCGAACTTCTTGGCCAGCCGGTGCTGTTCGCAACTGACACCGTTGGTGCCGACGCAACCGGTGCCGTAAAGGCCCTTGCCAGCGGTGGGGTAGCGGTTCTGGAGAACCTGCGCTTCAACCCGGGCGAGACCAGCAAGGACGCCGATGAGCGCAAGGCATTCGCCGAGAAGCTGGCATCTTTCGCTGACTACTTTGTCTCCGATGGCTTTGGTGTTGTGCACCGCAAGCAGGCCAGCGTTTACGAACTCGCTCAACTCCTGCCAAGCGCAGCCGGCCTCCTGATTCAGAAGGAGGTTGAGGTTGCCCACAGCCTCACCACCGCACCCGAGCGCCCATACGCCGTTGTTCTCGGTGGTTCCAAGGTCTCCGACAAGCTGGGCGTCATCGACAACCTGCTGCCAAGCGTCAACAAGCTGCTCATCGGTGGCGGCATGGTGTTCACCTTCCTTGCCGCGCAGGGTCACAAGGTTGGCGCCAGCCTGCTCGAGAAGGACCAGATCGACACCTGCGTCAACTACCTCAAGCGCGCCGAGGAGCTTGGCGTTGAGGTTGTTCTGCCAACCGACATCGTGGTTGCCAGCAAGTTTGGTGCAGACGCCGAGGTGGCAATCACCGCCGCCGCCGCAATCGAGTCCAGCCCATTCGGTGCCACCGGACTCGGCCTTGACATCGGCCCGGACAGCGCAAAGCACTTCGCCGAGGTCATCAAGGCCTCCAAGACCGTGTTCTGGAACGGCCCGATGGGCGTGTTCGAGATCGACAAGTTTGCAAACGGAACCCGCGCTGTTGCGGCCGCTCTAACCGAGGTTGACGGCCTAAGCGTTGTTGGCGGTGGCGACAGCGCCGCGGCCGTACGCATCCTTGGTTTCAAGGACGAGCAGTTTGGTCACATCTCCACCGGTGGTGGAGCAAGCCTCGAGTACCTCGAGGGCAAGTCGCTACCAGGCCTGGAGGTCCTAAATGACTAATCGCGTACCACTCATCGCCGGCAACTGGAAGATGAACCTCGACCACCAGCAGGCAATCGCCCTGGTGCAGAAGCTGGCCTGGAGCCTCAAGGATGCGGGTCACGATTACGCATCGGCAGAGGTTTCGGTATTCCCACCTTTCACCGACATCCGTCCAGTTCAGCTGCTGTTAGACGCCGAGAAGTTCGAGATCGCCCTTGGCGCCCAGGACCTCAGCAAGTTTGACAACGGTGCCTACACCGGCGAGATCTCGGGTGCCTTCCTGAGCAAGCTCGACGTGAAGTACGTTCTGGTTGGCCACAGCGAGCGTCGCACCTACCACAACGAAGGCGACGACGTGATTCAGGCCAAGACCGCCGCTGCATTCCGTCACGGTCTGGTTCCGGTTATCTGCGTTGGCGAGACCCTCGAGGAGCTCGAGACTCAAGGCGCAGCTGCCGTACCTATCAAGCAGACCATCGCCGCTCTGGCTGGCCACGACTCGCTCGGCGAGTTCGTGATCGCCTACGAGCCGGTCTGGGCCATTGGCACCGGCAAGGTTGCAACCCCTGAGGAAGCAGCCAGCGTCTGCGGCAAAATCCGCGAGGCCATCGCAGCAGAGCACGGCGCCGAGGTTGCCGACAAGACCCGCATCCTCTACGGCGGTTCGGTCAAGGCCAACAACGTTGCGGGCTTCCTGCGTTCGCCTGAGGTTGACGGAGTTCTGGTTGGCGGCGCCAGCCTTGACGCCGACGAGTTCAGCGGCATCGCCCGATTCCAGAAGCACCTGGCAATCTAACTCTTTGCTCCGATGGAGCGCGGGCGCCCGAGCCACCCTCAAAAGTGGCCTCGGGCGTTCTATAATTGCTTAGTTGCGCTCTTTTAGGGCGCTTTCTACTAAAAGGACTCTCCATGCTAACTGTGGCACCTGCAATCAAGATTGCGCTCGAGGTAATCCTCGCAATCACCAGCCTGCTGCTCACCCTGCTCATCCTGCTGCACAAGGGTCGCGGTGGCGGTCTCTCAGACATGTTCGGTGGCGGCATCTCGTCCACCATGGGTTCCAGTGGCGTTGCCGAGCGCAACCTCAACCGCGTGACCATCATCCTTGGTCTGGTTTGGATCACCATCATCATCGTGCTGGGTCTCATGACTAGGTTTAACGTCTAATGAGCACCGGAGGCAACGCAATCCGTGGCTCGCGCATCGGCGCGGGTCCAATGGGCGAGGCTGACCGCGGTTTCAAGGCTGCACGCATCACCCTCACCTACTACTGCATCAACGGTCACGAGCACAGCCGCGCCTACGCTGCCACCATCGAGCCTGAGGAGATACCGGAGCACCAGGATTGCCCAAGCTGTGGCCTTCCGGCCGGACAGCAGAAGGACAACCCTCCGGTTGTTGCCAAGCACGAGCCATACAAGACCCACCTGGCTTACGTGAAGGAGCGCCGCACCGACGAAGAGGCCAAGACCCTCCTCGAAGAGGCTGTGAACGCCGTTCGCGAGCGCCGCATCGCAGCAGCCGCGGCAGCCGCAGCAGCAACCAACTAGTTCTTAAACTAAATCGCCCCGGCTTGTGAGCTGGGGCGATTTGCTTTAACCTTGGTTGGCTCTAGATGCCGGCTGCGGCCGCATCATCAATGAACCAGACTGTCTTGTTGACTGCGTGAACCCGTCCAACCGGGAGTCGGGTTGGAGCATCGCTGAACGCCACCGAGACTGCCTCCGCCTTGTCTGCACCGCCAACCGTGAACCAGATCTCACCGCTGTTGTTGATTGCCTCGTAGCTGAAGCTGAGGCGCTGCGGTGGCGGCTTGGGGGAGTTGTGTTCGGCGATCACTGTTACTCCAGCGGCCGGAATCTCGTGACCCGGGAACAGGCTCAACACGTGCCCATCCGGACCCATTCCAACGAACGAGATGTCGAAGTACGGCTGGGTTTGACCCGCGGGTACATACTTGGCCACCTCGGCCCGGAAGGCCTCTGCCGCGGCGTCCAACTGCTCGTCGATTGGCACGGCGGATGCTGGGTCAAAGGACGGAAACGCGTGCACCTTGGAGTCGTCAAGCATCAACAACTGACCCAGGAGCGCGTCCTTGGCCTGCTTAGCGTTGCTGTCCGGGTGCCCCAGCGGTACAAAGCGGTCGTCACCCCACCAAATGTGGATGCGGTCCCATGCCAGGGCCTCGCAGCCCGGGTGTTCGGAAATCTTGACCAGGCTGAGGATTCCAAGGGTTCCGCCGGTGAGACAGACATGGATCTCGTCCTTGGCTTTCAGCAGGTTGCCTGCGGTCTCGATGAATGCGTCTGCAGCGGCAACTGCCACCGATGGGCCGTCACCAAACTTGATGATCTCGCGAATCAAGGCAGCCTACTTGCGGGCGCGACGCGGCTTGAAGCCGAACTTCACGACCTCGCCAAACATGTCATCGCGGTCTAGGCGACGCAGGTCCTCGGCAAGGCATTCGCGCAGGCTGCGGGTTGGAAGCGTGATCTCGCGGTCTGGTTGCCCAGGCTGGCGGATTACGGCCTTCTCGCCCACGGTGCGGTCGATGGTGATGTTGCCGCTCTTGCGATAGAGGGTGATGTTGAAGATGCCGTGGCCGGCCTTGTCGCGCGACTTCTTGACCATCTTTACAGGGGTCTTTAGCTTCAGCTCGAGCCAAGCGGCCATCAGCTCAACGCTGGGGGAGTCAACCGCGCCGGTGATCTCCACGGCGGTAACTGCATCATACGGGGCCTGATCAAGCACAACGGCCAGCTGGGCACGCCACAGGGTGATGCGAGTCCAGGAGAAGTCGCTGTCGCCGGGGGCGTAGTTAACGGCAAGCTGACGAAGGTGCTCGTTAGGGTTCTTCTGGGCACCAACGTCGGTGATGCGGCGGCTGGCGATACGACCGATGGCGCTCTTGGCCGGGTTGGCAGGAGCCTCGCCGGGCCACCAGGCAACAACCGGAGCGTCTGGCAACAGCAGGCCGGTAACCAGGCTCTCGGCGTCGCTTGCAGCGTCACCGTAGGCGCGCAGCACAACTACCTCGGATGCACCGGCGTCGCCACCAACGCGAATCTGCGCGTCGAGGCGGGCGTCGCGCTTGCTCTTGGCGTTGTCGTCTGCAAGAACAATCACGCGGCTCGGGTGCTCGCGCGAAGCATCGTTGGCGGCCTTGATGGCCTCCTCAATGCCCTTGAAGTCGGTCTCAATCACCAGGGTCAGTACTCGTCCAAGAGCAACGGCTCCACCCTGCTCGCGCAGGCTCACCAGGCGCTTAGACACCTTGCTGATGGTGGTGTTTGGCATATCTACGATCATGGACGTCTCCAAGCTCGGCCGTCGGCGGCCATCATGTCATCGGCTGACTCTGGACCCCAGGTGCCGGGACGGTACTGCTGAGGCTGTCCCTGCTTGGCCCAGAATTCTTCGATTGGGTCGAGGATCATCCAGGAGAGTTCAACTTCCTCGTGGCGTGGGAAAAGCGGTGGGTCACCCAGCAGAACGTCCAGAATCAGACGCTCGTAAGCCTCTGGGCTGGCCTCAGTGAAGGCGTGGCCGTAGCCAAAGTCCATGGTTACGTCGCGCACGTTCATGCCAACGCCCGGAACCTTGGAGCCAAAGCGGATGGTGACACCTTCGTCGGGCTGAACGCGAATAACCAGTGCGTTTTCGCCGAGGGCGGTGGTCTGGTCGGCTGCGAACAGCGCCTGAGGCGCGCGCTTAAACACAAGCGCGATCTCGGTGACTCTGCGGCCAAGGCGCTTTCCGGCGCGCAGGTAGAACGGAGCACCTGCCCAGCGGCGGGTATTGATATCGAGGCGCATGGCGGCGTAGGTCTCGGTGACGCTCTTCGGGTTCATGCCGTCTTCGTCGAGGAAGCCGGTGACCTTCTCGCCACCCTGCCAGCCGCCAGCGTACTGACCGCGGGCGGTGTGCTTGGCCAGGTCCTTTGGCAGCGTTACGGCCTTGAGAACCTTCTCCTTCTCGGCGCGCAGGTCTGCGGCGTCAAACGAAACCGGCTCCTCCATGGCGGTAAGCGCCAGCAGCTGAAGCAGGTGGTTCTGAATCACGTCGCGGGCGGCACCGATGCCATCGTAGTAACCGCCACGGCCCCCAACGCCGATGTCCTCGGCCATGGTGATCTGAACGTGGTCGATGTAGTTGCTGTTCCACAGCGGCTCGAAGAGCATGTTGGCAAAGCGCAGCGCCAGAATGTTCTGGACAGTCTCCTTGCCGAGGTAGTGGTCGATGCGGAAGATGGCATCCTGAGGGAAGACAGACTCCACAACATCGTTCAGCTCGCGAGCGGTCTTTAGGTCGCTTCCGAAAGGCTTCTCGATCACCACGCGACGGAACGAGCCGTCCTTTGCGCTGGCCAGGCCGCTGGAGGACAGGCGCTGGCAAACCAGCGGGAAGGCCTTTGGCGGAATGGATAGGTAGAACACGAAGTTACCGTTGGTTCCGCGCTCTTCGTCCAACTGGTCGATGGTGGACTTGAGGCGGTCGAAGGCGTCGGCGTCGTCAAACTCGCCCTGAACAAAGCGAATGCCCTTGAGAAGCTGCTGCCAGACTTCCTCACGGAACTCGGTGCGGGCGTACTCGCGAACGCTGTCGTGAACCACCTTTGCGAAGTCCTGGTCTTCCCACTCGCGGCGGGCAAAACCAACCAGGCTGAAGCCCGGTGGCAGCAGGCCGCGGTTTGCCAGGTCGTAAACGGCCGGCATCAGCTTCTTGCGGGAGAGGTCTCCCGTTACGCCAAAGATGACCAGTCCGCTAGGGCCGGCGATGCGGTTTAGGCGGCGGTCGTCTGGGTCGCGGAGCGGGTTAGCTCCGGGACCAATCTTCGCTGGGCTCATCGGTGGATTTTCTCCTTAGGAGAGCGCAGCAAAGACTGCTGCAACATCGTTGGCTACGTCGGTGAGGGTGAGGGTTAGCACTGGGCGTGGCAGGGCGCCAAGCACCGATGCGTCGCCAGCGGCCTGCGATGCGATCAGCTCACCGAAGGTGAACTCGCGACCCGGGACTGCGAGGTCTGCATCGCCCTTGGCAACCAGCTGCAGGAACACACCCTGGCGCGGACCACCCTTGTGGTACTGGCCGGTGGAGTGCAGGAAGCGCGGACCCCAACCGAAGGTTGTCGGACGGTCGGTTGCCGAAGCAACTGCCTCGCGCAGGCCGTAGGCGCCCGGAATCGAGGTGCGGTCGAGGTAGGCCTGAACCGAGACGTAACCGTCGGCTGCGAGCTCGCCGAAGAGCGCCGCGATGGCTCCCTTGACGGTGTCAATACCCGAGAGGTTCAGGTTGTGGGCGCGAACCTCAATGCCGTTGTCAACAAACAGGGGAGCGCTGGCGGTGCCGGTGCCCTCGCTGAGCATTGCGCGGGCGGCAATCTTGGCGCTTTCAACGTCTGGCTGGTCAAATGGGTTTAGCTCAAGCAGGCGCGATGCAACCACGGTTGCGTACTCCCAGAGCAGGAACTGCGCGCCCAGTGGGCCGGAGACCGCAACATCGTCGCCGTGTGCGGCGGTGGCATCGGCCACAACTCGAACCTGCAGCATATCTGCCGGCTTGTTGGCAACCTCGTGGCTGTTTGGCTCTAGAACAACGGGCAGCACGCCCTTGCCAATCTTGCCGGTGCTCTCTGCAATCAGCTGCTCGGCCCAGTCGCCAAAGCCAACGATGGCGGTGCCGTCATTGATAACGCCAACCTTGTCGCGGTAGCAACCCTCTGCGCAGTCAACGGTGCCATTGCCCATGATGGTGCGGGCCATCGCGGCACCCAGGATGAGGCCGGGGTTCTCTGCGGTGTCGCTGGCGAGGAGCTCGGCGGTGCGCTGTGCGTCATCGAGGAGACCAGCGATGTCTGCGCCGGCAAGACCGGATGGAACCAGACCGAATGCGGTGAGCGCGCTGTAGCGGCCACCAACGGTTGGGTCTGCGTTGAAGATGCGGTAGCCGTCGGCCTTGGCTGCTGCCTCCATTGGCGAACCAGGGTCGGTTACAACCACGATGCGGTCTGCCACAGGGAGTCCGGCGTCGGCGAAAGCCTTCTCGAAGGTGCGCTTCTGCGAGTCGGTCTCAACGGTGGAGCCAGACTTGCTGGAGACCACAACGGCGGTGCGGGCTAGGTCGCCCGAGAGCGCCTCGTTGATCTGGTCTGGGTCGGTGGAGTCGAGGACAACCAACTCAACGCCTGCGGTGCGGGTAATTACCTCAGGAGCCAGCGACGAACCACCCATGCCGCAGAGAACAAAGCGGTTTACGCCCTTGGCGGCAAACTCGGCACGCAGGGCCAGGATTGGCTCAACCAGGGGAGCGCTGTCGAAGGCGCTGCCAACCCAGCCCAGGCGAATGCTGGACTCGGCCTCGGCGTCCTTGCCCCATAGGGTGAAGTCCTTGGCTGCGATGCGGCTGGCTACCTTGTCGGCAACCAGAACTGGAACAAACTCGGCAACTGCGGCGGCTGCCGCACCCGAAACTGCAATCTTGAGGCTCATTAGTTTGCTGCCTTCAGTGCTGCGTCAACCGACTCAACCAGCTCGTTCCACGAGACAACGAACTTGTCCACACCCTCGGTCTCCAGAAGCTCGGTGACCTCGTCGTACGAGACGCCAACGGCGGCGAGCGCGTCCAGCTCGGCGCGAGCGTCTGCGTAGTGGGCAACGATGCTGTTGGCCGGAACCACACCGTGGTCGTAAACGGCCTCCATCGTCTTCTCAGGCATGGTGTTCACCAGCTGAGGGGCAACCAGCTCGGTCACGTACAGGGTGTCCGACAGGTTTGGGTCCTTCACGCCGGTGGAGGCCATCAGTGGGCGCTGCTTGTTGGCACCAGCTGCCTCGAGGGCGGCCCAGTCTGCGTTGTCGAAGTCCTGCTCAAACACCTGGTAGGCCAGGCGGGCGTTGGCCAGACCGGCCTTGCTCTTCAGTGCCAGCGCCTCTGCACTGCCGTTGGCAACCAGGCGCTTGTCAATCTCGGTGTCAACGCGTGAAACGAAGAAGGAGGCAACCGAGTGGATCTTGCTGATGTCGTGGCCGTTGGCCTTGGCCTGCTTTACGCCCTCGATGTAGGCGGCGATGACCTCGCGGTAGCGCTGCAGCGAGAAGATCAGGGTGACGTTGACGCTGATGCCCTCCGCGATGACGGCGGTGATTGCTGGGAGGCCAGCCTTGGTGGCAGGAATCTTGATCATCACGTTCTCGCGGTTCACCTTGGCGAACAGCTCATTGGCCTGTGCCACGGTACCTGCGGTGTCGTGTGCCAGACCTGGCTCAACCTCGATCGAGACGCGGCCATCGAAGCCCTTGGATTCGGCGTAAACGCCTTCGAAGATGTCGCAGGCCTCTGCAACATCCTGGGTGGTGATCTCGAAGATCGCCTTGGCTGCGTCCGCACCGGCTGCAGCCAGTTCCTTCACCTGCTCGCCGTAGCCCTCGCCCTTGCCAATGCTTGCTGCGAAGATGCTCGGGTTGGTGGTGACACCGCTAACCGAGCGGTTGGTGATGAGGTTGCGCAACGCGCCGGAGCGGATGCGGGTGCGGGAGAGGTCGTCTAGCCAGATGCTGACGCCGTTGGCTGCCAGCTGTGCGAGTGGGGAAGTGGTCATTTCAAAACTCTTTCTAAAGTGTCTAAGCGATGTCTGTAAGTTGCGGGGGAGTTGCCTGAAGAGGCAACTAGGCGCGGGCCTCGTTGGCGGCAGCCACAACGGCCTCTGCCGTCATGCCAAACTCGCGGTACAGGGTCTTGGCGTCGGCCGAGGCACCGAAGTGCTCGATGGAAACGCTCTTGCCATTGGCGCCAACGTACTTGTTCCAGCCAAGGCTGAGACCAGCCTCAACCGAGACGCGTGCGGTGACTGCGGCAGGCAGAACCTGCTCACGGTATTCGACAGACTGCTCGTCGAACCACTCCAGGCAAGGAGCCGAAACAACGCGGGTGGCAACACCCTGGGCCTCAAGCTGCAGGCGGGCCGCAACCGCAATCTCAACCTCGGAACCGGTTGCGATTAGGATCACCTCAGGCTTGCCGTTGGCAGCCTCGAGCAGGGTGTAGGCGCCCTTTGCGGTGTTCTCGGCAGCTGCGTAAACCGCACCGGTCTCGTCTGCCTCGCCGCGCTTGTAAACCGGCAGGTTCTGACGGCTTAGAGCCAGACCAGCAGGGCCCTGGCGACGCTCGAGCACGGTCTTCCAGGCGAAGGCGGTCTCGTTGGCGTCTGCCGGGCGCACGATGTCCAGGTTTGGAATGGCGCGCAGGGTTGCCAGCTGCTCAATCGGCTGGTGGGTTGGGCCGTCCTCGCCCAGGGCCACGGAGTCGTGGGTCCAGACGAAGATGCTCGGGATGCCCATCAGTGCTGCCAGGCGAACGGCTGGACGCATGTAGTCACTGAAGATGAGGAAGGTTCCACCGAATGCGCGGGTGTTACCGTGCAGCACGATTCCGTTGAGGATCGAACCCATTGCGTGCTCGCGGATACCAAAGTGGAGAACGCGACCATACGGGTCGCCGGTCCACTCGTGGGTGCTCCACTCGGCAGGCACAAAGCTCTTGGCGCCGGTGATGGTGGTCATGTTGGAGTCTGCAAGGTCGGCTGAGCCACCCCACAGCTCTGGCATTACAGCTGCGATGCCGTTGATGACCTTGCCGGAGGCAACGCGGGTGGAAACCGAGCTTCCGCCCTCGAACACCGGCAGTGCGGCCTCGAGGCCATCGGGGGTCTGTCCGGAAACAACGCGCTCCAGAAGTTGCTTCTTCTCTGGGTTCTCCGATGCCCAGGCGTCGAATGCTGCCTCCCAGGCGGCACGCTCGCGGTCGAAGCGGGAGGTGTCGCGGGTGTGGGCGATAACCTCTGGGGCTACCTCGAAGGTCTTCTCTGGGTCGAAGCCGAGCGCAACCTTGAGGCCAGCGAGCTCCTCGGCACCAAGTGCCGAACCGTGGATCTTGCCGGTGTTCTGCTTCTTAGGCGAAGGCCAACCGATGATGGTGCGCAGGGTGATGAGCGAAGGCTTGTCGGTGACCGCCTTGGCGCGCTCAATTGCGTTGTATAGCTCTTCGATGTCCTCGTGGTAGTTGCCGGTCTTCTTCCAGTCAACAACCTGGGTGTGCCAGCCGTAGCTCTGGTAGCGGGCCGAGAGGTCTTCGGTGAAGGCGATGTTGGTGTCGTCCTCGATGGAGATCTGGTTGCTGTCGTAGATGACAACTAGGTTGCCAAGCTTCTGGTGGCCTGCCAGCGATGCGGCCTCGGCGGTGACACCCTCCTGCATGTCGCCATCGCCGGCAATCACGTAGACAAAGTGGTCGAA
>Ga0213920_1001025_pt1 | contig 16970 bp, 7 predicted proteins | sample McNCre1117MG_FD_161054 | JGI IMG/M metagenome (GOLD analysis project Ga0213920, IMG submission 161054) | Freshwater microbial communities from McNutts Creek, Athens, Georgia, United States - 11-17 MG | ecosystem: Environmental > Aquatic > Freshwater > Creek | place: USA: Georgia | collected...
TAAAATGTACAAATTCCTTTTTTGCTTTCTTCTAGCTTCTGTGAGTTGGGGACAAAAGCTTCATCATCAAGCTATTGCTTCTCAAGGACTCAACACGAAAATTACTAACGGCATGATTGTTTCACAATCAGTAGGACAAGTAAATGCAGCTGTTGGGAATTTTAAAAACGCTAAGTTAATTATAGGTCAGGGATACATCCAAAGTTTTGGCGTAGCCAAGAATACATCACCTATCCAAGAAGCAGTTTCAATGATTGTATATCCTAATCCAGTTATTGATATTGCCCATTTTCAATTCTCTTCTGATATAGGAACTACAGCAACACTTCATTTGTTTGATAGTAGAGGAAGATTAATTTACAATCAACAAGGAGAACCTCAACAAAATAATTTGACCTATGACCTTTCGCTACTTTCAGAAGGGGTTTATTTTGCTACAATAGAAACTTCAAATTATACTTTTTCTACTAAAATAATAAAGACCAAATGAGAAAAATAACACTAGTACTACTGTTTTTATTTACAATTTGTCAAGGATATTCACAGGAAATCTATTTTTTAACGGGAAAAAATTACACCAATTATAAAGTGCGGTATAATGGTTCTGAAACGGTTAACCCACTTACTAAAAAAGGCGAGGGAGATAGCTATGAAATTGGTTTAGCAATCCCTATAAAAGTACAGCGTCTGGCTTTTGATAATAATTTGAATTATACCGTTGGACTAACGTTGAATCAATATAATGCTGAGGCTGGAGATCTAGCTAATAATTATGTTTGGAAAACAGAATACATAGGCGTTCAAAATGCTTTGGTGTATTCGTTCGTTAAATCCAATCATCTTGATTTAGCAGTCAAAGCAGGGGTTAATGTTGCTACGATGTTGTATGGGAATCAAACCATCAATAATTCAAGATTCGATTTAAACAATCAAAAAGATTTTAATGGAATTGTAGTTAGTCCTCTATTGGGACTACAAGCCAAATGCAATCTGTCGGAATATGGGTATTTAAGTTTAGGATATAATTATTCTAGAAGTTTAAACCTAACGAATGACACCAATAAAAAAGTATCGTTTTTAACCAACCAAATAGTATTTGGAATCTCTTTTGAACTATATTAATACAAGTATTATGAAAAGAATTATTACTTTATTTGTTCTATTAACCACGACTTTTCTCTATTCGCAAAGTTCAGGAATTACCTACCAAGCAGTATTATACAATCCAAGCGGGGAGATCTTGCCAGGAAATAATAATGCCAATGCAGTATTATCAAACAAAGACATCTGTCTTCGTTTTTCTATAACAGATGCTCAGACAAGTTTAGAATACCAAGAGACTCAAAAGGTAAAAACAGACGAGTTTGGAATGGTCAATCTACTAATTGGCTCAGGTAGTCAAGTGGGAGGATATGCTACTAATTTTAGTGCTATTGTTTGGAATAGCAGTTCCAAAAAACTACAGGTAGAAATTGATGTTACAGGAACTTGTGCTAACTTTATAGAAGTGAGTAAACAAGACTTCTCAGCGGTTCCTTTTGCGTATGCGTCAAAAACAGCTGAAAACGTAACGGGAATTGTGCCGATTACAAATGGAGGAACGGGTTCAAGTACAGTCTCAGGTGCTAAAACCAACTTGGGTTTAAACAATGTAGATAACACTAGTGACCTAAACAAGCCCATTTCATTAGCAACACAAACGGCTTTAAATGGAAAAGAAAACACAGCTAACAAATCTAATAATACATCCTTAGGAACAAGTGATGTGTTGTTCCCAACCCAAAATGCAGTAAAGACCTATGTTGATAATCAAATCACTACTACTACTATTGCAGATGCAACAACTACAATCAAAGGGAAAATTAAATTAGCGGGTGATTTAGGTGGAACGGCAGATATGCCAACGGTACCAGGATTAGTTGCTAAAGAAAACACAGCAAATAAATCTACAAATACCGCCTTAGGAACAAGCGATGTGTTGTTCCCAACCCAAAATGCAGTAAAAACGTATGTTGATAATCAAGTGAGTTCTGGTGTTGTTGATGCTTCAAGCTCTATTAAGGGTAAAATACAATTAGCGGGCGATTTGGGTGGAACAGCAGATGTGCCAACTGTTCCAGGATTAGCTAATAAAGAAAACACCATTGCTTCGGGTACTACATCACAATATTTTAGAGGTGATAAAACTTGGCAAACTTTAGATAAAACAGCAGTAGGTTTAAGCAATTTGGATAATACAAGTGATGCTGACAAACCGGTTTCTAATGCGACTCAAATAACACTAAACACTAAAGAAAATACCGCAAACAAATCGGCTGTTACTACCCTAGGAACGAGTGATGCGTTATATCCAACACAAAATGCGGTAAAAACGTATGTTGATACCCAAATAAATTCAAATGCAACACCAGATGCTACTTCAACTGCAACAGGAAAAATCCAATTAGCGGGCGATTTAGCGGGAATAGGTTCCTTAGCTACAAATCCAGTTATTACAAATGGTGCAATTACTACCATTAAATTAGCAGATGCTTCTGTAACCAATGCCAAAATAGGTGAAACAATTCCCGTTGCCAAAGGAGGAACAGGAGCCACTTCATTAACAGGTTATTTGAAAGGAAATGGAACTTCGGCATTCACATCAGTATCGTCAATTCCAGTAGCTCATGTAGATGGAGCTGTTAGAAAAGTTAATGGGGTGGTGCCAGATACCGATGGTAATGTAGCTGTGATTATAGGCAGGGTTTTTACGGGTTCAATGGTTAATCCAAATGATGCTACTTCAATCCAAAATGCAAGCCCAGCTAAAAAATCATCAGATATTTATGTAGTAGCTGATGGTAGCAATCCTAATAATGGACGTACCTTTATTTATGATGGAACCAATTGGCTCGAAGTAGCAACCAATTTATCAACCACAGATACTCGTTATGTTAATGTAGCAGGAGACACTATGGAAGGCAACTTAACAGTTCCAACAGGTATAAAATTAATTTTAACAGACTCACCTACTAATGACACAGATGCGGCTAATAAAGCGTATGTAGATGGATTGGTTACTTCTTCCGCTACACCAGATGCGACAACATCAGTAAGAGGTAAAATAAAATTAGCAGGTGATTTAGGAGGGACAGCTGATGCGCCAACTGTTCCAGCTTTATTAGATAAACTTTCAGGAAATGGTACAAATAACTACGTTCCTAAATTCTCAGCAGCTAAAACACTTACAGATAGTTCAATTTTTGATAATGGCAACGTGGGTATAGGAACCGCCTCACCAGCTAACACATTAGAAATTAAACAAGGAACAGCAGGAAACTCAGGATTACGATTTACAAATTTAAATTCGTCAAGCGCAGCAACTACTTCAGCTAGTAAAGTATTAAGTTTAAATAGCTCAGGGGATGTGATTTTGACTAATGTACCAGGAACTCAAAATATTGTTGATTTCTCGGTGAATGCTGATCCAAACACTCTAGGAACTACATTTAATCCTAATACACCGAGTGATCCATCGGTTGTATATCAATCTACAATTGATAATAGTATGTGGACCTATAATGGAGCCACTTCCGCTTATGTAACCTATACAGCACCAGCGAGTACGGCTTGGAATTTAGCCAATACTACCAATGACGCAGGAAGTAATAAAAATTCAGGTATATGGCGTTCAGGTGGAATAATTGCAGGCGGATCGAGCACTTCAAAAGTATATGGTAATCTTACAAGTGTAGGTGGTAGTAATTTTAGTGGCGTTCCTTCGTTTGGGACAGCCTCAATCGGATTAATTTCCAATCCATCAGTTGGGACTAACGGATGGTCTGGAAGTGGTTTTTTATTTTCTAATTCAACTACAGGTAGTAATGCTTTCTCGATGGTATATAACGGGGATAAGGCTTACTTTGGACAATTGTCTCCAAGTAATAGTGTTACAGGTTTTGGTACTTGGAGTAATGTAGGTTTGGCATTAGGAAGTAATTTAGATGCTAAAAGTAGATTGGACGTTTTCGGTGGAGCCGCAATTGGGGCTTATGCAGGGGTAAATACAGCACCGAGTAATGGATTAATTGTTAGTGGAAATGTAGGAATTGGTATCTCTTCTCCAGCAACATTTTTACATGTTCAAGGACCAACCGCGGTTCAGGCTGTAAACGCAAGTGCTAGTATGTTTAGAATGTCAAGACCTTCACAAGGTGGAGTAAAATGGGATAATATTGCGCAGTTTAATTTAGGTACTCATTATGATTCTGGTAATGCAGTGGATGCTAAATCACGTTTAGATTTAGCTTTGACAAATGGCGCAGATAACACAACACTAACAACAACTATGACTTGGCTTGCCAATGGAAATATAGGTATTGGTACTACAGCACCCACATCGTTATTGCATTTAGTAACACCTTCAACAGCCAGAATGTTATTTGAAGCTACTGATAGTGCGGCCGGACAAGCATCAATTGATTTAAAAGTAGGAGGAACTAATCAATGGTGGAGAATGATAGGTCAAGGGTCGTCTAATGGCGGAAGATTTGATATTTGGAATCAAAACTTAAATAGTAATGCTTTGTCAATTTTACCTACTAACAACAATGTAGGTATTGGAACACTATCACCAACAGCACAATTTGAAGTAGCAGCATCAACTGGATTAGGTGTAACAATAAAACGATATGGAAATACTACTCTGACGGGAGCTAATTTAATTCTACAAAAAACATATGGTACAAGTGCTACCTCTCATGGCGCCGGAATAGTTAATGGGGATTATGTAGGTAGAATTTTATTCAGCGCTTCAAATGGCACCTCGTATCTAACTAACGGTACAGACATTGTTGGGTATGCATCAGGAACGCAGTCTACTTCAAATAATGGAGGTGGTATTTTCTTTAGAACAGTACCTCAAAACAGTATTGCTCAATCTGTTGAGAGAATGAGGATTGACCATAATGGGAATATAGGAATAGGTGATTTTAGTGCTACTGCACCAGCAGCGCAATTGCACACTACTGGCTCGGTACGTTTGGCAGGAGCTGGAACGCCCGGCGCTGGAAAAGTTTTGACATCAGATGCAACAGGAAATGCTACTTGGCAACCCGTAAATTTTGCTACAGCAGTTGCTAATCAAACAGCAGACTTTACATTAACTGCCGCAGATAGCGGATCAGTGATTGTAGTAAATAGCGCTTCACCAGTTACAGTAACGGTACCTTCAACATTTTCTGCTGGATTTTATTGTCAAATTATACAATCAGGAGCCGGACAGGTAAATGTAGTTGGTTCAGGAGGTATTACAATAACAAGCGCATTAGGAAATAAAAGTAGAGCAATGGGTTCCTCAATTGGTATTATGGTAACTAATTCTACTACTGCTTTTTTATCTGGAGATACTGCTTTTTAATACGTTTATTATGAAAAAAATAGTCATTTTATTGCTGTTCCCTTTGTTTGCCTTGGCTCAAATCACACCCGAGTTTTTGCAATTAAAACCTGCGTATAGGAATTATGTTAAATTTGATTATACAGGGGCTATTCAAACTTGGACGGTTCCTGCTGGAGTTACCGAAATTTTTGTTGATGTAGCAGGAGCGCAGGGCGGGTCAGCTAGCCCTTATCTTGGTGGAAAAGGAGGAAAAGTGAGTGGTGTACTAACTGTTGCATCTGGTGACATTTTGCAAATTACGGTAGGTGGTCAATCTACTAATAATATTGCAGTATATGGTTTTGGAGGAAACGGTGGACGTTCAACGATATATGGAACTATAGCTAGAGCAGGAGGTGGATTAAGTGCCATTTCTACTTCTGCACCAGTTACTCAAGCCAATGCCTTAGTTATTGCTGCAGGAGGAGGAGGAACTGCTACTAATAGTTACGCTGGAAATGGTGGTGCTGGTGGAGGATTAAATGGCGTTAGCGGGCCATTCTCTTATGGAGGAACTAGAGGAGTTGGAGCAAGTCAAATAGCTGGAGGTGTCGCCGGAACGCCTTCTGATAGCAATTCAACTAATCCTACTGCAGGAACAGCTATAAATGGAGGAGCTGGTGGTATTGTTGGAGGAGCAAGTGCTGGTTGGAATGGCGGCGGCGGCGGCGGCGCAGGCTATTTCGGAGGAGGAGGAGGAGCCGGAGGAGGTAATGCTCAAGGTTCTGGTGGTGGCGGTTCTTCTTGGACACATTCCTCTTGTCAAAAGGTTTCAAATGTTTCTAATTTTAATTCAGGAGATGGACGAGTTGTCATTTATTATAATTAGATTTGTAATTTAAGTACGATATTATTGTCGTAAAAATTTGAATTTATGTTTTTCAGCCCCAAAAAATTAAATTTCAAGTATCGAAAAATACTTCATTTTTCATTAATTACTGCCATAGTACTGTTTCAAGTAGTGTTGTTATTCATTTTTTACAACGAAATACACAACGAGGCTAAATTAGATAGAATCTCAACGGAGTTAAAGCAGGTAGATGCTATCCGATTAATATTAGAACGTTCTAAAAATACCCAAAGAACAGCGCAAGAAAATTTAAAAAATTTTACTAAGACTCATCAAACAGAATATTTGGACTCTTTCAGGCAAAACACCTTGTCTTTAAATGCCTCGATGGATACGTTGTCCAAGGTTTCAAAAACCAATGCTTCTTGGAAACGGTTTTTAGAAAATGATAGTGCTACTCTTCAAAATCAGAAAAACTTAAAAGTCAAGTTAGATTCGGTGTTGCGTTTTCAGTCACTTGGTAATTTCGCGCTAAATTCAAAATCAATTCAGCTAACGCCCTATAATTACAAAGAGGTTTTAAATAGCGTTCAAGTTGAATCTACTAAAGAGGTAGATACCGTTAAGAAAAAAGGCTTCTTTTCTCGAATGGGAAATGCTTTGTCTGGAAAAGTTGATGTTCAAAAAGAAAAAGTCAACGTTTTGATTACGATGAAATTTGGTAAAGAGATTAGTACTGGGGATGTTGCTTCCCAATTAGCTAAAGCCTTTGAAAAGACAAATTTGTATTATGCAACTACTTTCTCTTCAATACAATCTTTGCTCCAATCTAAATTGGATTCTCAGCATAAAAAAGAAGCTGCTTTTGCCGCATTCAACTTGCAGGTTTTGAACTATAGTGCTGATTTGTTGTCAAATTATGAAAAGACATTAAATGATTTTACAGTGCTTACTTCGGCTCGTTTTGACCAACAATATAAAACCAATAAAACCATTAGAAATTACACCATTATTGGGTTGGTTATTTTGGTACTACTAATTTCGATAATTTTATTTTTCTTTACTCGTTTGGCGTTTAGCTATGAAAATAGATTGTATAAAGCGCAATTAAAAATCCAACAGAGTTTATATTTTAAAGATCGAATTGTAAGTATGATAAGTCACGAAATACGATCTCCATTGAGTATTATTTCCATTTATAGCAAGTTTTTGAGTTCTAAAATTAAAGAAAAAGAGGTTAAAGAGGTGTTTGACTCGATTCAATTTACAACGAATTCATTGTACACACTTTCGAATCAAATTTTAGAGTATTCTAAAAACGAAAATATAAAAATGGAATTGAGTCAACAGGCTTTTGATTTGGAACAAGAGTTTTCAGCAATGGCCCTATCCTTACAAACATTAGTGAAGGGTAACGGCAATGTCTTTATTTTTGAAAATAATTTTCCAAAACCTTGTAAAGTAAATTCAGATGTAGTAAAAATCCACCAACTTTTGTACAATGCTATTGGAAATGCCAACAAATTTACGACAAAGGGTCAAATAAAATTGAGTTGTGACCTTCAGGAATACTCACTAAGTACGTGGAATCTTGTTGTAACAATAGAAGACACAGGCATAGGAATTAGCAAGTCTGATTTAGAACATATATTTGACAATTTTTACCAAGGTGTTGTATATGAAAAAGTACATAATTTAGGAGCTGGTTTAGGGTTGAATTTATGCAAAGAGTTGGTAGAATTGTTTCATGGAAAAATTCAAGTTACGAGTGAATTAAACAAAGGAACTAGAGTTAGTTTTAATTTGATTTTAAATAAAGACTAAAGAATAATAATTTTATCAATTTATTTTTTGTTCTAAATAAAAATAACAAAGCAAACATGTAAAATTATAAATAGCGCATACAAGGTGTAAAGGATATTTGGGTTGTTTGGGTAATTTCTTCATATAAACTTTATATTTTAGCGTCTTTGCGAGATTATTACACCAATTTTAGTTAGCTATAAATCAATATATAACAATGAAAATAAACACCCCACATTGCTTTTTAGTTGCTGATGATCATAGCATTGTAAGGAATGGACTAGCATTAGTGATTAGAAGTACATTTGATAATGCGTTTATCTATCAGGCGGGTACTTTTAATGAAATTCAAACTTTCGTATCAGAAATAAAAATCGACTTTTTAATTTTAGATATTAGTTTCCCTGAAGGGAGTGTTCTGAGATTGTTGCCAGGACTCAAAGCGCTACAACCCAACATGAAAATTCTTATGTTTTCTTCTTTTGAGGAAGAGGTATATGCCTTGCGCTATATTAAAGCAGGAGCAGATGGTTACTTGTCTAAATTGAGTACTCCTGAAGACATCCAGAACGCATTGGAAATAATGATTAGAGAAGGAAAATATACGAGCGATAAAATAAAAGAGAAAATAGTGGATTCGTATATGCAAAAAAAATCAGATAATCCTTTAGAAGAACTCTCCCAAAGGGAAATGGAAATAGGCACTTTATTAGTCAAGGGGTATGGAAATCTTGAAATTTCAAACGAATTGAATTTGAAAGCTACTACTGTAAGTACCTATAAGACTAGAGTTTTTGAAAAATTAGGTGTAAATAATTTGCCAGCTCTTATCCAAAAGTTTGATCTATATAATGACAATATAGAAAAATAGTGGGATTTCTCCAATTTCCCTAATCCGCTTTCACTTCTAACTTCATATTTCGTAGATCACACCACTTCTGAACTTTTCGGTTACGTTTTAAATCCTAGGACAAAAATTTAATTTTTAATTTAGCAGTTCTGTTTTTTTATCCGAATTGAACAGTCTAGTTTTTGTAGTTTTAATTCTACAACTCTACCCGAATTGAAACTACAACTTATTTGTTTTTTTAATAATAACTTCGCACACCAAATTAACAATAATTGCCAGTAAACGAAGCATTTAACATTTATTTGCTTCTTTAAATAAACTAATTGTGTTAAAAAAAATAAAAAATAACTAATTTTATCAAAAAGTTGTGATTTTGCAACTTTTATTAGAAAAACTAGTTTTAGTTTTGCAGGCATTTTAAAAAGTAATTTATAGTTTTTGGAGGGTTAATTATCAGTTAGATATATGTTAAGGTCTTCGAAAAATAGATTTTTTATAAACGAATAAAGAGGCACAAGACATAAAAAAATAAAACAAAATGAAACAATTGAATCGACTTCTCTTGTATTAAATGGATATCACATTTTAAAATAGATTGGTCAGAGTTAATTGCTTTGAAATAATCAGTCAATAATTCTAAATACATCCCCAAAAAAACTAACCCCAAATCCCCAAATCCATTTTACTAAACCAATTTTTTTAAACCCCAACAAAAGAATTGCAAAATTATAAGTATGAAAAATATTTTTTTAAATTGGAATAAAATTGTTCAAAATAAAGTACTCTTAGTTGCTTTTTTTCTTTTCATTTCACAAATAACTTTAGCTTCTATAGATCCAAGTTCATTTACTGTTACAGGAACAAATGGGACATGTTTGTCTAATGCTTCTGTTAAAGTTACAGTTCCCGTAGGAAATTATAACCCAGGATGGGTAGCCCAAATATCTAAGGGGGCTTATTCTTCAGAACAGGCTATACCATTAGCTGGAGGTGATATTATTTTTAATTCATTGGTTCCTGGAACTTATAACGTTACTTTAACTGACTATTCAGCACCATTGGTTTCTAAATCCATCACTGTAACTACATCATATATTGGATTGACGGTAACGAACTCTTTTAAAGTTCCCACTTGTACCCCTACATCAACGGGCTATGTTGCTAATGGAGAATTAACGGTTAATGTTCCTACCGGAGGAATTGGACCTTTTCAATTTGATGTTTCTTATCCTACCTCGGCAACTAACCCTACACTTTTATCTCAAACTTTTACAGGAACATTAAATAGCTACAGGACTCATGTTTTTTCGGGTATTCCGGGAGGAATTACTCCAACTATTACCGTTACAGATTTAGCTAATGGTACAGCAGGATGTGGTCAAAGTAAGACACAAACCCCCATTTTACCTAATAATACTTCTGGAAATGTAGCGTATGGTTTTAGAGCATATAATTTTGTAAGAACAACGGATTGTAACCATCCTAAACTATATATAAATTTAGATAATGTAACTCCCGAAAGAGAAGCCATTATGAGTGTACCTGGAAATTCTACTATAATCATAGCAGGGGTTGCTTATAACTTAACTAAAATTTCTGCTGGTAGGTGGACCTATGATCCAATTGTAGCAGGGGGACCTGCCTTGACAAATGGGATGCCTATTACTACTAAATTTTATTGGGGATGTAGCACTTTACAACGTTCCACAAGTGTGCTTTCGGGAAACACATTCTTGGGTTTAAATAAAGAAATTAAAGTGAATAATTCCTGTGGAATCGATTATACAATGGTAATTTTTGGAGATCAAGATTCTGTTCCAGATGGTTTAACAGACCGGAATATTTATTATTTAGAAAAAAACAATTTGAAATTTGAAAAATTGGTAAATGGAGTTTGGCAAGTAGTACCAAATTATGAAATTACTCCTAATCCAGATACTGTTGGAACGAACCCAATGGGGGTAACGGCGCCTTATACAGCATCAATACCGTCAGTAAGTTCAAGGTATTCATTTAATTCTCCTGGTACATATAGGTGTACGGCTTGGGATGATTGTCATACCTTAACTAATACTATTACATTTGACCCTAAAACAAATCCAATTAATGAAGTAACAGTAGTGCAATCAAAAAGTGTTTTACAGGGCACTTCTGGTATTAAAATAACTATTGGGACGCCATTAAAGCCGAATTTCACTATGAAAATTTCGAGAGTCGATGGGAAAACAAGTATTCCTTTTACTTCCACAGGCCCCTTAAATATGGCGGGTTCTTATACGGCAACATTTCCTAAAAATGCTACTATTACATCGACTACTTCTGTTGGAGGATATTGGACTTTTTCTGACCTGCCCTTGGGAGATTATGTTGTTGAGTTATCGGATGGTTGTGAAAGTACCCGAACGGTTAATATAACATTAGATCAGCCAGCAGAATACGCTCCAACATTTACACCTATTTTATCATGTACGGGATCTAACAAAATTACTTATAATTTAGGTCAAAATGCCAATGCTTATGTAGTGGGCCAAGCTAAATTATATAAAGATAACGGGTCGGGCGCCCCAGGTACTTTTGTTGCAACATCAACTGGCACTTTTACTAATTTGGATGCTGGAGATTATGTGGTAGCTTTTGAGGGAGTAGGAGGGGGTTTGTCATCGGTTTCTGGAGTTACTTACTTAAAAACCTATTATCAAAAAGTAAAAATAGCACCCTATGGAGGCATTGAAATAGAAACCTCTTCAGTAATGTGTAATCCTACAGATACTAATTCAGGAATTGTCAATGTCGAATTAGTTAATAATGATATTTTAACGCCAACTACAATAAAATTATATTCTTATTCGGATACGACTACCCCTATCCAAAATATAACTTTAGCTCCCGGAGCAACAGGTACTATTTTTACAGGAATCGCTGTAGGTAATTATGTTGTTCGTGTTAATAATGAATGTACTAGTATTGACAAAAACATTTCTATAACTACAGGCTCAACAGGCACGGCTCCTATTGCTAAAGTCGACCGTCCCAAAGTATGTAATTCCGATAAAAAGATCAAGTTAGCCATTACGGCTTCGAACAGTTTGTATGATGTAGTTTGGACAGATTCAAGTAATACTGTGGTTGGGAATGTTACTCCGTTACCATTAAATAATCCGACTACTACTCGGTATACAGCAAAATTTAAATTAAAATCGATTTTCAATTGCGCTAATGTTCAAGAGTACACTTCATATGTTGATGTTGTGGTAACGGATGATCCTAATTTGACTTCACCTGTAGTAAGTGACATAGACTTGTGCTTAAATAATAGTAGAGATTTTACGATTAGTAATACACAATCGGGTTTTAAATATGAGTTAACGGATAAAGCTGGGATTTCGTATGCTACACCTATTTATAGTGCTGAGAGTACAGGTGGAAATTTAACTATGACCATTCCATCTGGAATTGCCTTAGTTGCAGGAAACACTTTTAAAATAAAAGCAATAAGTGCAGGATGTTCAGGGTTTTTAACTGATGTGCTTGAAATAAAATCAAGACAAAACAAGTTGGATTTAGATGTAATTTCTCCAACAGGAATGATTTGTCTTGGGATCGCTTCAACACTTACTATTAAGTCAACAGAATTAGGAGTTACCTACACCATTAAGAAAAATGGAACAACAATTATTTCAGGAACAGGAACAGGTTTGGACATGAATTTCACAATTCCTGCCAACCAACTTACTGCTGGTACCAATGAATTTATTATTTCAACTTCAGGAACAGGTTGTCAAAATGGGGATTTAACTCAAAGAGGAATTATAAATGTGAATACAGCACCTGTAATTTCCAATGTTCTTACTCCAATTATTGTAGATGGATGTGATAATGTAGTTGCACCAGCCGCAGTAACTACTGTTGCCGATTTAGAAACAATGGGAGTAACCATAGCAGATGATAATACTCCAGATACTTCATTGGTTGTTAGTTCTACAGATTCTGCCATAACTGGAAATGCTACTACCAAATACATTACTAGAACTTACACAATAACAGATTCTTGTAATAAATTTACAACGGTTATTCAAAATATTGTTTTACACATAACCACACCAACTACACCAACTATTTCAGCCACTACAGCTACGACTTTTTGTCAAGGAGGTTCGGTAGTCTTATCAAGTTCTTCAGCTACTGGGAATCAATGGTATGTTGATAATGTAGCAATAAGTGGAGCAACTTCCCAAACGTATACCGCTACTATAGCAGGAACTTACACCGTGGTGACTACTAATATTTATAATTGTTCTAGTCCAGCGAGTGTTGGAGTTGCAGTAGTTGTTAATGCGTTGCCAGTTGCTACTATTAATAATGGAATTACATTGGCTTTTGTAAATTGTGCTGCCACAACCATTGATTTAACAGCATCTAATGGAAGCGGATTTGAATGGTATTACAGTCCAGATAATGTAACAGCATTTTCAGTTTTACCAGCTACTACGCAAACTATTTCTGCTTCTAATTTAGGTTTTTATAAAGTAAAAGTAATTAATAGTACCAATTGTGAAGCAATATCTCAGGTAACTCACGTAGTAGCTACACCAGCGGTTTCGGCTACAGAATTAGAAACTTGCGTGGGGAATACTATTACGCTGGCAGCAAATGCGGCTAGTTTTGTTAATCCAACCTACCAATGGAAAAAAGAAGGAACAGATATCCCAGGAGCTACAACTCAAAATTGGAATGTTACTGCGGATGGAGAATACACCGTTGCCGTTACGGATGGAAGAACTGTAGGTAGTATTGGAACACAAACCTCCTGTGGTGCTAATGTGAAATTCAATCCATTACCAGTAGTTAATGCAGGAACTGATTTTACTATCACTTGTACAACAAACGTGGGGGGATTAACTATTGGAGAAACTCCAGAAACAGGATTTAGTTATGTTTGGACTCCATCGCTTGGATTAACGAATGCAACTATTGCAAATCCATTAGCAAATCCAACTGTCAATACTACCTATACGGTTAGAAAAACAAATCTTCTTACTTTGTGTTCGATAGAAGATACTATCACCATCACGGTAGATACAACTGCACCAACAGCCAATGCGGGAGCTGATTTTACCAGAACGTGTATCAATAATACTTCAGGAAAAGAAATAGGCATTGCGCCAATTAGTGGAGTAACGTATTCTTGGAGTCCCGTAACAGGATTGTCTGATGCTACTAGTGCGAATCCAATCGCGAATCCAACTGCGACAACTACCTACACTTTAACAGTGACGAAAACGGCTAATGGATGTACTGCTCAAGACACAGTTGTGGCGACAGTTGATGTTTCAACTCCTACTGCCAATGCAGGAACTGATTTTACGAAAACCTGTGCGACTAACCCAACAGGAAAATTAATTGGGGCAGCTACTGTAAGTGGAGTAATGTATTCTTGGAGTCCTACAACAGGTTTGTCTGATGCAACTAGTGCGAATCCAAACGCGAATCCAATTGCAACAACAACTTATACACTAACAACTACTAAAACAGCTACAGGTTGTACCGCAACTGACTCGGTAATGGTAACGGTTTTGGATACACCAAACCCAGTAGCCTTGAGCTCAACAATTGCTAATAATTGTCCTGTTGAAACGGTTGATTTAACTACTATTCAACCACCCGCAGTTAGTGGAATAGTGTATGAGTGGTGGACTGGAACAGCGACTACTCGTGGAACTCAAATCACGAACCCAACGGTTTATGCAACTGCAGGGACTGTTTATTTATGGAGTAAAACAACTACTGAAGGGTGTTATAATGTGGTACCGTCAGAGGTAAATGTCACTATGAATGTGTGTTGCGAAAGTACTATTGGCGTTTTACAAGAGATAAATCCTTTTTATTTAGTTAATTATGCACCTGCAGATATCACTTCTTTAGAGCATAGTAATTATGCAATACCAAGTGTAGTTCGTTATGCAATTGTTAATGATTTAGATGGAAAAATCAAGCAAATTAACACGTCTAAACCTGAGTTCACAAAACTTCCAGCAGGAAATTATACCGTACATGCTTTGGTATTTGGACCAACGGTAGTGCCAACTGGTTTAGTCGTTGGAAATAAACTTTCTCAAGTAGTGCCCTTCTGTGGAACAACAGCTACAAAAACACTTACTGTTCAATCCATTTGTAGTTCAGCAAAGTCGTACTCAGAAACACTTACCAATGCAAGACAGTATGCCCTTTTAGATACTAGTACAAATCAGTTTGTTCAAGTAAATACAACAGGAACATTCACAATGATTCATACAGGAATGCCACATCAAGTAATTGGATTTAATTATACAGGAACGGCTACTGGAATTCAAGTAGGAGGAACCATAGCAGGAGTAACTGCAACTAATTTAGATATAACTGCAGGGTCTATAATTTCGGGTTGTACAGCGGTTATTACCCAAATAGACGGGAATGTATATAATGATAAGGATAAAAAATGTATAGAAGGTCTTAATGGTCAAAACGGATTACCTAACGTAACCTTGTATGCTAAATTATTGGATAGTAATAATCAAGTAATTTATGTGTCACCTGCTATCCAGTCTCCAGGGTATACCTTTAGTATGTCCCCAGATTTATTAGATGGAACTTATTCTATTATATTAGATGATAATGATAGAATTACAGATGCAGTAGCTACTTATCCAAATTCTTGGAAAGGGAATGCACAAACTTTTACAGTGGCATCAGGGCAAATTGTTGAGCAATTATCTAATACATCCAACTTCGTCCCAATGTGTATGCAAGCGGCTACTAATAAACCTATATTGAAACCAACCTCAAACTTAGTAGGGAATACCTATAACTTTTGTCAAGGAGCAACTGCCTCTAGTCTACTTGTTGATGCACTTCCAGGGGCTACGGTAAACTGGTACACAACTGCAGTAGGGGGCGTGGCTAAAACCACTCCATTAATTCCAAACACTTCAGTTGTAGGAACAACTACTTGTTATGTAAGTCAGACGGTTAATGGTGCAGAAAGTGACAGAACAGAAGTTATTATAGCTATTCATGCTTTACCAGAGCAACCAACAGCTATTTCAGGCAATAATTTTATAGCTGCTAATACAACACAATTATATGGTGTGGTCAATAGTTCTAGTGCTGTAACATACAATTGGATATTGCCTACAGACTGGACAGGTACTTCTACTACTAAAGATATTACGGTACAAGTTGGAACCAAAGATGGTATAATAGGAGTAACCGCAACTTCTGCTTATGGGTGTATTAGTCCAATGCAAGAATTAGCCATTCGAGTGGTAATTGAAGACGATATTGAAGTGTATAATTCACTATCACCAAATGGAGATGGAGACAATGATATTTTTAGAATTCGCAATATCGATTTTTACCCAGAAAACACCTTGAGTATTTTTAATCGTTGGGGAATAGAAGTGTATAGAGTTAATAGTTATGGACAAAATGATAACTTCTTCAAAGGATTCTCAGATGGTCGCTCAACAGTGAGTAGAGATTCTGAATTACCTGAAGGAACTTATTTTTACACATTGACTTATAAAAACACAAAAGGCATTGAAAGAAACCTTTCAGGATATTTATATATAAAACAATAATTCATTTCCGAGAGGAATAAGAATAGCAGAATATGAAAAAAACAGTTTATATTTTAATGCTTTTGTTAGGGCTGAGTGTTTCGGCCCAACAGGAGCCTCAGTACACACAGTACATGTACAATCCCTCGGTGATTAATCCGGCTTATGCAGGCTCACTAGGATATGGCAGCTTATTTAGTTTGTATAGAACCCAGTGGATAGGACTAGAGGGCGCTCCAAAGACGCTGAATTTGTCGTACCACCAACCATTGGAAAACACTAATTTAGGATTGGGAGGTAATATCGTTCATGACGAGATAGGGCCAAGCACAACAACGAATCTAGCGGTAGATGTATCGTATACGATACATTTTGAGAACGAGAGTCGCTTGGCTTTTGGTATGAAAGTAGGAGGGCAGTTGTTGAATATAGATTATACCAAGCTCAATCACTATAATCCGAGTGATGTCTCATTTAGAAATAACATTGCCAACCAATTTTCACCTAATATCG
>Ga0213920_1001026_pt1 | contig 16961 bp, 18 predicted proteins | sample McNCre1117MG_FD_161054 | JGI IMG/M metagenome (GOLD analysis project Ga0213920, IMG submission 161054) | Freshwater microbial communities from McNutts Creek, Athens, Georgia, United States - 11-17 MG | ecosystem: Environmental > Aquatic > Freshwater > Creek | place: USA: Georgia | collected...
AATGCTGAACGAGTATCTGGGCGTCTAAGCCCTTTTTCAACAGGAGCAAACTATGAAGCGTACTTTCGTGACCTCAGCCATTGCAGCAGCAACGGCCGTCTTTTTGACAGGTGTATCCACCGGCGCCATGGCCCAGGGCAAGCTGTCCGGTGATAGCGTGAAGATTGGTGTGTTGACCGATATGTCAGGCGTGTACGCCGACTACGGCGGCCCCGGCGCTGTGGCTGCTGCCAAGATGGCGGTGAAGGACTTTGGCGGCAAGATGTTTGGCAAGCCCATCGAAGTGGTCAACGCTGACCACCAAAACAAACCCGATATCGCCAAGAACGTGACTCAGCAATGGTTCGATCGTGACGGCGTGGACATGACCGTGGAAAACTTGAACTCTGCTGTCGCGTTGACCGTGCAGGCTTTGGGCAAAGAGAAAAACAAAATCACCATCGTCACTGGTGCAGCAACTGCACGTATGACGAACGAAGACTGTGCCCCCGGCACAGGCGTTCACTACCTCATGGACACCATTGCATTGAGCAATGTGGTGGGTAAAGCCATTGTGAAAGACGGCGGCGACAGCTGGTTCTTCTTGACTGCTGACTATGCGTTTGGCCATTCCCTCGAAAAAGACACAGGCGATGTGGTCAAGGCTGCAGGCGGCACGGTGAAGGGCGCTGTGCGTCACCCACTGTCTACCGGTGACTTCTCTTCCTTCTTGTTGCAAGCGCAAAGCTCGGGCGCCAAAGTGGTGGGCTTGGCCAATGCCGGTGGCGACACAGTGAACAGCATCAAGGCTGCGGCTGAATTTGGTTTGACCAAGAAGCAAAACTTGGCTGCTCTGTTGATGTTGATCACCGATGTGCACGCCATTGGCTTGAACACTGCACAAGGTTTGTATTTGACCGAAGGTTGGTATTGGGACTTGAACCCCGAGACACGTGCTTGGTCACAAAAGTACGAAGCTGAGATGAAGAAGAAACCCAACTCTAACCACGCTTCTGTGTACTCATCCACCATGCACTACCTGAAGGCTGTACAAGCGGCTGGCACAGACGACACCGCAGCGGTGATGAAGAAGATGCAAGAGATGCCTATCAACGACATGTTCGCCAAAAACGGCAAACTGCGTCCTGATGGCCGCATGGTGCACGACATGTACTTGTTCCAAGTCAAGAAGCCTTCAGAGTCCAAAGGCGCATGGGACTACTACAACTTGAAGGGCACCATCAAGGGCGAAGAGGCATTCCAGCCTTTGGCTCAAAGCCGTTGCCCTGCATTCGCTAAGAAGTAATGTGCTGACACGACGGGCTGCACTGTGCAGCCCGTTTTATTGAACCGGATTTATGACTGAAATTTTTGGCGTACCCATACAAGCGTTGATGGGGCAACTCATGCTTGGTTTGGTGAATGGCTCTTTCTATGCCATCTTGTCACTGGGCTTGGCCGTGATTTTCGGCATGCTCAACATCGTCAACTTTGCACATGGCGCGTTGTACATGGTGGGGGCCTTCTTTGCGTGGATGTTGCTCAATTACGCGGGCATCAACTATTGGATGGCGTTGGTCATTGCACCACTGGGCGTGGCCTTGATTGGCGTGATGATTGAGAAAACCATGCTGCGCTGGTTGCATCAGCTCGACCATTTGTATGGCTTGTTGCTCACCTTTGGTCTGGCGCTGATTTTGGAAGGTATCTTCCGTGAGTTTTATGGCTCATCAGGTTTGCCTTATGAGTTGCCCGATGTGTTTCGTGGCGTGTTTGATTTGGGCTTCATGATGCTGCCCAAGTACCGTGTGTGGGTCATTGCGGTGTCTATCGTGTTGTGTTTCTTCACTTGGTTTGTGATTGAAAAAACCAAGCTTGGCGCGTATTTGCGCGCAGGCACTGAGAACCCGAATATGGTCAAAGCCTTTGGCATCAACGTGCCTTTGATGGTCACGCTCACCTACGCGTTTGGCGTGGGCTTGGCTGGCTTGGCCGGTGTGATGGCCGCACCCATTTACCAAGTGAGTCCGCTGATGGGCTCCAACATCATCATCGTGGTGTTTGCGGTCGTGGTGATTGGCGGTATGGGCTCGATCTTGGGCGCGATCATCACCGGTTTGGCTTTGGGACTGATTGAAGGCTTGACCAAAGTGTTTTTTCCAGAAGCCTCGACCACGGTGGTGTTTGTCATCATGGCGATTGTGTTGTTGATCCGACCAGCAGGTTTGTTCGGGCGGGAGAAGTGATGAGCAAACGATTGATTTACGGCAGCTTGTTGCTCGCCTTGTTGGTAGCCCCCTTTGTCGGCTACCCCATGTTCTTGATGAAGGTGCTGTGCTTTGGCTTGTTCGCCTGCGCTTTCAATTTGTTGATTGGTTTCACCGGCTTGCTGTCATTTGGCCACGCCATGTTTTTTGGCTTTGCTGCGTATGTGTCGGGACACGCCGCCAAGGTCTGGGGCTTGACGCCTGAAGTGGCTGTGCTGGCTGGCACATTGGCTGCAGCGTGCATTGGTTTGTTCACAGGCTGGTTGGCTGTGCGTCGCCAAGGTATTTACTTTGCGATGGTCACCTTGGCTTTGGCGCAAATGATTTACTTCATTTGCGTGCAGTCACCGTTCACCTATGCAGAAGACGGCATTCAAAGCATCCCACGTGGCAAGCTGTTGGGTGTGTTGGACATGAGCAGCGATACGACCATGTACTACATGGTGCTCGCCATCTTTGTGGCTGCGTTTGCGCTGATCTACCGTGTGGTGCACTCACCATTCGGTCAAGTGTTGAAGTCGATCCGTGAGAACGAGCAACGCGCTTTGTCTTTGGGCTACAACGTGGATCACTACAAACTGGTGGCCTTTGTGTTGTCAGCCGCCTTGGCGGGTTTGGCCGGTGCGACCAAAGCGATTGCCTTTGGCTTGGCCACGCTCACCGACGTGGGGTGGCAAATGTCGGGTGAGGTGGTGTTGATGACCTTGCTCGGCGGCATGGGCACTTTGATTGGCCCAGCGGTGGGCGCGGCCGTCATCATCACGATGGAGAACTACTTGGCCAGCTTGGGCTCGTGGGTCACCATCATCATGGGCTGCACGTTTGTGACGTGCGTGCTGGTCTTCCGTCGCGGCATTGTGGGAGAGATTGAGCACCGCTTTGGCCGTAAGGGCTAAGCAGTCGTAAGCTGGTTAGTGCGCGACGCGGTCTGCGTCGTCGCACAGCTCATCGAGCACCAGTGCATCGGGCTCTAGGCCGATGCTCCAGTAGACCATCAACACAATGATCTTGAGGTCATCCAAATGCATGGGATGGCCAGGAATAGCCATGGCGCGGTCCATCACAATTTCGCGCATGTGGGGTGACAACACGTCGGCCGATTCAAGGAAGTTGATGAAGCCCAAGCACTCGGCGCCCAAATGGTCTTGCTCGGCCACCGAGTACACGCGCATGCTGTGGGCGGATTCGGTGTGGTGTTCACGCTCGGCTTGGCTGATGTCGATCAGCTCGGTTTTGTGCGATGCCAAGTTCAGCTCGTCGAGCCACGACAAAGCTTGTTGGATGTCTTCTACGTTAAAACCAGCAGCGCTGAGTTTGCGGCCCAATTGCTCTAGCTCTGGACACGCATCGCCTCGCCAATAGTTTTCATAGACGAATACGAGCACTTCAAACATGGAGTCAATATACATGTTTTTTGTGATCGTCTGTCCACAAAACATCGGTGTTCACCCTTAATCACGAGGGACTCAATCGTTGAAATAAACCACCAGGCAATCGGCCGACTGAACCATCCAATTCCAGCGTCAGCAGCTGCGCTTGTAGCGTCGCGGTGTCTAGCTCGCAACGCGCCTGCAGGGCATCCAGGCTCACAGGTGCAAAGCCCATATGCGTGAGCAGTGGGTGTTCATCGCTAGATGCAGGCGCATCGTCTTCGCTACCTAACGCATCAGCAAACAAATGGACTTGCTGCTGTGGTGCAAGTTGCAATTCTTCTAATACGTCTTGCGCGTTCTCGACCAACTTGGCACCTTGCCGAATCAGTGCATGGCAGCCATGCGATTGCGTGGCGTAAATCGAGCCGGGAATGGCCAGCACCTCGCGGTTCAAATCCAAAGCCATCTTGGCGGTGATGAGCGAGCCCGATTTCAATGCCGCTTCGACCACTAAGGTGCCCAATCCCAACGCCGCGATGATGCGGTTGCGTTTGGGAAAATTGTGAGGAAGTGGAGCTGTACCAAGGGGGTATTCGCTGATCAGCAAGCCTTGCGAAGCAATGTGTTGGGCTAGCACTTTGTGTTTGCTCGGGTACACACGGTCGAGGCCTGTGCCCACCACCGCCACGGTGTGCCAACGCTCGGAAGTTTTTCCACCGCGCAGTGCACCGGTGTGTGCCGCACCATCGACGCCTAAGGCCAAGCCTGACACCACGCATAAACCCGCTTCACACAACGCTTCACCAAACTGTGTGGCAATTTCTGCGCCTTGTGGTGTGGGGTTGCGGCTGCCTACGATGGCCACAGCGTTGCCCAGTGTGCGCTCAGTTTGTCCAGCCACGTAGAGCATCAGCGGTGGATCGGCCAGTTGCAGTAGCTCGGGTGGGTAATGTGGGTCGCCCAATGTCCATAGCGCATGGCTGTGTGTGTCGGGTTGGTGGGCCAGCCACTGATGGGTGCGCACGCATTGCACGGCCAGTTCATTGGGGACGTGCATCAGTGATTGCGCCTGCCTTTCGGTGACCACTTGGCACAGCGCTGCTTCGGTTTGTTCAAACACGGCTTGTGGGCTACCAAAGCAAGCCAGCAGCTTGCGCGCGGCATCGTTGCCCACGCCATCGGTCATGCTCAGACGCAGCCATGCGCGTAACTCATCCTTGTTCATGGGGGCTCCTGTCAAATGTGAAAACCATTGTCAGAAGAGGTGTCACTTGGGTGCTGTGCCAAAGCTCGAAAACTTCTAAAGTGTGTGCATTAGGTAAAGTGCAAGCACAGACTCGTCGCTCTTCAAAAGCGGCAACATCAAAGGACATGTATGTCACGTTGGTTAAAACGTATTTTCAAAATGATGTTGTGGGGCGCTTTGGCACTCATTGCTGGCCTAGGCTTGTGGGTGTTTCATACCCAACCCATGTATGACGGACAGCTCAGAAGCGAAGGCCTAACGCAAGCTGTGAGCATCAGGCGCGATACTTCGGATGTGGTGCATATCTTTGCGCAAAACAACCGCGATGCCGCTTTTGCTTTGGGCTTTGCGCATGCGCAAGACCGCAGCTGGCAGATGGAGTTCAACCGTCGCATCATGCATGGCGAGTTGTCAGAAATTTTGGGTGACGTCACGCTGCCCACCGACAAGCTGATGCGCACGCTAGGCCTCATGCAAGTGGCGCAACAACAGCTCGACCAATTGCCTGCTGATGTGCGTGAACAGTTGCAGGCCTACAGCGATGGCGTGAACGCCTTTCATGCCAACCGCCCCCAAGGCTTGTCGCCTGAGTTTGCGTTGATGCGCACGCAGCCCGGTGGCAAATCGGGCGTGGCTTGGCAGCCGGTTGACAGCGTGGGCTGGTCGCTCGTGATGGCCCTAGATTTGGGCGGTAACTGGGGCAACGAGTTCGCGCGTCTAGCCGCTGCGCGCACACTCAGCACCCAACAGCTGTGGGATCTGTATCCACCTTACCCCGGCGAGAAGCCCGCATCCAGCGTGGACCTGTCGAAGCTTTATCGCGAGCTAGGCGTTTACAAAACCAACAGCGCTGTGAAGACCTCGTTCTCTTTGCCCATCATTGGCGAAGCTGGCTTTAACGAAGGCCGAGGCAGCAACAACTGGGTGGTAGACGGCTCGCACACCACCACAGGCAAACCACTATTGGCCAATGATCCACACTTGGCCTTGAGCGCTCCTGCCATTTGGTATTACGCCCATTTGAAAACGCCAGAGGTCGATGTGATTGGTGCAAGCTTGCCCGGCTTGCCGTTTGTGGTGTTGGGACACAACGCGCATGTGGCTTGGGGCTTTACCAATACGGGGCCTGATGTGCAGGACTTGTATCTAGAGCAAATTGATCCGACCAATTCAAGCCGCTACAAAACACCCACAGGCTGGCAGACTTTTGGCACTCGCACAGAAACCATTGCAGTCAAAGGTAAACCAGATGTCACGCATGTGGTGCGCAGTACGCGACATGGTCCTGTGATCAGCGATGCACAAGCGGTGCATGGCGAGGTGTTAGACCTGTCACGTTTCGTGTTGGCTTTGCGCTGGACCGCGCTTGACCCCAACAACCGCACCTTGGTGGGCGGCGTCAAAGCCCAGCAAGCCAAAAGCGTGGCTGATTTGTTAACTGCCTATGGTGATAACCACTCGCCCACACACAACATCGTCATGGCGGATACGCAAGGCCACATTGCCTACAAAGCCGCAGGGCGTGTGCCTGTGCGCAGCGCTGCGAATGACATTCGTGGCGTGGCACCCTCACCCGGATGGGATGCGCGCTACGACTGGACCGGTTGGGTCGCCTATGCCGACCTGCCTGCGGACGACGGCAAAAAAGGCTGGGTCGCCACCGCCAATCAACGCATCACGCCGCCCAACTACCCGCACTTCTTGGGGCAGGATTGGAACACGCCGCACAGGTTTGACCGCATTGAGCAAGTGCTGCAAGCCAAGCCTAAACACAGCTTCAAAGACATGCAGGCTTTGCAAAACGACACACTGTCGTTGTCCACGCTCACGCTGATGCCCGTGCTCAAAGCGACTCTGTCACATCATCCATTGGCAGACAAAGCGAAGCAAACCTTAGAAGGCTTTGATGGCCGCATGGATGCAAACAAAGCTGCGCCGCTGCTCTTTGCCGTGTGGACCGATGAACTCACACGTGGATTGATTGAACCCAAGCTAGGGACAGATGTGTTCAAGGCGCAATATGGCAAGCGCCATTTCCGATTGCTACTTGAAAACGTCATGCAGCAGACCAACAGCCCATGGTGCGCACCTAAAACCTGTGCCGAACAATCCACAGCCACCCTTGACCGCGCGCTGGATCGCATCGCCGCCAAGCACGGCCAAACTCCGGCTAACTGGCGCTGGGGCGAAGAGCATTTGGCGCTCAGCATACATAGGCCTTTCGGCCAAGTGCCAGTGTTGCGCGAGCTGTTCAGCGTGCGCGTGCCGTCGGATGGCGACTTGTTCACCGTCAACGTGGGCCAGTATTGGGCGGGCGAAAAATACCTGCCGTTTGCCAACCGTCATGCCGCCTCGCTGCGTGTGGTGTACGACCTGTCAGACCTTGAGCAATCGCAGTTCATTTACCAAACCGGTCAAAGCGGCTTGGTTTGGTCAGACAACTACCGCGACATGAAAGACGAGTGGGCCGCAGGCAAATACCGACCCTTGCGCAGCAAGCCTGAGGTATGGGCCCATGCGTTGGTGCTCAACCCATAGGCCCATAGGCGTTTAATGGTTGTGCATCATCGGCATATCGCTAGCCGCATCTGCGCCGTAGCCTAGCAAGGCTGGGTCTAGCATGCCGGCAATCATGGCGATGTGACCAAACACCAAGAACAAGGCCACACAGGTGGCGTGCACTTTGCGTTTGTTTTCGTCAGAGGCGGCGGCATTCACCAAGCTAAGCTCTTGCAGCGCGATGTAGATGAGTGGCAAACCGCCAATCAAATAGCAACCCACCGCAACCACATCAATGATGGTGCGCCATTCGCCAGCCTTGGTGATGGGCAGCACGGCGGTGTTCATCAAGTAGACGATCACGCCTACAAAGTAAATACCGACGGTGATGCCTGCTGCACGGTTCAGGCTGTGCACCCATCCTGTGAAGTTGCGCGTGAAAAGCAAATACAACTCGGTGATGGCCAGTGTTTCAGCCAAGACCACAGGGATGGCCATAAAAATCAACAGGTTCCACGGTTGGTTGACCGCGAGCAGTTCCATGTAATGCGTCATGTTCATCAATTTCTCCAAACAAAGTTCAACAGCCCTGAAAAGGGCGAGGGTGTTTTAGCTTTGGAGAAACAGCTTGGGCGGCTTGAACTGCTTGTTGGGGTGGTCTTGCAGCACCAGCGTGTGCAGCACGGGGTTGAACAGCTCTGTGCCGTACGCAGCAGCACGCACATTCAGTTGTACGGCAGCCGTGATGCCTAAGCAGCACAGGTGGCCGTTGAGCTTGCAAGACTTCGCTGGGGTGGATGCGACTGGCTCTTCGCTGCATGCGTGGTGCGCGTGTGCAGCTACTGCCTCAAGCGCGGGAGCCTGTATGGTCTCGACAGGCATCGCCACAGCATGGAACATGCTGCTGAATAAGCTGATGCAGATGAGGAGACAAAACTTGCGCATAGGTTCATTCTAGGCCTGCCTTCTACAATAAAGCCATGCCCAAGTTAGACATCCTCCGATTCCCCGACCCCAAGCTCCACACCGTCGCCAAGCCCGTCAAAGAAATTGACGCGCGCATCAAGACTCTGATTGCCGACATGCTGGAAACCATGTACGACGCCAATGGCATCGGCTTGGCTGCCACGCAAGTGGATGTGCACCAGCGTTTGGTGGTGATTGACACCTCTGAAGAGCGCGACGAGCCCATGGTGCTCATCAACCCCGAAATCACGTGGATGGGTGACGAGCGCGTCAAAGGCGATGAAGGCTGCTTGTCGGTCCCCGGCATTTACGACGGCGTGGAACGTGCCACGCACGTGAAGGTCAAAGCTTTGGACGAACATGGCAAAGAACGCACCATCGAAGCCGAAGGTTTGTTGGCCGTGTGTATTCAGCACGAGCTGGACCATTTGATGGGCAAGGTGTTTGTGGAATACCTCTCGCCTTTGAAGCGCAACCGCATCAAAACCAAATTGCTCAAAGCTTTGCGCGATGACGAATAAATGCGTCTTCCAATATGAGTGATTCGTTGCGCGTCATCTTTGCCGGCACGCCCGAGTTTGCGGCTGAAGCCTTGGCGCAAATTTTGGCCGCAGGCCACACCGTGCCCTTGGTGCTGACCCAGCCCGATCGCCCCGCTGGTCGCGGCATGAAGTTGCAAGCCTCGGCCGTCAAGCAACTGGCCGTGCAACACAACATCCCTGTGGCGCAACCATTGAGCCTGCGCTTAGACGGCAAATACCCAGACGATGCTGCCGCTGCACAAGCCGCCATTGCCCAAGCGAAAGCCGATGTGATGGTGGTGGCCGCCTATGGCCTCATCCTGCCTCAGTGGACGCTGGATGCGCCGCGTTTAGGTTGTCTGAACATTCATGCCTCGCTCTTGCCACGCTGGCGCGGTGCTGCACCGATTCACCGTGCCATTGAGGCGGGGGACGCGCAAACGGGCGTGGTCATCATGCAAATGGACGCGGGCCTCGACACCGGCGACATGCTGCTGACCGATGTGCTCGACATCGCCGCAGACGACACCACCGCCACCTTGCACGACCGCTTGGCCGACATGGGCGGCACATTGGTGGTGCGTGCGTTGGCTGATGCGCAGACGGGCAAGTTGCAACCTGTCAAACAACCCGAAGCAGGCGTGACCTACGCTCACAAAATTGAAAAAGCCGAAGCCACTGTGAATTGGCAAGACAGTGCCGACACCATTGGCCGACGTGTGCGTGCGTTCAACCCATTCCCTGCTGCCTCTGCGCAGTTGGGTGCAGACGTCATCAAGCTGTGGCGTGCCAAGGTAGAAAACACGGCACACAACAAACCATCAGGCACAGTGTTGAGCGTCGATGAACACGGTGTGCGCGTGGCCTGCGGCGAAGGTGTGTTGTGCGTGACCGAGCTGCAACGCGCAGGCGGCAAGCGTTTGAACGCGGCTGACTTCTTGCGCGGTTTCCCACTCACCGCTGGCCAATGTTTTGAGCCACATTACGCTCACAAAACCAGCTGATGTTTTGGCAACGCAGGCTTTATCAACATCCTGAGTTCAAACTCGGCGTGCGTGACCTCGCGCCGCAAGCCTTTGGCCAAATTGCTTGGGCGCTGATGACGGGCGTGGCTTTGGTCAAGTCGGGCATGAGCGTGTTTGAGTCTGTGTTCATGACGCTGCTGGTGTACGCCGGCAGCTCGCAGCTGGCGGCCACGCCGCTCATCGTGGCAGGAGCTCCTGCTTGGGTGGTACTCGCCGCAGGCTTTTGTGTGAACTTGCGTTTTGTGGTGTTCAGCTTGCACATGCGCGGCTACCTTATGCACTTGCCACGATGGCCGCGCATTGTGACGGGCTACTTCAACACGGACCCCACCTACGTGTTGTTCACCCGCCGTTTCGCGCATCCTGCGGACACCGACGAAAGCCGCCTCACACAACAAGCCTACTTGGCCGGTTTGAGTTTTGCCAACTGGACCAGTTGGATCTCGTGCAGCTTATTGGGCATTGCTTTGGCCAATGCCATTCCCACGTCATGGGGCTTGGGCTTTGCGGGCATCTTGTGCTTGCTCGGTATTCAGTGCTCGTTGGCCAGTTCACGTTTGCGCGTGTTGTCGGCCATCGTCGCGGGCATCGCGGCAGTGTTGGCGTATGCCTTGCCTTTGAAACTCAACATCGTGTTGGCCATCCTCATGGCCGTGGTTGCCTGCTTGATGGCCGAGCAGCTCAATGCCGCAAAAGAGAGGCTGGCATGAGCAGCACCGACTTGAACGTGACCGACGCATGGACCCTGTGGGTCATCGTGGGGCTGGCCATCATCACGGTGGTCACGCGCAGCTTTTTCTTTTTAAGCAACACCGAATGGCACTTGCCCCATTGGGCGCAACGCGGCTTGCAATACGCGCCTATTGCTGCACTGTCAGCCGTGGTTGTGCCTGAGATTGTGATGAGCCAAGGCCAGCTCATTACCACTTGGCAAGACGCCCGCATCTTTGCAGCAGCGGTGGGTGTGGCGGTTTACTTTGCCAAGCGCAATGTGCTGCTCACCATCCTGTTGGGCATGGCCGTTTACTTGCCCCTGCACTTGGGGCTGGGCTGGTAATTAGCCGCGCACAAACAAAGTGACGAGTTCGTCGGGCCCCACTTGGCGGCTCCAGTGGCCGTGCACCTTGGCATCAAACGTAGCGCCTGCGGGCAACACATCGGCTGAGTAAAAGTGCTCGCCTGGGCCAAAGATGCGCGACGTGCCGTCTTGCAAAAAGATTTCCATCTGACCTTCCAACACAAACAACCACTGCGGGTTGTCGGTGCAATGAAAGTCGCTGCGAAACCCCACAGGGCTGCGGCGCAGCTGCATGCCACCGCTGGGCATGAGGGGTGACAAACGCGCTTGCGGCTTGCCTTCAGTGAGTTCTACCGTTTCCTCGCGGAAACGCGCGAAGCCGTCGGTGTCGGTGAAGAGGATGACTTTGTTGAATGTGCTCATGCGGCTACTTTAGCGCGGCTCGGAGGTGTTTTCACCCATGAGACAACTTGAGGCGCACACTTGCCGGACTTTGGCCACAATCAGAGGCAAATACAGAGTCAACGAGGAGCATCCCATGAGCAAGATTGCATTAGTCACAGGCGCCAGTTCAGGCATTGGCAAAGCATGCGCGTTGGCCTTGTTGGCCGAAGGTTGGAAGGTCGTGTTGGTGGGGCGTCGTGCGGATGCCTTGCAAGCCACTGTGCAGTTAGCGGGCGCGCACGCCGGCAATGCCTTGGCTGTGCCTTGCGATATAAGCAACGAGCACGATGTGGCCAAGCTATTTGAACAAGTGCGCGTGAACTACGGCCGCTTGGATTTGTTGTTCAACAACGCAGGCATCTTTTTGCCCGCCACCATGCCCGGCGATTTGTCTGGCGAAGATTGGCGTCGTTCTGTGGATGTGAATTTCAATGGCGCGTTTTATTGCCTGTCGCACGCGTTCAAGTTGATGAAAGATCAAAGCCCACAAGGCGGGCGCATCATCAACAACGGGTCGATTTCGGCGCACGCGCCACGGCCCGGCTCCATCGCCTACACGGCCACCAAACACGCCATCACGGGCATGACCAAAGCGGCCTCGCTTGACGGCCGCGCGTTTGACATTGCGGTGGGTCAGATTGATATTGGCAACGTGGCCAGCGACATGACCGAGAAGTTTGCCGCTGGCGCGTTGCAGGCCGACGGCAGCGTCAAGCCCGAGGCCCGCATGGACATGCAAGGCGTGGTCGATAGCTTCATGGCCATGGCGCGGTTGCCTCTGTCGGCCAATGTGCTGTTCATGACGGTGATGGCCACCAAGATGCCATTTGTGGGGCGTGGTTAAGCGCTTGCAGAGGGCGGCTTAGGCTGCCAATTTCGCGCAAGGCTGAACTTTTAGAATAGCGGTAGTTTTCACTTTTACCGCTTACATCCATGAACGTTATTCGCTTCTCTGATTTGTGCGCCAACGGCTCGGCCAAAGGCAAACGTGTTTTCATCCGCGCCGACCTGAATGTGCCGCAAGACGACGATGGCCAGATCACCGAAGACACACGCATCCGCGCGAGCGTGCCAGCCATTCGCATGGCGCTTGAAGTGGGTGCTGCGGTGATGGTCACATCGCACTTGGGCCGCCCCACCGAAGGCGAGTTCAAACCCGAAGATTCATTGGCCCCCGTGGCCGAGCGTCTGAGCGAGTTGCTGGGCCGCCGCGTGCCGCTGGTGTCCAACTGGGTCGACGGCGTGGATGTGGAACCTGGTCATGTGGTGCTGTTGGAAAACTGCCGCGTCAACAAAGGCGAGAAAAAGAACAACGACGAATTGGCCCGCAAGTTGGGCGCGTTGTGCGACATTTTTGTGCACGACGCATTTGGTACATCCCACCGCGCCGAGGGCACAACTTACGGTATCGCGCAATACGCGCCCGTGGCTTGTGCAGGCCCTTTGTTGGCTGCAGAGATTGATGCCATCACCAAGGCCTTGGCCAACCCTAAACGCCCACTGGCAGCCATTGTGGCGGGCAGTAAGGTCAGCACCAAGCTGACCATCCTCAAGAGCTTGGCCAACAACGTGGACCAGCTCATTGTGGGCGGCGGCATTGCCAACACCTTCATGCTGGCAGCGGGTTTGAACATCGGTAAGAGCTTGGTCGAGGGTGAGTTGGTAGGCGAAGCCAAAGCCGTGATCGACATCATGAAAGCACGCGGCGCAGAGGTGCCAATTCCCACTGATGTTGTCACAGCCAAAACCTTCGCCGCTGACGCAGTGGCCACCGTGAAGAAAGCTACCGACGTGGCTGACGATGACATGATTTTGGACATCGGCCCAGAGACCGCAGCCAAGCTGGCTGAGCAGCTCAAGAAAGCCGGCACGATTGTGTGGAACGGCCCAGTGGGTGTGTTTGAATTTGCTGCGTTTGAGAACGGCACAAAGACCATCGCGCATGCCATCGCCGAATCAAGCGCGTTCAGCATTGCTGGCGGCGGTGACACCTTGGCTGCGATTGCCAAGTACGGCATCGAAAAACAAGTGGGCTACATCTCTACCGGCGGCGGCGCTTTCTTGGAAGTGCTCGAAGGCAAGACCTTGCCCGCGTTTGAAATTTTGACCAAGCGCGCTGCGGGTTAATCCAGCCTAATCGTTCAAAACAAAAGCCCCGTTGTCGTGATGACTGCGGGGCTTTTTGTTGGGCGTTTCAAACTCACCAAGCGCAAGCAAACGAAAACAACTGCCGGCTCATGCTGTCTTGGCTGATGGGTTTCCAGCCTTCAGCCACTGGTAGTGCTTTGATGGCGGGGCCGTTGCCCATTTTGTTGGGGTGGCTGCTGGCGCTGAGGGTTTTGTATTTGCCTTCGGTGCAGTCGTAGTCGATGCGCGATTTAACGGATTGTTGCCCTGTGGCATCGGGCGCATTCAGGTCATACACCACCCAGACACGGCGGTTGTAGCCCATTCTTTCAATCGACATCGAGTCGATGTAGACGGTGGCGACTTCATTGCGTGTGACGGTGACCCACATGGCATGTGCAGCCACTGAGCAAAGCAAGAGTGAAATTAAAACAAGGCGTTTCATGGGTGTGAAGCGTACAAGAAAAAGCCCCGCAAGTTCTCTCGAATTTGCGGGGCTTTAAAGCTTGTCAATTAGGCCTTCATTGCGCGAGGGCTAGTGACTTTGCCTTCGTATGTCATCCAGCTGTCGGTTTTGAAGTCATACAGCTTGCAGTCGCGAGCCGTTTGCACATACCAGCTCCAAGAGAAGGGCTGAACGATGATGCGCTCTGGCAGCAGCTCTTCGAGTTTGCTTTGTGCTTGCTTCAACTTGTACAGAGGGATGCTCATGTCCAAGTGGTGTGCGGTGTGCTCCATGATGTGGTGCATCAACGCGCCGATGTTGAAGGGGAAAGTCAAGTGCACGGTGGTGGACACAAAAGGTGAGGCCTTAGACCAGCCTGTGCGCTCTTCGTGCCAAGACACGTCCACATGGGTGTGGTGCACGTACACCACAAAACCAATCATGGTCACCCAGAAGAAGAATGGAACCACAAAGCCCATCAACAAGATGTAGCCAATGGTTTGTTCAGTGGCAATTGCAGCCCACACCATGGCAGCCACCCAAGCCGCGCCGAAGGCGGTGATGAGCAAGCAGTCTTTGATGAAGATGGGGCGACGTGTGGGCATGTTCTTCTCGTTGGGGAACACCATCTTGTTCCACCAGATTTCGATCATGTAGTACAGGCCAGGTGCCCAGCCGCTGCGGTACACGCGGTCTTTGAGTTGTTCCCACTTGCTCAAGGCTGCAAACTCTTCAGGGGTGTAAGGGGCCCATACGAAGTCGAAGTTTTTGAGGTTGGTGTAGCCGTGGTGCACCACGTTGTGGCCGATGTCCCACAAGCTGTAGGCGGTCAACGAGGGCAAGAACGCAATGCGGCCCAACCACTTGTTGAGGTTGCGGTGCGGTGTGAGGCTTTGGTGGCAAGCATCGTGGCCGATGATGAACAAACGACCGATGACGAAACCTGCTGCGCAACCGCTCAAGAGCTTGGCCCACCAAGATTCAAACAAAACAGTACCGGCCATGAGAGCGCCCCACAGCACGAGGTCGACGATGAGCATCACAATGGCGCGCACTGTGGTGCGTTCAGCCAGAGGAATCAGCCACTCGCGCATGACTTTGCGGTGTGGCATGGGTTCGCCGGGGAGGATAGGTTGGATATGTGTGGTCATAGGAAATGAATCTTAGGTGGCCTGTGCAGATGTGCACTGATTTGCATCAATTACTCCAACGATTATCGCCGCAGATGCCTAAAAAATGGGTGTTTACCCGTTGGTGAGCCAAGGCCATCGGGCAGAAAAGAGACATAAAGCGTACGTTGGCAAGGGTTTATGTGCTGAAAACCAACGCGAATATGAGTTTTAAACATGTAAGAATCAAGCAAACTAAAACCAACAGGAGACACGCACATGGCCCGTCATGCCACCAAAATCGTTGCCACTTTAGGCCCCGCTTCCAGCGACCCCGCATTGCTCGAGGCCATGATTCGCGCTGGCGTGAATGTGGTGCGATTGAACTTCAGCCACGGCAAAGCGCAAGACCACATCGACCGCGCTCGTTTGGTGCGCGAAGCCGCCGCCCGTGCAGGCCGTGAAGTGGCCATCATGGCCGACTTGCAAGGCCCCAAGATTCGCGTGGGCAAGTTTGTGGACGGCAAGGTCATGCTGGAGAACGGCGCGAAGTTTGTGCTCGACGCCTCACGCACCGAACCCGGCGATTTACAAGGCGTGGGCCTCGACTACAAAGAGCTGCCCCGTGATGTGAAGCCAGGCGACTTGCTGTTGCTCAACGATGGCTTGATTGTGTTGACCGTCGAAGCCGTGCGCGGCGAGCAAGTGCACACCACCGTCAAAGTGGGTGGCGAGTTGTCAAACAACAAAGGCATCAACAAACAAGGCGGCGGTTTGACTGCGCCCGCCTTGACCGGCAAAGACATGGAAGACATCAAAACCGCGATGAGTTTCCAAGCCGACTATGTGGCCGTGAGCTTTCCTAAAAACGCCACCGACATGGAAATGGCGCGTCAACTGGCCAACGTGGCTGGCGCTGAGTACAAACACAAGCCTGGCTTGATTGCCAAGATTGAACGCGCCGAGGCCATTCCGTTGCTCGAAGAAATCTTGCGTGCCAGCGACGGCATCATGGTGGCGCGTGGCGACTTGGCCGTGGAAGTGGGCAACGCGGCTGTGCCTGCGCTGCAAAAACGCATGATCAAGCTCGCGCGTGAGCACGACAAAGTGGTCATCACCGCCACGCAAATGATGGAAAGCATGATCACCAACCCCGTGCCTACCCGCGCCGAGGTGAGTGACGTGGCCAACGCCGTGATTGACGGCACAGATGCCGTCATGCTCAGCGCTGAAACCGCTGCAGGCAAGTACCCACTGGAAACCGTGGAAGAAATGTCCAAAATTTGCGCAGCGGCCGAAGCCGCCGAAGATGTGGAGCTGGATGCCGATTTCAAAGGCCAAACCTTCACCCGCATTGACCAAACCATCGCCATGGGCGCTTTGTTCACGGCCCACCACTTGGGCGCGAAAGCCATCGTCGCCTTGACCGAGTCGGGCTCTACCGCGCTGTGGATGAGCCGCCACCGTATTCACATTCCGATCTACGCCGTCACCACCAAAGTGGCGTCGCAACGCCGCATGGCCTTGTTCCGCAACGTGCGCCCCTTGTTGATGGACACCAGTGCTGACCGCGACACCGCTTTGGCCCAAGCTGAAGCCCACCTGAAACTGCGCGAAATCGTGGACACGGGCGATGTCTATGCCATCACCTGTGGCGACCCCATGGGCACGCCTGGCGGCACGAACATGCTGCGTATTTGCGAAGTTCGCTGACCCATCTATCGCGCAAATCCACAGCTGGCGGGCTCTGCAGCCTGTCAGCTGGGTGCGATGCTGTGGCCTTTAAAATTGTCAGCAGTAATACAAGTTTTTAATTTTTGAGGATTCCCCATGGCACTCGTATCGATGCGCGAACTTCTGGACCACGCTGCAGAGCACGGTTACGGCATTCCAGCTTTCAACGTCAACAACTTGGAGCAAGTGCAAGCCGTGATGATGGCGG
>Ga0213920_1001027_pt1 | contig 16949 bp, 17 predicted proteins | sample McNCre1117MG_FD_161054 | JGI IMG/M metagenome (GOLD analysis project Ga0213920, IMG submission 161054) | Freshwater microbial communities from McNutts Creek, Athens, Georgia, United States - 11-17 MG | ecosystem: Environmental > Aquatic > Freshwater > Creek | place: USA: Georgia | collected...
CGGCTTCTTCGACGGCGATCTCGTCAAAGGGGTTCATGCTCATCTTGACGTTGGCAATGTCCACGCCGCTGTTGTCGGACTTCACGCGCACTTTGACGTTGTAGTCCACCACCCGTTTCACGGGAACAAGAATTTTCATGAAAGCATCTCCATTGATTGAAATATCTGAGCCGGGCTGCGCGTCAATCAGTTGACGTTACGTAAACGTCAATTGTGCACCAGAACCGCCAAAAGGCCAACTGCCAGGCCACAAAAAAGAACGGTCGTTCGTATTTTAAACACGCATTGAACCGCCTATGTTGATCCTAAACCACAGCGGCATGGCTCAAGCGCTTGCATCACCTGTGAATTGAATGCATTTAAATTACAAAATCCGCTCAGCCTGCCTGTCCACGCAGATGAACCACCCGCTGAGGAAAGGGGATGTCGATCTGGTGGTCTTTCAAAGCTTTGAAAATCGCGCGGTTGATGTCTGATTTCAGGTTCAACTGGCCATTAGCGACATCGTCAAGCCAATAGTTCACCGTGAACTCCAGCCCATCGGCACCAAAAGCCGACAAGGCCACCAAGGGCGCTGGCTCGGTCAACACCCGCTCGTGCGACAGACAAGCCTGCGTCAACAACTCGACCACCAAGTCCACCGAAGTGTCATACGCCACCACCACCACCGTGGTCTGCGCTACCCGGGCATCCGACAAACTCAGATTCTCGACCCGCTGCGTGATCATCAACTCATTGGGCACGATGGACTCGCGGCCGTTGGGTGCGCGGATCACGGTGTAGCGCGCCTTGATGTCGGTGATGCGGCCCTCAAAGCCATCGACCTTGACCGTATCGCCAATGCGCACACTGCGCTCGGCCAGGATCACAAACCCGCTGACGTAGTTGGCCGCCAGCTTTTGCAGGCCAAAGCCAATGCCCACGCCCACGGCACCGCCCAGCACCGACAAGGCCGTCAGGTCAATGCCCACCGCAGACAAGGCCATGAGCAGCCCCACAAACATCAACACCGCACGCACCGTGTTGCTGATGACTTTGCGCAAGGACAAATCGCTGCCTGTGGCCGACTTGAGCAAACGCGCTTCAATCGCGGCAGAAATCCACAGCACCACGATCAGCACCGCGCCCGCCGTCAGGGCCCCCTCCATCATGGTGCGCACCGACATCACCGCGCCGCCGACTTTCCATTGGATCTGATCGAGTTCATTGAGCACCAGGGGCAAGATGCCGGTCACCCACAAAACCACCGCCCCCCAGGCCAGCCAGGAGATGGTGCGCTCCAGCGCCCGCACAAAGGCCGCCCCTGCAAAAGCCGCTTGCAACACTTTGACCCCCAAGCGGATGGCCGCCAAAGAGGTGCACACCGGCAACAAGATGTCAAACAAGGCCAGCGCGTGATCTTGCGTCAACACCGTGCGGGCCACAAAGGTCAAGCCCAGCAAAAAGACCGGGAACAAAACCCCGTCCACCAGCTTGCGGCCCAGCAGGACCTTGAGCTCATGACCGCGCAGCAAACAGCGCAGGCCCCACACCATGAGCCAGGCCAGCAAAACACTCAGCGCAAAAGCGGCGATGACCGGAAGCGATTCCGCTCTGAGCAAGGCATCCACCCAAGCCATGGGGTCGCTCATCTGCACGGTTTTCATGTTCGCCATGCCGGATTCCTTTTGTCGATGAAGGCTTGCACACCCTCTTGTGCCACCTCGTGCACCATGTTGCAGGCCATGGTTTGACCGGCCAACTGGTACGCCGCTTCCATGCCCATTTCGCGCTGCTTGTAAAACAGCTGCTTGCCCATGCGCACCGCCTCGCGGGGCTTGGCCAGGATCGCGTTCACCAGATCGTCCACACGGGCATCCAATTCCTGCGCGGGCGTCACACGGTTGATCAAGCCGCGCTGGCAGGCTTCATCGGCCGAGATGAAGCCACCGGTGAGCAGCATTTCCATCGCCTGTTTGGCGTGCATATTGCGCACCAGCGGCACACTGGGCGTGGCGCAAAACAAGCCCACATCGATGCCGTTGACGCCGAACTGCACGCCTTCGGCGGCCACCGCCAGATCGCATTGCGCCACCAGCTGACAACCGGCTGCCGTGGCCACGCCCTGCACCCGCGCGATCACGGGCACCGGCAAGTTCTGGATCGACAGCATCATGCGCGTGCACTGGGCAAACAGCTTCTGGTAGTAAGCCAGCTCGGGCTGCGCACGCATTTCCTTGAGGTTGTGACCTGCGCAAAAAGCCTTGCCCGCAGCGCCCAGCACCACCACGCGCGCCTGGACGTCTTGTGCGATCTGGTCCAAAGCGCTTTGCAGGGCCTGGAGCATGGCCTCGCCCAAGGTGTTGAAACTGGCCGGGCTGTTGAGCGTGAGCCGATGCACGCCGCGAGCATCGCACGCGTGCAGCAGGGGGTGCTGATTTTCAGAGGAAGCGTTCATGCACCCGATTGTGCCCAAAGCTGGCGCCTTCAGGCCCAAATGGACCTGCCGCTCACACGTCGGCCAACACCCGCAAATGCGCTTCCACGCTGCGGCCTAGGGCGCTCAGGCTGTAGCCGCCTTCCAGACAACTCACAATCCGGCCCTTGGCATGGCGCAGCGCCACATCCTTGATGCGATGGGTGATCCAGGCGTAGTCTTGCTCGACCAGGCCCATCTGCCCCATGTCGTCTTCGCGGTGGGCATCAAAACCCGCGCTGATGAAAATCAGCTCGGGCTTGTGCGCCTCCAGGCGCGGAATCCACATCATGTCGATCAGCTCGCGAATGTCCATGCCCCGTGTGTAGGCGGGCACTGGCAAGTTCAGCAAGTTGGATGCGGTCGATTGTGAGCCCCCTTCCGGGTAGAACGGGTGCTGAAAAAAGCTGACCATCAAGATCCGCTCGTCCCCGGCCACGATGTCTTCGGTGCCGTTGCCGTGGTGGACATCGAAGTCCACAATCGCCACACGTTTCAGGCCGTGGCGCTCCACCGCGTGCTTGGCCGCAATGGCCACGTTGTTGAAAAAACAAAAACCCATGGCCTTGTCGCGGCAGGCATGGTGCCCCGGCGGGCGGGTGGCGCAAAACGCATTTTCCAGCTCACCCGCCATGACCGCGTCTGTGGCCTCAATGGCCGCGCCTGCCGAGAGCAAAGCGGCCTCCCAAGTGTGCACATTGATCGAGGTGTCCGAATCCAGCGCCGTGTGGCTGGGGCCTCCGGCGGCCAGATCGTCACGCAAGTTGTCGCTCAAACCACGCAGAGCGGCCACATGCATGCGCCCATGGGCCAGCTCGATATCGGCCAGCGCTGCTGGCCCCGCCTCGCGGCGCTCCAAAGCCATGTCCAGACCGGTGACCAGCAAGCGGTCTTCGATCGCGCTGAGCCGCTCAGGGCATTCGGGGTGACCCGCGCCCATCTCGTGCTTCATGCACTGGGGGTGAGTGAAATAACCTGTAGCGCCCATACGGCTTGTCTTTCTGCCAAAGCGGGGTCCCTCGGGACTGTTGCTTTTCTTGAATTTTTCGAATTGGTGACTCAGCTTATCACGCGCCATCGTGCACAAGTCTGAGCCAAATCAGGCCTTGCGGCCATTAAACTGCCTGCATGCATTTTGAAACGCCCTCGCGCCATCCTGGCCTGAAACACCTGCCCCTCGTGGGGTGCCTGTGCACCGCCTTGTTTTTGGCCCCTTCTGCGGCTTTGGCCAAGAAGACGCAAAGCAGCGCCAAGTCCAGCCACACCCCCAGCAGCGCACACGCCAAACCCGCCAAAACGCACAAGGCCCAACCCAGCCCCCTGCACACAGGCACCGCCTTGACCGACGACATCCATGTGATGGCCTGGGCCCAGGAAGCGGCGCCCCGCTTGCAACTGGACGCCGCCTGGCTGCAAAAAACCATGGCTCAAGCTCAGCGCCTGCCGGTGGTGGAAAAGCTGGTGTTGCCCCCGCCCTCCCCCGTGGCCAAGGACTGGGCCGCTTACCGGGCCCGCTTCATTGAGCCCACCCGCATCCAGGCCGGGGCCCGCTTTTGGCGCAAGCACCAAGCCACGCTGGAGCGTGCCGAAAAAGAATTCGGTGTCCCCGCCGCCATCGTGGTCGGCATCATCGGCGTCGAAACCCTGTATGGCCAAAACACCGGCAACTTCCGTTTGGTGGACGCGCTGGGCACCTTGGCCTTCCATTTTCCGCAGGCCCACCCTCGGGCCACAGAACGCCAGGCATTTTTTCGGTCCGAGCTGGAGCAGTTTCTGGTGCTGAGTTCGCGCAGCGGCACAGACCCCTTGTCGGTACGCGGCAGCTATGCCGGTGCCATGGGCCTGCCGCAGTTCATGCCGTCCAGCTGGCTCCAATACGCGGTGGACTTTGATGGCGATGGCCGCATCGACCTGTTTGGCAGCCCCGCCGATGCGATCGGCTCAGTGGCCCATTACTTCAAGGCCTTCCAGTGGCGCACCGGCATGCCCACACACTACCCGGTGAACCTGAACGCCCAAACCGACATGGACAGCCTGCTGGCCCCCGACATCCTGCCCACCTTCAGCGTGGCCAGCTTCACTGCCAAAGGCGCAGGCCTGTCAGGCGCTGCCCTGTCACACACCGGCCCATTGGCCCTGATCGAGCTGCGCAACGGCCCCAACGCCCCCAGCTATGTGGCGGGCACTGAAAACTTCTACGCCATCACCCGCTACAACTGGAGCAGCTACTACGCCATGGCGGTGATTGAGCTGGCCGAAGCGGTGGCGCGAGAAGTCAGAAACGTGCCTTAAGGGCATTCATCCATGAACCCCCTGAGCCCCAAAAAACTGCTGCTGACCAAATGGACTGCGGTCAATCCCGTGGCCAAGCAAAAACACTTTCTGGTCAGTCGGGTGATTCAACCTGACTTGCCTGAAGAAACATTGGAATTCGTCGAGATTGAAGCGGTGTTTTCCAAAGCCACGCGGGTCATCAACTGGCGTGAGTTGCAGGACGACAGCGTGTGGCGGCAAGGCTGGGTTTAAAAGGGTTTGGGTGAATGCTCGCCTGAGGGTGTGAACGTGTCTTGGAACACGACAGTTCTGGTCAATCGTTGAACCAACATACGCATCAGCACATCAAGGTTTTGCTCAAGCGTGGACAACCGTTTTGGACACCTCATTTCACCGCTTGATTGATCTGCACAGGCAGGCATGAAACAAAGGACCGCCGATGCACGCAAACTTTAGGCGTAGAACATTTTTTGTATTCACAAAAGATGCCTGATTCGTACCATGGCGCCTGACATCAATCCAGCGCAAGCGCCATGAAAATCATCCAATTCAGCCGTGCAATCACCATCGGAATTGCATTCACTTCAGCAGCAGCTCTGTCGATTTTTTTGTCGACATCCGTTTCACCGGTGCTGAGCAAAACCGTTGACAACACCGGCATGGGCAACGATGAAAAAGAATTCATCTTTTCCGGAAAATGTGACAACGGCCAAACCTACCGCTTGCTCAGTTACGAAAAAGTGATCAAGGGCCAAACCTTTTCGCAATACGATTACGAAGGCCCTGCCGGCAAGGGCACCGTCAAAACAAGCGCCACACCGCGCACCATGTCAGTGCGCGTCTGCCGTCAAATGGCGGAGATCATCGATGACCATTGAGTGGTCTTCGGGTACGCGCAGCCTAGAACACTCTTGAACCTAAGTTTCATTGTGATAGGCCGGGGGCAGTTGTAAGATGTTGCCAACATGGACTCCTCCAGCTCCCAATCACTGCTCATCATTGACGACCATCCGGTTTACAGAGAAGCACTGGTCGAACGGCTAACGCAGGAGTTACAACCCAAGGGCATTGACGTTGTGGGCGCCAGCAACGCGGCCGAAGGACTGGATGTATTGGACCGCGCCCACAAAAACTGGGTTGTTTTGTTGGACATCTTGATGCCCGGCCTCAGTGGTGTCGCCTCGATCAAAGTCTTTAAAACCAAGCACAACGTGTCCCACATCATTGCCGTGTCCGGGCTGGATGAAAATGCCTGGGAGCCCCGTGCTGTGGCTGCTGGGGCCACACTGTTCCTGTCCAAAAACAGCACGTCTGACCGCATCATCAGCAAAATCAAACCTCTGCTTGAAATGGGTCATGACCTCCAATTCTTACCAAAAGAAGTTGAGCCCAAAGAGTTCCGACTGACTCAGCGCCAGCTGGAGGTCCTGCAGCTCATCGCCTTGGGGCACCCCAACAAGGTGATCGCAGACTACCTGGACATCAAGGAACAAACCATCAAGATCCACATCAACCAGATATTCAAGGAGTTGCGTGTTTTCAACCGAACACAAGCGGTCTTGAAGGCTCAAAAATACAATTTGCTGGCAACGGCCACCAGTCAGATTCACGCATCGGTGTGACCCCATGTTCGCAGGGACATTGATCTGAAAATCCCTCAAGCGTCATCATCACCATGTCCCACCCCATCGATCCGTCTGACCAGGCTGAGCCCCTGAATCCGAGCCAAGTCCAGCAAGTAGCGCTTGAGAAAATCAGCTACATGCATGGATTCGCCAAATCCTCGACCGCGGCGACCATCATTGCCCCACTGCTGTGCATTCCCTTGTTTGATACGGTCGATCTGGGGCCAAGGTTCAACATCTGGCTTGGCCTGATGGCTGTGGCCGTAGTGATCAGAGTTTTCCTGATCCGATCCATCCGCCTCGAAGACAAGGTTCAAACCAATTTCGCCAAATTGAACTGGGCCGTCGGCATCGTGACCTCGGTTTGGGGCATCGGCTGGCTCATGCTGGTGCCAGAAATGGACGCCGTCAATTACCTGATTTACCAAGTCATTTCATTGACGGTCTTGTTTGTGGGCATGGTGGGTTACTGCGTCAATTGGAAGACCTTTTACAGTTTCGCGCTCCCTTTGAAAATCACCGAACTGCTGTTCACCCTCATTCACATGAAACTCATCATCTGGCCCATTGCCATCGGGTCTCTGGTGAATTTTTACCTGGCTCTGAAAATGGGTTTTTTCTTTTCAAAGTCATGGGAAAAATCCATTTCACTGCGGTTCAAAAACGAGAAATTATTCGATGAATTGGTGCAAGAGAAAAATGTCTCTGTGGCCGCCAACATTGCCAAATCAGAATTCATTGCCACGGCCAGCCATGACCTGCGCCAGCCGATGCAAGCGATCAACATCTTCATCGAGTTGCTCAACCTCAATAACCTCAAGGAAGCCGAAAAGTCCATCTTCTTGAAAATGCGCTCCAGCATCACGGTGCTGAACAAAATGTTCAAAAACCTTCTGGACATCAGCAAACTGGACTCCAAGCTGGATACGGTTTATGCCACTTTTGAGCTGGACAACATGCTGGAGGACCTCCTGCCATCCTTCCAAGAACTGGCCGCCGATAAAAAGTTGGATCTGACATGCCGACATGAGCACTGGCTGGTGCATGGAGACGCCAACCTGCTCAGCCAGGTGCTGATCAATCTGCTGTCCAATGCCATCCAGTACACCCGCACAGGCGGCGTCATCGTCCAATTCAGCGACGATGACGGCAAGCTGGTGTTGACCGTGGAAGACACGGGCTGCGGCATTCCAGAAGAAGATTTGCCATTCATCTACAAGGAATTTTTCCGGTCACAAAGCTCACGACCACAACACGACGGCCTGGGCTTGGGGCTGTCCATTGTCAGCCGCATCATCAACAGAACCGGTGGCTCTGTGTCGGTGCGCACCGAGAAGGACAAAGGGACCGCTTTCTGTGTCCATACAAATTTCGACATCACGGGTCTGTCTGACAGCACAAGCCAAGACACCGCCGATGTGGTGCTGCCAAATGCGCCGAGCCATGCACCGGCCAAACCCCTCGTTGATGTCATCCATCTGGGCATCATCGAAAACGACAAGGCACTGATGTATGCCTACCTCGAGTTTTTCGTGAGTCTGGGGTATGCGGTGCACCCCATACCGCACGAGGAAGACGCCTTCAAAAACGCTTTGATGACCATTCCCAAACTTGACTTCATCCTGTGCGATTACAGGCTGGGTGACAAGGATGGCATCTATTTCATTGAGCAACTGCGGGAAGAATTCAACCAGACCATTCCCGCCTGCATCGTCACGGCCGATACGGCCCCCCAGCACCTGGCTTTGTTCAAGAAACTGGACATCGAGGTTCTTTACAAGCCGATTGACATCGCCAGCATTTCGAAATTCATCGCGAGCCGCATCGGGTGATTTGGGATGCAGGGCTTGATCAGGCCCCGTGCGCTTGCATCGCCTTGCCCACTTCCAGCGTGCCTTGCGCAGAGCCGGACAGCGGCACGGTCTCCCCCTGCCGGTCGGTCACCTGGCCAAGAGCGGCGGCCAAGCGCTCGGGGGTGTCAGGGGTCAGGCCCAGGTGCACGCCTTGGGTCAGGGTGATGTGGGCCACTTCAAAGCTGCCTGCACCTGCACAGATGATGGTGCGGTTGGGCGCGTCCTCGCTGGCCATGACCAGCATGGCCGGCACCACGGCCTGGGGCTCCAGGGCTTTGAGCACCGCTTCGGGCATCAGGCCTTCGGTCATGCGGGTCGCAGCGGTGGGGGCCAGGCAGTTGACGCGGATGCCGTGTTTTTCACCTTCGATCGACAGGGTCTGCATCAAACCAGCCAGCGCCATCTTGGCCGCGCCGTAGTTGGCCTGGCCAAAGTTGCCGTACAGGCCGCTGGACGATGTCGTCATGACGATGCGGCCATAGTTTTGCGCCTGCATGATGGGCCACACCGCCTTGGAGCAATGTACCGCGCCCATGAGGTGGACATCGACCACCAGACGGAAATCGGCCAGGTCCATCTTGGCAAAGCTCTTGTCGCGCAGGATGCCCGCGTTGTTGACCAGAATGTCCACCCGGCCCCAGGTGTCCATGGTCTGCTGGACCATGGCCTGTACGGCGGCAAAGTCGGTGACCGATGCGCCATTGACGATGGCCTCGCCACCGGCGGCGCGGATCTCATCGACCACGGCCTGCGCGGCAGACACCGAGCCGCCCACGCCGTGCACATCGCCGCCCAGGTCGTTGACGACCACTTTGGCGCCACGGGCGGCCAGCGCCAGCGCGTGTTGTTTGCCCAAGCCGCCGCCTGCGCCCGTGACGATGGCCACGCGGCCTTTGAAATCGATGCTCATGAAAATCTTCCTTGTGAAATGCTGGGTTCAATCGGTGACAGGTCTGCTCACAGCCATCTGCTAATCTGAAGCCATGAACACACGCCTGTTTGCAGACCACTGTAAATCAGCCCGAGCCCAGGCTCTGTTACCCGCTTGACACCTGCCCCATGGAACTGAACACCGAAATCATCACCACGCCCCCTGCAGACGCGGCCACCGTGGTCTTGCTGCGCGACACGACCGATGGCCTGCAGGTTTTGCTGCTCAGGCGCCATCAGGCCTCCAATGTGTTGGGTGGGGCCTATGTCTTTCCAGGCGGCAAGCTGGACGTGGCCGATCAGCACCCCGATATCTTGTCGCGTTTGAGCCAGGGCAGCGACCATTTGCATGAGCGCCTGGCAGAACCCGAATTGCCCCACGCCAAAGCGGGCGGCCTGTTTGTAGCGGCGATGCGCGAAGCCTTTGAAGAATGCCGCGTCTTGCTCGGCCAGGCCGAAAACGGCAGCGCCGACCTGAGCGCCCTGCAAGCGAGCTTGGAAAGCGGCCAAAACTGGTCGGAGGCTTTGCAAGCCCATGCCTTGACGCTGCAAACCGAAGCCTTGGTGCCCTGGACGCGATGGATCACGCCCAAGCAAGCCTCGGTGACCAACAAGCGTTTTGACACCCGTTTTTTCATCACCCAGGTGCCTGCGGACCAAACCGCGCGCCACGACGAGCACGAGACCACCGAAACCCTGTGGATCGGCCCGCGCGAAGCCCTGCTGCGCTACTGGAACCGTGAGATCGAGCTGGCCCCACCCCAAATCATGAGCCTGGTGCACCTGTCTCGGCATGCCAACGCCCAAAGCGCTCTGGCCGAAGCCCGAAACCGCAAACCGCCTGTGGTTCAGCCCGAGCCTTTCGAGCAAGACGGCATCCGAACCATTTGCTACCCCGGCGATCCACGGCATTCGATGGCCGAGCCGGCCTTTCCCGGGCCCAGCCGTTTGATGTTCAAAAACAAACGTTTTGAACCCGAATTGGGACTGGCCGCATTGCTTGACTAGAATACGCAAGTCAAACGTTTCATTTTGTAACGTTACTTCCAGCTTTAAATTGCATCAACCTTGTATGAGCCAGTCTGCTGACCCCACTTACCTGTCCGTCGAAAGGGCCATGGAGTTCATTGGGGACACCAATGGGGTGCTGACCCTGCTCAAGACCTTGCAACAGACCCTGAGCAGCGATTTGCCCTTGATTGTGGATTTGCTGAACAAGGACGATGTGCTGGGTGCCAACCGCGTGCTGCACCAGCTCAAAGGCTTCACCCCCGTGTTTTGTGTGGACAGCCTGGTCGAGCGTGTGGTCGCCGTGGAGCAATTGAGCAAACATGGCGAGCCCGCCGAAGTGCGCAGCGCTTATGGCCAACTGGCCCCGCAGCTGGAACAACTGCGCACCGAAGTGGCCCAGCACTTGGCGCTGAACCCCACTGCCTGAACAGCACCTCGCCTCAAACAGCAGGCGCCATCACTTCCTGGCGTGCCAGCCACTGCGCCATCAGCGCAGGATCGTGGATCAGACGCAATTCATCAAACGCCTGCTGCGCCTCGGGGTAAACCTTGCGCAGGTAATTGAGCCATTGCTTGAGGCGCCCTGAACGGTGCCGCGAAGCCACCCGCTGACTGACCCCGACCCAGAACAATTGCAGCAAACCGGCGATCACCGGCCAGGGCACGGCGCGGCCTTCATCGCCCTCGGACAAGCCCGCATCGTGTCGCGCAATGGCCAGCGCCAGCCCAGGGTCGGACACCATGCCGCGGCCGATCATCAGGCGGTCACAACCGGTCACTTCGCGGCAACGCAAAGCGTCGGCCACGGTCCAGATTTCGCCATTGGCCACCATGGGCAAGCGCACATGCTGGCGCAAGTCGGCAATCCGGTCCCAATACGCAGGCGGGCGGTAGCCGTGGGCCTTGGTGCGGGCATGCACCACCAGATCGCTGGCACCAGCGGCCTCGATGGCTTGGGCGCAGTCTTCGGCGCGGCGGTCGTCGTTGAAACCCAGCCGCATCTTGGCCGAGACCGGGATGTGCGCAGGCACTGCCCGGCGCACGGCCGCCACGATTTGCCCCACCAGCTCGGGCTCGTCCAGCAAGACCGCGCCGCCGCGGTGCTGGTTCACGGTCTTGGCGGGGCAGCCAAAGTTCAGATCAATGCCATGCGGCTCCAGCTCGGCCAAAGCCGCCGCGTTGTCGGCCAGGCAAATCGGGTCAGAACCCAGCAATTGCACCCGCACCGGCACACCCGCCACGGTGCGGCTGTTGTTGAGCAACTCGGGCGCCACCCGGATGAAGGCCCGACGCGGCAAGACCGTGTTGGTCACCCGAATGAACTCGGTCACGCACAAATCCACCCCACCCACGCGCGTGAGCATGTCGCGCAGCGTGTGGTCAAGCAGGCCCTCCATGGGCGCCAACAGGAGTTTCATGAACGGTGGTGAAGGTGTCAGTGTCTGACGTTGGGAGATGGATCCCGGGTCAGGCCCGGGATGACGAGCGAGCACGGCATGACGGAGCGAGTACGGGATGACGTGCGAGCCCGGAATGACATGCTGGGTCGGGGTGACGCACAAGTCAGATCGAGCCGAGCGTGATCAAACCCGAGATTATCTGCATATTGTCACCCCGGGCGAAGACCCGGGGTCCATGCAGGCTTACTCCATCAGCCCAGCTTGCGCTTGAGGCGGACTTCTTCCACCTTCACGCCGCCCAGGGGCACGGTGCGGGCGGTGTTCATCTCGCGCTTGAAGCCCGCCAGTTCGTGAAAGCGCAGGGTCTGCTCGTGCAGCAAAGGCAGCCATACGGTCACATCGGTGCAGTCTTCGTCCTGCAGGCCTTCACGGGCGGCATCCCACAGGGCCAAGCCCACGCCTTGGCCGATGCGCTCAGGCGCTGCGTAGATGGCCCAGATCTCGCCAGTGGTGTTTTTGGATTTCGGATCGCGCGAGCGGTCAAAGCCCACAAAGCCCACGATTTCTTTGCCGTCCACCGCCACGATCACCTGGGGCTCGCCATATTCAATGGCTTCTTTCCAGAACGTCACTCGCTTGGCCATGGGTGTCGCGGCCCAATGTTCGTCAGGCACCTGACCGGCATAGGCCATGCGGCAAGCGTTCAGGTGCAAGGCAGCGACAGCTGCGGCGTCTTGTTGGGTGGCAAATCGGACTTGGATATCGGACATGTTCTTGGCATTCGAAAGGGTCACAGATCGCTTGGCGTGGCCTGCACAACCCAGCGGAAAACCCGATATTGTCGCCGCATCGGTTATCTTCAGTGCATGAGGCTATTTTTTTCACGCATGAAGTCCCCGCTGCGCCTTGTCGCCTGGACACTGACAGGCATCATGGGCCTCACGGCCATGGCCGCGCAGGCCCAAACGCCCGCCCGATTTGCCGACAACATGGCCGAGCGCACCCGCGCCTGCATGGCCTGCCATGGCGACCAAGGTCGCGCCGGGCCCGATGGCTATTACCCCCGCCTGGCGGGCAAACCGGCCGGCTACCTGCACAACCAGCTGCGCAACTTCGCGCAGGGCCGTCGCCACTACGAGCTGATGGCCCGCCTGATCGATCCGCTGAGCGACGACTACCTGGGTGAGATGGCCCGGTATTTCTCATCGCTGGAATTGCCCTACCCCCCACCCAGCGCCAGCAATGCGATCACACCCGAGCGCCTGGCCAAAGGCCAACAACTGGTCACCCAAGGCGATGCCAGCCGAAGCCTGCCCGCCTGCACGCAATGCCACGGTGCGCGCCTGACCGGTGTGCAAGCCAACGTACCCGGACTGCTGGGCCTGCCACTGGACTACCTGAACGCCCAGCTGGGCGCTTGGCAAACCGGTCAACGCAAAGCGCTGGCGCCGGACTGCATGGCCGAGGTGGTCAAACGCATCCCAGCCGAAGACCTGATCGCAGTCTCCAGCTGGCTGGCGCGCCAGCCCTTACCTGCCGACACCCACCCTGCGGCGCAAGCGCCCCAGGGCAAGCCCTTGCCCGAGGCTTTGCGCTGCGGCAGCGCCCCTGAACTCCAGGGGGGCAAGCCATGAAAACAAGCACCTCACGCATCGGCCTGGGCCTGATGGGCGTCTTGCTGGCCTTGGCCGCCTATGTGGTCGTGGACAACTGGGGCAGCGACTGGTTTGGGCGCGCAAGTGCACCTGCAGCCGAATCCCCACTCGGCTACGCGCCGCAGAATGCGGCACAGATCGAGCGCGGCCAATACCTGGCGCGGGTGAGCAACTGCATCGCGTGCCACAGTGCCAAAGGCATGCCACCCCTGGCGGGCGGCAGGCGCATCGACACGCCTTTTGGCGGCGTCTTCAGCAGCAACCTCACGCCCGACCCCAGAACCGGTCTGGGCCAGTGGAGCGCGGACGATTTCTGGCAAGCCTTGCACCATGGCAGATCCAAAAACGGGCGTCTCTTGGTCCCGGCCTTTCCCTACAACCACACCAGCGTGATCACCCGCGAAGACAGCGACGCGCTGCTGGCCTGGCTGCACAGCCTTGCGCCTGTACAACAAGCGCCCACGCCCCACACGCTGGTGTGGCCCGTGGGCACGCAGCCAGCCCTGGCGGTGTGGCGCAGCTTGTTTTTCAAGCCCACGCCCTTCGTGGCAGATGCCAAGCAAAGTGCCGAGTGGAACCGGGGCGCCTACCTGGTTCAGGGCTTGGGCCACTGCGCGGCCTGCCACAGCCCACGCAATGCGCTGGGCGCCAGTGGCCCGGTCGATGAGCTGTCGGGTGGGCTGATGCCCATCGTCAACTGGTACGCCCCTGACCTGACCCGCGACCGCGAGACCGGCCTGGCCAGCACGCCGCTGGCCGAGATCGTCCGTCTGCTGGGCACCGGCACCTCGGCCCAGGCCCAAACCAGCGGCCCCATGGCCGAAGTGGTGCAACACGGCACGCAATACATGAACCCAGCCGATTTGCAGGCCATGGCGGTGTACCTCCAGTCGCGGGCGCAAAAGATCTCTGCTGCGGAGACGCCTGCAGCACGCGCCCCTGTGAGCCTGCGTGTGGCCGAGATGGGCCTCAAAACCTACGAGCGGCATTGCGCCCAATGCCACGGCGACCAAGGGCAAGGCGTGCGCACGTCGAGCGGCCAAGTGGCCTACCCGGCCTTGGCAGGCAACCGCGCCGTGCAGTTGCGCGACCCGACCAACCTGGTGCAGATGGTGCTGTATGGCGGCTACGCACCGGCCACAGCGGGCCACCCCCGCCCCTTCGGCATGCCACCTTTTGTGCTGGAGCTGGACGACCGTGACATCGCGGCGGTGCTGACGCACCTGCGCACCCAATGGGGCAATCAAGGCGGTGAAGTCACCGCCTTGCAGGTCAACCGGATCCGGGCCTCACAAGACCACTGAGGCACTTCAAGTGTCCAGCACCTAAGCGCCCAGCACCTGCACCCGCCAGACCCCGTCCTGCAAGAGCTTGGCGTAAGGCCCCGGCACATCGGCTCGCCACTGCCCTTGGCGAACGGGTGTGTCGTATTGGCAAATCGTTTGCCCTTGCTGGTCCTCGATCTTCCAGCTCACCCGCTGACCGTCGGGCAAGGCGCTGTCAGCCCCGATGCTGCTGGACGACAGGTTGCAGCCCACATGAAAATCCAGCCCCAAGTCTTGCGCTTCGTGGGGCGGAAAGTCCTGCCCACCCATGAAGCCAAAGACCGGATCGTGTGACAACAGGCTTTGCTTGACGGTGGGCCAGATGTGCATGCGCAGGAAATGCTGGTCCACCACGCGGGTGCCCAGGTATTGGCCTTGCGCGATGTACTGCACCATCTGCTGGCGCACGTTGCGAAAGATGCCACCGCACCCGCCCCACATGCCCGCCAGCAACAATTCGGTGTGCGAGAAATAATCACGCATCAGGTGAAAGCACCGACCGCTTTGCAACCAGGCCTCGATGGCGGCCACCTCGCGCCGCGAGATCAGGGAGTCGGCATCCCGAATCAAAAAGCGGTCCACGCCAGCGTCTTCCAGCACCAAGAATCGCCACATCAAACCACTGAGTTCCTGACGGTCCTGCGGACTGACCTCGTGCACCTGCGCGCCCAGCGCCAGCAAGCCCGAGCGCACTTGCGCGGGCACCGTGTCGTCCACATAAAAGCGGCAGGTCCATTGCGGCAGCAGCTGCTGCGCCACCATGGCATTGAGTTTGGCCGTCTCGCCATAACGGGGGTTGTCACCAAACAAGCTGAAGGCGATCACCTGGCGCAGGCGGTCGGTCGTGGGCACGGCAGGCTGGGCAGGCACAGGCAGGGGGGTCTGGCCCTGCGTGAGCGCGTCCTTGAGTTGCAAACTGCGCAGGCCGTGCTCACGCACCTCGGCATGGCGGCCCATGTGCCCACAGACTTCCGTGAGGCCATCCCACAGATTGACGTCATGGGGGCCCAAAGCGCAGGCTTGGCGGTACAGCGCATAAGCGGTCTCGTACTCGCGCAAACGCAAATGGCACAGCGCCGCATCGCCCAGAATTTGCGGGTGCTCGGGCATCAGGGCGCGGGCCTGGGCATTGACCGCCAGGGCCGCCGCATGATCGCCCTGGGCAGAAAGCTGCACAAAGCGCTGCCCCAAAGCACTCAGGCTTTGGTTCAAGCGGACGATGTCTTGTTGGGAGCGGGGCTTGGCTGGCATAGATCAGGCACTTAAAACAGCAAGGATACCGAAAGAACCACTTTGGATTTCAATGGCCATCAAAGAATGGGCTCAAAGCATTCTCACCAAGGTCAAACGTTACGCTGGGGCTGTCATCTGCGCTACTGAAAACCACCCGAAACCTTTGCGCCGCTACCGCGCAAGGGCTAGCATTGCCGTCCATGCAAAAGCACCTGTACATCCTGACCGGCGGATCTCGCGGCATGGGCTTGGCCATCGCCCACCAATTGCTGCAAGCCGGGCATGATCTGATCTGCATTTCCCGTCACGCCAACGAAGACCTTGCGGTTGCGGCCCAGAAGGCCGAGGCCTCTTTGAGCCAGTGGACACAGGACCTGAGCGATGGCCAGGCGGCCAGCGAACGCCTAGGTCGCTGGTTGCAGCAACAAGACCCTGCGCAGTGGTGCAGTGCCACCCTGATCAACAACGCGGGCACCATACCGCCCATTGCCCCGCTGAGCCAAGCCCATCCGCAAGACCTGGCGCAAGCCCTGCGTGTGGGTCTGGAAGCACCCATGCAGCTGTGCGCCGCGTTTTTGGGGGCGACCGGCGATTGGTCCATTCCGCGCCGGGTGCTCAATATTTCCTCCGGGCTGGGTCGAAAAGCCATGGCCTCGCAAGCCGCCTATTGCGCCGCCAAGGCCGGCATGGACCACTTCACCCGCTGCATGGCGCTGGACGAAGCCATCAAACCCCACGGCGCCAAGGTCTGCGCCTTGGCACCGGGGGTAATCGACACCGACATGCAGGTGCAGCTGCGCTCGGCCAGCCATGCCGCCTTTCCCGACCAGCCGCGATTTGCCCAGTTACAAGAAAAAGGCCTGCTCACCTCTGCCGAGGAAGCGGCTCGCCAGGTACTGGCCTTCTTGCACCGCCCTGACTTTGGCCAAAACCCGGTGGGCGATGTGCGTGACTGAAGCCCTGGCCCTGTGCACCGCCCTGTCAGCTCAATGTAGCGATTGCGCCTGACACTGGTGAACTGATTTCCCCCTGTTATTTCCATTTTTCATTTCTGGAGACATTCCCATGAGCCGTGAAGTTGTTGTTGTCAGCGGTGTGCGCACCGCCATTGGTACCTATGGTGGCAGCCTCAAAGACATTGCCCCCACCGAGCTGGCCGCCCAAGTCGTGCGCGAAGCCCTGTCCCGC
>Ga0213920_1001028_pt1 | contig 16942 bp, 17 predicted proteins | sample McNCre1117MG_FD_161054 | JGI IMG/M metagenome (GOLD analysis project Ga0213920, IMG submission 161054) | Freshwater microbial communities from McNutts Creek, Athens, Georgia, United States - 11-17 MG | ecosystem: Environmental > Aquatic > Freshwater > Creek | place: USA: Georgia | collected...
CTGGCCGCCGACTTTGACGAGCGCGACCTTGCTGTGAAAGCCTTGCTGACCAAAGCCATCTCTTCGTGTTTGGCGCAAGGCAAATACGTGGGTATTTGCGGCCAAGGCCCCAGCGACCACCCTGATTTTGCCCATTGGCTGGCAGATCAGGGCATCAGCTCGATCTCGCTGAACCCTGACAGCGTGATTGAGACTTGGAAATCTCTCGCCAAGTAAGCCACGCAGCGCTGTGTGGCAAAGATCTCAGGGGCAAATCCTGAGATCTTTTCACATGGGAAGCTGATAAAACTCAGGCGTGATGCACGAACTTAAGCCGACCCCCTTGATCGACGCACGGGCGAACAACCCGGAGTCTGTCGCGCGGTCGTCCTCTCATGGGCGAGCGTTTGTGGGCGTGCTCTGTCTATTTGGTGTGACGTTGTTGGCCATGGCGTGGGCTTGGCATTGGCCTGACCAAACCTTGTTGCATTTTTGGTTGGTCGCCCAAGCGATGCCTGTGTTGTATGTGGTGTTGGCTTGGTGGGGCGCGCAAGCCCCCACAGAGGATCGCGATGCCGCTTAAACCTTGGCGCTGGCGCTTGGTCTTGGCCGGCTTGGCTGGGCTGTTCGTGTTGTCTGCGAGCTTGCTGATTGCCGATGTGATGGGCGTGTCCAAGTCCGTGATCAACGGTTTCTTTTTGGTGGTCTCCATCATTGGGTACGCGACCATTGGTATGGTTTGTCGCACCACCATGGCCGATGAGTATTACGTGGCGGGACGCCGCGTCAGGGCTCCGTTCAACGGGATGGCCACTGCGGCTGATTGGATGTCCGCTGCGTCGTTTTTGGGCGTGACCGGTCTGTTGCTGTCCGATGGCTTTGTGGGGGATGGTTTTCACGCCGGCGGTCTGGCGTATGTGTTGGGCTGGACGGGGGGCTTTTGTTTGCTGGGCTTTTTGTTTGCCGCCAAACTCAATGCCTCTGGTGCGACCACCATTCCTCAGTTTTTAGGCCAGCGTTTTGACAGTCCTATGGTGCGCTGGCTGGCTGCTTTGGGGGCCATTTTGTGCTCCAGCATTTACTTGGTGGCGCAAATTTACGGGGTGGGTTTGGTGGCATCCATGCTGTCTGGTCTGACCTTTGAATTGGGCGTTTTCTTGGCCTTGGGTGGCATTTTGTTGTGCTCCTTCTTAGGCGGCATGCGTGCGGTGACGTGGACGCAGGTGGTCCAGTGCGTGGTGATCGTCGCGTCCATGGTGGCCGTGTCGGTGGCGGTGTCGTGGCAGACGCAAGGGCATCCCGTGATTGCGGTGGCGGCCGCCCAGTCGCTGCAACAGATGGAGTCGCGCATCAAGGTGATTGAGGCTGACCCCGCCGAGATGGCCACGCGCGAGGTGATGGCGCAGCGCATGTGGGACCTTGACGCCAAGATGGCCGATCCGTTGAATGCCCGTGAGTTGGAGCATCAAGTCTTGGCCAAGCAAATTGCGAAAGCCAAATCTGACAATGCGCCTTTGCGTGATATTCAGCGTCTAGAGGCCAACCCCGCTTGGCGAGAAACCGGCGTGGATCGGTTGATACAAGCATGGCAAGCCGAGCGCGACAGTTTGGCGCTGGCCATCAAACACCCTGTGGGTTTCCAAGCGCCACGGCCGGAGGGCTTCACGCAAGGGTGGGTCAATTCGATGGCCTTGGTTTTTTGTTTGATGATCGGGACCGCTGCGCTGCCCCATATTTTGGTGCGCTCGTACACCGCAGCCAGTCCTGCGCAGGCTCAGCGTTCTATCGTGTGGGCCTTGGTGTTCATTGTGATTGTTTATTTGTGCGCTTCGTCGTTGGCGGTGTTGCTCAAGTCGTTTGTGTTGACTGAGTTGGTGGGGGCACATTTGAACCAGTTGCCCGAATGGGCCGATCGCTTGAAGCTGCGCAAATTGGCCTTGTTGAGCATCACCGACTACAACAACGATGGGGTGGTTCAGTATGCCGATATTCGATTGATCGAAGAGTATTTGGTGTTGGCTGTGCCTGAAATTGTTCGGATATCACCGGTGTTCACAGGGCTGATTGCTGCTGGTGCGCTGGCCGCGGCCTTGTCCACAGCCGACGGTTTGTTGCTGACCATTTCCAACGCATTGGCACAGGACTTGTATTTTGAAACGGTAAATCCGCAAGCCCCACCTTTGCGACGCGTCATGTTGTCTAAAATTTTGTTGATGGTGGTGGCATTGTTTGCAGCTTGGTTTGCGACAAATCGGCCTGTGAACATTTTGTTTTGGGTGACTTGTGCTTTTTCTTTGGCCGCCTCGACTTTTTTCCCCGTGTTGCTGCTGGGCTTGTATTGGCCTGCGATGAGCCGCACGGGGGCGGTGGCTGCGATGGTGTCAGGCCTTGCCATTTCTTTTTATTACATCGTGGCCAACCATCCGTGGGTGCATTTGTATTTGGACTTGCAGCCGAGTGACACGCTGTGGTGGGGATTGGAGCCGATTTGTGCGGGTGTTTTTGGTGTGCCGGTCGGTTTATTGATGGGATTCGTCTTCAGCAAGCGCTGGCCGCATAAAAATTGACTATACTAGTGGGCTTTCCCTTGCTGCACTGCGTCTGACGCCGCAAGCAGCTTCAACCCACAAGGAGTGTCCATGCGTCATTACGAAATCATTTTGTTGATCCACCCGGATCAAAGCGAGCAAGTTCCAGCCATGCTGGAGCGTTACAAAGGCATGATCACCGCTGGTGGTGGTGCTATTCACCGTATGGAAGACTGGGGCCGCCGCCAGTTGGCCTACATGATCAACAAGCTTGCCAAAGCTCACTACATTTGCTTGAACATCGAAGCTGACCAAGCTGTGATGTCTGAACTCGAACACGCGTTCAAGTTCAACGATGCTGTGTTGCGTCACCTGACCGTCTTGAAGAAGAAAGCTGATACAGCACCTTCACTCATGATGAAGACAGTGGAGCGCGAAGAAGCGCGTAAAACTCAGCAAGCTGAGTTCGCAGGCTAATTTTTGCCTTATTGCAAGGTGTGAATCACGTTGTTTTGAACGCTTGCATCGCAGAGGTTTCGGCCATGCGGTACACCCCAGCAGGTTTACCTGCACTTGATTTGAGGCTCGAACATGAGTCTGAAATTGAAGAGGCGGGACACAAGCGGCAAGTAAAAACAAGCGTCAAAACAGTCGCTTTAGGTTCTTTGGCAGAACGTTTAGTTCGCCAGCCCTTGGGGAGTCTGTGGCAGTTCACCGGTTTTTTAGCCAGCCCTCGCAATAGCAAAAACGTCGTTCTTCATATTCAAGATTTTCAGCAAATTTCATAGGAGGCCCAGATCATGGCCACATTCAAGAAATTCAACAAAGACAAGCGCCCTAAGCGCAATACGCAATCTCTGCTCTTCAAACGCAAGCGCTTCTGCCGCTTCACCGTCACGGGCGTTGAAGAAATCGACTACAAAGACGTCGACACATTGCGTGATTTCATTGCCGAAAACGGCAAAATCATCCCCGCACGCCTGACCGGCACACGCGCCATTTACCAACGTCAGCTGAACACAGCCATCAAGCGCGCACGCTTCTTGGCCCTGGTGCCTTACAGCGACCAGCACAAGATCTAAGGAGCCCGACCATGCAAATTATTCTGCTCGACAAGGTCGTGAACCTCGGCAACCTCGGCGAAATCGTCCGAGTGAAAGACGGTTACGCACGTAACTTCTTGATCCCTTCAGGCCGCGCTCGTCGCGCCACTGAGACAGCGATCAAAGAATTCGAAGTGCGCCGCGCTGAACTCGAAAAAGCGGCTGCTGAAAAGTTGGCTGCTGCTCAAGCTCAAGGCGAAAAATTGGCCGGTACATCGGTCAAGCTCAGCCAAAAAGCAGGTGTGGACGGCCGTTTGTTCGGTTCGGTCACCAACAGCGACATCGCTGAAGCTTTGGCAAAGAACGGTTACGCTGTGGCTAAGTCACAAGTGCGTATGCCTACAGGCCCGATCAAGATTGTTGGCGACAGCACTGTGAGCGTGGCTCTGCACACTGACGTGGTGGTTGAGATCACTGTGTCTGTGTACGGCGAAACTGCTTAAGTTTTTCTCGCTCAGTCAAAAGCCGCTCTTAGGAGCGGCTTTTTTCTTTTGATTTCCCCAAATAATGCACTGCTTATCCACAGTGTTATCCCAAGGCGTGTGCCTTGATGGGGCTTAGGATGTGTGTTTTACAGGATGCCTATGTCAGCCGCTTTGTCCAGTCTTGAAGAAGGCTTCTCTGCCGATCAACAAATCGCTCAGTTGCGTATCCCACCGCATTCGGTGGAAGCCGAATCCAGCGTTTTAGGCGGCTTGCTCTTGGACAACAGTGCGTGGGACCGCGTCGGCGATTTGCTGGTCGATGGTGATTTTTACCGTTACGAGCACAAGCAGGTCTATGCGGCCATTGGTGCGTTGGTGAATGCGAGTCGCCCAGCGGACGTGATCACGGTGTATGAGCATTTACAGGCTTTGGGAAAAGCTGAAGAAATTGGCGGCTTAGGCTATTTGAATGCGTTGGCTCAGTATGTGCCGAGCGCGAGCAACATCCGACGCTATGCCGAAATCGTGCGTGAGCGTTCGATTTTGCGCAAGCTGGTGACCGCCAGCGATGAAATTGCCACCAACGCCTTCAACACGCAAGGCCGTGCCGTAGCCCAAATTTTGGACGAAGCCGAGCAAAAGATCTTCAACATTGGTGAAGAAGGCTCGCGCATGAAGCAGGGCTTTCAGGCCATGCCCCAGTTGGTGGTGGACCTGTTGGACCGTGTGCAAGAAATGGCGGACAACCAAAACGACATCACCGGCGTACCGACGGGCTTTGTTGACTTTGACCGCATGACCTCCGGCTTGCAGCCGGGTGACTTGATCGTGTTGGCGGCGCGTCCGTCGATGGGTAAAACCGCCTTGGCCATCAACATCGCCGAGCATGTGGCGGTGAATGAAGGTTTGCCTGTGGCTGTGTTCTCCATGGAGATGGGGGCATCGCAGTTGGCGGTTCGTATTGTGGGTTCGATTGGTCGTGTGGACCAAGGCCATTTACGCACTGGCAAACTCAGTGACGATGAATGGCCGCGTTTGACCGAGGCGATTGAGAAGCTGCGCAATGTGTCTCTGCATATCGACGAAACACCGGGCCTCACGCCCAGTGAGTTACGCGCCAACGCGCGACGCTTGGCGCGTCAGTGCGGAAAATTGGGCTTGATTGTGGTCGACTATTTGCAGTTGATGAGTGGCTCCAGCAGCAGCGGTGGTGACAACCGCGCCACTGAAATTGGCGAAATTTCCCGGGGATTGAAGATGCTTGCCAAAGAGCTGCAATGCCCCGTGATTGCCTTGTCTCAGCTCAACCGAAGCGTGGAACAACGCACCGACAAGCGCCCCATGATGAGTGACTTGCGTGAATCGGGCGCCATTGAGCAGGACGCGGACGTCATCATGTTTATTTACCGTGATGACTACTACAACAAAGAATCCAAAGAGCCTGGCGTGGCCGAGGTCATCATTGGCAAGCAGCGTAACGGCCCAACAGGCACCGTCAAGCTGGCCTTCTTGAAACCGCTGACCAAGTTTGAGAGCTTGGCCAGTGGTTACAACAACGGCGATTTCTAAGCTTTACAGCACGTCGCTGGCAAAGTCCGCCAGTCGTGAACGCTCGCCGCGGGCTAGGGTAATGTGCCCACCGTGTGGCCAACCTTTGAAGCGGTCGACAGCGTAGGTCAATCCCGACGAGCCTTCGGTCAAGTAGGGCGTGTCGATCTGAGCCAAGTTGCCCATGCAGACGATCTTGGTGCCTGGGCCCGCACGCGTGATCAGCGTTTTCATTTGCTTGGGCGTCAAGTTTTGTGCTTCATCAATGATCAAGTACTTGTTCAAGAATGTACGTCCACGCATGAAGTTCAAGCTCTTGATTTTGATGCGGCTGCGAATTAACTCATTCGTTGCTGCACGGCCCCACTCGCCAGAGGTGGTTTCGGTTTTGGCCAAGACTTCTAAGTTGTCGTCCAACGCGCCCATCCAAGGACCCATTTTTTCTTCTTCGGTGCCAGGTAAAAAGCCGATGTCTTCACCGACGCTCACCGTGGCGCGGGTCATGATGATTTCTGTGTAACGGCGATCGTCCAAGACCTGTGTCAAACCAGCAGCCAAGGCCATCAAGGTTTTACCTGTTCCTGCTGTGCCGGTGAGAGTGACGAAGTCAATCTCAGGGTCGGTCAACATGTTCATCGCAAAATTTTGTTCCCGATTGCGGGTGGTCACGCCCCACACCGCATTTTTGAGGTGATTGAAATCTTTGAGCGTTTTGAGCACCACGTTTTTGCCGCGAATCTCAGTCACGCGTGCGTACAAACTGGGTTCGCCCGCGGCTTCGTAGTAGACGAATTGATTGATGTGTAAGTCGGCTACGATGGGGCCACTCAAGCTGTAAAACGTCTGGTTGCCGCTTTGCCAGCTCTCCACCGATTTTGCGTGTTTGATCCAGAAGTCTTGGGGCAACGCGATGGCGCCCGAATACAGCAGGTCGCCGTCTTCTAAGGTTTTGTCGTTTTGATAGTCTTCTGCGGCCAAGCCCAATGCGCGTGCTTTGACGCGCATGTTGATGTCTTTGGACACCAGCACCACCTCGCGCGGTGCGTGCACTTGTCGAAGCGCTTCGACCACGCCCAAAATTTGGTTGTCTGCTTTGCCTTGCGGCAAACTCGATGGCAGCGTGAAATCTAGCACTTGCGTTTGGAAGAACAGTCGTCCGCCCACTTCGCGGTGTCCTGTGCCATCCAGTTTGATGCCCGTGGTGATGTCTGCACCATGCGTGGCCACCAACGCATCAAGCGTACGACTGGTTTGGCGTGCGTTGCGCGCAACTTCGGTCATGCCCTTTTTGTGACCGTCTAGCTCTTCCAACACGATCATGGGCAAAAACACGTCATGTTCTTCGAAGTTGAAGAGGCACATGGGGTCGTGCATCAACACATTGGTGTCGAGCACAAACAATTTAGTTGGTCCTGTGTGCTTGGTCTTTTTGGTGCGTGCCGTGCTGCTGCGTAAGGGGGCGGTTTGACGTTCTTCGTCGCGTCGGCTTTCGCTTTCATGGCGGTTGTCGCGTGCCTTGGGCGCCACGGGGGCATGCGTTTTTGCCACAGGTGCTTTAGGCGATTGCGCTGAAGCCACCGGCTCCGATGGCAAGACCTTCTCGTCCGTTCTGCGTGTCGATTTGGTTTTTGCAGAGGTCTGGATCGCTTCGGTATTCAGAAAAGCAGCGCGTTTGGCAGGGGCGGGAGGCAGTGGCATGGAAGGGCTTTGTGTGAAGTAACGAAAAAGATGGACTCAAAAACGAAAAAGCCGCCTGGAGGCCAAGGCGGCTTGAAGAGAGTGCGTGTTCGTTTTTGTGAACGTCATAGAGCCACTATACCCGAGCTCTGTGACGTTTTAAGGACGGGATCAGGCGCCTGCTTTTTTCAAGGCTTTGACGGCCTTCAAAACATCATCCACATGGCCTGGCACTTTCAAACCGCGCCACTCTTCTTTGAGTAAGCCGTCGGGGCCGACCAAGAAGGTGCTGCGCTCAATGCCTTTGACTTTTTTGCCGTACATGATTTTGTTTTTGACAACACCAAACATGTGGCACATTTTTTCTTCTGTGTCGGCAATCAGCTCGAACGGGAGTTCCAGCTTGGTTTTGAACTCGTCGTGTGACTTCATGTTGTCACGCGACACGCCAAACACGATGGCACCCGCTTTGACGAAGTCTTTGTACTTGTCGCGGAACTGCATGGCTTCCGTCGTACAGCCCGGGGTGTTGTCTTTGGGGTAAAAGTACAACACCATCATTTGGCCGTTGTGCGAGTTGTTAGAAACCTTGATGCCACCTGTTGCGTTGGCCTCAAATTCGGGAAGGGGTTTGTTGACAACAATTGCCATAGCGCTCAATCAGGTGTGACAGTGGAGACGGCCGGATGAAGGGAGCGACTGTCTAGACAGCCCCCTTACGGCAACCCGCTATTTTAACTTAGAAAGAAGCGGAGTCTGCGTTGTGTCGGACGTTCCGAGACAGAGGTACTTATTCATTACCTATCGTGGTTTCAACCAATAATGCTGCGGCCACCTTGCGACCTTCACCCGCCAAAATGTTGTAAGTGCGGCATGCCGCTTGGGTGTCCATTGTTTCGATGCCGATGCGCTTGTGCATCAAAGCGATTAACCATTCGGGTTTGGCAAAACGCAACCGATCTCCGCTACCAAAAATGACCAACTCCACATCAAGCGCGGCCAATTGTGCGAAGTGTTCTGGGCCTAAATCATCAAAGCGCGTGCATTGCCAATCCACGCGCACGCCTGCAGAGGTGATCAACACGCTGTGTTGAACTTTTTCACCTTGAATGGCCAGCCAGCCAGGGCCATAGCCGGTGACGGACAGGGTGTCGATGCGATCGGGTTGTAATTTCATAAATGCCTTGAGAACTGTGGTCAAATTATAGGTTTTCACCCTGTAAAAGAGCCCTCGGAGGGACTTTGAAGAAGATCCAAAAATCCAACAAGCTGTCCAACGTCTGTTATGACATTCGCGGTCCCATCATGGACCGAGCGCGTCACATGGAGGAGGAGGGCCACAAAATCATCAAGCTCAACATTGGCAATTTGGCCGTGTTTGGCTTCGATGCGCCTGAAGAAATTCAGCAAGACATGATCCGCAATCTGCCGACCTCGGCGGGTTATTCCGACAGCAAAGGTATCTTTGGTGCGCGCAAAGCGGTGATGCACGAGACGCAAAAGCAGGGCATCAAAGGTGTCACGCTGGACGATATTTATTTGGGCAACGGTGCCAGTGAGTTGATCGTCATGGCGACCAATGGCTTGCTCAACGATGGCGATGAAATGCTGTTGCCCGCGCCAGACTATCCCTTGTGGACAGCGGCTGTGAGCCTGTCCGGCGGTACGCCAGTGCATTACGTGTGCGACGAAGCCAATGGTTGGATGCCCAACATCGACGACATTCGCGCCAAGATCACGCCCAACACCAAAGGCATTGTGGTGATCAACCCGAACAACCCTACGGGTGCTTTGTACTCGGATGCGTTGTTGCTCGAAATCGTGGCTTTGGCACGTGAGCACGGCTTGATTATTTTTGCCGATGAGGTGTACGACAAGGTTTTGTATGACGACGTCAAGCACACGCCTATCGGCAGTTTGAGCGAAGACGTGTTGACCCTCACTTTCAACTCCTTGTCTAAAAGTTACCGTTCATGTGGCTATCGCGCGGGTTGGTTGGTGGTGTCGGGCGACAAAAAGCCTGCGGCTGATTACATCGAGGGCCTCAACATGCTCTCGAACATGCGCTTGTGTGCCAACGTGCCAGGCCAGTGGGCCATTCAAACGGCCTTGGGCGGCTACCAAAGCATCAACGACTTGGTAGGCGAGGGCGGTCGTTTGCGCAAGCAACGTGACTTGGCCTATGAGCTCATCACCGCGATTCCCGGCGTGACGTGTGTGAAGCCGCAAGCGGCGCTGTACATGTTCCCGCGTTTGGACCCCAACATCTACCCGATCAAAGATGATCAGCAATTCTTTTTGGAATTGTTGGAAGAAACCAAGGTCATGTTGGTGCAAGGCACCGGCTTCAATTGGCCAGACACGGATCACTTCCGTATCGTCTTCTTGCCCCATGTCGATGATTTGCGCGAGGCTATCTTGCGCATCGCTAAATTCCTCGAAAACTACAGAAATAAAAACGCAGTATGAAACCGATTCAAGTAGGCCTGTTAGGCATTGGCACTGTAGGCAGCGGCACTTTCGAAGTGCTCCAACGCAACCAAGAAGAAATCCAACGTCGCGCCGGTCGCGGCATTCAAGTCACGATGGTGGCTGACCTTGATGTGGCGCGTGCCAAAAGCATCGTGGGTGCGAATGTGCAAGTGGTCGACGATGCACGCAAAGTCATCGCCAACCCCGACATCGACATCGTGGTGGAGCTCATTGGCGGCTACGGCATCGCCAAGCAACTCGTGCTCGAAGCCATCGAAGCTGGCAAGCATGTGGTCACGGCCAACAAGGCATTGCTGGCGGTGCACGGTACAGAAATTTTTGCAGCCGCCCACAAAAAGGGAGTGATGGTGGCGTTTGAAGCGGCAGTTGCTGGCGGTATTCCGATTATCAAGGCTTTGCGCGAAGGCCTGACGGCCAACCGCATTCAGTGGCTGGCCGGCATCATCAATGGCACAACCAACTTCATCTTGTCTGAGATGCGCGACAAAGGCTTGACCTTTGACGATGTGCTTAAGCAAGCGCAAGCCTTGGGTTATGCCGAAGCTGACCCCACCTTCGACATCGAAGGTGTGGACGCCGCACACAAAGCCACCATCATGTCGGCCATTGCTTTTGGCGTGCCTGTGCAGTTTGACAAAGCGTATGTCGAAGGCATCACCAAGCTCGAATCGCAAGACATCAAGTACGCCGAACAACTCGGCTACCGCATCAAGCTGCTCGGCATTTCTAAGCGCACAGCCGCAGGCATTGAGCTGCGCGTGCACCCCTGCTTGGTTCCAAGCAAGCGCTTGATTGCCAACGTCGAAGGTGCGATGAACGCGGTGATGGTGCAAGCCGACGCCGTGGGGACCACGTTGTATTACGGCAAAGGTGCGGGCAGCGAGCCCACAGCCAGCGCGGTGATTGCCGACTTGGTGGACATCACCCGCTTGCACACCGCCGACCCACTCAACCGCGTGCCGCATTTGGCGTTCCAGCCCGACGCGATGAGCAACTTGGTCATCTTGCCGATGGACCAAGTGGTGACCAGCTACTACCTGCGCTTGCGCGTGGCCGACCAAGCGGGCGTGCTCGCCAAAGTCACAGGCATTTTGGCGACTGCCGACATCAGCATTGATGCCGTGTTGCAGCGCGAAGCCGGTGAGGGCGAGAGCCACACCGACCTCATCATCTTGACCCACGATTGCGTGGAAGCCAAGATGAACCAAGCCATCGCTGAAATGCAAAAGCTGACCACCGTGTTGGCCCCGATCACCCGCATCCGCAAAGAAGAGTTGAACTGATGCTGTATTTGTCCACGCGCGGCTACGCCGAGCGCAAGCGTTTTTGTGAAATCCTCCTCGAGGGCTTGGCCCCCGATGGTGGTTTGTATTTGCCCGAGCACTACCCACAGGTGGACGATGCAGCGCTCACGCGTTTGCGCGCCACGTTCAACACGCAGGGCTATGCTGCCTTGGCGTTTGACGTGCTGTCGCTCTACATTGACGACATTCCCGCGGCCGACCTTAAAACCTTGTGCACCAAGACCTATACCCAAGAGGTGTACGGTACCGAGGCCATCGTGCCTGTACGCAAGTTAGAAGACGGCTTGTTGGTCGAGGCTTTGTCCAACGGCCCCACGCTTGCGTTCAAAGACATGGCCATGCAACTGCTGGGTAACTTGTTTGAATACGAGTTGGCGCGTCGTGGTGAAGAGCTGAATATTTTTGGTGCCACCAGTGGCGACACGGGCAGCGCGGCCGAATACGCCATGCGTGGCAAAAAAGGTGTGCGCGTGTTCATGACCAGCCCACACGGTCGCATGAGCCCATTCCAACAAGCGCAAATGTTCAGCTTGATGGATGAGAACATCCACAACATCGCCATCGAAGGCGTGTTTGACGATTGCCAAGATTTGGTCAAAGCGGTGTCCAACGATTTGGACTTCAAAACCCAATACAAAATTGGCACGGTCAACTCCATCAACTGGGCACGTTTGTTGGCGCAGGTGGTGTACTACTTTGCAGGCTATTTCCAAGCCACCACCGCCAACAGCCAAAAGGTGAGCTTCACCGTGCCAAGTGGCAACTTTGGCAACGTGTGTGCAGGCCATGTGGCCCGCATGATGGGTTTGCCCGTGGACACCTTGGCGGCGGCCACCAACGAAAATGATGTGCTCGATGAGTTCTTCCGCACCGGCGTGTACCGCGTGCGCGGCAGTGCCGACACACACGAAACCTCTAGCCCGTCGATGGACATTTCCAAGGCCAGCAACTTCGAACGCTTTGTGTTCGATTTGCTCGGTCGCGATGCCGCCTTGACCAAAGACTTGTTTGGCGCCCAAATTTCGAAGAGCGGCAAGTTCGATTTGAGCGGCAACCCGCACTTTGCAGAAGCTGCAGCGCGCTATGGTTTTGCCAGCGGCAAGAGCACGCATGCGAACCGTTTGGCCACCATCCAAGACGTCTACAAACGCTTTGGCCAGATGATCGACACCCACACCGCCGACGGCGTGAAAGTGGCGCGTGAACACATCAAGGCGGGTGTGCCCATGATCGTGTTGGAAACGGCATTGCCCATCAAATTTGCCGCCACCATCGTGGAAGCTTTGGGCCAAGAACCCAATCGCCCTGCGAAGTTTGAAGGCATCGAAGCATTGCCCAAACGCGTGCACGTGATGAAGGCGGATGTGGCGCAAATCAAGGCTTACATCGCCAAGCATTGCGATCACGCATGAAGGTCGTCGCCTTTGCCGGTTACTCCGGCTCAGGAAAAACCACCTTGGTGGAGCAGTTGATTGGCTGCATGCGCATGAAAGGTTTGCGCGTGTCGGTGGTCAAGCATGCGCACCACAACTTTGACATCGACAAGCCCGGCAAAGACAGCTGGCGTCATCGCGAAGCGGGCGCGTTTGAGGTGTTGGTGGCCTCCAACCAACGCTTGGTGTTGCAGCGCCAGTTTGAGCAGCCTGCGCAGCTCTCGGTGCACCATTTGCTCGCAGAGGTGTACGACGGTGTGGATTGGGTGTTGGTCGAAGGCTTCAAGCGCAGTGACTTGTTGAAAGTCGAAGTTTGGCGAAAAGCCTCTCATCAACCTGTGCGCTACCCAGATGATGATTTTGTAGTGGCCATCGCCACCGATTCGCCGCACGACTTGCCAGAAGCCACGCAGCGTCCTGTGTTGGATCTCAACGATCCCTATGCGATCACGGAGTGGTTGGTGGCGAATGAAGACCGTTTTGAATACAACCCCTTGTTGATATGACCCGTCCTGCTTTGCTTTCCTTGGATGACGCTTTGCCGCAGTTGTTGGCGCAAGCCCATGTGTTGACTGGCGTGCAATCGGTGTCCACTTTTGAGGCCGATGGCCGGGTGCTCGCACAAGATGTCACGTCGTCATTGCAAGTGCCTCCGCAAGACAACAGCTCGATGGACGGCTATGCCGTGCGGGTGGCTGACTGTGTGCAAGCAGGCGCGGTGCTGCGTGTGACGCAACGCATTCCCGCAGGCACACACGGCACGCAGCTCAATGCAGGCGAAGCTGCACGCATCTTCACAGGCGCACCCATTCCCCCCGGTGCCGACGCCGTGGTGATGCAAGAAGACTGCGAGGCTTTAGAGGGCGAGCAAGTTCAAGTCAACAAAGCTGTGCCTACAGGGCAGTGGATTCGCCGCTCGGGCGAAGACGTTACCCGCGGTGCCACGGTGCTCACGCACGGCACACGCTTGACGCCTGCGGAGTTAGGCTTGGCCGCCAGCATTGGCTTGGCACAGTTGCAGGTATCAGCACGGCCACGTGTGGCTTTGTTTTCTACCGGCGATGAATTGGTCATGCCCGGTGATGTGGCCCCTGAGGCCATGCCTGCGGGGGCCATTTACAACTCCAACCGTTTCTTTTTGCGTGCCATGCTGCAACGCTTAGGGTGTGAGGTGACCGACCTCGGCATCGTGCCCGACAAGCGCGAGGCCACCATCGCCGCCTTGCGCGATGCAGCCCAGCACCACGATTTGATTTTGACCAGCGGCGGTGTGTCGGTGGGCGAAGAAGACCACATCAAACCCGCTGTGGAAATCTTGGGCGAGTTGAACCTCTGGCAATTGGCCATCAAACCCGGCAAACCTTTCGCCTATGGCAAGGTGAACCGTGCGGCTGAGGGCGGCGCTTGTCACTTCATGGGCTTGCCCGGCAACCCCGTGTCTAGCTTTGTGACCTTCTTGCTGCTGGTGCGCCCTTTTGTGCTGGCCCTGCAAGGGGTCCGCAAGACCGACGTCGTGCGCACTGAGATGACGGCACACTTCGATTGGCCGCGCGCCGACAAACGCCGCGAGTTTTTGCGTGTCAAACGCAACGCCCAAGGCGGTCTCGATCTGTTCCCGAACCAAAGCTCAGGTGTACTCACCTCAGCCGTGTGGGGCGATGGCGTGGTGGATAACCCTGCTGGGCAGACGATTTCAAAAGGCGATACCGTTCGGTTTATTTCCTTTGCGGAGTGGCTGGCATGAACGTCAACCTCAAATACTTTGCGTCCATTCGTGAAGCCATTGGACAAGGGGCTGAAAGTGTTGCCACTCAGGCCATCACCCTCAAGACATTGCGCGAGGAGTTGATCGCACGTGGTGGTGTGTATGCCGAAGTGCTGGCCCATGGCCGCGCCGTGCGTATGGCGTTGAACCAAGACTTGTGTGATGAATCAGCGGTCTTGAGTGACGGCTGTGAAGTGGCTTTTTTCCCACCGGTCACGGGTGGTTAAACCAAGAGGCGTGCCATGTCATTCACCGTCAGCATCCAAACCCAAGACTTTGATGTGAGCCAAGAGATTGCCGCCTTGCGCGCAGGCGATGCGCGGGTGGGGGCGGTGTGTTCATTTTTGGGCACCGTGCGCGAGCGCAACGACGGCAGTGCGGTCGCCAGCATGGAGCTCGAGCACTATCCGGGCATGACCGAAAAATCCATCTCGGCCATGATGGACGAAGCCCGAAAGCGCTTTGACATCTTTGCGGCCCGCGTCATTCACCGCGTAGGCTTGCTGCACCCTGAAGACCAAATTGTGTTTGTGGCGGTGACGTCTGCGCACCGAGGTGAAAGCTTCAAAGCCTGCGAGTTTTTGATGGATTACCTCAAGACCCAAGCGCCATTCTGGAAGAAAGAAGTCACGCCTGAAGGTTCGCGCTGGGTCGATGCCCGTGTGAGCGACGACCACGCCTTGGCGCGTTGGGGTATTCAGGCGTCAAACAGCGCGGTTTGAGCGCGCAAACTTGATCCAGGTCAAGGTGGCGGGAGAAGCCACAGCTTGAAATCTGATGAACTGGCCTCAGCTACGAGGTAATTCAACATTCCGTCCTGGAGCTTTTATGCGTCTTGACAAACTCACTTCCAAATTCCAAGAAGCCTTGTCTGAGGCTCAAACCTTGGCCTTAGGCAACGACCACGCGTACATCGAACCCTCTCATGTCTTGGTTGCAATGCTGCGCCAAGATGACGGCCCGAAGTCTCTTTTGCAACGTGCAGGCGCCAATGTTCAGGGCCTGTTGTCGGCTGCCGAAAGTGCCATGAACCGCCTGCCCAAAGTGGAAGGGCAAGAGCAAGTGCAAGTCGGCCGTGATTTGGTCTCGCTCATCCAAGCCGCTGAAAAAGACGCCATCAAACGAGGCGACCAGTTCATCGCCAGCGAATTGTTTTTGTTGGCCGTGTGCGACCACAAAGGCGATTGGGGCAAGCTTGCGCGTGAAAACGGTTTGAGTCGTAAATCGTTGGAGTCTGCGGTCACCGCTGTACGCGGCGGCCAAAAGGTCGAGAGCGCAGACAGCGAAGGCCAGCGTGAAGCGCTCAAAAAATACTGCATGGACCTCACCGAACGAGCCCGTCAAGGCAAGCTCGATCCTGTGATTGGTCGTGACGACGAGATTCGCCGCGCCATCCAAGTGCTGCAACGTCGCAGCAAAAATAATCCTGTGCTGATTGGTGAACCTGGTGTGGGTAAGACCGCGATCGTCGAGGGATTGGCTCAGCGCATCGTGGCTGGCGAGGTGCCTGACTCGCTCAAAGGCAAACGCGTGTTGTCGCTCGATATGGCTGCTTTGTTGGCGGGTGCCAAGTACCGTGGTGAGTTTGAGGAGCGCCTCAAAAGCGTGTTGAACGAACTCGCCAAGGACGAAGGCCAAACCATTGTGTTCATCGATGAGTTGCACACCATGGTGGGGGCAGGTAAGGCCGAAGGCGCGATGGACGCAGGCAATATGCTCAAGCCGGCTTTGGCGCGCGGCGAGCTGCACTGTGTGGGTGCAACTACTCTCGACGAATACCGCAAGTACATCGAGAAAGATGCGGCGTTGGAGCGCCGTTTCCAAAAAATCATCGTGGGTGAGCCCACGGTCGAGGCAACCATCGCCATCTTGCGTGGCTTGCAAGAGAAGTACGAAGTGCACCATGGCGTCGAGATCACCGACCCTGCCATCGTGGCTGCAGCTGAGTTGAGCCACCGCTACATCACCGACCGCTTCTTGCCCGACAAAGCGATTGATTTGATCGACGAGGCGGCGGCCAAAATCAAAATTGAAATCGATTCCAAACCTGAGGTGATGGACAAGCTCGACCGTCGTTTGATTCAGCTCAAGATCGAGCGCGAAGCCGTGCGCAAAGAAAAAGACGAAGCCTCGCAAAAGCGCATGGAGTTGCTCGAAGAAGAGATTCAAAAGATCGGCAAAGAGTACGCTGACTTAGAGGAAATTTGGAAATCTGAAAAAGCCTCTGCCCACGGTGGTGCACAAATCAAAGAAGAGATTGACCGCTTGCGTCATCAGATTGAAGAGCTCACCCGCAAAGGCGATTTCAACAAAGTGGCTGAGCTGCAATACGGCAAGTTGCCTGAGCTTGAAAAGCGCATGAAAGAAGCCAACGCGCGCGAAAGCGGTAAGACTACGGCTGCCGGTGGCCATCGTTTGTTGCGCACACAAGTGGGCGCGGAAGAAATTGCCGAAGTGGTGGCGCGTGCCACGGGTATTCCTGTGTCCAAACTGATGCAAGGCGAGCGCGACAAACTCTTGCAGATGGAAGATAAGTTGCACGACCGTGTGGTGGGCCAAGAAGAGGCCATCACGGCGGTGGCCAACGCCATTCGCCGCTCGCGTGCAGGCTTGGGCGACCCCAATCGCCCCACAGGCTCGTTCTTGTTCCTCGGCCCAACGGGTGTGGGTAAAACTGAGCTGTGCAA
>Ga0213920_1001029_pt1 | contig 16921 bp, 3 predicted proteins | sample McNCre1117MG_FD_161054 | JGI IMG/M metagenome (GOLD analysis project Ga0213920, IMG submission 161054) | Freshwater microbial communities from McNutts Creek, Athens, Georgia, United States - 11-17 MG | ecosystem: Environmental > Aquatic > Freshwater > Creek | place: USA: Georgia | collected...
AGTACACCGTGTCGTTGTCCGCACCCAGGTCAATGTTGTGCGCCACTGTTGTGCCCGAACCGGTCACCGCAGTCACTGTCACCACGTCTGCACCTGCGCCGCTCACCAAGGTGATCGCCTCGTCCAGCTCGATCAGGTTGATCGTGTCTGCACCTGTGCCGGTGGTCACTGTCGCCACGGTCAGCGCTGCCGCTGCTGTGTCGCCCAGCGTCACGTTGTTCGTGCCGTTGGCTGTCGTGAACTTCTCGATGCTGTTGGCAGCCACTGTGTCGAACTGGCTGTCCGTCACCGTCTGGCTGGCTGCCGTCAGGATCACTTCGTCTGTGCCTGTGCCGCCATCCAGCGTCACTGCATCAAAGTCAGCCGAGGTTTCGAAGTACACCGTGTCGTTGTCCGCACCCAGGTCAATGTTGTGCGCCACTGTTGTGCCCGAACCGGTCACCGCAGTCACTGTCACCACGTCTGCACCTGCGCCGCTCACCAAGGTGATCGCCTCGTCCAGACCTGTCAGATCAACCGTGTCAACACCCGAGCCCGTTGTCACCGTTGCTGCGTTGAATGCAGCAGCAGCCAGGTCGTCAAAGACGGCTTGCTGTGGCCCTGTGCCAGACAACTGCAGCGCTTCCAATGAAGTGATGTTCGTGAAGTCTGCATCAACAACGTTGGCATTGTCAGTGATCTGAATCGTATCGGTGCCATTGCCGTTGGAAACCGTGTCATTGCCATCAAAGTTGGCCGACAAGAACTGAACCAAATCGTTGGCTTCGCCTGTGCTGATGTTGTTGTTGCCAGAGCCGGCAACAACTGTGTCATTTCCTGCGTTTGTGGCCACGGAGACGTTGGCGGTTGTACCACCCACATTAATGCTGGATGCAGTTCCTGCTGTTGCATTAACTGTGCGAATGCCTGCCAAATCCGAGTTCGTAGCCAAGACCACTTGCTGGGCACCTGTGCCGGAGAGCAACAAAGTCTCGACAGAGGACACATGCAGGAAATCGAGGTCAACAACGTTCGCGTTATCCGTCACCTCAATGGTGTCTGCGTTATTGCCGCCGTTGATGGAGTCTGCATCGGTGAAGTTTGCAGAAAGCACCTTCATCACATCTGCGCCGTCACCGGCATCGATGCTGTCGTTACCCGAGCCCAAGACGATGGTGTCTGCACCTGCACCGCCGTACACCAAATTATTTCCGGCGCCGGCATCGATCGAATCATCACCGTTGTTGCCATAGATTGTGTCGTTGGCAATACCCGCAATGATGGTGTCTGCACCCGACGATCCGTTGATCGTCAAAGCTTCAGTCTGGTCCGCCAGGTTGACGGTCAGGCCTGATGTGGTGAGTGTGACTTCTTCGATGTTGACAATCTGCGCATTGCTGATGTCATTGAAGTTGGCACCGATCTGCAGCAGGTCACGCGTGGTGTGTACACCACCGTCCAGCAACACGTCGGTCTGATCGCCCACGATGGTGTCGTCACCTGTGCCTGCAATGATGCTGTCAGCACCGCCGCCGCCGGTGATGCTGTCAGCGCCTGTGCTGCCTGTGATGGTGTCATTGCCGCTGCCGCCAACCACTGTGCCTGTATTCGCATAGGGGTTGAAGAAGATGTTGAAGCCTTCTGTTTGCAGCGAGAAATTGTTGTTGGTCAGTCCACTGCCAACTTCGATGTTTTCAACGTTCACCAAATTGGCGTCTGCCAACCCAGTCAGACCGTAAACCGCCATGGTGTCGGTGCCATCGCCGCCGTCCACCGAGCCAATGCTGTTGCCTGCATAGATGTAGTCGTTGCCTGTGCCAGCGGACACGGTGTCTGCGCCGGTTTGTGCATCGATGGTGTCGTTGCCACCATCGGTGCTGATCACGTCTGCACCTGCACCGCCATTGACATAGTCATTGCCGGAGCTTGTGGTGACCGTATCGTTACCAGAGCCTGTGCTGACGCTGACGCTGGTCGGGTTAACCGTGTCAGCATTGACGGTCAGGTTGCCTGTGGCAGTACCTGCGCTCACGTCCGCCTTGAGGTTGTTCACCGTCATGTTGGCTGCGCCAAGCAGCGTCACGGTCTTGTTGTCCAACGTGTTGTTGGCGTTGATGGTCACGGTATCGCCTGCGTCGACACCGTTCACGGTGACGTTGTCGGCCGATGTGCCGGTGATCGAGAAGCTTTCACCGCCATTGCCGTCGGTCGCGGTGGTGGCATTGAGCGTGCTTGTGCTGGTGGCGTTGAGTGTTGCCTCCAGTGCGGTCACGGTGTATGCACCTGTACCCGACAGGTTGATGGTGTCATCGCTGTCGAACGAGCCATTGGCCACGGTCATGGCTGTGGAGCTGGCGATGCTGACGTTTTTGCTTGCTGCGTTGTCGTCGTCCAGGGTCACCAGGTTGGTGCCGCTGGCAGAGTTGCTCATGTCACCCAGCAAGTTGGTCACCGTGATGTTGCTGGTGCCGCTGGTGGTGAGCAGAGTGCCGTCGGCCAGGTCTTCAGCGTTGATGCTGATGGTGTCCGAGGCTGCATTGCCGTTCACCGAAGTGGCGGCAGAGCCGGTGGTCACGCTGATGGCGTTGTCGGTGGCATCGCCGGTGCTGGCGATGTTGACGGTGCCTGTGGAGCCTGCTGCGTTCACATCCGCCATCACGCTATTGAGCGTTTTAGCGCCTGCGCCGGCCAGGTTGATCAGGTCGTTGTAGTCAAAGCTGCCGTTGTTGACGGTGATGGCTGTGCTGCTGGTGATGGTGGTGTCCACCACACCCACGCCAGGCGCGTCGTCGCGCAGGGTGACCGTGTTGGTGCCTGTGCCGGTGTTGGTCAGATTGGCCGTCAGGTTGGTGATGGTCAGGTTGCCGCTGCCCAGGGTGGTCAGGGTCGTGCCATCGGCCATCTGGTCTGCATTGACCGTGGCTGTTTTAGCCGACACGTTGCTGGTCACCTGCACGTTGCTCGAACCGGTGATGATGCTGACGTCGTCCACCGAGACCACGTTGAGTTCACCTGTCTGGGTCGATGCATTGACATCGGCCACCAGGCCAGTCACGTTGACCGTGCCTGCCCCAGCAATGTTGAGCGTGTCGCCATCGACAAACGTGCCGTTGGCAATGGTCAACGTGCCTGTCACAGCGTTGTTGGTCACATTGATGACGTCATTGGTCTCGGTGTGGGCCATGGTGGCCAACACGGTACCTGTGGCGCTGTTCACCAGATCGGCTTTGAGGCCGATGACGTTGAAGCTACCCGTACCCGCAGTAGAGATCGTCATTGCTGGTGAAGTCGTTGTGCAGTTGCAGCGTGATGGCTGCATTGTTGGTGATGGTGGTTGTAGCGCCCGTTGCGCCATCGTCGTCCAGCCACACTTCCACACTGCCGGTGGCCGTGTTGGTCATGTCGGCCAACAGGTTGGTCACGCTGAACGAACCAGCACCCGAAGTGCTCAGCAAGTTACCGTCGGCCAATGCCTCTGCATCAACGTTGGCTGTTTTGCCAGTGGCTTCACTGATGGTGGTGTTGTTGGTACCGGTCTCGATGTTGACGGTGTCAATGGCCGAGATGTTGACGGTGCCGGACACGAAGTGGGTGGCATCGGTATAGCCATCCACGTTGGCCACCAGACCTGTGATGGTGTAGTTGCCAGAGCCCTGGATACGCAGGGTGTCCTGATCGCGCAAGCTGCCGTTGGCCACGGTGATGGCCGTTGTGCTGACCAAGGTCACATCCACGCCGGACAAGTAGGCGGAACCAGCCAGGTCGTTGCTGCCCATGGTCACAGTGGCACCGCCCACTGCAGAGTTGGCCAGATCGGCAACCAGGTTGCTGATGACCACGCTGCCTGTGCCATCGGTGGTCAACAAGCTGGTGGTGGTGGGCACATTGATGTTGTTGGCATCACGCATCATTTCTGCGTTGATGGCCGTGGCGCCGCCGTTGCTGGTCACATGGGTGTTGCCCATGCCGGTGGTGATGGTGTTGCCGCCGTTGCTGGTCACGGTCAAGGGACCTGTGCTTTGCGAAGCGTCCAGATCGCCACTCAAGCCGGTCACCACGAATTGGGCCGAGCCCACCAGCTTGAGCGTCTTGCCTGCTGGCAATGCCGAAGCATCGATCGTGATGACGTCGTCAGCCACATTGCTTTCAATGGTGACGGTGTTGCTCTCATCCGTATCCACCAGTGTGACACTGATGGCGTTGTCGCCACCTGTGTCGTCCTGGAAGACGTAGCGCTCGACGTCTTTGTCGGTTGTGATCGACGCGATGTTGCCCGTCCAGATCTGGACGGTGTCGTTGGTGTTGAAATCACTGCCCGTGATGCTGCCGCCGAACGCATCGTACTGCGACTCGGTCATGGACTGCGTGGTGCCATCGTTGTTGATCAGCAGCACGGTGCCTGTGGTGTTCAGGCCAACGCCACCGTTCATACCCACCAGGCTGTTGTTGCCATAGACCGAGATCGTGTCCACGTTGGTCACATCCCCTGTCAGAGACAGGCTGTTGATCACGATCGTGTCGGCACCCGAACCGCCGTAAACCGATTCGTGGCCCGTTGCCAGCGTGACGGTGCTGCCCTGGACGCCTGCATAGAAGCGGTCGAAGTTTTCCAGACGGATATCGTCCAGATGAGCGCCGGTGATGCCGACCAGTTTGCCGCCGTTGAGGGCATCAACAGCAGAGCTGATGAAGCTGAAGGTGACTGCGTTGGTCAGTTCGCCGCGTGCATCGATGGTGTCGGTGCTGAAAGGGTTGCCCTTGATGACGCGCACGCCTGCATCGTATGCAGACGATGCATTGCCGTACAGCACCACATCGGTTGGGCTGGACGTTGTGTCGAAATCACCGTTGACCGTGCGGACCGTGAAGCCCGAAGGTGCACGGTAGAAGCTGGGGGCATCGCCCGCGAAATTGGCCAGAGAAGGCACGCCGTTGACGACGTCTTCGAGTTTGATGACCAGGTCTTCGTTGGCCTGGTAACCCGACCAGAGGCCGCCAGCGTTGATCACCAGATAGGTGCCTGCTGCCGAGCCGTAGGCAAAGACCAGTTTCACCACGTCGGACTTCATGTCGCGCAAGTGGCCGGTGGAGTTGAGGGCAAACTCGATGTCGGCCGACAAGGTGCCGATGTTTGCGTTCAGGCCCATGGTTGGTGCGTTGGCATCGGTGGCCAAGACACCCACCACGGCATAGGACATGCCTGCCGTGCGGTTAGGCAGGACGATCACGTCACCGCTGCCCGATGCAAAGTTGATGCCGTGGATGACGTCATAACCCAGACCACCTGCAACTGCTGGGTCTGCTGTGGATTCGGAGGCGTCGTTGTAGATGATGCGATTGACGCCGGTGCCCAGGGTGATGTCATCTGCACCCATGCCGCCGATGACGGTGTCATTGCCTGCACCCAGGTCGATGGTGTCATTGCCACCACCTGTGTAAACCGAGTCGTTGCCAGCACCAGAGCGGATCGAGTCGGCACCGCTGTTGATGTCGGTCTCGATGATGTCGTTTCCGTTACCAGCCAGAACAGTGTTCAGACCCATGCCTGCACTGATGAGGTTGTTGCCGTCAGCCGCGACGATGTAATCGTTGCCGGTGCCAGACGAGACAGTGTTGTCACCGGTTCCTGCATCCACACGGTTGTTACCGTTGCCTGCAACCACCGAGTCGTTGCCGCTGCCGCTGTTGATGGTGTCGGCTTGCGCACCACCCACGATGGTGTCGCCAAAATCGCCACCGGTGATGCTGAACTTGCCGTCCAGCTCGGCTGCGCCGTTCCAGTCCAGCGTGTGGTTGGAGGTTGTCAATGCGCTGGCATCGACTTCCAGTGTTGCGCCATTGGCCACCAGTGCATCGACCGTGGTGATGGCGGTGGTCTGGTCGCCCAGAACGATTTTCTCGACGCCCGTCACATGGTCCAGATCGGTACGGTTGTTGGTGTCGTCCGTAAAGCGCAATTCGTCATAACCCGCACCACCTTGGACGGTGTCGTTGGCGGTCATGGATGTGCCCATCAGGATCAGGTCGTCGTCTGCACCTGCATTGATCGAGTCGTTGCCGGCATACGAAATCAATGTGTCATTGCCTGTGTCCGAGATCAGGGTGTCATTGCCTGCGCCGGTGTAGATCGAGTCGGCGGCAGCGGTGCCAAGCACGCTGTAGTGACCGTCGGTTTCCGCAGAAGCGTTCAGGATCAGGTTGTGACCTGAAGTCAAGCCGGAGGCGTTGATGGTGAGCGTGGCGCCCGAGGCCACCACAGCGTCGCTCGCGGTGATGCGTGTATCGGCATCGCCCAGGTTGATGGTGTCAATGCCTGTGACGTTGCTCAGTTCATCGACGTCATTGTTGGCGTCGGTGTAGTTCAGCACATCGTCTGCACCGGCATCGCCGGTGATGACATCGCCAGATGTCAGTGTGGCGCCAAAATTGACCACATCAGCACCTGTACCCAACAGGACGGACTCATTGCCGCCGCTGCTGGTGAAGGTGTCGTTACCCGCACCGAGGTCAACGGTGTCGTTGCCTGCCAGATCGGTGTCCACAACCACGTCGTTGCCGCTGCCGGTCGAGATCGAGTCGTTGCCACCGCTGGTGTACACAGAGTCGTTGTCATCGCCAGTCGAGATGGTGTCATTGCCCGAGCCGGTGTTGGTGACCCAGTCAGCACCTGCGCCAGTGCTGATGCTGTCGCTGCCGCCGCTGGTGTAGATGGTGTCAGCACCGCTGCCTGTGACGATGGTGTCGTTGCCCTGACCACCACGGATCAGGTTGTTGCCATCGCCGGCGGTGATGTTGAAGGTACCGTTCGTTTCGGCCGAGCCGTCCCATGTCAGGGATGTGCCTGGCGCCATGAGGCCACCGAAGGAAACGTTCAGGTTGGCGCCATTGCCCACCAATGTGTCCAGCGTGGTGACGTTGGTCGTGCCGCCGAGGATCACGTTCTCGATGCCGGTCACGTTGTCCAGGTCATTGACGGCACCGTTGCTGTCGGTGAAGCTCAAGGTGTCTGTACCTGCCGAGCCCGCAATGGTGTCGCTGCTGGTCAGCGTGGTTTGCATGTTGACGACATCGTCGCCTTCGCCGCCGTCGATGCTGACGTGACCACCAAACACAGTGATGGTGTCGTTGCCCAGGTCGCCAAACACTGTGTTGTTGCCAATGCCTGTGGTCACGGAGTCGTTACCGTAGTTGGCATCGACCAGGTTGTTGCCAGAGCCTGTCACGATGGTGTCCACACCACCCGTGCCAATGATGGTCATGGATTCGGTCTGGCCGCCCAAGTTCAGTGTTTTGCCCGAAGCGGTCAAAGTCACCACTTCCACATAATCGAGCAGACCGTCGTTGCTGGCATCGCTGAAGTTGTTGGCGATCAGCACAGTGTCGGTGCCGTCACCGCCATCGAGCTTGACATCGTTGTCCGCGCCCACGATGGTGTCATTGCCAGCACCACCCAACAGGCTGTCTGCCCCTTCATAGCCGTTGATCGAGTCATTGCCAGCACCGCCGTTGAGCGTGTCGGCACCGGTACCGCCGAGCAAGGTGTCATTGCCGGAGCCGGTCGTGATGTTCGATGCGCCGGTTGCGAAGCCCTGGATCAACATGTCTTCGGTCTGGCTGGCCAGATCGATGGTCAGACCTGCTGCGGTCAATGTGTAGTTTTCGAAGCCCGAGATCTGGTCGGCCGAGCTGTCGTCATAGTTGCTGCCAAAGCGCAGGGTGTCGGTGCCATCACCGCCATTCAGTGTGTCGCCTTGACTTGCTTCAACCACGTCATTGCCGTTGCCAGCATTGACCAGGTCTGCGCCTGCGCCTGCATCGATGGTGTCGTTGCCATCGCCTGCGTTGACCACATCAGCGCCAGCGCCAGTGTCAATGAGGTCGTCGCCTGCACCGGCGTTGACCACATCAGCATCTGCGCCTGTGTCAATCGTGTCATTGCCTGCACCCGCATTGACCACATCCAGGCCATCACCGGTCAGGATCGAGTCATTGCCATTGCCTGCATCGACGCTGTCGTTGCCTGCACCCGTGCTGATCACATCTGCACCATCGCCACCGATCACGGTGTCGGCGCCATCGGCCAGTTGCACGGAATCGCCCAAATTGGACAAATTGACGCGGAAGCTTTCACCCAGCTGGTTGGTCAAGTTGATGCCCACGGCGGCGCCATTGCCAGCAACCGTGATGATTTCGACACCTTCCAGCGAGTTGTTGTCATCGACAGGCGCATAGCTGGAGCTGATGACCAAGGTGTCATCGCCTGCATTGCCCTGGATGTTGTCGTTGTTTTGTGCACCGTAGATGGTGTCATCGCCCAGACCAGCATCGATGCTGTCAATACCTGTACCGGCGTTGATCGAGTCATCGCCTGCACCTGCATCAATGGTGTCGTTGCCGGAACCAGCCAACACGATGTCGTTGCCATCACCGGCATTGATGGTGTTGTTGCCTTCGCCCGCGTCGATGGAGTCGGCACCATTGCCACCACCGGCGTCAATGGAGTCATCACCCAGACCAGTCAACAAGGTGTCTGCACGGTCAGAGCCATACACCGTGTCATTGCCCGCACCGGTGGTCAACTTGACGCCACTGGCATAGCCTTCCACCGAGATCACGCTGGTGCCATAAGTACCGCTGACGGTCACTTCGCGCACACCGGCGTTTTCGGAGTTCTGGCTCAGCGTCAGGTCGATCGCACCTGCACCTGCTGCGGCTTGGTACTCCATTTGCTCGACATTGCTGATGTTGGCAAATGCAGTCTCGTTGTCGTTCAGGTCTGCACCGTTCGGAACACCCGTGATGGTCAGTTTGTTGACCTCGGGACCGCTGTGCATGGTGACGCCGCCAGCCAGGAAGTTAAACCAGGTGGCGGAGACGTCCGACTCAATGGTGTAGTTGGCCGAAGAGGCCGCTGTATTGCCATTGCCGCTGTTGTCAGTGACGCCATCTGCAGCCAATGTGATGGCGTTGATGGCCGAGTTGATGTTGGCCGTTGCCGTGAAAGTGGCCGTCCAGGTCACGCCACCATCCGATGAAGTGACTGTCGTGAGCACGCCGTTGCTGACGCTCAGGTCGCTGTTGGTGAAGCCCACAACGGCTTTGCTGAAGGTGAAGGTCACCGTGGTGCTGGCGCCGGCCAGCAAAGATGCATCCGCCAATGTGACCGTAGCGCTTGGGTTCTGACGGTCAATGACGACTGTGTCACTGGCGCCTGTGGCGCCCACGTTCAAGATGGCATCGGTGTACAGACCCGACAGGGTCACCGAGCCAGTGCCGCTGAAGCCATCTGTGGCGGTGTAGGTGGCTGTGTAAACGTTGCCCACCAGGCTGCCACCGCTGAGCGTACCGCCGACCACAGTCAGGTCGTCTGCAGCGACAAAGCCCGATGGGACTTTGTCGAAAGTGATGGTCAACTGCGTGGCGTTGATGGTGTCGCTCAGGCTGGCCGCCGCCAATGCCACGATGGCTGTGGGGTTCGCACGGTCAATGGTGACCGTGTCGTTGGCGCCAGTGACGCCCAGGTTCGCGACGGCGTCGGTGTATGCGCCCGACAGGGTCACCGAGCCGGTGCCACTGAAGCCATCTGTGGCCGTGAAAGTGGCCGTGTAAACATTACCAGACAGGCTGCCACCGCTGAGCGAGCCGCCCACTACGGTCAAATCAGCCTCGGTGAAGCCTGTGGGTGCGTCGCTGAAGGTGATGGTCAGCTGCGTGTTGTTGCTGGTATCGCTGAGGCTGGTCGCCGTCAAGGCCACGGTGGCCGTGGGGTTCGCGCGGTCGATGACGACTGTGTCGTTGGCACTTGTCGCACCCACGTTCAAAGCTGCATCGGTGTACAGGCCCGACAGGGTCACCGAACCGGTGCCATCAAAGCCGTCTGTGGCGGTGTAAGTGGCCGTGTAAACGTTGCCAGACAGGCTGCCACCGCTGAGTGTGCCCCCCACCACGGTCAAATCAGCCTCAGTGAAACCGGTAGGCGCTTCGCTGAAGGTGATGGTCAGCTGCGTGTTGTTGTTGGTGTCGCTGAGGTTGACCGCCGTCAAGGCCACGGTGGCCGTGGGGTTCTGACGGTCAATGACGACTGTGTCACTGGCGCCGGTGGCACCCGCGTTCGCGACGGCGTCAGCGTATGCGCCGGACAAGGTCACCGAGCCGGTGCCACTGAAGCCGTCCGTGGCGGTATAGGTGGCCGTGTAAACGCTGCCCACCAGGCTGCCACCGCTGAGCGTACCGCCCACGACCGTCAAAGCACCTTCGGTGAAACCGGTAGGGGCTTCGCTGAAGGTGATGGTCAGCTGCGTGTTGTTGCTGGTATCGCTGAGGCTGGTCGCCGTCAATGCCACGGTGGCAGTGGGGTTCGCGCGGTCGATGACGACTGTGTCGTTGGCACTTGTCGCACCCACGTTCAAAGCGGCATCGGTGTACAGGCCCGACAGGGTCACCGAACCGGTGCCGTAAAAGTCGTCTGTGGCGGTGTAAGTGGCCGTGTAAACGTTGCCAGACAGGCTGCCACCGCTGAGCGTGCCGCCCACCACGGTCAAATCAGCCTCGGTGAAACCGGTAGGCGCTTCGCTGAAGGTGATGGTCAGCTGCGTGTTGTTGTTGGCGTCGCTGAGGCTGGCTGCCGTCAAGGCCACAGTGGCCGTGGGGTTCACACGGTCAATGACGACCGTGTCGCTGGCGCCTGTGACGCCGAAGTTATAGGCCGCATCGGTGTATGCGCCGGACAAGGTCACCGAGCCGGTGCCGCTGAAGTTGTCTGTGGCGGTGTAGGTGGCGGTGTAAACGTTGCCGGACAGGATGCCACCGCTGAGTGTGCCACCCACGACCGTCAAAGCACCTTCGGTGAACCCGGTAGGCACTTCGCTGAAGGTGATGGTCAGCTGCGTGTTGTTGCTGGTGTCGCTGAGGTTGGTCGCCGTCAAGGCCACGGTGGCCGTGGGGTTCACGCGGTCAATGGCCACCGTGTCGTTGGCGCCTGTAGCGCCCACGTTCAAAGCAGCGTCGGTGTACAGACCCGTCAAGGTCACCGAGCCATTGCCATTGAAACCGTCTGTCGCGGTGTAGGTGGCGGTGTAAACCAGGCCCGTGCCGTCAAAACTACCACCGCTGAGGGCACCACCCACCACAGTCAAATCATCCTCGGTGAAACCGACCGGGGCCTTGCTGAAGGTGATGGTCAGCTGCGTTGTGCTGCTCGCATCGCTGAGACCAGAGGCGGTCAACACCACGGTCGCACCGGAGTTGGCACGGTCGATGGCCACCGTGTCGTTGGCGCCTGTAGCGCCCGCATTCGCAGCAGCGTCGGTGTAAGCACCCGACAAGGTCACAGAACCGGTACCACTGAAGCCGTCTGTGGCGGTATAAGTGGCCGTATAAACATTGCCAGACAAGCTGCCACCGCTGAGTGTGCCACCCACCACGGCCAAATCGCTTGCGGCGTCAAAACCCACAGGCACTTCACTGAAGGTGATGGTCAGCTGCGTTGCAGTGGTCGCATCATTGAGGCTGGCTGCCGTCAATGCCACGGCTGCGGTAGGGTTCACGCGGTCAATGACCACGGTGTCGTTGGCACCCGTGGTGCCCACGTTCAAGGCGGCGTCGGTATAAACGCCCGACAAAGTCACCGAACCCGTGCCATTGAAGCCGTCTGTCGCGGTGTAAGTGGCCGTGTAAACGTTGCCAGACAAGCTGCCACCACTGAGCGTGCCGCCCACCACGGTCAAATCGGATGCATCAAAACCAACAGGCGCCTCGGTGAATGTGACGGTCACCTGCGTTGTCTGGGTGCTGTCGCTCAGGCTAGCAGCCATGATGGCGACCGTGGCTTCAGGCACTACGGTGTCGACGGCAAAGTTGGCCTGAGCTTCCACACTGGCGTTGCCCAGGGTGTCGGTCACCGCATCGGCTTTGAGCTTGATGAGGTTGGACAAGCTGGTCACACCCGCGGACGTGACCGACAGCGTGGCCGTCCAGGTGTTGGGTGTCAGCGGATTGGTCGACTTGACCAGGTTGCTCAGCGTGCCGTTGGCAACCTCAAAGTCCGACACATCCAGTCCCGTGACGGACTCGGTAAAGTGGATGGAGACCGTGGTCTCGCCATCTTTGGCCAAAGCATCCGAAGCCAAGGTAATGGAAGCCACAGGCGCCTGTGTATCCACCTTGTAGGTGCCCGAAGTTTTGGCCGCCAGGTTCTTGTTGCTGAACGAGTCAATGACCGCACCTGTACGCAACTGGATGGAGTTGGTGGTGTCGGTCAAATTGTCTGTTGGCGTGAACGTTGCGGTGTACACCAGTGGGTTGACACCGTCTTGCACCAGGTTCGTCAGCTCACCGCTGGCCACCACAAAATCAGACAGCGACAAACCTTTGATCGCTTCGCTGAAGGTCACCGTCAATACCGTGGTTTCGCCTTTGAGCAAAACCGTATCGGCCAACACCAATGTGGCGGTCGGACGGGTGGAGTCGATCTTGAATGCCGTGGAGTTCTTGAGCAAATTGGCATTGCCAGCCAGATCGGTCACAGCACCTGCCGCCAACGTGATCACGTTGGAAAAATCCGTCACATTGTCGTTGGCCCACAAAACGGCCGTCCAGGTTGTGCTGTCCACCTGAACCAAGTCGGTCAAGGAGCCGTTTTCAACCGTGAAATCGGACAATGTCAGCCCGGTCACAGGCTCACTGAACTTGATGCTCACCGGACTGCTGTCACCCAGACTCAGGGCCGAGTCATAAATCTTGAAGGTGACCAAGGGCGCCTTGGTGTCCACCTGGTAGTTGTTGGAGGTTCCGGCAATGTTGGTCTTGTTGTCTGTGGTGACCACGCTCTGCGCAAGCAGGCTCACCACATTGGTCGTGTCCTCAATATTGCTGGCTGGCGTGAAGACCGCCGTCCAGTTGATGCCCCCGTCGACAGACTTAAGACCACTGAGCGTGCCACTTTGAACAACGAAATCTGAAACTGTGAGCTTTTGCACTGCCGCCGCAAAGCGAATTGCAACCGAAGAGGTTTCCCCACGCTTGATCTGATCATCCAAAACGGTGATGCTAACCAGCAAGGCGCTGTCGAGTGTTGCAAAAATGCCATCAGGTGTCATGAGGAACCTCTTAAATAAGAACGCTTTTTGCCATTTCTGGCATGAAATTTAGTAGGAGCACCAGCTCAAAAGCCAACGCTCAACCTCACAAGAAGTTCGTAAGTTGTTGAATTTAAAAGAAATTTACAACAGACGGATTTCTGGCAGGTAACCATGATTGTCATTATAGTAGGAAGATGCCATTTTTAACTTTTTTAACGAATCATCGCTAATTAAAACGACCCGCAAGAATTTAATATTTTTTCCAAAATTAAAACTTAAGATTTGATCGTTTCAATCCTCAAACCGAGTCCAAAAGTGCGTGAATTTCGCGGATGAACGAGGTCAACCAAACGACCACAGTTTTGATAATTGGCGCGCGAGTTGAACGCCCAAAAACAGCCAAGGGCAGCAAAAAACCGCTTCAGGTGTCGTTCAGTGCCTGGCACACGATGGCAAGGCAAATAACAGGCCATGGCACGCCCAAGTGCATGGCGAATCAACCGACGCCGACAGCGCCCCTATCGGTTCGGTCAGCCATGGTCGGCTTCAGGCGTTCATCCAATCGCCGTCTTCAAAGGTATAAACCCGCCCGGGCTCAAACGCCACCCACGCCTCGTTGGTGGTCAACGGTTGGGTGACGACCACAGCCACGCGGTCGGTCTCGCGGGTGTGCTCGGCAAAATTCACGCTCAGGTCTTCGTCGCTCAAGGTGGCTTGGCTGAAAGGGTGACGGCGCAGCACATAGTGCAGGTGGGTGCTGGCATGCGCCCACAGGGCCTGGCCGTTGGACAGCAAGAAGTTGAAAGTGCCATGCCTGGCGATTTGCGGCACCAGCTCGCGCAGCGTGAGCGACAGCTCTTGCACGCTGGGTACGCTGGCATGCGACTTGGCCAGCTCCTGCATGATCCAGCAAAAAGCGCGTTCGCTGTCGGTCTGGCCCACGGGCTTGAAGTTGCCGTGCAGGCGCGGTTCAAAGTCAAGCAAATTACCGTTGTGCGCAAACACCCAGTAACGCCCCCAAAGCTCGCGCACAAAAGGGTGGCAATTCTCCAGGCTCACTTCGCCTTGCGTGGCTTTGCGGATGTGGGCGATGACGTTTTTGCTTTTGATCGGGTAGCGGCGGATCAATTCGGCAATCGGTGAAGTGCTGGCGCTTTGGTGGTCCACAAAGTGGCGCACACCTCGGCCCTCAAAAAATGCAATGCCCCAGCCGTCGCCGTGGTGGTCGGTGATGCCGCCGCGCTGGGCAAACCCGCTGAAGCTGAAAGTGACATCGGTGGGGGTGTTGCAATTCATGCCGAGCAGTTGGCACATGGGTCAGGCTTTCGATGCGGCAGAGGGTTTTTCGGACATGCGCCAACCGGCCACCAGCGCCAGCGCGGTCACGGCGGCCAGGCACAAGAAGGTTTCATTGAAAGCCCGCAGGCTGGCCGCAGGATGGCCTGCGCCCAGCAAGGAAACGCCGGCCACCGACAGGCGCCATTCCAGCACGATGGCGCACACACTCACGCCCGCAGCGCCACCGAGCATGCGCACAAAGCCAATCACGCTGGAGGCCTGCGGAATCAGCTCCCTGGGCATGCCGCGCATGGAGCCCAGATTGAGCGAGGGCAAGATAAAACCCAGACCCAGACGCCCCAGCATCACCCAGGCCCACAACAACGCAAGCCCCGAGGCCGGATTCACCATGGGCATGAGCGCAAACGACAGCGCCAGCATGGCCAGCCCCAGACTGACCAGCACAGAGGGCCGGTAGCGGTCAGACAAACGGCCCACGACCGCAATGGTCAAGGCCAGCAAAATGCCCGAAGGCAACAAAGCCGCACCGATGTAGGACGGCGACAAGCCCAGCCCCATCTGCATGTAGACCGGCAGCAAATAGGTCGAACCAAACAAGGCCGTGCCATAGATGAAGGCCACCAGTGCGCCCATGGCAAAACTGCGGTGCGCAAAGACCTTGAGGTTCATCAACGGCCCACGGGCACCGGTGTGCCGCGCCTTGAGCAAGCGCCGCTGCCAAGTCACAAACAAAGCCATGCCCCCGGCGGCCAGCGCCAGCAGGATGATCGCCACCGTGTCGTCATCGCCGCGCAGCTGCACCAAACCATTGAGCAGCATCAGGGTAGACACGCTGACCAGTGCCAGACCGGCCCAGTCCAGCCCCTCGCTGTCGGCATTGGCGGCCACACCGCCAGGCGCGGTGGTGGGCACAAAGCGGCGCGACAGCCACAAGGCCAGCAAGGCCAGCGGCACCACCATGAAGAAAATCGACCGCCAGCCAAACACATCAACCAGCACCCCGCCAATGCTTGGCCCGATGGCCGGTGCCAGCACCACCCCCATGCCAAACAGGCCACTGGCGCGGCCTTGCTCACTCGAATCAAACGCCCGCAAGATGATGATGGCCGGAATCGGCTGGACAACCCCAGCCGCCAGCCCCTCGGCCACCCGAGCCGCCATGACCAGCGCAAAGTCGTTGGCCAGCCCCCCCGCCACACCACCGCCCACCAGCAACCACATGCAGGCTTCGTAAACGCGGCGGTAACCATAACGCGCCAGCAGCCAGGGGGTGGTCAGCATCGACACCGTCATGGACACCATGAAGCCCGAAGTGACCCACTGCACGCGGCTTTGGCCAATCGTGAAATGGTGGCTCATGTCGGGAATGGCCACGTTCATGATGGTGGACGACATGACGGCCGCCATCGAGCCGAGCATCAAGGTGTAAAGCAGCAGCCAGCGGTGGTGTTCGCCATACCGGGCCTTGAGGCCATGCAGGCTGTGCGGATCGTGGCTCATGCGGTTTGCCCTGCTTTCTGAACACAGGCTTGGCAAATGCAGGCTTTGCCCCGAGCAGGCTCAGGCACTTGCTGCAACAAAGCAGCGCTGAATTGCTCACGGGTACACCAGCAAGGTGCTTGCGTTCGATCCGAGGCGACGCCTTCCATGGCGCAGCGGTTGGCTTGCCCGCACAGGGGGCAGCGGCAAGGGTCAACGGTGGAACAAGCGCTCATGGCAAAAGGAAAAGCATCAAAGCCCCAAGTTTAGGGCCTTGGCGAACAACCATGCGCGCAAAGACAAGTCGGGGCTGAAGCCACCGACCTACAGTTTTTTGTAGGTCGGCGGCTTCAGCCCCGACATGCAAAGTCCCCGCGCCAACCCCAATCAGTCCCCCGTAGGTCGGTGGCTTCAGCCCCGACATGCAAAGTCCCTGCGCCAAACCCAATCAGTCCCCCGTAGGTCGGTGGCTTCAGCCCCGACAGAGATCTTCGGCGGACAGGGAAGCGAGATCAGGCCGCCTTGACCTTCAAGCGCCAGGCGTGCAGCAGCGGCTCGGTGTAGCCGCTGGGCTGCTCTTTGCCTTTGAACACCAGATCGCAAGCGGCCTGGTACGCGGCAGACTTGGCGAAGTTGCCGGCCATCTTCTTGTACTCAGGGTCACCCGCGTTCTGGCCATCGACCACAGCGGCCATGCGCTCCATGGTGGCTTTGACCTGCGCTTCGGTCACCACGCCGTGGTGCAACCAGTTGGCCATGTGCTGGCTGGAAATGCGCAGCGTGGCACGGTCTTCCATCAGGCCCACGCCGTTGATGTCGGGCACTTTGGAGCAGCCCACGCCCTGATCGACCCAGCGCACCACATAGCCCAGGATGCCTTGGGCGTTGTTGTCGAGCTCTTTTTGCTTGTCTTCTTCAGACCAGTTGGCGGCGTCTTTGGCGACCACGGGGAACTGCAGCAAAGCGTTGAGCGTGGCTTCGCGCAGTTCTTTGGCGTCTTGCTTGGCGACGGCCTTTTCCATTTGCTTTTGCAGGGCGGGCACATCCACCTGGTGGTAGTGCATGGCGTGCAGCGTGGCCGCGGT
>Ga0213920_1001030_pt1 | contig 16913 bp, 17 predicted proteins | sample McNCre1117MG_FD_161054 | JGI IMG/M metagenome (GOLD analysis project Ga0213920, IMG submission 161054) | Freshwater microbial communities from McNutts Creek, Athens, Georgia, United States - 11-17 MG | ecosystem: Environmental > Aquatic > Freshwater > Creek | place: USA: Georgia | collected...
CTCAAAGTGGGCGTGAACCAAGGCCCAGAAAAAACCACAATCATTGGCGATTGGAGCTACAACCAAGCGCACAACTCACAACTCAGCTGGGGCGTGTTTGCCAGTCGTGACTGGGTGGAATCTATCAGTGCATTACAACAAGGTATTCACTACGACTTGGTCGGCGGCAATGTGGACTACCAAGTTCATCCACGCGTCACAGTGGTAGGCGCATTAGCTCAGACACATTTCTCAGATGGTCACGATCGTCAGCAGCAACGCACTCGCGTGGTCTGGGATGCACTGCCTGACCAAGGCATCACCCTGCAATGGGCCTACAAACACCAACTGGGAGAAACCATCGAAAACCCAAGCCAACGCTACTACTTCAACCCAGATCGACTCAATGAAACGATGGGCCTGATTGGTTGGCGTCGCCGCGTTGAGGGATGGCAGTGGTATGCCCGCTTGGGTGAGGGACGTCAAAAAGTCAACAACGATGAGCACACCCCTGCTCGCTTGGCCGAACTGCAAGTGACCAGCCCATCACAAGGTGACTCGTATTTCAAACTGCGTGCAGGTCGCAACGAAACTGTGGGCCTGAACGGCCCAGGGTATGTCTATCGCTATCTAGACTTGCAATGGATCTGGCGCTTAGGTCGCTGACAGCGACAAGCCTGATGCATCGTCATCAAATGTAGACACACGGTTGCGACCACCACGCTTGGCCTCATACATGGCTTGATCGGCATGTTGCTGAATGGCTTGCATGGTTTCATCATCAAAGCGCTTAGCCGCTACGCCAATGCTGGCCGTGATCTTTAAGCGCACACCATCTACCTCGATGTGGATGGACTCAATTGCCACACGCAAATTCTCGGCCAGTAACTCTGCCCCTTTGACTTGGGTGTTGGGCAAAAACACTGAGAATTCCTCACCCCCAATACGCCCCACCACATCGCTGCGCCGCACGTTGGCTTGCAACGTTTGCGCCACGGCACGCAACACATCGTCACCCACAGCATGGCCATAGGTGTCATTGATTGACTTGAAATGGTCTAAGTCAATGAACAGCACCGCAAAGGGCTGGTTAGCCCGTTGGCTGGCATGAATTTGTTGGTCACATGCGCGGTAATAAGCGCCGGCATTCAACACACGCGTCAATGGGTCGTGGCTGGCCAAGTCATGCAGCTGCGCGTTGTAATCGCGCATGCGTTTGAAATACGACATCGAGCGATCGACATACGCATGAAACGAGACACCCATGTACGCCATTGCTAAAAATCCTGTCGCTACAGCGTTCGATGAATAAGGCTGATCTAAATGCTGGTTACCCACCAAAAAACCAACCATCGTTAAACCCGTGACCGCCCAGCCCGGGCGCTGCCCCAACAAAATAAACACGCAAGGAATATTTGTGTAAAACCACAAAATGCGAAGCTCGTCCACCGGCACATAAACCAATGCCGAAACACTTTCGACCAAGCTCAATACTTCATAAGTCCAGCCCACAGTTTTGAACCGCCGTGGTGACCCGCGCAGCATCAACCACAAAAGCAAGGTGAGCGTGACAAAGGTGATCATCATTCGTCCATGCGCCCAGCCAATCAGGTTAATTTGGCTGATGGTGCCGAGGATGAACAAGCCTGTGAGAAAAGCTGCAGAAAGCATCAGCACAATTAAAAACTTGTACCGAAACTCCAGATACTCTTCCTGCTCCGAAAACTGTACCGACCCAAAAGCCAGCCACTTCAAGGCTCGCATGGGCACGGAAACAAGGCGCTTGAACATACTTCTCCTATGAGAGACAACAGTCTTTATGATAGGAATTGAAACACAAACTCACACACTCAAAATGTCAACCCACGAACAAGCCCCAAAAAAAGCGAAATTTGCTGACATGCACTTTCAAGTGGGTCAGCGTGTACAGCTCATTTTGGAAGGACCAAGCGAGCACAAGCAGTACACCAGCGTGATTGGCTGGGTAGAAAACGAGTTTTTGATGCTGCGCGTGCCGCAAGAAGACGGCTGGATCGTCCACCTGCGCGAAGGCATGAACGTGGAAGTGCGTTTGTTCTCGGGCTTATCCATCTTTACCTTCAAAAGCCGCATCAACACTCTGTTGCTCAACCCTCGCAACTACATGCTCATGAGCTTTCCCGAAGACATTTTGGAAACCCCCATGCGTGCGCACCTGCGCGTGCGTACCAGCTTGCCGGTGGAAATTATGAGCTCCACCTTGGTCGGTCACAGCCTAGGCGACTTTCACCTGCACGACATCAGTGGCGGCGGCACATCGGTGGTGGGCCCGCACAAACTGGGGGAAGTAGATAGCCAAGTCAAACTCAGACTACGCTTTGATTTGCAATCCACAGGCAAATCAGAAGATGCCGAAATGACAGGCACCATTCAAAACGTGGAATTGGTCCATCGAGCCAACCAACCCGAATCAAACCCCGAATACCAACACGGCATTCGCTTTCATGAGCCCGATGCACGCGTGGTGCTATTGGTGCATGAGCTGCAACAGCGTCACCATTGATCACCAACATGATTAGGCGACTTAGTCTGCACACACTGTTCTGGCTGGCATGCCTGCTGGCAAGCACGGTGGCCCTTGCCCAACAAGGCGACTGCGGCTTTATTCAAAACCCTGACCGCCAAGCCTATTGCCGCGCCATCAGCGGCGGTGGCTCTAGCCACTGTGGCTTTATTCGTGATGGCGACATGCAAGCCCGCTGCCGTGCTGAAACGGGTGGTGGCAGTGGCCAGTGCGGATTCATTCGCGACCATGACATGCAGGCTGCTTGCCGCGCCAGTGCAGAACGCGCCAATACATCGTCATCTAGTAGCTCGGGCCAATGTGGGTTCATTCAAAACCCAGACAAGCAAGCGTATTGCCGCGCCACCACGGGCGGCGGGAGCGGCCAATGTGGCTTTATCCGCGACAGCGACCTTCAAGCCATGTGTCGCGCCGAAACAGGCGGCGGCAGCGGGCAATGCGGCTTTATTCGTGACCGCGATATGCAGGCCGCTTGCAGAGCCAAGACGCGCTAAGCACGCGTATCCACAAAATGCATGCCGTCTGGCGTGTGTGGCTTGGGTGGGGGCGACACATGCGCGGCGTGTGCAGCCAAAGGCGTGGCGTTGATGAACTTGGCTTTGATGTCTCGCACGATCTGCTGGGCCAAATACACCCCGCCTGCGTCAAGCGCTTTGGACAGGCGCACAAACTGAGCATCGGTGGTGAGCGCGTGGTCGAAATTCATCAAGACCTTGAGGGCGAGCTTGGCCGCGTCTAAGTGGCCGTGCTCTACCGCCTCAAACAGCGCCAGTATTTTCTGACGACGTTGTTGCTGCCGGTCTTGCGGCGTGCTGCCATGCCCGCCATAGCCACCGTGGTGGGGGCTGATTCGCATCATGTTTGCGGTTTCCATAGAAAGCTCCTTCGAAAAGGTTCAGACCAATCACCGGCAAATATGCATAAGACGTGCCATAGCTTTAACGGCAATGATTTGCCGATGCTTGGCATTCAAAAAGATGCACGCAGAAAAGAAAAAACGCACCCTGAAGGGTGCGTTTTTTGTATTGGCGGAAGCGGTGAGATTCGAACTCACGGAAGGCTCACACCTTCGCCGGTTTTCAAGACCGGTGCATTCAACCACTCTGCCACGCTTCCAGTTGAATTCAGCCAGCATTGTAATGTGTCTTTTGCCTGCTTTTGCTTCAGGACTCAGACAAAAACAAAGATTGCAAGTCGCTCAAGAAATCAAAGCCGCGCTCGGTGGGCACCACGCGCTGAAAGTCGCGCGTGATGAGGCCTTTGGCTTCGGCCTCGGTGAGTGCTGCCTGAATAGCAGTCAAGGGCAGGCCCGTACGGTCGGTGAAGTCGGCCAGCGAAAAGCCGTGGCGCAGGCGCAGGGCGTTGAGCATGAACTCAAACGGTAGCTCGGCTCGCGACACCTCGGTGCTTTGGGCCACGGCGCGGTCTGCGCAGCTGGTGTCTAGCGCGTGGTCCATGAACAGGCGCGGGTCGCGGTTACGCACTTGGCGCAGCACGCGGTGGGCAAAGCTGAGTTTGCTGTGTGCGCCAGCGCCAATGCCTAGGTAGTCGCCAAACTGCCAGTAGTTGAGGTTGTGCCAGCAACGGTGGTTGTCTTTGGCGTAGGCCGACACTTCGTAGCGGTGCAAGCCCACGGCGGCGGTGCGCTCGGTGATGCGGTCGAGCATGGCATAGGCGTCGTCGTCTTCCGGTATTTGCGGTGGGAACTTGGCAAACACGGTGTTCGGCTCGATGGTGAGGTGGTACACCGACAAATGCGGGGGCTGCAAGGACAAAGCCATGTCAAGGTCTTCATCCAACTGCGCCAGCGTTTGGCCGGGCAAGGCGTACATCAGGTCGAGGTTGAAGGTGTCAAAGGCTTCGCGTGCTTCTTCGACGGCAGCAATGGCTTGGGCGCGGTTGTGTACGCGCCCTAAGGCTTGCAAGTGTTGGTCATTGAAGCTTTGCACGCCCACCGACAAGCGGGTGACGCCTGCGGCGCGGAAGGCGCGGAAACGGTCTTTCTCGAACGTGCCGGGGTTAGCTTCTAACGTGATTTCGCAATCGGCCTCTAGGCGCAAACGCGCACGCATGTCGCTGATCAGCCGCTCAATCGCAGCAGGCGAAAACAAGCTGGGCGTGCCGCCCCCAATGAAGATGCTATGCACACTGCGGCCCCAGATGAGGGGCAGGCTGTGTTCTAGGTCGGCACACAAGGCATCGAGGTAGCGCTGCTCAGGCAGCTCGCCGCCCACACTGCTTTGTGCTTCATGCGAGTTGAAGTCGCAGTACGGGCACTTCTTCAAACACCACGGCAAATGCACGTACAGCGAAAGCGGCGGCAAGCTGCTCAGCGACAGCGTGCCGGGGCGCATGAGGTGTTGGATGTCTTGGGTCATCAGCGTAGCTTTATGGGAGCTTTAAGCGAACCAACGCTCACGCATGAGCGCGAGCATTTGCTGCGCGGCTTGGCCACGGTGGCTGTTGGCGTTTTTCACTTCGATGGGTAGCTCGGCAAAGGTTTTGCCAAAGCGCGGGATGAACATGATGGGATCGAACCCAAAGCCATTCGCGCCCACAGGCACACGCGTAATTTCACCCACCGCGCGGCCCACGGCAATGAGCGGCTCGGGGTCATCGGGGTGGCGCACGGCCACGAGGGTGCTGACCAAAGCTGCGCGGCGGTTGTCCACGTTCGCCATTTGCTCAAGCAAGGCGCGCACGTTGTTGTCGTCGCTTTTCTCGTAGCCAAACTGGGTGGCGTAGTAGGCGGTTTGCACGCCGGGCAGGCCGCCGAAGGCGTCCACACACAGACCCGCGTCGTCAGCCACGGCGGGCAAGCCGCTTTCACGCGCGGCGTGGCGGGCTTTGGCCAAGGCGTTTTCTACAAAGGTGTGAAACGGCTCTTCGGCTTCGCCAATGTGCAAATCGCCTTGGCGCACCAGCTCGACACCCAGCGGCGCAAACATGGCTTGCAACTCGGCGAGCTTACCTTTGTTGTTAGAAGCCAGAACGATTTGCTTCATCGGTGCGGTCATCGCGTTTAAGCAGCCAAAGCTTCTTGCTGCATGGCGATAAGTTCGCGCACGCCTTTTTCGGCCAAGGCCAGCAAGGCGTTCATTTGGTCGCGGGTGAAAGGCAAGCCTTCGGCAGTGCCCTGCACTTCCACATAGTGGCCAGCACTGGTCATGACCACGTTCATGTCGGTGTCACAGCCTGAGTCTTCGGTGTATTCCAAATCGAGCAAGGGCAAATCGCCCAACATGCCCACCGAAATGGCGGCAATGCCTTGGGTGATGGGGCTCTCAGAAATCTTGCCTGCTGCCATGAGCTTGTTCACAGCGTCTTGTGCAGCCACAAACGCGCCGGTGATGCTGGCCGTGCGTGTGCCGCCATCGGCTTGCAACACGTCGCAATCCAAATGAATGGTGCGCTCGCCCAGTTTCTTCAGGTCAAACACAGCACGCATGGAGCGGCCAATGAGGCGCTGAATTTCTTGGGTGCGGCCCGACTGCTTGCCACGTGCAGCTTCGCGGTCGCTGCGGGTGTGGGTGGCGCGGGGCAGCATGCCGTATTCGGCAGTGACCCAGCCTTCGCCCGAGCCTTTTTTGTGGCCAGGCACTTTTTCTTCCACCGACGCGGTGCACAACACTTTGGTGTGGCCAAACTCAATGAGCACCGAGCCTTCGGCGTGCATGGTGTAGTTGCGGGTGATGCGCACAGGGCGCAGTTGGTCGGCAGCACGGGTGTGGCGAGAGGCGGGCAAGGTGGTGGTCATGTTGGATGGCTTTGAATCAAGCGTTTATTTATGTTGATATGGGGTTCGATAAACCGTCAATTGTCGACCAATCTGCATAGCCCCTGCCCGCGTGCAAAAGTGCAGCTGCGAGCCTGAGATAATTCAGTCTTTGATACGAAACGCCACCCCATGCCCATTTACAGCATGACCGGTTATGCCAGTGCGCAAACCGAGCTGACTTCAGACACCGCCAACAGCCCAGCCTTGCGCTTGGGGCTAGAGATTCGCTCGGTCAACAGCCGCTTTCTAGACCTGACTTTCAAGATGCCCGAAGAGCTGCGCCAGCACGAGGCCGCCATGCGCGAACTCGTCACCAAGCACCTCAAGCGCGGCAAGGTCGAAGTGCGCGCCAACATTGAAAGCACGGCTGACACCAGCTTTTCTGAGCCCACCACAGCCTTGCTGCAGCGCCTGCTGGGCCTGCAAGAGCTAGTACACGCTCACTTGCCAAAGGCAAACGGCCTGTCGGTGGCCGATGTGTTGCGCTTGGCCACGGCCCAGTCTGCTGCGCCCGCCGACATTGGCCCTGCGGTGCTGAAGCTGGCCCAAACCACCCTGACCCAGCTGAGCGACGCCCGCGAGCGCGAAGGCGCACGTTTGGCCCAAACCCTGCGCGAGCGCATTGGCCAATTGCGCGTGCTGGCTACACAAGCCGCACCGTTGGTGCCGCAGCTGGTGGAGCAACAACGCCTGAAGTTTTTAGAGCGCTGGCGTGAAGCCATGGCCTTGACTGAAGGCACGACCCTGCCCGAAGCCGCACAAGACCGCGCATTGACCGAAGCCACCTCGTTTGCCATTCGCATTGACGTGGCCGAAGAGCTGACCCGCTTGGTGTCGCACTTTGACGAGATGGACGATTTGCTAGCCAAAGGCGGCAAGGCCGAAGGTGTGGGCAAGCGTTTGGACTTCCTCATTCAAGAGCTGCATCGCGAGGCCAACACGTTGGGCTCGAAGTCGGCCACCATGGAAATGACCCGTATTTCGGTGGACATGAAAGTGTTGATCGAACAACTCCGCGAACAAGTACAGAACATCGAATAATGGACAACTTCCCCGGCAACCTATTTGTGGTCGCGGCCCCCAGTGGGGCTGGCAAATCGAGCCTCGTCAAAGCCTTGATGGAGCTAGACGCCAAAGTGCGCCCTTCCGTGTCGCACACCACGCGCCAACCGCGTGGCCAAGAAAAGCATGGCCGCGAATACTTCTTTGTGTCGCCGCCCGAATTCGATCAAATGGTCGAAGGCAACGCGTTTTTGGAATGGGCCAATGTGCACGGCCAGCGCTACGGCACCTCGCGCAAAGCCATTGAAGACCGCATTGCTCAAGGCGCTGACGTGATTTTGGAAATCGACTTCCAAGGCGCGATTCAAGTGAAAAAGTTGTTTGCCAACGCCGTGCTCATCTTCATCCTGCCACCCAGCTGGGAAGAGCTGAAGTCTCGCCTGCACAACCGTGGCGAGGATGCGCCCGAAATCATTGAGCTGCGCCTGCAAAACGCCGCAGACGAGATGGCGCAGGCCAAAGAATTTGACTACGTTATAATCAACGAATTGTTTGAGACCGCCCTGTTCGACCTGAAAGCGATCGTGCATGCGCAGCGCCTCAAATACCTGGCACAGCGCCGGGCTCGGGCTGAGATCTTTCAAGCCCTGAACATCACCTGAATTCTGGAGTACCCACATGGCCCGCATCACTGTTGAAGATTGCCTCGAGCAAATCCCTAACCGCTTTCAATTGGTGCTTTGCGCCACTTACCGCGCACGCATGCTCAGCCAAGGCCACACACCCAAGGTAGAGAGCAAGAACAAGCCAGGCGTGACCGCCTTGCGCGAAATTGCAGCTGGCCAAATCGGCATCGAGATGCTGAAAAAAGTACCAGGCTAAATCGGGTTCTCCCAAGAAATAAAGCACCGCTCTGTCGGTGCTTTTTTCATTGCGGGTAAAGTATTCACTATGAGCGTCACCCAATCCACGTTAAAGCCCCCAGCTTCTATGTCTGGAAGCGCCGCCGCAGCCAATGCTGCCGCGGCAAGCTTTGCTGCGTTGACTGAAAAACTAGGCTATCTCAATGCCGAGGGCTTAGACATGGTGCGCCGTGCCTACCGCTATGCCGATGAAGCCCATTTGGGGCAGTTGCGTAACAGTGGCGAGCCCTACATCACCCACCCCATCGCCGTGGCCGCGCAATGCGCGGAATGGAAGCTTGATGCGCAGGCCCTGTCTGCGGCACTGCTGCACGATGCGATGGAAGACTGCGGCATCACCAAGACCGACTTGGTGGAACGCTTTGGCATTCAAGTGGCCGAGTTGGTCGATGGCCTGACCAAGCTCGACAAGCTGGAGTTCAACACCCGCGAGGAGAACCAAGCCGAGTCGTTTCGCAAGATGCTGCTGGCCATGGCACGCGATGTGCGTGTCATCCTCATCAAGCTGGCTGATCGCAGTCACAACATGCGCACCATGGGCGATATGCCCCGAGCCAAGTGGGGCCGCATCTCGAACGAAACACTCGAAATCTACGCACCCATTGCCCACCGCTTGGGCCTGAACCAAACCTACCGCGAACTGCAAGAGCTGTGCTTCCAATACCTGTGGCCGTGGCGTCACAAGGTGCTGAACAAAGCTATTCAAAAAGCCCGCCACCGCCGACGCGATTTGATGCAAAAGGTGGAGCACGAAGTTGAAGCATCGTTTGCCAAAGCGGGCCTCAAGGTGCGCATTTCTGGTCGCGAAAAAACGCTGTATTCCATTTACAAAAAAATGGATGGCAAGCACCTGAGCTTTGCGCAGGTGACCGATATTTACGGTTTCCGTTTGGTGTTGCCAGATGTGATTGACTGCTACACCGCTCTAGGCGTGTTGCACCAAATGTACAAGCCCGTGCCTGGCAAGTTCAAAGACCACATTGCCATTGCCAAGCTCAATGGCTACCAATCGCTGCACACCACCATCGTTGGGCCATCGGGTTTGAACGTTGAGTTTCAAATGCGCACCGAGGCCATGCACCTTGTGGCTGAAACTGGCGTGGCCGCACATTGGCTCTACAAAGACAAAGGTTCAAGCAACGAAGCCAACGAAAACTTGGGCAACAAGTGGCTGCAATCGCTGCTCGACATTCAAGACGAAACCCGCGACGCCACCGAGTTTTGGGACCACGTCAAAGTCGACTTGTTCCCAGATGCGGTGTATGTGTTCACGCCCAAGAGCAAGATCATGGCGATGCCACGCGGCGCGACCATCGTCGACTTTGCCTACGCCGTACACAGCGATGTGGGCGACCGCACGATGGCTGGCAAGATCAACGGCGAACAAGTACCGCTGCGCACCGAGCTGCGCAACGGTGACATTGTGGAAGTGGTCACCTCGGCTGTGGCCTCACCTAACCCTGCATGGTTGGGATTTGTGCGTACGGGCCGTGCCCGCTCCAAAATTCGCCATTACCTCAAAACCATGGCGCATTCTGAGTCGCAAGACTTGGGCAAAAAGTTATTGGCTCAGGCGCTGCGTGCGGAAGGCATTGAAGACTTGCCCGCACAAGACGAAAAGCATGCGCACACTTGGGAAAAACTGCTGCACTTCACCGGCAGCAAAACCAAAGCCGAATTGCTCACCGACATCGGCTTAGGTAAACGCGTGGCCAGCATCGTGGCCAAACGATTAGCCACTTTGCTCGCAGACATGGGCCACAAACCCGATGCCTTGCTGCTGAGCCGCGAGCGCTTTACCGCGCACGAAACTGTGTCGCAAGGCAGCGTGACAGTGGATGGCAGCGAAAACGCCTCGGTGCAATACGCTACATGCTGTCGCCCTGTGCCAGGGGACGCCATCGTGGGCTACCTAGGCCGCGGCGAAGGCTTGGTGGTTCACACCGACAACTGTGGTGTGGCACAACGTTTGAAATACAAAGACAGCGAGCGCTTCATCAACGTGGAGTGGGCCGAAGAACCCACACGCACATTTGAAGTGACTGTGGTCGTGACGGCAAGCAACGGTAAAGGTGTGTTGGCGCGTGTGGCCTCGGCCATCACAAGCGCAGAAGCTGACATCACCTTGGTCAACATGGCCGACGAAGTGAGTGGCCAAGAAGCGTTTGACTTGCGTTTTGTCATCGCCGTGCGCGACCGTGCGCACTTGGAAGCAGTGTTGGGCTCATTGCGCCGCGTACCTTCTGTGCTGCAAGCACAGCGCGTGGTATCGGGCGTGGGGCGCGAAGCTTAAGCCTTTTCAGCACTGGGTGCGGGGTAACGCACCTCTACCACTTCTACCTCTTGTACGCCCACAGGCGTGACCAACTTCACCACATCACCTTCGCGCGCTTTGAGCAAGGCGCGCGCAATGGGGGACACCCAAGTGACTTGAGCTTTCAAACTGTCAGCCTCGTCAATCCCCATGATAGTGACCGTGCGCTCCACATCAGCCTCATCCACATAGGTGACCGTTGCACCAAAGAACACTTGGTCTCGGCCATGGTGCACGCTAGGGTCGGTGACTTCGGCAATTTCTAGGCGCTTGGTGAGAAAACGAATGCGGCGATCAATTTCGCGCAAGCGTTTTTTACCGTACAGGTAGTCGCCGTTTTCTGAGCGATCGCCATTGCTGGCAGCCCAGTGCACGATCTCCACAATGCGAGGACGTTCGTTGTCAATCAACTCAAACAGTTCATCACGCAGCACCGCATAGCCTTGCGGGGTGATGTAGTTTTTGCTACCCGCGGGCAGCGGCGGCAAGGCGATGTCATCGTCCTCGCCATCGGTCCCACGGGTGAAGGCCTTGCTCATTGCGGCTAAAAAACTGGGCTTAGTGCCAACCGATCACTTGGTAGCCGCGCTCAGCCAAGCATTGGTGCACAAACTGGCGATAAAGGCTACTGCCGCCGACCGATTGACCTGCGGCCGTGGCAGCCGCTCCACCGGCACCAATAGCGGCTGCGCCTGCCGTGATGTCACGCAAACTGGGTTTGTTACCGCTCAAAACAGATCCCACAACACCAGCCGTTGCCACACCCGCGGCACCCGCAGCGGCGGAACGACCTGCATCGACTTTGTTGACCGCGCCAATATCAGACTGCTGTGCAAGTTCAGCACAGTACTGAGCATCGGCATTGGCTTGTGCTGGACCGACGCGTTGGTAATGCGCATTGGGATAAAACGCTGGCTTGGCGATCGGCGTCGCACAACCCACCAACAAAAGAGCCGTGGCGCAAGCCACAGCGGGCATAGATGTGAAGAAACGATGTGTCATAGTGAAATTTTAGTAATCAAGACAGTTCAACGCGACAAAAGAAAAAGGGTTTACATCCGAAGATGTAAACCCTTGTTCAATTTGGTGCGGCTGGCAGGAATCGAACCCACGACCCCTTGGTTCGTAGCCAAGTACTCTATCCAGCTGAGCTACAGCCGCTCTGGAAAACCGAAAGTATATCACAGATATTTGGTAGGGCGACACGGACTTGAACCGTGGACCAAAGGATTATGAGTCCTCTGCTCTAACCAACTGAGCTATCGCCCCAACCGAAGCAAGCATTGTAGTTTGTGCGGCAAGTGCCCATTCAAGTATTCAGGCTTGAAGTCGAAACATCTGTGTACGGCGCTAATTTCAGCGCCCGCCCTGTTTTAGACGCACGCCCATGACCTACGAGATCTTTAGCTCTTTCAAGAGCCACATCATTCGCTGGCCACGCCATTTACTGATGGTTGGCGGCCTTTGTTTGCTCGTGGCTTGTGGTGGTGGGGGTGGTGGATCAGGTGGTGTTGCTGGCAGCACTACGGCTCAAAAACCAACTTACAGCTTAAGCCTGCAAACTGCCTCCGTCTATGCGAATGGAAAACCAGCCGTCTTAATTCCCAAATACGACATTGGCTCAGGTCAGTTGACATGCACAGACAAAACATCTGGGAGCGTTGTATTCCCTGCTACTTATGTGCCATCTGATACCCCTGTCCAAGTTCCTTTGGCCGCGGATGCAAATTGCTCACTCATTATTTATTACAAAAACACACAAACTGTGCGAGATGAGTTGCTGCAAACCAATCCAACAGATCCATCTGCTACTCAATTAATCACCGTCACACCCATGAAAGTTGTGGTGACTTCTGTCAATCTCACTTCAACAAAATCAGTTGTGCTTTCCGGAGAAAGCACAACACTGACTGCAACCATCACAACAACAGATCCAGCAAGTCAATCAATTACTGGGGTTGATCTCATTGGAGATGATGCCACCAGTCTAACAATGGAAAAAACCACCAACCCATTGGTTTATACATACACCCTTAACAAAGTTGAAGGAACCACCGCATATCACGCTGTTGTCAATTTCAAAGACACACGAGCTGTAACAGATATACCAGAGTCAGCGCCTTCAAACACTATCCCGATCACAACAAAAGGAGTTTCTCTGGGTGTTGATATGACAACGCGCACCAACTTCACGGCCACGCTGCTTGCAGCAGATAGCAACAATGTCAGCTATGTTTTAGTGACAGGTGGCACGGTTGACAACGGCGCTACAGCACTCAAAACAGCTGAGCTGTACAACCCACAGACAAAAAAATGGATCACGCTTGCCACCATGACCACGGCGCGCTATGGTCACGTCGCCACCGTGCTGAATGACGGCAAAGTGCTCATCACTGGCGGCAACGATGGCAAGGGCGCATTAGCAACAGCAGAAGTCTATGACCCAGGTAGCAGGACTTGGACTGCGACATCTAAGCCAATGAACCTGACACACATCAATCACACAGCCACTTTGCTCAAAGGCAATGGTCAAGTGTTGATTGCCGGCGGTGACGTGTCCGATAAAAAAGCACCCAACACCGACCACAGCACTGACATTGAAATTTACACCCCCTCAGAAGACAGATCCACCTCTACGAATGGTCCCTTTGCAGTTTCAACACTGAAACTAGAAGAAGCCATGAAAGGTCATACCGCGACACTGGTCAATAACAACAAAGAACTTCTGTTCTTCGGAAACAGCATTCCCAATGCAACAAAGTTCTTGTCAGTGATCGATATCACGGCGACCACTGCTGCGACATTGACCAACAGCGCAAGAGGCACCATAGACATCTCAGCCTTGGCTGGGATTGAGACAAATTACCTGAAACGTTGGAACCATGCTGCAACATTAGATGCGAATGGCAATGTTTTGATTTCTGGTGGATTTGGTTTATCACCCACGATGATGCTGAAGTACACACCCGGTAGCGCGGTAGCAGCAGGGACACTGAGCAAAGTTAAAAACATGACAATCAATCGCGCAGCTCATACAGCGACACTCATTAATAACGGGTCAATATTGTTCATTGGTGGCAACACCGGGAGCTCAAAACTTTCAAGCATTGAATTATTGGATAAAAGCGGCGTATTCACTCAAGGCAATGATCTGAACTCATCAAGATCTTCACACATCAGTCTATTGCTACCTACCACATTCGGGCAATCTTCGGTACTGATCATGGGCGGCGCAGATTTAGCATCACCCGTTCCAGCCAAGATGTCCACTGAAATTTGGTCATGTGACTTAAGTTCGAATTGCCAGTGACGAATTAACTAGCAACTCCTTTTTAGATTGGAAATTTCATGAAACCGTTATTCATCGCATCCGCACTGGCATTGGCTTGCTCTTCTGTATTGGCGCAGCCACAAAAGCCAACTTACGCCTACTTTGAAGGCGTCAATTTGAGCATCGGCGTGGCGCAAAACTCAACCGATGAAACGGTGTCATCGGTAACAACGACCAGCAAAACCAACGCAGGCATTGCAAAGATCAATTACACATTCGCACTGGCTTACCCAGCCAAGCTGGGTGTCAGCGCCACTTTTGATTTGAAAAATTCTCAAATCAACGACAGCACCTATTTGGCAACAAACGCGCCCACAGAAGTCACTGTTGAACCCGGCTTTTTGCTGCGCAACAACGCACTGCTCTACGCCAAACTCGGCACCTATGCCAGCCGTTATGAAGCTGGCACCAATGCAACTCGCAAGTTGAGTGGTGCGAGCTATGGCATTGGTATCAAACATTACGTGTACGGCCAAAACTTCATTCAGCTGGAGTGGACTCAACGCAAAGCCGACGACAACCGTGCAGGTTTAGACAGCGTCATCAAACAAAGCTCGACTGCTTTGTTGGTTGGTTTCAATTTCTAAGCTGCTCAAGCTTTGAAACAGCGGGGGATTTATCATCCCTCGCATGAAACTCTCCCCCAAAGCCCTCGGGCTTGCATGCGCTGTCCTCACAGTGCTGATTTGGTCATCCTTCATCGTGGTGGCCAGAGCATCGGCAGCGCACACACTTCTCCCACTTGACATTGGTTTTCTGCGCATCATCGGCGCGGGCTGCGTGTTGCTGCCTTGGGGCTGGTGGCTCATGCGTGCGCAGCGTGAGACGGGCGAACGTGTTGGCTCGTTCATGGGCTTATCACCCCTACCTTGGCGCATCACCGCATTAGGCGGCTTCTTTGGCAGCATGCTGTACGCCATGCTGGCCTATTCCGGATTTTTCTTTGCGCCTGCAGCACATGCCTCTGTGTTGATGCCTGGCAGCCTGCCTCTGTGGACCTCATTGCTAGCCATCGTGGTGCTGCGTGACCACATCACACGCGCACGCGCCATAGGCTTGGCCTGCATCGTGTTGGGGGATCTGTTTGTGGGCGGCGCCAGCTTGTTGAAGGCGTTTGAAGGTGGTGAAGTCTGGAAAGGCGATGTGCTGTTCATGAGCGCTGCGTTTTGCTGGGCTTGCTACACAGTGCTGGTGCGTCGTCATTCACTCGACCCCGTGCGCGCCACCATTGCCATCACGGCATTTTCTTGCACCACATTTATTCCCGCTTATGGCTTGGCAGCCTACATGCAATGGATACCCAGCCATTTAGCCATAGCACCTGCGAGCGAAATGGTATTTCAAGCGATATACCAAGGCATTGGTTCTGTGGTGATTTCAGGCATCACCTTCAACGTGATGATTCGTCACTTCGGCCCCGTGCGTTCCACCATGATCACAGCACTTGTGCCTGGCCTATCTGCCTTAGGCGCGGTAGTTTTTTTGAATGAACCGATGAGCCTGAATTTATTCGCAGGCTTGGCCTTGGTCACTTGCGGTATTTTGTTTGGCGTGCGTTTACCCAAACCCTAAAGCGATTATTTGTGGCTGAGCGCGTTGCTCACCAGCTTGGACGTGATGTCCACAATTTGAATCATGCGGTCATAGGCCATGCGCGTGGGACCAATCACACCCAGCGTGCCCACGATGTGGCCATCCACTTCATAGGGAGCGCTGACCACAGACAGTTCTTCCATCGGCACAATTTTGCTTTCGCCGCCAATGTAAATGCGCACACCTTCGGCTTGCGCTGAACTGTCCAACAAACGCACGAGCTGCGCTTTTTGTTCAAACAAATCAAAGGCTCTTCGCAGGTTGCCCATGTCACTGGAGAAATCACTCACCGACAACAAATTGCGCTCGCCGCTGATGATCACGTCGTCTTGCGCTTGCGTCAGGGCCTCGGTGCTCACCTGCACGGCCGCTTGCATGAGTGTGGCAATTTCACCGCGCAGCGATTCCACCTCGGCCAGCAGCTTTTCACGCACTTGCTCAATGGCCATGCCTGCAAAATGTTGGTTCAGGTAGTTAGACGCCTCGACCAACTGCGATGAGGTGTAGTCGGTCTCGGTGAACAAGACGCGGTTTTGCACATCGCCTTCAGGTGACACGATGATCACCAGCAAGCGGCGGTCTGACAAACGCAAAAACTCAATGTGCCTAAAGACCGAGCTGCGCTTGGGGGCAATCACCACGCCCACGAACTGCGACAAATCCGACAGCAAATGCGCCGCATTGGCAATCACTTTTTGGGGCTGATCAGGGGCCAAGGTAGGCGTTTGCAGCTGACCACGCTCGGCCGTCAGCATGGTGTCCACAAACAAGCGGTAGCCCAAGGCTGTAGGAATGCGCCCAGCAGAGGTGTGGGGGCTGGCAATGAGGCCCAACTCCTCCAAATCCGACATCACATTGCGGATAGTCGCGGGTGACAACTCGATACCAGTGGCGCGAGACAACGTGCGCGAACCGACGGGTTGCCCGTCGGCGATATAGCGCTCTACCAGCGCTTTGAGCAATAACTTGGCGCGATCGTCTAGCATGGTCATCTTGTTGTCGAATTTTAGTGATGTAATTTGCCTATGAAATCGAAGTTTCGTCAGATCGCATTGTTTGGCAAGTATCACCAATCTGTGGGCATTGCCAACGCCTCCTCCCGAGAGACCCTAGAGGGCATCGCCCAGTTCTTGCACACGCTCGGCTGTGAAGTGGTGATTGAGCACGACACGGCCGCAGGCTCAGGCTTGAACGGCTATACCGTGATGAATGTCGAGGAGATTGGCCAATCGTGCGACTTGGCCATTGTGCTCGGCGGCGACGGCACCATGCTGGGCTACGCCCGCCAACTTGCGCCGCACAATGTGCCACTGATCGGCATCAACCAAGGCCGTTTGGGCTTCATCACCGACATCCCTTTGAGTGAGGTCAAAACCGCGCTCACCGCCATGCTGGGCGGCGCCTACGAGGAAGACCGTCGCGCCCTGATG
>Ga0213920_1001031_pt1 | contig 16896 bp, 1 predicted proteins | sample McNCre1117MG_FD_161054 | JGI IMG/M metagenome (GOLD analysis project Ga0213920, IMG submission 161054) | Freshwater microbial communities from McNutts Creek, Athens, Georgia, United States - 11-17 MG | ecosystem: Environmental > Aquatic > Freshwater > Creek | place: USA: Georgia | collected...
AGATGAGCCTAATCGATGCTTATTCAAAACCATTCAAGTATGTGGTTTTTGTTATGTGAAAGAAATTTACAGGTGCCCGGGAATTTAGCCTGCCGCGCTATTTACCTCGATCGCCAACGCTCTTACTTGACGCGCCGCGCCGCCGACGCACGTAAGGCAAAGCGACCAGCCAGCCAAGCACGGCTAACACAAACGCCCCGCCGCCCCACTTCCAGGCTTGGTCAGCAGCAAACTGGCCAGGTGCAGAGCTATCTACCAGGTTGGTTGAGGCCGGGTTTCCATCCTGGCCGTTTTGAATCCCATCGCCATCGATGTCTGGGTCCACACCATTCGGTAGACCATCACCATCGATGTCAGGATCTTCATTATTTGGAATCCCGTCGTGGTCGAGATCACCGTTTGGGCCAACCTGAGATGGATCGAAAGTTCTCGCTGGTGAGCTCGGCATCGGTGCCGGCGTTGGCGTGCTCACCCCAGGAGGCAAAGTGGGTGCCGATAATCGGCGAGTTGACGCCTTGGAAGGCTGAATCGACATCGCGCCGATAAAGATGGTTATCAGCAGCGACATGATCATGACGATCGCCCCGATGCGGACGATTTTGTTGCGGTTCATCCGGCTAGATTACCCCAGCTACCTTAAGGGTCAGAATGAACATCACAATTCCACCGATGCGATAGATCCAAACGAGTCGCGACTGACGGATCCAGCGGAGTTCACCAGGGTTGCCCTCGCGACCGATGATGCCCAGAATGTGTAGCGCCAACATCGGAATTGGCAGCAGCGCAAATGACCAGAGGGCCAGTTCAGGAGTCGAACCAAACCAACCCGAAACCAGGTTCGTGGTTAGCGAGGCAACCAAAAGGGTCAGCGCGAGGCCCGGGATTCCCTGAGGCATTACCCGCCAAATCCACTTGAAGTTAGGGAACTTGTCGTGCCACCAGCCGATCACGGTTGGCAGAACGAATAGGGCGCTGCCGACCCATACTTGCCAGTGGTTGCCCATCAATGCAGCGGTGACGAAAATAAACACTGCGAGTCGGAATGAGACCGAAACCCAACGCTGGAAACTGTGAGTGTGTGGCACGTGAGTTGGGTGCAACATGTCAAGGCGGCCAGCGAAACCGCGAGCGATTGCCTCTTCCATCACAACACGAAGCACGATTGCAATGGCCACAGCGAGTGAGAAGTCGGTGACGTGGTTGGCCACAGCCAAGGTCACGCCGGCAAGCGCTGGCAGAGTGCTGATCATGCTTGAGGTGACCCAGCCACCGATGAACGGCAAGACACCAAGGTCAATAATGCGCTCCCAGATGTAACTGGTGCCCTTCTCTGGAACCTTTCGGAATGCGCGGAAACTGTTAGCAAGCAGCGCTGGGCCGAAGCCAACGATGATCACACCGAGCATCATGCGAATGTCGTCAAGGCCGATTGAGCCATGGTTGGCGATGTGCAAAGCCAGGGTGCCGATAACGAACACTGCGGTGCCCACCATGCCGGCAAATGCATCGAAAATGCCGATGAGTGCAATTGCCAAGAACAGCTGCCAAATTGGTGTCGAAACCGATGTGCCATTGATCGCGATAGCGAAAATTGAAACCAGTGTGGCTGCGATGGTTGGCAAGGCTGCGAAGATGCCGAAGGCTGCTCGCAAGTAAGAGCCGTCGACCATGATCTTAGAGATCACCGGAGAAACCGGGGCGGTGACCAGTGTGGCCTTGACCGAAATTCCGTCCAACAGACGCATCCAGCGACGGCGCCAAATCTTCAGGCGGTCACCGCGGCCACGGCGGCGCAACTCAAACTCTTCGTGTTCTGCATCGATGGTTGCAATCGAACCATCAGATCCGCCACCAGATCCAGACGATGCACCACCGGCAGCGCCAGCGGCGGCGGCGCCAGCTGCAGCAGCTCCAGCCGCGGCAGCGGCAGCGGCAGCGGCCATCGCTGCAGCAACTGCGGCAACCTTGCCAACAGTCTTGGTGACGGCCTTAATCGATTCTGGTGAACCCATTGGGTCAAATGGAACCGATGGCGCGCTGTCATCACCGGTGGCGCCAATAGCCGGGTTAGCTTTAGGCTCACCTGGCGTGATCACCGGGGTGTCGGTTGGTGAACCAGGGTCAGTGGTTGGGCCCGCGATTGGCGCTGAAGTTGGCGTGGTCTCGCTTGGTGATGCACTTGGGCTTGCGGTTGGAGCGGCACTAGGAGCAGGCGTATTCGTTGGCTTTGGAGTAGGCCGAGGCGTTGGCTTGACTGTTGGGCCAGGAGTCGGTGAAACAGTCGGTGTCGGCGTTGGCGATGCAGTCGGCACTGGCGGAACTACCGGTGTAACCGGAGCAGGCGGCGCAACCGGGCGCGGTGCGGTCTGAACGGTTGTGGTCGCTGCGACACCGACGCCAACGCTGTTCTTAGCGGCAACGTTAACCGTGTAGGTCGTGCCGAGCTGCAGACCACCGAGGGTGCATCGAGACGCGGCGAAGGTTAGACATATCGGGGTGCCGTTGACCGAAGCCTGGTATTCAGAAACGGTCGCACCACCATCGAAGGTGGAGACACCCCATGAAATCAATAGGTTCGACCCTGAGATGGTGGCCACCAACTGAGTAGGCGCACCCGGCGCCATGATCGGTGTCTGGACGGCAGTTGTGGTGTTGCCGGTGGCCTCGACGGTCGCCAAAGTTGTCACGGTAACAACCTTGAATTCGTAACCAGTTGGGCTGGTCGTCGAGCCCGCCGAACCATTGCTGCTTGAGCTTGGGCTAGGTGTTGAGACCGAAGCCGCGCGCAGGCTGGCGCGACCGGTTCGAATCGCTGCGCCTGAGGTATTCGATGATCGTACCGATGCGGTTCGCAACGAAGCCGCGGCAAGTGGGAGGTCGGCTGCCGCAAGCGTGGTGCGAGTCGCATTCACATCGGCGACCACCTGATCAGGGGTGCTAGCGAACGCCGTTCCCTTAACCTTCGAGTAAATGTCATAGCTGGTGAAGGTTCCTTCGATTGCCTCAGGAGACATCCAGATTAGGTCGATGCCACCGGCGCTGGTTGGCACGGCCTTGAGCTGCTGAACACCCATCAGGGCAGGCCCTGGGATGAAGCTCGGCGAGGCCGGCGATGGGTTGCCAGTGCCCTCGATGTTCACCGCAGAAACTGTCATCGTGTAGCTGATGCCGTTGGTCAAACCATAGAGGGTACAGCTGATTGTCGAGGCCACGGTAACGCACGGACCATTGATGTCGGCGAGGTTACCCGAGCCCGAAACGGTCGAACCATCGGTGCCGGTTGCTGTGTAACCGTATGCGGTGATCGGGGTTCCACCGTTATAAGAAGGCGCGGTGAACGAGACGGTAACTGCCTGGTTGAAGCTCGAGATCGAGGTGATCATCGGTGAACCTGGCAAATCTGCACGGATGGTGAAGCTGCGAACTACCTCGGTTGCCGGAGCGTAAGTGTCGTTACCTGCCTGGTTAGCTTGCAACTCACAGGTACCTGCACCAACCGGGTAGACCATGGTCTGGTCGGTGGCATCGGTGGTCACGGTACAGACGTTGGTGTTTGCCGAGGTGATTGCTACCGGCAGACCAGAGTTTGATGTTGCGGTGTGGACGAATGCGGCAGAACCAACCCGGGTTTCGGCAGGCAGATCCATGGCGATGGTCTGGTTTAGGGCACCAACCAGGATGTCCTGGCGCGCAGTTGCCGCTGCAAACATGTCGTTTCCAGCCTGCGACGCAATGACAATACAGTGGCCCAGGTCAAGGAACTTAACCACGCCGTTGGTGATGCTACACACTGGGTTAGCGCCAGAGGTCGATGAGCTCGCCAAGCTGTAGGTAATCGCCTCGCCAGAGTTAGAAGTTGCCTGTGGGTCATAGGTTGCATCAGCCGAAGCTGTCGATGGAATTGGGTACATCGGCACGGTGCTGGTGAATGAAACGGTCTGAGCCAGGCGGGTAACGGTGATCGCTAGCGTTGCCGACTGCAAGCCAGAGTTGTAGTTGGCATCCCCCGCCTTTGCAGCAGTGAAGCTACAGACTCCCGCAGCGTTGGCGGTCACCAATCCGGTGGCGTGGTCAAAGTCACAGTTGGTGCCCGAATCGGCACGCGTGAAGGTCACGGCACCTGTACCGTTACCACCGGTGGCGGCTAGGGTGACGGTCTCGCCAACCTTAAGCTCGCTCGCACTAGAAATCACGATTGGACGCTGATCGGCCTTCGCGATATTAATGGTCTGAGGCAGCGAGTCAATCGCAAGGTAGTTGGCGTTGCCCGCACGGGTGGCGTGGACGATACATGAACTGCCTGCATCACCAACGAATAGGGTGTTGCTGACGACCTTACAGGTGCCATCGGTTGACCAAACCAGCGGGGTTGCCGGGGTGTCTGAAATGGCGTTGACCTGGATGCCGGTCAGGATCTTCTTTTGACCATAAACGGCAGCGTTGTCACTGGTGATGCTTAGGTCTGGCTGAGTCGCCTTGGCAATGTTGACCTCGGTGGTGATGCTGTTGGCCAGGTATGAGCCATTCAACGGAACCGACATCGTGACGGCACAGTTTCCGGCACCAATGACGTGGATCTTGCCATCGGTGGCATCAACCGAACAGGCAGCACTGCCGGTGGTAAAGGTTGGTGTGCCGCCACCAGTTTCAACCGATGAGGTCGCCAATACTTCGCCGTGGTAGGCATAGGTCGTGACCGGGTAGCTCAGGGTAAGGTCGGTGACCTTGGTCAAAACAATGTTCGATTCGCTAACCGAGTTGACCGCAGCCGAGGTGTAGCTAATTCCATATGCAACACCAGGTGTTCCTGTCACCTTCAGTGCGGTGAAGTGGGCAACACCATTTACGGTGAGCGCATTTTCACCGGCAATGACTCCACCCGCACCAGAGCTGATGTTCACCGCGATGTTTCGGCCACCTTCGGTGAGCACGATGTTGTTGAACTGGTCACGAACCGAGATGACTGGCTGGCCAGTGAAGGCTTCGCCGGTTAGACCCCAAACGCTGGCAGTGTCAACGCTCAGGTGATCTGGCGCACCGGCGGTGACCGCGAACGACTGCGAGTCCTCGGCACCCAAGCTTGAGGTCGAGAAGTGAATCTTGTATCCCGCACCAGGGGTCGCTTCGATCTTCGAACCGGTGAAGGTCACCAAACCACCCTGGGCAGTGGCAGTAGTTTGGCCGGTTGCACTTGCAGTGTTGCCAATCGCGGCCGCTGTCACAACAGTCGAGTTGTCATCCTTGGCAAGGTTGCCGAACTTGTCGAGAATTCGGATAACCGGCTGAGTCGCAAATAGCTCTCCGGCACGAGCGTCGGCAGGCTGAGTGCTAATCACAATGTGGTCGGCGACATCGTTGCGAACCTCGAAGTTTGCCGAGTCCACCGTTAGGTCAAAGGCGTCGGTGCTAACTCCGTTATAGGTCTGGTTTGGAATGTGCACGGCAAAGCGCAGCTTGTAGTTCTGGTCTGGTAGACCTCTGAACTTAATGCCGCCAAAGGCCAAGTGACCGGTGGTCGCGCAAGTGTCGAGGGTGTCGGCACTCGAGGTAAAGGTGCCGGCAGCACCAATCTCGGTCACATCAGCACAGATGTTGAGATTCTGGTCAACAACGTTGCCGAAGTAGTCATAGACCGCCAAGTGTGGCTGAGCAACCAAGAGCTGCCCGGTCACGCCACCGATTGGCTGCTGAGTGAGGCCAACGTGGTGCGGAGCACCCGCGGTCACGTGGAACACTGCCGAGGTGGCGCCAATCAAGTTGGTGTTGCCCGCGGTAGCAAACTGCAAGACATAGTCGACACCTGGGATGGCGGTGACGGCCAGGTTGGTGAACGCAGCATCGCCGGCATCGGTGGTAATGGTGCTGCTGCCAGAGATCACACCGGCATCTGGGCCGGCGTTCGGTGAGATGGTTGCCACAATGCTGAGCTCAGGGTGCGAGTTTACGAAGTTGCCCCATTGGTCAAACACCTTGACCTCAGGCTGGGTGGCAAGGGCCTCGCCGGTGCGAGCACCAACCGGCTGGGTGGCCATTGCCAAACGGTATGGAGCACCAGGGATGACGGTCAGGCCGGCGGCACTGACTGGTGCGAGCGCGGTGCCATCGAGCGTGAACGCGAGGCTGTAGCTTTCGGTGACCTTACCGGCCAACTTCAAGGCGCTGTAATCCGCGACACCATTTACAACCTGGAGGCTGGCGGTTCCAATCAACTGACCATCGGCGCCGCCCGTGATGGCCGCGGTGATCTTGTCGGTGTTGTCATCATCGACGTCGTTCGAGTAAGCGTCGACGATCTTCACAATTGGCGCCGTGGTGAAGACGGTTCCAGACTTCATTCCGGCAACCGGGGCCTGAACCATGACCAGGCTGGCCGGCGCAGCGTGAGTGACGCTGAAGCTCGAACTTGTCACCGGCGACAAGCCACTCAGCGCGAACTGAAGTGTGTATTGCTGGCCCGGCTTACCGATCACCCCTAGGTTGCTGAAGGTGGCAACACCATTCACGGTGGTCGCAGTCTCAGTACCGGCGGTGATTGCCTGCTGGCCCGGATAAGCTGCTGGCAGCGCAAGGCCGTGTAGCGATGCCGTGATGACCTGAGGCGCAGCATCGGTAACAACGTTGCCGGCCTCATCCAAGATCGAAACGATCGGCGCATCGGTGAAGCGGTCACCTGTGGCACCGCCGGTGCTTGGCTGCTTGGTCACAAATAGGTGGTCTGCGACACCAGATGACAACTGGATGTTCTGGGTTGCACTTAGGCTGACCGCAGGGTCATTTGCTGTGGCCAAATAGCCGACCGAGTAGGTCAAGGTATAGGTACCGATCTTGGCAGATAGCCCCAGGTTGGTCAGCGTGGCAACACCGCTGGTTGTGGTGGTCACGGCCTGTGAACCAATCACCGATGCCGGGAGCAACGAGGTCGAGTCGACGGCATCAACGGTGATGTAGGCGGTTCGGTTGTCGATCGGGTTGCCACTGAAGTCGGTGAGCTTCAAGATTGGTGCGGTGGTGAAGTTAGCACCGGCACGAGCACCGGCAGCATCGGTCAAGGTGATTGCCGATGGTGCGGCCGCCTGCAATGGAATCTGCTGCGAGGCAGGCGAAACAATCTGACCAACTGTGAAGGTCAACCAGTAGTGCTCTGAAGTCAAACCAGTTAGCACCACGCCATCGAAGGTTGCAACACCGTTGACAACCTTCTCGCGGTAGACGCCTGAGATTGAGCCGTTACCTGGGCCGTCGTTGGCATCCTCGCTGGCATGAAGAACAGCGGTCACATAGGTGGATGAGTCGTTGGTGACTCGGTAACCATACTGGTCACGCAACTCGACAACGGCAGGCGAAGCGAGCGGCTGGCCGTTGACGGTCTTGACCAGGGTGGCGCTGCCCGGTTGGGTCGTCACTGCGATCGCCGCGGTGTCACCAGGGGTTACCGAAACCTGTGCGGAGTCGATAGCGGTCAAGCCGGACGCTTCGAAGTGAAGCACGTATGCCCAGCCAGGCATACCCTTCAACTGCAAGGCGGTGAAGCGGGCAACACCGTTGGCGGCAGCCTTGGTCTTATCGGTGTTGATTAGCTCGGCATCGGTGTGATCTGCCACAACACCACCCGAAACGCTAGCGGTGACGGTGTCGGTGGCATCTAGAACCGGGTTACCCCAGAAGTCTTGAATCTGAACGGCAGGCTGGGTCGACAGAAGTTCACCATTCTTTGCGCCCTGAGGCTGGGTGATCATCTTCAACTGGTATGGAGCACCCGCGGCCAGCTCGATGTCCTGAGTCTCGGAGAAGGTGTATGGCAACGCCATCGAGTAACGCAACTTGTAGCTGCCAGTCAAACCGGAAAGCTTAAGGCCCATAGTTGAATCGAAGGTGGCAACACCGTTGATTGCGTTCACATGCGTGGTGCCGCCCAATTCAACGGTTGACGAAGCCACAACCTGGCCGGCTGCGTCAAGCACGTCAACCGAGATGTTGGCGTTGCTGGTGGTGACGTTGTTGTTAGCGTCTTCAATCTGGATGACCGGCATCACGCCAAAGGCCAGGCCAGACTTAGCGCCCGATGCAGGAGTGGTGATTCGCAAGTGGTTTGGTGCGCCTGCGAGAACGTGGAAGGCGCCCGAGGTAGAACCGGTCAGTGAGGCGCCGTTCCAGGTTGCGGCAAACGCCAACGTGTAGGCACCCGGCTTGCCTGAAAGCTTTAGCCCAGTGAAATCTGCGATTCCGCCGGTGACGGTTACCTGCGCTCCACTCAAAGTGGTGGTTGAATCACCAGAAGCCAAGGTGGCGGTGACCACGGTCTGGTTGTCGCCGGTAGCAAGGTTGCCATACTGGTCAAGCACACGGATGATCGGTGCCGGGCTCATTGCCACGCCGGTTTCAACATCCTTGGCGTCGGTTGAAATATCAATCTTGGCAGGGTCGGCGTGCGTGACAGTAACATCGCGTGAGGCAACCGAGCTGCCCGCGCCGGTCAGACCATCGATGGCAAAGTTCAGCTTCCAGGTGCCAGGGACCGCCACAAACGAAGCGCCGGTAATGGTGACCACACCGTTCACGGCACGGAACGAATTGACGCCGTTGTTGGTGGCGGTGGCGTTATTGCTATCGACCATGCTGGTGGTGATGCGGGTGCTTGAGTCGGTTAGAACCTGGTTATCCCACGCGTCAAAGAGTTCGACAGCAGGAGCCGGGTCAAAGGTGGCGCCGGTCTTGATGGTCAGCTGAGGCTGAGTCTTCATCTTGACCTGAGCCGCAACACCAGCGGTTAGGTTGATGGCCTGGCTGATTGACAGCGCTCCCCCGCTTGAGGTTGCCGAATAGGTGATGCCATAGTCGGTGCCCGCGGTTCCCTTAAGACCCAGACCCGAACCTACGGCCACACCGGCAGCGGCATCGATGATGTCTGTCGAGGTGCCGTTGTTGAACGCCAAGAAAGTCGCCGACTTTGGATCAGTGATGGTTGCGGTGATGCGAAGCGCCTTGTCGTTGTGCGCGGTGCCGGCGGCATCGGTGAAGTTATCGGTGACGGTGTTGCCCTGTGCATCCTGGATGGTGACCGTCGGCTGGCCAGCGAATGGCAGACCCGCGCGTGCTGAGGTAGCAGCGTTCAGGGCAAACTTGCTGGCCACACCGTGGTAAAGGTGGAAGCTTGCGCTGTCCTGAGTGAGGCCATCGATGTCCTTGCCCGAGTCAACCGCAGTAAAGTGCAGAGCGTAATCATCGGTTGGACCGGTCACAGCGATGTCAGTGAACTTGACCTTGCCGTCGGCGGCATCGGTGTTCACCGCGGTGCCAACCAGGCTGGCGGCCGGGTTGCTGCTAATCAAGCTGACGGTGAATCTAGTGGTGGAACTCTGAACGATGTAACCGTATTTGTCCTTGACCAACAGGGTCGGCTGAACCTTCATGACCAAACCGCTGCGCGCCACATCGGCGGCATCGGTGGTGCTTGGCTGACGAAGGATGGTGAAGCTGGCCGGCGCACCCGCGGTGATCTCAAATGCGCTTGAACGAACACCGGCAGGCTGAGAACCCGAGGTCAAGGTGTAAAGAAGCTTGTAACCCTGGCCAGGTTCTGAGATGTACTTCAAGCCACCGAAGGTGACCACACCGCCGATTGCAGCAACCGGGTCAGAAGCGGTGTCAATACTCTCTGGCGTTGAACCATTTGCCGGGTGGACAAGGGCAACCGTTGCAGTCGAGGCGTTGTCGGTTAGAACCGGGTTGTTCCACTCATCAAGAACGGTGACCTTCGGTGCAGTGGCAAAGACCACACCAGCACCAACTCTGGCGGCTGGTTCGGTTGCGGTGACCACCGAAAGCTTGGCCGCGATTCCAGCGGTGAGCGCGATCGTCTGAGTGACCGGTGTTGCCGAACCGTTGGCCGTGCTGAGCGAGTAGGTCAGGGTGTAGGCACTTGAAACCGGGCCGTATAGACCAATGTTGTTGGCGGGCGCGGCGCCAAAGTCTGCCACACCGGCGACGGTGTCAAGGGTGTGTTTGCCGGCAATCCAGTTAGCGTCTGTGCCATCGATTGAAACGGTGACGGTTGCCGCACTGCCAGTGACAACGTTATTCGCCGAGTCGAGCACGGTGACAACTGGCTGGGTGCCAAAGGTGATTCCAGCGCGCGCGTTACTTGCCTGGGTCAGAGCGATGTGCGTTGCGGCACCGTGATCCAGGGCAATCGGGTCAGAGTTCTTATAGGTAGCATCGATAACCTTGCCGGCATAGGTTGCGGTAAACCGGAGGGTATAGGTGCCCGTGGTTCCCGTAATCATCGCGTCGGTGAAGGTCACCTTCGCGTCGGTAGCGTCTGCGGTCCTCGCGGTTGCGGCATCAGGGGTGCCAGCGGCGGCACCAACGATGGTGACCGCAACCGAGGTGTTTGAATCGCCCGTGACCGGATAACCGTTGGCGTCAAGAACCTGAAGCACCGGCTGAGTGGTCATCACAGCGCCGCTCTTGGCACCATCAGGCTGGGTCAAGATCACCAAGTGGTCGGCATCGCCGTGCAGAATCTCAATCGGGTTCGATTCCACAGTCGAGCTAATCGAGGCCATCGTGAACTTGAGGCTGTAGCCCGTGCCCGGGGTATGGATGTAGTTCAAACCGGTGAAGGTGATGACGCCACCAACGGCAGTGAACGGCGCCGAAGCGGCTTCAACCGCGGCTGTCGAACCGCCCACGGTCTGGAATAGGCGGACTGTTGCGGTATCGGTCGAGTCTTCGCTCACCCAGTTATTGGATGAGTCGTAAATCTTGACCACCGGTGCGGTGCTGAACGTTGCCCCGGCAACCACCTGAGTCTGAATTGAACCGGCGTTCTGCAGAGCGATGTGGTGCGCGTCACCGGCCTTTAGGTCGATGGCCTGGCTGACCGAAATCGCAGGGTTGCTGCCGGCCAAGGTGTAAGTCAAGGTATAGGTGTCTGCGGTTCCAGAAGCAAACCCTAGGCCGTTGGCGGCACCCGGGCCATTGGCCAAGTTGGCAAAGTTGGCCACGCCATCAACGGCATCCATTGAGCTCTGCGCCAACCATGTGGTTGAGCTGCGATTTGCATTTGTGACGGTCACACCGATGCTCGCACGTGCAAGCGCATCGGCACTTGAAATCGCGTTGCCATCGATGTCATAGGCGCCAAGCTTTGGTTGGGTGGTGAAGACGTGGCCAACTCGGGCGGTCGCCGCTGGGGTTAGCAAACGCAATTCGTGCGCGTCACCCGGGGTCAGGGTCAGTGCCGAGGCATCAACGAATTGGTTGTTCAACGCAGTGTTTGCCCAGGTCGCGGTGAAGCGAATAGTGTAGTCGCCGGTGCGCGCATTTAGCTTCAAACCAGTAAATGCGATGGTCTTATCGGTGCTGTCAGCACTGTTCGAAACATTGCCCGAAAGGGTACTGCCGCTTGCTGCGCCAACCAAGCTCGCGGTAATTGTCGCGCTGGTTCCAGGGTCAACGACGTTGCCATAGGTGTCGGTGATTTCAAACTTTGGCTGGGCGCTGAACACGGCATCGTTTCGCTGCGAACTCGGAGTCCAGGTCGACGCAAAACGAATCTTGGCCGGTGCGTTAGCCGTCACGGTGACGGATGAACCGTATCGAGCCGCAGCAGAGGCACCGCCAACCAGGCTGAAGTCAAGGCGGTATCCGGTTGCAGCAGGAACGCTCATCGAAAGTGCGTCGAAAGTGGCGCGGCCAAGAGCGACGGTCACCGACTGGTTCAAAATCGAAGTGCTGTCGCTGGCGCGAATGACATCAACGCGAACGGTTGAGGCGCTATCGATGTCAACCTTGTTGTTTGAAAGGTCGAAGACATCAACCGAAATTACCGGCGCAGTTTGGCCCGCGATTACGGTTTCAATTCCACCAACCGGGTTGCCGACGATGCCAACGTGGTGTGCCGCACCAACTGTTAGGTCGATGGTTTGAACTCGAGTGATTGAACCGAAGTTGTAGGTAAGGGTATAGGTTCCGACCTTGCCATCGATGCGCAGCCCGGCAAACTGGGCGACGCCGTCGGTGATGTCGATTGAAGTGCTTTGAGTTCCGCTACTGAAGAACTTGGCATCGGTGGTGGCGTTTCCATTGGCGTCGGTAAGTTCGACCGCGATGTGTGCCGCGGCAACAACCGTGTTTCCATCGGCGTCTTGAACGGTCAGCTTAGGCTGCTGGTTTAGGGCCACGCCGACCTTGGCGCCCGATGCACTCTGGGTCAGAGTTAGCGTGGTTGCGTCACCGGCGCTGATGGCGATTCCGGCTGAATCGGCGTGCGCAAACTCAATTCCGTTTGAACCAAGGGCCTTGAAGCGCAGCACGTATGTGCCCAACTTGGCGTTCAACTTCAGGTTGGCGACGTTTGCGTATCCGGCAACAAAGTCGGCAGCATCGAAGGTCAAGGCGTTAGCCACCGCACCTGTTCCGGTGGCGCTTTGAACGCTTACCGAAATGTGGCTGGTGTCGAAGGTATCGGTGCTGACCAAGTTGCCAAAGCGGTCAACCAACTTGAGGCGCGGTGACGCGTTGTTGCCGGTGACCCCATAGATGACCGCGCCGCTGCGAGCCGAAGTGACCGGTGAATTCTCTAGGACTACCGCCGCTGCAACACCGTGGGTAATGGTGAAGTTTGCCGAGTCAACCGTTGCGACAGTGGCAGTGCCGGCATTGTTCTTGAGTGCAAAACGCAGCTTGTAACCGGCGTTTGGAGCCGAGGTGAACTTCAAACCAGGGAAGCTGATCACGCCATTTACCGCGGTTGAGGCAACGCTCTCGGCCTCGGCCGGCGCATCGGCTGAGTCATATAGTCGAACGGTCGCGGTCGCCGAGTTGTTGTCGGTGATGTAGTTGCCGAACGAGTCGACCAACTGAATTTTTGGCACGCGAACCATGGTGTTGCCGGCACCGATTGTGACATCGACGGTGTCTGCCGAGTAGAGAATTGCTGTCGGCGCACCGGCGGTCAACGTGATGTTTTGGGTGGCCACTGCAACACCGGCGCTGCTGGTGAAGGTCAGCTGGTAGGCACCGACGGCGCCCTTGATACCTAGGTCGCTAAAGGCGAAGGTTCCATCGGTCGAGTCAAACGAGGTTGTGCCAATCAAAACGGCATTTGCGTTGGCCGGCGATTGGGTAATCGCAACCGAAATGCGAGTGGTACCGGTGGTGACGGTGTTGTTCTTCGAGTCCTGAAGCGTAAGGGCAGGCTGGCCGGCGAAGGCCGCGTCAGACTTTGCTCCGGTGGCGTTTACCAACTTGAGTTTGTTCGCCAAGCCGTGAGCCAAGGTGAAGGCATCGCTGTCGAGCCTGAAGCCCGCAACCGAACTTCCGGCGGCAGCGCCGGTTACACCGGTGACCGAGAAGCGCAACTTATAGCTGCCGATTGTGCCACTCAAAGTGATGCCATTTGCCGGGAAGGTGATGGTGTGATCTGAGGTGTCTACCGAGGCAGCACTGCCGGTTAGGTCGGTGTTTACCGGTGGGTTTAGCGCTGCAATACCGATGTTGATGCCGGCCAAAACGGCGTCATCGGTGACTCGGTTGCCATAGGCGTCGTAGGCATTGAACTTTGGCATGTTTGAAATCGCGATGCCGCTTGCCGGGTTGCTAGGAGCCCACGGAGTTGCGGTGAAGGCAAGGGTCGCCGGGGCGGCGGCGGTAATTTCAAACTGGGCGCTGGCCAATGTTGCATTTGAGGTGTGGCCGGCAAGCACGAAGCGCAATTCATAGTCGGTGCCCGGTGTGGAGATAAAGCTCAAACCCGGGAATTCGATAGTTTTGCCGTCAATAGAAACCTGACCATCGGCCGCATCAATCGAAGCGGTTCCGTTGCTGCGCCATAGCTCTGCCTTGATGGCAGAAACGGCATCGGCGGCGTCAACCGAGTTGCCCGATTGGTCAAGCGCTGCAACCGCAGGAGTCTGGGTGAAGGTTGCGCCGGTGGCCACCTTGAAGCCAGAGTTTAGGTCGGTGGCGATGACTAGGCTATCTGCCTGGCCCGCGGTCAACCTTATGGTCTGCGTGGTGCTCATCGAGCCATCGGTGAAGGTTAGGGTGACCGTGCCAGTTGCGCCGGCCAGACCCAAACCGCTGCCGGTGAAGTCTGCTGTTCCGTTCGTGGCCGCCAGGGTCGCGGTGCCAATTGTTGTAATTCCGGCGGTGCCCGAGGCGGTAACCACAATTGAATCACTGGAGTCAACCGAGTTGCCATCGATGTCACGGATGATGACCTTCGGCATGCTGCGGAATGCCATGTGATCGCGAGCACCAACAGCCTGCGCGTCAAGGTCGAGGTGGTCGGCAACGCCATAGGTCAGGGCCACGGTCTTCTGGTCTGCATTAGCAGCCCACGTCATGGTGGTGGTCGAACCGTCGGTGTGAGTGGCGCTGAAGGTCAAGGTCTTGTCGCCTACCAAACCACGGATGGTTAGGTCTGTGAATACCAAGGTGTCGCCAACGATGGTGGCCGAGGTGTTTGTTAGGGTTGCACCTGCGGCCACGCTTACGGTCAGGGCGTCCTTGGCGTCAAGGGAAACCTGGTTGCCGTAGGCATCGGTGAACATCAAAGTTGGCTTGAAGCCCGAGTCGACCGAATCAAGTGAAATGTTGTCACGCACTGTGGCCGCTGGTGCGTGAACCCAAACCGCCTTGGCTGCGGCACCGGCGGTGATGTCGAAGGTGTTTGAGTCAATTGGCAAGACGTTGGTCGGTGCGACGCCGCTAATTGTCACCATAGAGTAGGTCAACTTATAGCCGGCCTTGGCCGCAACCGACCAGTTAAGGCCGCTGAAGGTTACCGTTCCTAGAACGTCGGTTGCATCGGCGGTGGCAATCACGTTGGCGCCATCCATCAAGGTAGCGCGGACCACGACATTGTTGTCGGCGGCATCGAGGGTGGTGCCGAAGGCATCCTGGATGATCACTGTCGGCGAGACAGACATGTTCGCGCCCGACTTATATGAAACCGGCTGAACGCCAGCAATCAGAACCTTCGGTGCGCCCGGGCGAACCAGGATGTCTTGACTGGTCGAGGTGATTGCGGTCGTGCCACCAGAGCCGTTGCTTACTGCATAGTTGGTCGCAAAGGTCAGGGTATAGGTGCCCTTCACAGTTGCCAGAGCCAGGTTGCTGAATCTAGCGACACCCAAGTTATTGACGGTTGCTGCAACCGAGGTTGTGCCGGTTAGGCCGGAACCACTGCTGGTCACGGTGACGAGTGGGTCGATGCCGTCAACCGAGACGCCGTCATACTTTCCATCGGTGATTGCGTTGCCATACTGGTCTTCAACCTGAACCGCGATGCCGCTGGTTAGGCCACCGATGGTGTCACCGGCGTCAACCGAGGTAGGGCCGGCGATGATGTGAAGCTTGGTTGCCTTGTCGTGGAAGACCTTCAGGCCGGTCTCATCGAGGCTGGTGGTGCGGGCAATCTTTATGCCGTTCGAGTTCACGATTGTGAAGCGGATTGTGTAGGTCTGGCCAGGAACACCGGTCAGGTGCAAGTCGGTAAAGTGCGCGACACCACTAACTACACGAACTACGTTTGGCGTGTTGCCGCTCTTGTCCGTGCCGTCGAGGCTTGCACCCGATTCAACGATTGTCGCCTGCACAAGACTGGTGTTGTTGCCAACTGTGAGGTTGCCGGCGATATCGGTTAGGCGAACGCTTGGTTGCTGGATCATCGCCTTGCCGGTGATTACGTCCGCCTTGGCAACGATGTCTGTGCTGTCAACCGAGACCTTGGTGGCCGGGCCGTGGGCGAAGAAGAACTCTTCTGAGTACGCTGTCGCCGTCGAAGAATCAGGCATGGTTGCAGTGAATACAAACGAACTGTGTTCGGTGGTAATAGCCGAGTAATAGATTCCCTTGGTGGCGACGCTCGGAGTTGAGTGAGTGTCAAGGCTGTCAACTGAGCCAAAGTTTGCCACGCCATCGACCGCGTCCATCGAGACCGAAGTGCCCGTCGGGTTTGCTTCGAGTCCGACGCGTCCACTCGGTGCGCCAACACCATCCACTGTCAAAACAACGTGACTTGTGTCACCTAGAACCCGGTTGCCGTCCACGTCTTGGACTTCAATGACCGGCTGTTGAGCCATCACCTGGGTACCGCTGGTGAAGGTTCCACCAGGCTGGTTCGTGACGGCAAGTTGAGCGGCCGGACCGTTGGCCAAAACGATCGTCTGCTTTGCCGAGGTCGAACGCAAACCGGTTGCGGTGAAGCTCAGGTCATAGGCATCGCTGGTGGCCAGACCCTTAATTCCCTCGCCTACAAAGGTGTAATCACCGTTCGAATAGTTGTCATCGGTGGAATCGACGCTATACGTGGCGGCACCGGCCGAAACCGACATCGTGATGGTTGGCTTGGTGGCACCGGTGGCGGTGTTACCAAACTTGTCATAGACCCGGATGATTGGCTGGACGCCAAATGAGACGCTCGAGCGAGCCTGGTCAGCAGCGCGCAGAATTCCAATGTTGTTGGCCGCACCAGCAATGACCGTGAAGTCGGCGGCATCCGCAGAGAATGCAGTTCCATCGAGGCTGAAGCGCAAGCCATAGTTGCCAATCAGCGCGTTGACCTTGAGCGAACTAAAGACCGCCTGTCCGTCGGCTCCGCCCGCGGCAATGTCGACAGAAGCGCCATCGATGCGGTTGAAGTCAACGCCATCCCAGCTGCTGGTTGCTGACAAGACAGTTGAACCCTGAGTCAGCTGCGCCTTGATGGTGAACGCGGTGTCAAGAACCGGGTTGTTGTCCGAGTCGAGCACGGTTACCTTCGGGACGCCTGATGCCAGCAAAGCACCAGCGACAACAGTGGTTGGCTGCTGGTCAATGGTGATCTTGGCAGCCACACCTGCGGTCACAGCAAACTGGTCAGAAAGTGCGTGAGTAACGGTTGAACTG
>Ga0213920_1001032_pt1 | contig 16895 bp, 31 predicted proteins | sample McNCre1117MG_FD_161054 | JGI IMG/M metagenome (GOLD analysis project Ga0213920, IMG submission 161054) | Freshwater microbial communities from McNutts Creek, Athens, Georgia, United States - 11-17 MG | ecosystem: Environmental > Aquatic > Freshwater > Creek | place: USA: Georgia | collected...
AATATAAGCATTCATTGCTTCTAATGCAAAGTAGTCTCTTAGGTTCATACCTGTATAGATATTCTTTTTATTATCTTGACATGGGAAAGCAGGGGAGTTACCTTTACTCATCTTTTATACCTACCTTTTCTTCTAATTTATTAATTCTTTTATTAAAGTTAAGCCAATCATCATGAGCAGTACGTTCTAAGTTACTTACTGATAATGCTTTATAATTAAGCCATATAAACCAAAAGGCAGAAACAATAATACCCCACCACATAAATCCATCAGCTACGGTTTCATTCATTGTACTTGTCCTCCATCTTGTTTAAATAAGTCTAGCTCTTGTTGAGCTTGATCTGTTGCAATACTAAATACACCACGTCTTACCAATTCCTTGATAGCTAAGTCCATTAAGAACGAAGCTTCATTAGCATCGACATGGAAATCAAAGTCCAAAGACCCATCACTGTTTTGTACACAATTGCTTATAATCATTTAACCAATCCTTTCTAAAGTCTAACCAAAGGAATCCATTGTCTTCAGCCCATTTGGAATAGGTTGTTTTACTACGTTTATTTATTTTATTGTTAGGATTCATAAACAAAAAGATGATTGTGATATCAGGATTACAATCTCTAAACCATATCATCTTTTGTCTAGTATCTAAATCTAACTTTCCTTTTGCTTCTAGATAAACTTTCTTTTTACCAGTCCTAAAATCAGGAATATAAGTCCGTTCTTTCTCAGGTTGTAGGTATTTATATTTATCAGGTTCGTACTTGACTGAAGGGAAACTACTCTTCAGAATCTTCCAAACTTGTTCCTCCAGCTTGCTTTTGAACGAGTTCATCAAATATTTCCTTCCAATCTTGATCTATTAATTGTCTAATCCATAGTACTCGACCATTCATTAGAAACTCATCATCATTACCATAAGCTTCTCTAACAGCAGTAAACATCTCTAGTTCAGTCTTACAACCTTCTAGAATTTTCTCTGCTTTCTTTGGTCCAATTCCTGGAATTCCTTTTACATTGTCTGCTCTGTCTCCAGTCAAACATTGCATATAAAAGTTTCTTAATCCTTCTTCCTCAGTAATATAAATAAACTTATCTTTAACAAAGTTATAATGATTACCTGGAACCATTAAAAGATCTTTATCAATTGAACATATAACAGTTTCTGTTTGTTTAGAAAAGGATACACCGTCAGAAGCATACGCTTCTCCACCATCAATATCTTCACCCGGTGATATATTATGGTATATTTCATTCAAAGCAATAGTACCTGCTTGTTCTTCAGCCATTGCATCATCAGCTTCAATACCATCTACCACTGTGGCGTTAAAATTAGCAATTAAATATTGCCTAATCCTCTCTAACCAAACTGGTTTTTCTGTAGGACGATGAGCTTTATACTCAGGATAGATTGAATATCTAAAGTTATCTTTACCAGTTAAGTATAGATCATATTCAGTAGCCTCTGTTGCTACAAGGATAGAGTCAATTAAATCTTCTGTCCTAGCGTATGCATATTCTTCGGCATCATCTTCCTGAAGCGTACAGGCAATCCTATACGCTACGATGTCAGCATCAATAAGAGCTCTCATTATAGTGGAATATCATCTTCCATATCAGTGAAGTCAGGCATCTTAGGATCAGTCTTAGCAAAGACATATTCTTCAAATTGCTTAGCTGTATCTAAAACATCTTTAACAGACTTACCTGGACCTAGTAACTCTACAGCACTAGAGATAGAACTTTGACGAATAATATAGACTTGTCGTTGAGCACGTTCTTCTTTAGTTTCATAGTTACTTCCTGTTACTCTACCACCTGCTTGTGTTGCTGGTTTTATATCTGGTGTAGCCACTGATCCGTCTCCTCCAATACCTGTCCATTGCCAATAACCATTAGCATCTTTTGTTGTTGTTACGTTTACTTGTGTACCTTTAGTCAACTCTTTAATATAATTAAATACAGAAGGATTACTAAAAGACATAAGCTTTTTGTTAGCTACTTGTCCTTGTTCATTCTTATATGTAACTTCAATAGACTGATAACTACGTCCATTCTTAGCTGCATGTGTATTTGGTTGACCTACATCAATAATATTAATTAACATTCACTATCTCCATATTGCCCCAATTAGGTCCAACTTGACATTCGACCCTCATAGGTAGATTAAATTCTACTCCAAATAACTTCTTAAAGTTAAGAGGAATATCCGTAAAACACTTATCAACTAATGTTACTATACTAATATTATCGCATACTTTCTCATCAAAGTCAACAATAATAGAATCATGTACAGTGTTAATAAGCTTTACTCCTTGTTTATCTTTAAGCCTATTAGCTAAAGATACTCTTGCTATTGCCATTAAATCAGCTCCAAGTCCTTGCACTGGATAGTTAAGGATCTTGGTGCGTGGCCATTTTACTTTACCATACTTTACTTCAGGTTCATACTTATATATCCTCCCTGTAGGCATAGTTATTTGTCTATCTCTCATAGCTTTCGCAACGATGTCTTTATGCCATTGATTAAGACCTTTATACTTTTTATAAAACTCTTCGATAACATTCTGCCAGAACGACTCAGATTTAGATACATCGGTAAAGTTAGGATCATTAGCATAACTATAGGCGGAACCTCCGTATATAAGCCGAAACACAAAAGTTTTAGCAATAAGACGACTAGGTAAACCAAAACGATTCTGATTGTCAGTGTGCTGATCGACATTGTTCCAGATCTCCTCAATAGCTGTTTCATCTTGAGACAGATATGTTGCACAAACCCATTCTAGTGCTTTAGCATCAGCTTGTAACAGCATACCTGCTCCCAAATAGTTGTTTAATTTCTCCATCAAAGTTCTGTAAGTTTGGTTTGGTTGATGATAACCTACCTGTCTTAGCTACACATTGATTAAGAACACCATGTAATTTACCCGTAGGCCAATTCATTTTAAGTCTTAGATCTACAAGACCACGATAGTATGCAGTCAATCGTTTCTCTAAAGTTGCTCTTGTAAGTAAAAGTTCTATTAGTTCTTTAGCACGTTTACTTCCTTTTAAAGTCTTAAGAGTTTGTTCATCAGTTGAATAGAATCCTTCTTTCTCAAGTTCAGATCCTTTCAATGGGGTTATTATTTTCTCGAACGTAACCTCTTCTTCTTTCCATCTTTCTTTTGGTTGTCCGGCTCGGAGTCCAGTTTTAAAAGTACCAATAACTTCTTTACGTTTGACCTTAATAACTCCGCCATACAAAAGAACAGATACATGCTCTGTACTATTAGGATTAAAATCCACAAGGTTATGATATTCAAATAGGAGCCCGTCCAATACACCAATTTGTTCTTCAAGTTCTTTAGCCAGTTTGTTGCTACTAGCTTCATCAAAGAGAATTCCATTGTATTCCATCTCCTGTAATATTAACAAGTCTTGATTGTGTAAACTTATTAGTCGTTTAAGTTGAGGTGAAGCTTTCTCTACTTCTTCAAGTTGTTTAAGATACACTTGTTCAGTTAGTTTTAAGTCACCATCTAGATACTCTTCTAGTAAATCTTTAGGAATATCAGGAGTATCTATCCCATTCTTCCAATACTCACTAGCAATAACATCAAGTTTACTACCCAAATCATAATAAGCAGCGACACCGTTAAGACTTGGATAGGGATTTTGTTGGCCCGTAAGTATAAAATGTACCAATTGACAATCCCAAATACGCTTACCCACAAAATTAATTCCATACTTCCTTATCCAATGTAAATCAAATTTAATGTTAAACCCTACGAGAATCTCTGCATTATTGATAGCTTTTTGTATCGTGTCTAGTTTATCTCGATAGGGTTCACCACTATACTCAATGTCATAGACATCCCAATCTTGGAGACCAACATAACATAACTTATTGGTCTCGTCAAAAGGGTTGCCTTTGTTTGAGATTGTAGTCTCAACATCTAAGACTAAATAGTTGCGCATTCTCCGCAGGGAGCTCCGTTTAATTTAGCAATAGTTTCTTCAATGGTATCGTTTGGATTACCAAAGGTTAGGATATCTTCAGCATCTCCGTCTGTTAAGTCTGGTGCTACGTTTAATACATCTTCCACTTTAGCTTCATAAATCTTCATACATTCTCCTTAAAATAGACATTCTTCCATGTCGTTTAAATTAATCTTAGGTTCTTTATACCTAACTGTACCAGTAGCAGGATAGTCAAACCATCTTATGATTGTACCATCCCAGTCTAGTAATATCCATCTAGTCCACTTAGAGATCTTCATATCGTGCAATCTCAGGTTTAATTAGTACTTGTGTTGAACCATGACGTAGGTCAGGGCTTGTATCTTTATCACCTATAAGTTTATTCTTACTGATGTTAAAGTATCTAGTCCGACTAGTATTATCTTGTTCTTTACCAATACCAAGGATCCAATCGGCCTCACCTTGTTTGGCCGTTTTGGAGCCATCAACCATGTCCATAGTTAGAAATAGCTTGCCTTCGGCCTCCCCCGACGCTTGTGAAACAGCGATGACGGGAGCGTATGTTTTAGCAATTTCACGAGCCCATTGATAGATTTGTTTAAGTTCAAGATCATTACGTTCTCCTTTAAAACCACGTATCTTATCTATCTGATCGAAGATAATTAACGCAGGGTTAGATTGTTTAAGTATTGCTTCTATTCTTGCTTTGTTATTTGAATCCTCAAAGTCTAGGATTTTAATTCTATTGCCTGTTAATTCTTCATAAGTCGTTTGTTTGCCTTGCGGGTTTGTGAAAAGCTCATCGGTTCCAATTCCCAAAGCGGCTTGATAGACTCGAATCGCAACCTTGTTACCTTGCTCTTCGTTATTAAACCAAAGCACCTCACCGTTTGTTTGTGAGACCATATGAGTAATTTCAGAAGCAAGGAACGTCGTTTTCCCCGTTTCTGGACGAGCAAATATAAAGCCAAAGTCACCCTTTCTAAGAGAGCCAAGAGCCTTATTAAGCCAGTTAACACGCCAACGTAGACCAGGTGTAACAATTTGTGTTTCATAAAGTTTCTCCAAGTTCATTTCAACTGGTTTAGGTTCATCTATTTCAACTTGTTGATGTTCAAAGTCATTGAACAATTCAAGCAAGTCTTGTGTAGTTTTCTTACCAGCCTCTACATCTAACGCAGTTAAAGCAACTTGTCCTGCAAGGGATCTTTTTCTGTGTTCCTCTAACAAAGAAACAAGTGCTTCTTTATTTGTGATGTCTTGTTTATAAATATCTTCTAACAAAGAAGATAAATCTTTTCTTTCATTTTCTTTTAATAAGTAATTACTATTATAAAATATATCTAAGTCATTTATATTTATATTATTATAATCATTATATTTGTTATAATATAAATCTATTATATTAAATAGTTTATATAATTCATTATAATTTATTTTAATATAATTTATGTTAACATATTTATAATATTTTGTAAAGAGTTCTTTATCTTCACAGAATAATTTTAGTATCTGTTTTTCAACCATTCATTAATTTCCTTTGTTGAATATTCTTTGGGATCTTTAGGTGTTATTATGACATCTGCATTAACTCCTTTCTGTTTTAAGTTTCTAGCCTGTTTAACAGCTTCAATTGCTTTATCCCTATCTAACCATAGGTAAACAGTTTTAAAGCGTTCTAGGATGGTTTCTGTAAGTTCTAGAGATATAATTGACCCAAGTAAAGGTGTTGTACAAATATTATTGTTAGACTTAGCAACTTTAATTGCAGATAAAACATCTTCCACACATATTAGTATATCACCTAACCCATAGAATATCAAGGGTTTTTTACCTTTAGATACATACTTAGCACCATAATCATTGAAGTTTCTAGCTTGAAAATAGTTTGGGGTATTGACAAGTACAAGTAATTGTCTTTCAGAATTCCATCCAATGTGATTCTGTTCACAATCTTGTTTAGTGATACCATACTGCAATAACCATTGCGTTGGTTCTTTAGGTATAACATCAGTAGTTTCTATGTCAATCTCATCAGATAGCATCGTCTGCTGACTCTGCAATCTGCTTCGTATGCTATTTAAATCTGTCTTTTGTTTGGTATATCCACAGCCGAAACAATAATAGTTTTCAGTATATTCAGCGAGGTTATCCCTACTTCCACATTTAGGACAAGATGTATGTTTAATAAATGACATAGTTCTCCCTAGACTGCCGACTCTGCCACAGGCAACGCGGACAGTCGTAGGATGTTAATGACCATTAAAAGCATCAGTTAAATCTTTAGCATTAGGTTTCCATGTTCCATCTTCAAAACGTTTCTCAACCTCACCAGTAGATTTATTAAGTTCATATTCAGCTAATTTCTTTTTATCATGATGATGTGTAACAATATCAGCAATAATTTCTACATTAGCTAACTCTTCTTCAGTTAAAGTAATCCCTTCTTTTTTAAAGATACGATCCCAGTTTTCTTCACCTTCTTTAGATAAGACACCTTTGGTTTGTATTTTGTCATTAGTTATATCATTCCGAGATACCATTGAATAAGTCTCCTTCTAAGTCATCAAACTCTTGTTCATCATCAAATGAATCTTCATCGCGTAAGTCTTCTCTGACAACGGATTCAATGTCTTGTTCTACATTATGGAAACAATGATTGCACAAGTCTACATATTCGCCAGTAGTTGCTGACTTGCGTGTAGCTTCGAAATCATTGAGTATTTTATTGCAAGCTAAACATCGCATATTTATACTCCTTGAAATTTAAACTCTTGTTTACGATAGAGTTGTTTAATTTTATTACATATAGCAGCATACTTATGGTTTTTAGATTTTATATGATCTCTTAAAGATTCTTTAGTATGAATTTGATATTCATTAATATCAACAGGAATATCTCTACCCATTGATAAACTTTTAACCATTATAATATCATCAAGAATTTCTAAAACTTCATAAAAAGAAGTATCATCAATAAATCTTTCTACATCATTGACATAGTCAAATTCATCATGAAGACTATGAAAACTAACAAAGTTACCTACTTGAAACATAATTATAGACTCCTATAGTAATTGTATATTGCTTTCGCATAATTGTCAAGCGTTGTTCCTTCCAGACCTGGTGCAGTATTGACTTCAAACACAAAGAATTTATTATCAATTAATCGGTGCCCAATATCTACGGCACCGAAATCAAGTCCCAAAAGATTCACAGCCTTGCAGGCTGATGATAGTAGTTCTTCGGGCGGGGCTATTTCTGCCCTTGCATATACCCATCCATTAGTATGGTTACGTATGCCAGAACCTTTTATTGATCCAAGTTTCTTTTTCTTTTGTTGAACATCTAGTACTCGTCCACGGAATACGTGAACACGATACTCATGTTTATGTTTAGTTTTAGCAGTATATAATGGTGCTGGTATTAATTCTTCTACAGTATTAGCAATAACAATACCTTTACCACTATGTCCTGTAGTTGTAGTTCTACAATACACTGTATGGTTTTGTTCAAGAATCCAATTTCTAGCATTAAGAACACCAGTACACCATTGAGGTAAATCAGTAAAACCTTTTGTTGTTAACATGTGAAATGTTTTAAGTTTATCACAAGCTAATTGAATAGCATTAGGTTTATTTAAATCCTGTTCCATCCACCTGAAGTGTGGTGGTGATGAACTACCCCAATTAACTATAACATCTTTACGCTTAGCATTATAGGATGGCCGAACCCTTAGAACACCAAGGGCTTTAGCCAATCTTTTAGCTGATATACTACCAGCTTTATAAGGAAATATCTTTAAACTCATTTCTTTCCTTTCAATAGATAAGGTGAATCATACTTATGATATGCAGGTACACCTACAGGATCAATAGAGTCATCTTCAAAATCATCTACAAAGTTAAGAGAATGATAAGGAACATTATAAATAAATTCAACTTTGCCATCGTATGCTTCAAACATAAGATCACAAGTAAAGTCTTTGTTAACTGCTACAACTTCCATAAGCTCACCAGTCTCATAAACCTTTTGAGTACCAGGGTCAGCTATATCTTCTAGCAATTCAACTAATGCACCAATTTGTACTGGTTCTGATTTAGGTACAGGAACAGAAGCTTTATATGTAGCAACTGGTTTCTTCCAGTCATAGTCTGTATCATACCATGTAGTCTTACTAGCCCATGTTGTTACAGGTGCAACATATGGTTTATAACTATTGTTAGAATACCAAACTCCATCATCCCATACACCTTTATGTTCATTGAGTATGTTATGATTACCATGTCTATCTAAGAAGATAAGCTTGCTATAACCAATACGAGATTCAATTAAATCTTTCATCGGATCTTGAAACAAAGCTAAGTTACCCCACTTGTTTACTAAAGGTTGAAGAACTCCATTATTGAAGCCAATGGTATCGCTATGATTAGCATCACCGAAACCATTGATAATGCCATTATGGACAAAGCCAAGCGAGTTATTAACTGCAAACGGATGACAATTTGTTGTATCAATTTTACCATGAGTTTTAATCCTAAAATGAATAACAGCTTGTTTTTCTTGATGCTTCTCAAATGCTTTATAGAAAGAGTCAAAGCTGAAGAAACCCTTTTCAATATGCAACTTCTTATCTTCTGCATACATAAAGCCTGCACCATCTGGATTTGCATTGTAACATTCTTGTAATGTTGCAATAGGAATTACTTTAGATTCTGGTTTATAGATTGCAATACACATTAGACATACTCCTTTAAATGATTACTTAGTTCTGGGAACATACGTTTACGATTAGATAACCAACTCATGAACGCTTCATAATGAGTTTGTTTCTTTAATGATTCATTAGATTGAGCAGGCATACAATAGTCAACTAAAGCTTGAACAAACTGCAATCGCATTGCAAACTCTTTGTAATTCATTGGCGTTGCAAACAGTCTAACTTCGACTGTGTTTTGATTGTTAAGATTTAATGCATTGTATCTGTCACCACCATTTTTATATCGCCATGGAAATGTAACAGTTCGTTCATCATTCATCTTAGCATAAGTATTATCTATGCGACCTGCAATATGATGAATGAATTCTTTATTATCTAATCGATTAAGAAACTCAGTTAGTTTGCCAAGAGTCAAGTGGCTCAAGGGTTTCCGACTGATATGTACATGCATACCAACATTCTTTTCTACTTTAAGATCAGGTGGAATGTTGTCATAGAATTTCTTAAACACATCAAGATGAATATCTAATGTAGCTGGACAAGTTACAATCTCAAAGCCATTACGAATGGAACCATCTGATTTCATAAGAGCATGACCATGCATTAGTTTACCTACTGCAAGTTGTGCTCGATCACGATTGTTTGTTTCATACTCAAGCTCACAACCAAGATAGACAGTATTAGGTCTAACCTTTGTTGCTTTAAACTTGAGCATACCTTCGACACGTGTTGAATAGTTATGAATCTTAAAGCTTGCATCAAGACAATGGTTACATACACCATCAATAGTTAAGTCAGATATAGCTTCACGTCCACATTGTGTACATTCTACAATGTTAACTTCACTACGATTCCATACTTGACCACTATGAAAAAACTGTTCATCTGTTAACCAGATATCATAATTGTCATTGAATCTATAACCATATTGTGTTGGATCAGTGTTTTTATGAATGGTAACCCATTGAGAAGAACCTAATCTTACACGTCTTTGTAAACCATCAACATAATAATCATCTGTTAATGCATCTTTGTAATAAGACCATTGAGGTATGTCTTGATCAGATAAATAATCTTCGACAGTACCAGCTAAATTGTTAGCAAGTATATTAGCTTTAGCTATATTAATAGCTTCGCTAAGCATATGTTGTGTAACCCAACTAGGTCTAAGTGTATTAGATCTAAGTCGTCTACGCAACGCACCAAAGAAACCTTTCTTAAGACTTCCATCTTTGTTATAAAAGTTTGGTGTGTTAGCTTTATAATATAATGCATCAATGATTGTTGTTGCATTAGTTCTATAACTTGGATTGTGTATAAGACCTGTTTCAAATGATGCATCACGATAATAATTATAACAAGTTAATTTTCTACTTTTATTTGCATCATCATTGGTATAAAATTGCAAGATACGTTGCTCTTTATACCAAATAGTAGATAGAGTATATGTACGACGCACAGTTTCTCGCGTCTCATAATCCCAATCATTATCTTCTTTTGTCCAATATGTTTGACGAATGTCAGGATGTGGCCATCCAAACATATTGAAACGTTTATTAAACTCCGTAAAGCTGTACGGCTTCATATGATTCCTCCGTTACTTGTTGAATGAAATCTTTCGGTGGTCTTTTATAAGCTCTTACAACAACATATTCGTTGCCTTTATTTCTTTTAACTCTTGCACAATTATCCCAACCATCTCCCCAGAATACATCAAAGAGATTGCGAGTAATGTATTTATACTTTAACTCCATAATTGACTCCAATGACTACGGGCAAAATTACCCATATAATACACTCGTTAGAATGTATTATAAGAATTATTTACCACGCCATAGATTGCAGACGCTAGCAACGCTGCAATCGTATGGCCAATACTTTTGCGTTATACGCAAATTATATTCTACAATTTGCAAGTTGTATTGAATTTAAAACAATAGCTACTAACGATGCAAACAATATAACAAACACACATCCAATTACAATCTTATCAAATGTTTGAAGTTTACATTTATATTTAGGTATACATTTTAAATCACATTCATCATTGCACATTTAGTTTCTCCTTAATTAGTTGACGATTAGCTTCAGATAATTTACTTAATACAAACGCACAACCATATCGTTCGATACAGTCTTCGAACTCTTGAATAGTCCAATAGAAGTGTGCTTCTTCTTGGTCATAGTGACCATCACCATCACTAATATCATAGTGATTATCAAAATCATCAGCCATATTAATCTCCTTGAGTTTGAGCTTTATATTCAAGCTTTTTAATCTTATGAATCAAATAGTTACGACGAGTATTACTATTTGCTTTTGGAAATCGTCGATATATTTTCCAAAAAGCATGAGCATAGATTTCTAATAAAGTTTCGGTATTGTATTTTTCCAATATCATAACATCTCCTTAATAAAATATCAAGTTATCAATCTTAGTTTTACGAGATTTAGCACCCCATGTAAATGGTTGTTTAATCGAGTCATCATGAAAGTAATAAGTTGTATTACCAATTTGATTAGGAACTTTATGAAAGTAAACAGAATGAGCTACAAGTTTTTCTTTTAATAAGTCTTCTTGAGTAGGCCATTCATGACGACCTTCAGCTACATCCCACACACCGTGGAATTGACCACGGGCATACACTATACTACAAATGTCTTTACCAAATGTACCAGCTCTAAATCTATTTAATATAACTTGAGCAACAGCTTGTTTAGCTTCAATAGATTGAGTATGAGCTTCTGCATAAATAGCTAATGCCATGCAATTTAAAGATGCATTAGCTTGTTCTATGTCAATTACCATAACTTGCTCCTAAAAAAAACAAAAAGAGTACGCCCAATTTGCGATGATAGTAGTATGAAGTGAAAAGCCTACGAATTACTCGTAAGCTTGAATAGATAGATTTTCTTTGATTGCATCATATTCAAAGATGTTGACTTCTGATGCTTTGGCTTCACGCTTGATACGCCAGCCAGAATAGAATAGATAATCGGATAATTCATCAAAGTACATTGTACCTTTTGAATCTTTATGTTCTAATAAATACCACATAACATACTCCTATAAAAAGAAGAGCAGAGCCGAAGCCCTGCCCTGATTGATAATTAAGCAGCAACTTTGCCATAGTCAGCAGAGTTTGTTTCTTGAGGATATGTCATTTCTGGACGACCCCTATTGTCATTATTTTGACGAATCTTGGCTTTAGCTAATGCTTTTTCATGAGCTAATTTAATTCCACCTTGAATTAATTCATCTACAGATAATGTTGTAGCTGGATTAGTTTTGTTATGTTGCAAATAATATGCATTGGCATTACGAAGAATAGCAACTGTGTTAGCTGCATCCCAAGCTTTTTGAATTAACGGACTTTTAAATCGAGCCATTGTGTTGACTGCATCGTTAATCATAGATTCTGCTATTGCTAATTTTGCACTTGCACTTGGTTTTGTAATCTTCATTAGTTCATTTAAAGAATCAAAGTCAAATTTGTTTTCTGTTACATTGATTGTAGCCATGGTGATTTCTCCATAAAGTTTATAAGATTTAATAATAAATAACAACAAGGAATTTCGTCCCCACACTTGGCGGACGAAAGACCTTGCAGACTTGCATTACAGATACTCAGGATCAGTTAGATTAATGAATGCATTCCATTTATCTAACATTTCATCAGTATCTGCTTCTAACTCAACATTTTCGTATTGCATTAGCATTTCTTCCCAATTATCGGATTCATAGTCATCGTATTCCATTTCATTGAAAAGATACATTTGCTTACGATCGTTCATAATATACTCCTAGAATGATTAAAGAAAAAACAAATAAGCTATACACACTGATTGCTTATTTACCCCTGAATACTACACAAGATTTCTTTTGTTGTCAAGGACTTTCGCTTGAGTGATATATGATTGATGATGGTTACCACATAGCCACAGATGATGAGTAATGTGTGTGGCTAAAGTACTTTACTACAAAAGTAATCTGGGGTTAAATCGGTTTTCACATTAGAAAAAGAAAATATAAAGCAAAACCGTGTAAAATAAGTAATCCGTGTGTGCCACCCGGCGAGGGAAGCCACAGACGAAGTGGCCTAGGGATTGTACCCAACCGAAGAAAGAAGATGCGATGGTGATTGATTGTGTGGGTTTTAGAAGGTAGATTACTGAGCAGTAAGTTATTGATTGTTATGGTTGGTGTTATACTCATCATATTAAATCTACATGTGATTGATTATACAGGGGGATATGATGATGGTTAGAGTGGGGTGAATGGGTTATCACCTTGTACCCCTAGGGGGGAAACTTTGAGTGACAGTGTCTTGGTGTTGAGCACCATCCTAGATTTTATATAAATTTATGGATTAGGTCTAGTCAGGGTAACGGACACCCTTCGGGGATAGGATTATGGTCCTCAGTCTTAACTAAGTGCGGATTACTAGACTTCGGACTCAGTTCCTTCGTCCTCAGTGATTACTAGGTACCCTATTATAATTACTATTATTATATTATTATATTACTATTATTATATTATATATAAATATAATTATAATATAATTATAATAATTATAATTATTAGATTTTAACACAAGTATATCCACTTGTCAAGAAGAATATAAAATATTCACGAACAAGGCTTGTTAGTACTTGACAAATTAAAAGACTTGTGGTATACTATTACCATACGAGTGAGAGTTTATTCAAATGATCAGAGACGAATTACCACAAGATACTAACCCAGACAAGATTTCAGGATATAAGCTAGACGATAAAGAAATAATTTTATCTAAAAAGCGTGGTCCTGGTTTTAAGTTTAACAATCCTAGTTACTTTAACCTAGAACAGAAGACAGATGCTTGTGCACTGTACTGTGTTTATGGTGATATAGACCAAGTAAGTGAGCTTACAGGCATAGATCCTAAGTTCATACGTCAATGGAAAGACGAACCTTGGTGGTCTGAGATCCAAAAGAAGGTGTTTGTAGAACAAAATGAAAAGTTGGCTTCTAGAATTAGTGGTGTGCTTGATCGTTCTCTTGATCATCTCGTCGATAGACTCGATAACGGAGATTATCTTTGGGATGTAAGAAAGTCTAAACTAGTTCGTAAACCTGTAGACACTAAAGTTTTATCTAATTTATTTAATAATTTGGTTACCCGTAGGCAACTTATACGTGGAGAACCTACTAGTATTACAACACAAGTAGCAGTAGATGATCGTCTTAAACTATTGGCTACTCAATTTGAGAAGTTCGCTAACGCTAAAGAAGTGGAAGGAGTGTCAAATGAAGTCAAAGAAATCCCCAATGCCAATGAAATCTAAGAAACCTATGAAAAAAGGTAAGTGCTAATGGCTACTAAGCCTGGTCTCTACGCTAACATTCATGCTAAACGTGCACGAATCAAAGCAGGTTCAGGTGAAAAGATGCGTAAAGTAGGGGCTAAAGGTGCTCCAACTGCAAAAGCTTTTAAACAAAGTGCTAAAACTGCAAAAAGGAAATAACTAAATGGCAACTAAATCTAAAAACTGGATTCAAAAAGCAATTAAAAAACCTGGTGCACTACGTGCTTCACTAGGTGTTAAGAAGGGTGAGAAGATTCCTGCAGGTAAATTGGCAGCTGCTGCTAAGAAACCTGGTAAAATGGGTCAACGTGCTCGCTTAGCTCAAACTTTAAAAGGTTTTAAATAAGATGGCTACCAAGAAGAAGGGTGTAAGTCTTGCTGTAGGTCGTGGCGAGAAACTACCAGTCTCTAAAGGTGCAGGTTTAACTGCTAAAGGCCGTGCAAAATACAATGCTGCTACTGGATCACATTTAAAAGCTCCTCAACCAGGGGGCGGTCCACGTAAAAGATCATTTTGTGCAAGAATGTCTGGTATGCCTGGTCCTATGAAAGATGAAAAAGGCAGACCAACACGTAAAGCTGCGTCACTTAAACGCTGGAAGTGTGGAAGTGCCAAGTAGTCCTAATTACAAACGCGATTATAAGCGTGAATACCAGTTATTTGACTCTTCTACTAAGGCTAAGAAGGAACGTGCTGCTAGAAACAAAGCTTCTAGAGCTAAAGGAACGGGTCCTACTGATGTAGATCACAAAAAACCACTACGTGCTGGTGGTTCTACTGCTTTAAGTAACACAAGAAAACGTTCAGTCTCATCTAATAGATCAGACAATGGTCATAAACCTGGCGAAAGACAAAAGAAACACTGTAATTGTAAATGAAACTAACCCCAGAGCTTATCCATGGATTTGCTGGGGCTTGTTTAGCAAAGAGATACGACGGTTCAACCCCTACTCCGCAATGCCATCTAGAGTGGTGGGATCTCTGTTGCAGCGACAATCCTCTTGTAGCAATCGCAGCCCCGCGGGCACACGGTAAATCAACTGCGATCACTCATGCCTACTTGCTCGCTGCTCTTTTATTTAGAGATAGAAAGTTTGCATTAATAGTTTCAGATACTGAGAGTCAAGCTGTAAACTTCCTCAGTGATCTTAAAGATGAGATGGTTAACAATGAGGATTTAATTACCCTCTTTGGTATTAAAGGTCTTATTAAAGATTCACAGACTGACATCATTGTAGAGTTTACAGATGGTGAACAGTTTAGAGTTTTAGTACGTGGTGCGGAACAAAGGGTCCGAGGTTTAAAATGGGACCAACGTCGACCTGATTTAATTATATGTGATGACTTAGAGGGCGATGAACAAGTACAATCAAAAGACAGACGTGAGAAATTCAGAAGATGGTTTTACGCTGCACTTCTTCCTTGTCGGTCTCAGCATGGTATTGTACGTATTGTGGGAACTGTGTTACATCTCGATTCCCTACTCAATCGTCTTATGCCTCCCGATTATGATGGCGATTATACTAAAGTTGAGCCATTAAGAACCTATTCAACACGTAAACGTGTAGAGTGGAGATCTGTAAGATACAGAGCTCACTCAGAAGATTACAGTCAGATACTATGGGCTGATAGATATACAGCAGACTTCTTTCAAACTAAGAAAGAGGATTATACTAAACAGGGTATCCCTGAAGTATATGCTCAAGAGTTTCTTAACTATCCAATTGATGAGTCTACTGCTTATTTTAAAAGACCAGATTTTATTGAGATACCCAAGTTTACACTAGATGCAATTAAACACAAAGAAAAGAAACTTACTTACTACGCTGCAGTTGACTTCGCCATCTCTACTAGAGAACGTAGCGATTATACTGTCATTGCTATTGGCGGTATTGATTCAGATGGCATTATGAACATTGTAGACATTCGACGAGGAAGATGGGATTCCTTGGAGATTGTTGATGAGATGTTTGCAGTACAAAAGAAATATGAACCACAGTACTTTGTTACTGAAAAAGGTGCAATTGAAAAGGCCCTAGGTCCTATTTTAAGACGTGAGCAATTAGCTAGACAAGAGTTTATGAGTCTATTTCCGATGACTCCTACAAAAGATAAACAAACTAGAGCAAGATCATTTCAAGCTAGATTTAAAGCTGGAGGTGTTAAGTTTGATAAAGGTGCTCCTTGGTATCCAGATCTAGAAGAAGAGATGGTTAGATTTCCTAAAGCTAGACATGATGACCAAGTGGATGCTTTAAGTTGGTTAGGTCTTATTGTAGACCAAGTTCAAGATGCTGATACTCCTGAAGAGGAAGATGAGTATGAGTATCAAAAGGCAAAACGTCAACATCAACAAGACGGACGTTCACAAATAACAGGATACTAAATGAAACTAGACGTAAAATTAAATATTAACAAGATTATTAATTCGCCTAACATTGTTGACATGTTAAGTGAACGTGATCTTAAAACAATTGGCTTTGATGTCATTACAGAATTTAATCTAGATGTAGATTCTAGATCTCAATGGGAAAGACGTGTAGAGTCAGCTATGAAGTTAGCTCTTCAAGTTGCAGAAGCTAAATCATTCCCATGGACTAATGCATCTAATATTAAGTTTCCATTAGTAACTATTGCAGCATTACAGTTTCATAGCCGTGCTTATCCATCATTAGTTCCTAGTGATCAAATTGTTAAAGTAGATTTTGATGAATCTAGTTATGCTTCAGATCCAATGGCGCAACAAGAGTCAATCAATAGAAACAAACGTATTGAAAAACACATGTCTTACCAATTACTCAAAGAAGATGAGTGTTGGGAAAGTGAGATGGATAAAGTTCTTATTACAGTACCTATTG
>Ga0213920_1001033_pt1 | contig 16884 bp, 16 predicted proteins | sample McNCre1117MG_FD_161054 | JGI IMG/M metagenome (GOLD analysis project Ga0213920, IMG submission 161054) | Freshwater microbial communities from McNutts Creek, Athens, Georgia, United States - 11-17 MG | ecosystem: Environmental > Aquatic > Freshwater > Creek | place: USA: Georgia | collected...
CAGCGCAGAGTTAGGCTTCTTAGGTGTCGTGGTGTACACACGGGTGCACACGCCACGACGTTGTGGAGAGTTTTGCATCGCAGGGCTTTTTGACTTGGTCGTTTCGACCTCGCGCCCCTGACGCACCAGTTGATTGATGGTTGGCATTGAAAAACGTCCCTAAACGTTTGAATTAAAAAGAAAACGTGAATCCCTTCGGAAATTCCGAAAAGCCTTCTAGTGTATCAGCATCGGGAGGGGGAGGCAAATCTAGGTCGAAATGCCTCAAATGGTGCTTATTTCACCCACAAGCGCACGGCATCCCAAGCTCGGCCCACAAAGCCAGCTTGCTCGACCGTTTCAAGCACCACCAAAGGCACGTCGACCAGTGGCTTTTGATCCAAGGTCACCTTCAACGCACCGACAGCTTGGCCGCGATTGAGTGGCGCCACCAAAGGCTCAGGACGGGCCACTTGGGTTTGAATGCGGCTCGCTGCACCCATCGGCACGGCCACCACGATGGGCGCGAAGCGACCCAACTTAACTTGGTTGCCACGGCCTTTCCATATATTGGGCGTGACCACAGCTTGATTGGCCTCAAACAACTTGATGGCATCAAAGGCGGTATAGCCCCAGTTCAACAGCTTTTGCGACTCGGTGGCTCGGGCATTCTCGCTAGAGGCACCCAACACGATCGACAGCAAGCGACGCTGACCCACGCCCGGCGCTTCGCGCTTAGCGGTGGCAATCAAACAAAAGCCTGCTGCGTCGGTGTGGCCTGTTTTCAAGCCATCCACGCTGGGGTCGCGAAACAGCAGCAAGTTACGGTTGTTTTCGTTGGCCGCAGGCGTGCCGGGGTAACGGTATTTTTTGATGGCGTAGTAGCCCACGTAATCAGGAAAGTCTTGCATCAAGCGACCGGCCAAGATACCCAGGTCGCGCGCCGTGGTGGTGTGCCCGGGCTCCGTCAATCCTTCTGGATTTTTGTAGCCTGTCGCTTTCATACCCAGCACCTTGGCTTGGGCGTTCATCATTTGCACAAAATGCTCGACCGTGCCGCCCACACCTTCGGCCAACGCCATGGTCGCATCGTTGCCGGACTGAACAATCATGCCTTTGATGAGGTCTTCGACAGGCACTTTCATCTTGGGATCGATGAACATCCGTGAACCCGGCATTTTCCATGCGCGCTCGCTCACCCCAAAGGTTTGTTGCAAGCTGATCTTTTTGGCCTTGAGCGCATCAAACACGATGTAAGCCGTCATCAACTTGGTCAGCGACGCGGGCTCAATCGACTTGTCAGCATCCAACTCAGCCAACACCTGTTGCGCAGTTAAATCGATCAACAAATAGGCATGCGCAGCAATTTCAGGCGGCTGCGGCACTTGGGCCTGCGCCTGAAACACGCCAATCAAGCCCATCAAAAAGCTGATGAATGTAGTGCGCAGGAATCGTGTCATGACGGTCTTCAGATGAAAAATGTGGGTCAAGCGTTGGGCACGCCTGGACGTCAAACGCCCCGTGAGCAAAAGCAGGACTCAGCCCTGCAAATGACGCACCACCAAACTCTTGAGAAGCGGTAATTGTCCATGAAAGAAATGCCCCCCACCAGGCACCACCGTCACAGGCAGGCTTTGCGGACGCGCCCAGTCCATCACCGAAGCCAATGACACGGTGTCGTCTTGCTCCCCATGCACCACCAAGGTTTTGTCATGCAGATCGGGTGCAATCGACGCGACCGTGAAGCGCTGCGCAGCGGTACCCACAAACACGACCTTCTCAATCACACGATGCGCGTGCAACTCAGCCAACGCATGGCTGGCCACGAAAGAGCCAAACGAGAAGCCGGCAATCGCCAACGGTCCGGTCGGCGCCACTTGCTCGACCACACGCAAAAAATCGCGCGCCTCGCCCGCACCTGCGTCGTGCTCACCGGCCGAGGCCCCCACGCCACGGAAGTTAAAACGCACCACCGTCCAACCGCACTGAACAAACGCACGCGCCAGCGTTTGCACCACTTTGTTGTCCATCGTGCCGCCAAAAAGTGGGTGCGGGTGCGCCACGATGGCCACGCCATACGACACCCCTTCAGGCTCGTCACGCAATGCCTCGATGACGCCAGCTTCGCCTTGCAGCGTGATTTTTTGGGTTTGTGAATTCATGTGCGTCTCAACGGCCCACGTTGGCAGGCACCACCAAACGGTCGACCACTTGGCCATTTTTCAGATGGCTTTCAACGATGTCGTTCACATCACTTTTGTCCATCACGGTGTACCAAACACCTTCCGGGTACACCACGGCCACGGGGCCGCCGGCGCAACGGTCTAAGCAACCCGCTTTGTTCACGCGCACGCCACCGGGACCGGCCAAACCAGCCGCTTTGACTTGCGCTTTGCAATGGTCAAACGCTTCTTGCGCGCCGTGGTTGGCGCAGCAATCTTGGCCGTTGTCGCGCTGATTCAGGCAGAAAAAAATGTGGTGTTTGTAGTACGAAGTTTGAGTCATGAAGAGATTCTAGTTTTGCGTGCTGCGCTCCCGCGACAAACGCACCAGAGCCAGCACCAACACAGCATAGGGCCAAAGCCACCCCAACCATTGCACCAAACCATTGAAACGGATGAAACGCCCCTGCTCCCACGTCTGCAGGGTTTGTGCGAAATAAGCGCTCTCGGGTGATTGGTTAAGCACGCTCTGCTGTACCAACACGGCCAGCAACAAGAATGTCCAAGCTGTGCGGGCAGAAAGCGGTAGAAACAACAAAGCCACCACACAACCAAAAATCAAACCCAACATCACGGGCAAATTCAACCAAGTCCAGGCGTGCAAAGGGCCATAACTCAGCGTGGCTGACAAAGCGCTCACGCCCAAAGCCATGCCAAGCACGGCCAGCACATAGAGAAACCGTTGCCCGGCTTGGCGAATCACGCCAAAGCCCAGCAAACAAGGCACTAGCAAACCCAGCATGACACACAGCAACTCCGCACCAGGCAACAGTGGTTCAAGCTCAAAGGCCCGCAAGGGAATCCAATCTTCAAATGGCGTGGCCTCAAATGCGCTGGTGAGTGCATCTTCCACACGCTCCCACACTTGACCCAAGCCCAATGGCACCGCCACCGGAAACAGCAAAGCCGCAGGCCAAATGGCCATCAACACCAAGGCCATGTAAGCGTCACGCACAAACCAGCGCTCACGAAATTGACTCCAACGGCGCAACAACCCCAGATGCTCCAAAGCACTGGCCAATCCAGCGCCTAGCCATGCACCCAAGGTGTTGAGTAAAAAATCAGGCAATGAAGGCACACGCGCCGGCAAATAACTTTGCAAACCTTCCATCGCCAGCGACAAGGCCGCCGCCGCCAACGTCGCCACCGTGACCACGCGCGTGCGCCAGCCCATGCGCATGGCACTCAAGGTCAAGAAAAAACCCAAGGGCGCATAGCCCAACACGTTAGACACCACATCAAACCCAAGCCAGTATTTGGGCCAAGGCGCGGTCAAAAATGACCAAGGCGCAAGGTCTTGGTCCCGCCAATGGTCAAACGGGTAGAGGCTGGCGTAGACGATGAGCGCCACGCAAATTTGCGACAGGGGCCAAGCGGAGGTTTTGCGCATGGGCAAACAAGCGTTTTAAAACGGTTTGACGACCACCAAGATCACGGCAATCGTCAGCAAGACCACCGGAATCTCATTGAACCAACGGTACCAAACATGGCCACGGGTGTTGGTTCGAGTTTCAAATTTGCGCAGCAATCGGCCACAGCCATGGTGATAGCCGAGCGCCAACAACACCACGGTCAGCTTGGCGTGCATCCAACCGTTACCGGGGCCCATGCCAATCCCGATACCCAGCCAAAGCCACAAGCCCAGGCCCACCGCAGGAATCATCAACAAGGTGGTGAAGCGCATCAACTTGCGCGCCATCAGCAGCAAACGCGCCTCTTCCGCCTCGGACTCAGGCGCAACTTGCGCCAAATTCACAAAAATTCGAGGCAAATAAAACAAGCCCGCAAACCAGCTGGCCACGAAGATGATGTGAAAAGATTTGATCCAAAGCATGCAGCCAGTTTAGCCGGGCTCAAAAAAAGCCCGACACAAGGTCGGGCCAAGTCACCTTGCAGCTTTGACGCGCAAAGCGCCCGCCTAGGGAGGAAAAGCGGGGAGCAGCAAGCTGCCCGAAAGCAATCTAGCAAACACCCCAAGTACCTTCAATGGGAGTAACGCCACACGTTTCGCCTAAGCGACACACACAAACAGGCACAATTTCGCCTATGCAACACCCATTCGCCCCCTTCCCCGCCAACCGCCCTCGCCGTCTGCGCCGTGACGACTTCACCCGCCGCTTGGTACGTGAACACGCGTTGAGCGTGAACGATTTGATTTACCCCGTCTTTGTGCTCGAAGGCAACAAACGACGCGAAGCCGTGACCTCCATGCCAGGGGTGGAGCGTTTGAGTCTTGATTTATTGCTGCCGGTTGCCGAACAGTGCGTCAAGCTAGGCATCCCCGTCATGGCCTTGTTCCCGGTCATCAGCAGCCATCTCAAGACACCCGATGGCATCGAAGCCACCAACCCAGACGGTCTCGTGCCGCATGTGGTGCGTGAACTGAAAAAGCGATTCCCCGAACTGGGTGTGATGACCGACGTAGCGCTCGACCCTTTCACCAGCCATGGCCAAGACGGTTTGCTAGACGACACTGGCTACATCCTCAACGACGAAACCACCGCCATGCTGGTCCAACAAGCCATGACGCAAGCGGATGCCGGCGTAGACATCGTGGCCCCCAGCGACATGATGGACGGCCGCATTGGTGCCATTCGCCAAGCACTTGAAGCCAAAGGCTTGATTCACACCCGCATCATGGCCTACAGCGCCAAATACGCCAGCGCGTTTTACGGCCCATTTCGTGACGCCGTTGGCTCTGCCGCCAACCTTGGCAAGAGCGACAAAAAGGTCTACCAAATGGATCCCGGCAACACCGACGAAGCCCTGCGTGAAGTGGCGCTAGACATCGCCGAAGGCGCCGACATGGTGATGGTCAAGCCGGGCATGCCTTACCTCGACGTGGTGCGTCGCGTGAAAGACGAATTCAAAGTGCCGACCTTTGCCTACCAAGTTTCTGGCGAATACGCCATGCTCAAAGCCGCCGCGCAAAACGGTTGGCTAGACCACGATGCCGTGATGATGGAAAGTTTGCTGGCCTTCAAACGCGCGGGCGCCGATGGCGTGCTGACCTACTTCGCCATCGACGCGGCTAAAAAATTGCATGAAACGTATTAACGCTTAACCCACATGTTTGCCAAAGAACGCCAAGGTCCGCACCAAAGCCAGCTTGGCTGACGCCTCTTGGTAAGCACCACGGTGATCACAATTGAAACCATGGTTGGCGGGATACAAATGCACCTCCACCTCCGGGTGCGCGTGTTTGAACTTTTCAACCGTGTCGAGCGGAATCCAATGGTCTTCTTCAGCGTAATGTGCCAGCACAGGGCAATTGGGGTGGCGTGCAATTTCTTCGTCCGTCGTTGAACCACCGCCGTAGTACGGCACTGCGGCGCTGAGGCCTTTCACGAGCGCTGCCGCACGCCACGCCAACAAGCCGCCCCAGCAATACCCGACGATGCCCACTTTGCCGCCACTGGTCTTGGCAGCGTAGTCCACCGCCGCTTGAATATCAGCCATCACACCCGGCGCTGGCAAAGCCTCGATCGCCGTTTTCAGCGCCATGCCTGCTTGCATGTCATCTGGGGTATAGCCCAGCGCAATGCCGTGTTTGGCTCGGTGAAATGTGGCGGGCGCCACAGCCAAATAGCCTTGAGCTGCATAGCCATCGGCCACTTCCCGGATGTGCGCGTTGACACCAAAGATTTCTTGCACCACCACCACCGCACCTTTGGGCGAGCCCTTGGGTTGCGCCACATAGGCGGGGAAAACAAAACCGTCGGCAGAAGTCAAATTAACCGTCATCACGAGATCTCCTCAAAATTTCTGAAAGTGGATATCGAACAGCTTACTGGGTTTTCAATCACTTGGTGCTATCGTGCGACCGATTAAGTTTGCTCAACCGCATTGAGGAGAGAAAGATGAAGCCCGTACTTTTGATCACTGGTGCCAGCCGTGGCATTGGCGCCGCGACCGCCGTGTTAGCGGCTCAACAAGGGTGGGCCGTGGCTGTCAATTACGCGAGCAATGCACAAGCCGCCAACCGCGTGGTGAAGCAGATCCAAAACGCAGGCGGCACTGCCATCGCCGTGCAAGCCGATGTCGGCGACGAAGCGCAAATCTTGCAGATGTTTGCCCAAGTCGATGCCCAACTGGGCCGCATCTCAGGCCTTGTGAACAACGCGGGCGTGGTGGATGTGACGGCCAAAGTCGAAGACCAGAGCTGGGCGCGGTGGGAGCGCATGATGCGCATCAATGTGTTGGGCTCGTTCGCCTGCGCACGCGAAGCCGTACGACGCATGAGCACGGCACACGGCGGCTCGGGCGGCAGCATCGTCAACGTGTCCAGCGCTGCCGCACGTTTGGGCGCGCCCGGCCAATACGCGGATTACGCCGCCGCCAAAAGCGCCATCGACGCCTTCACCATCGGATTGGCCAAAGAAGTGGCGGGTGAAGGCATTCGCGTCAACGCCGTGCGCCCAGGCTTGATTGACACCGACATCCATGCCTCTGGCGGCTTGCCCAACCGCGTGCGCGAGTTGGCGCACTTGGTGCCCATGCAACGCGGCGGCACTTCAGAGGAAGTGGCGCAAGCCATTGTGTGGCTGCTCAGCGACGCTGCCAGTTACACCACCATGAGCTTGATGGAGATTTCGGGCGGTCGTTAAGCCGCAAACCCCGCCGCCAAGGCCTTGCGCAAATGGTCCACAAATGCCGTCACCGCGCGCGGCACATGCGGCGAATACGGGCGAATGGCATAGAGCTGCTCGGCAAACGCGCCCACGGGCTTCCAGTCGGGCAACACTTGCACCAGCTTGCCTTGCTGCAAAGCGGCTTGCGCGCTGAAGTCAGGCAGCAACGCAATGCCCAACCCCGTCAACGCCGCTTCACGCAACGCCTCGCTGTTGTTTGCCGCGAGTTGTCCCGTCACCGGCACGGTGATGCGTTCGTCTTTGGACTTAACCCGCTCTAGGGTCCACGTCGGTGTGTCTTGCGCGCGCAGGTAATGCAAACAGTTGTGCGCTTGCAAATCAACGGGTGTTTGCGGCGTGCCAGCGCGGCGCAAATAAGTTTTGCTGGCGACCAGCACGGAGTGCGTGTGGCACAAAGTCCACGCCACATGCGTGTCAGGCGGTCTGGCCGTGTGGCGAATGGCCAAGTCAAAACCTTCAGTGGCCAAGCTGCTGAGACGGTCGGCCATATCGAGCTCTATGCGGACATCTGGATACTCGCGCAAAAAATCAGCCAAACGCGGCGCCAGCTGTTGACGCGCAAACGCAACAGGCGCGGTGACGCGCAGCAAGCCGCTGGGCACGCCCGCTAAATCGCGCACTTGGGCAAAGCTGTGCTCAATTTGCTCAAACGACGCGCGGGTGTCGTCCACCAACCGCTGGCCCGCCTCCGTCAAACGCACGCTGCGGGTGGTGCGTTGCACCAGTGGCACGCGCGCTGCACGTTCGAGTTCTGCAATGCGCTGACTCATGGCGGCTTTGCTCACGCCCAAACGTGCGGCAGCAGCGGTGTAGCTACCCTGTTGCGCCAGCACACTGAGCCAATGCAGATGGTGCCAGAGTTCGCTGATTTTTTGATCATTCATGGTTTGATTGTTCACTATTTTGAACAATCAATTCAAACTTTGACGCTTGTTTGATGCAACTGCCCTGCCTACACTGCGTCATCTTTTCCACACAACGAGACACACCATGACACAAGCTCACATCGCGCATTACATCAACGGCGCCGTTGCCAACGGCAGCGGCACACGCACCCAGCCCGTGTACAACCCCGCCACAGGCGCCATCACAGGCAACGTGAGCCTAGCCAATGTGGCCGATGTCAACGCTGCTGTGGCCGCCGCCCAAAAAGCTTTCCCCGCTTGGGCCGACACACCGCCCCTGCGCCGCGCCCGTGTGATGTTCAAGTTCTTGGAATTGCTGAACGCCAACAAAGACAAATTGGCCCACATGATTACCGCCGAACACGGCAAGGTGTTCACCGACGCCCAAGGCGAAGTAAGCCGAGGCATTGACATCGTCGAGTTCGCCACTGGCATCCCTCAATTGCTCAAGGGCGACTTCACCGAGCAAGTCTCTACCGGCATCGACAACTGGACCATGCGCCAGCCCCTCGGCGTGGTGGCAGGCATCACGCCTTTCAACTTCCCCGTCATGGTGCCCGCCTGGATGTTCCCCGTAGCCATTGCCGCAGGCAACACCTTTGTGCTGAAACCCAGCCCAATTGACCCCACCCCCGCGCTCTTCATGGCCGACTTGCTCAAGCAAGCCGGCTTGCCAGACGGCGTGTTTAACGTGGTGCAGGGCGACAAAGAAGCGGTCGACGCCTTGTTGGTTCACCCTGATGTGAAAGCCGTGAGCTTTGTGGGCTCGACGCCCATCGCCAACTACATTTATGAGACCGGCGCACACCACGGCAAGCGCGTGCAAGCCTTGGGTGGCGCGAAGAACCACATGGTGGTTATGCCCGACGCCGACATTGACCAAGCGGTCGACGCTTTGATCGGCGCGGCCTATGGCTCAGCCGGCGAGCGTTGCATGGCCATCAGCGTGGCGGTATTGGTGGGCGATGTGGCAGACCGCCTGATGCCTAAACTGATTGAGCGCACCAAAGCATTGAAAGTGCTCAACGGCGAAAACCTCGCCGCCGAAATGGGCCCCATCGTGACCGACATTGCGCACAAACGCATCACTGGCTACATCGAGCAAGGCGTCAAAGAAGGCGCGCAACTGTTGGTGGACGGCCGGAACTTTGATGGCGCATCTGCTGGCGAGGGTTGCAACAACGGTTTCTGGATGGGTGGCACCTTGTTTGACAACGTCACGCCCGACATGCGCATCTACAAAGAGGAAATCTTCGGCCCCGTGTTGAGCTGCCTGCGCGTAGCCGACTTGGCCCAAGCCGTGGACCTGATCAACGCCCACGAGTTCGGCAACGGCGTGAGCTGCTTCACCCGCGACGGCAACGTGGCCCGCGAATTTGCGCGCCATATCCAAGTGGGCATGGTCGGCATCAACGTGCCCATCCCAGTGCCTATGGCGTGGCACGGTTTTGGTGGCTGGAAAAAAAGCCTGTTTGGCGACATGCACGCCTATGGTGAAGAAGGTGTGCGTTTCTACACCAAGCAAAAGAGCGTCATGCAGCGCTGGCCTGAAAGCATTGGCAAAGGCGCTGAGTTCGTCATGCCCACCTCAAAGTAACTTGTCGCCCTTAAGAGGGCTCGCGGTTGCGTGCGCAGCGGCAGCTTGGGGCAGCATGTTTTGCTCCTCGTCTGCTGCGCATCCGAATGTCGCGGCAACATGCCACCCCAATCTACCGCTGCACACGCAACGACAACAGGCCTACAAGCAACCGTTACCATGCACGCACACAACAACAAAGATGTGAGACATCGGCATGAGTGATTCCCAGTTTGACTACATCATCGTCGGCGCCGGCACAGCGGGCTGCTTGCTCGCCAACCGTCTGAGTGCCAACGCCAGCAAGCGCGTGCTGCTCATCGAAGCAGGCCGCAAAGACGATTACCACTGGATTCACATTCCCGTCGGTTACCTGCACTGCATTGGCAACCCACGCACCGATTGGCTTTACAACACCGCGCCCGATGCGGGCCTGAATGGCCGCAGCTTGCGCTACCCACGCGGCAAGGTGCTGGGCGGCTGCTCCAGCATCAACGGCATGATTTACATGCGTGGCCAAGCACGGGACTACGACCAGTGGGCCGACATCACTGGCGATGCACGCTGGCGCTGGGACAACGCGCTGCCCTATTTCAAACTCCACGAAGACCACCATGCCGGTGCCAATGCTTCGCATGGTGCCAAAGGCGAACGCAGCGACGTGCTGCTGGCTGACAACACCGTGTACGGCGAAACCTTGCGCCATCACATCGCGGGCGGCGAATGGCGCGTTGAAAAACAACGCTTGCGCTGGGACGTGTTGGATGCGTTTGCGCAAGCCGCCGTGCAAGCTGGCATTCCCGCCACCGATGACTTCAACCGTGGCAACAACGAAGGCGTGGGTTACTTTGAGGTCAATCAAAAAAGCGGTTGGCGTTGGAACACGGCCAAGGCCTTCATTCGCCCCACCTGCTACGCACGGCCCAACTTTGAACTGTGGTCGTCCGCCCAAGTCGCCAAGCTGGTGATGCGCACCGAGGCTGATGGCACACAGCGCTGCACCGGCGTCGAGGTATGGACAGGCCACGGTTATGTGACCGTCACAGCCAAGCAGTCGGTGGTGCTGAGTGCGGGAGCCATTGGCTCGCCACAAATTTTGCAGCTTTCGGGCCTAGGGCCAGTAGCGCTCCTCAAGCAGCACGGCATTGAGCCCGTCATTGACCTGCCCGGTGTCGGCGCCAACTTGCAAGACCATTTGCAAATTCGCTCGGTATTCAAAGTGCAAGGCGTTGACACCCTCAACACCTTGGCCAGCAGTTGGTGGGGCAAAGCCAAGATTGGTTTGGAATACGCGCTCAAGCGCAGCGGTCCCATGAGCATGGCCCCTTCACAGCTCGGTGCCTTCACCCGCAGCAGCCCAGACCAGCCCTACCCGAACATTGAGTACCACGTCCAACCCCTCAGCTTGGATGCATTTGGTGAGCCCCTGCACAACTTCCCCGCGTTCACCGCCAGCGTGTGCAACTTGAACCCCACCAGCCGTGGCATGGTCAACATCACCAGCGCTAACTTTGCTGATGCGCCGAAGATTGCGCACAACTACCTGAGCACCGAAGCCGACCGCAAAGTGGCGGCCGACTCGCTGCGTGTGACACGGCGCATCGCCGCCCAACCGGCCCTCGCCAAATACAAGCCTGAGGAATACAAACCCGGCGTGCAATACCAAACCGACGAAGACTTGGCACGACTGGCCGGCGACATTGCCACCACCATCTTCCACCCCGTGGGCACAGCGCGCATGGGCCGCATCGACGATCCGATGGCCGTGGTCGACCCAGAGTTGCGCGTGCGCGATGGCAACGGCGGCGTGGTACGCGGCTTGCGCGTGGTGGATGCCAGCGTGATGCCAACCATCACCAGCGGTAACACCAACAGCCCCACGTTGATGATGGCCGAAAAGGCAGCGCAATGGCTGGCTCACGAAGCCGCGCAAGCGTGAATCTCACACGCACCGGGTTAGCCCTCAAGGGAAAATCCTAGGCAAAAGGAGACTGCGTGGCGCTTACAGTTACACCACTCGAAACAGCGCCAGCGTTGTTCATACGGGGGTCTGAGGAGACAAACACAACAGGCACTTCCCAAGGAAGCGTCACTTAGAGAAGGCACCGGTTACCCCCGGTGCCTTTTGCTTTTTGGGGTGCTGACATTTGCGACCACAATTGCTACATGGAACTTTTCTTCACCACTTTTGCCTCCGCGTTAGCTGGCTTTGTGGACTCGATCGTGGGTGGCGGTGGCCTCATTTTGCTGCCCGCCTTGTTTGCCGCCTATCCCTCAACAGCACCCGCCACCTTGTTTGGCACCAACAAAAGCGCCTCCGTCTGGGGCACGGCATTTGCCACTTGGCAGTACAGCCGTCGCGTCCATGTGCGATGGTCGGGCCTACTCCCGGCTGCCGCAGTCACCATGTTGGCGGCCTTCGCTGGTGCTTGGCTAGTCACCTTGGTTTCACCCGAGTTTTTACGCCGCTTGTTGCCGCTGGTGTTATTCGCTGTGCTCATCTACACCTTGATGCGAAAAGACATGGGCCGTCGTCATGCGCCGCGTTTCACCGGCCACGCCGAGTTGCTCGCCACATCAAGCATCGGATTGACGATTGGTTTCTACGACGGGTTCTTTGGCCCAGGCACGGGTAGCTTCTTTGTATTTTTATTGGTTCGCTGGTTAGGCTATGACTTTCTCAACGCATCGGTCGCGGCCAAGTTGTTGAACCTCTCTAGCAATATTGCGGCGCTGGTGTTGTTCACACTGAAAGGCCATGTCTGGTGGCACTTGGCCTTGCCGATGGCCATGGCCAATGTGGCAGGCAGTTTGCTAGGCACGCGCTTGGCCTTGCAGCATGGCGCTGGCTTTGTGCGCGGCATGTTCATCGTGGTCGTGAGTGCGCTGATTTGCAAAACTAGCTACGACGCGTTTTTGCGCTAACGCGCTCGGGCGTCAGTTAGCGTGCACCGCTGGCCGCAGGTTTTTGAGCCAGGGTTGCGCTAGGCGCCGTTGTGGTCTTGGCTGCCACTGAAGCGGCCCTGGCGGCAGCGGAGGCCGCTTTCTCAGCCGTAGAGGCAGCCACGACTGGCTCTTCCACAGCCAACTCAGCAGCCTTGGGCGGCCAAGGTACGCTGGCCACAGGACGTGGCATGCCAATCGGTCGGGTGGCTTGGCCTTTTTGCACAGCGTCAATGTCTTCTTGCGAGGGGTACTGCCCCATGATGACAAAGTCAAACACACGGCGCGCAATCGGTGCGGCATTTTGCGCACCAAACCCTGCGTTTTCTACCACCATGGCCAAGGCCACTTTAGGATCATCGGCTGGTGCAAAAGCCACAAACAACGCATGATCGCGCATGCGCTCATCAATGGCAGAAGCGTTGTACTTTTCGTTTTGCTTCACTGTGAACACCTGAGCCGTCCCCGTCTTGCCTGCGCTCACGTACTGCGCCCCGATAAAACTCGTGGCAGAGGTGCCTTCGATGTTTACGCCCACCATGCCCCGCTTGATGATGTCCAAGTTCTCGGCCAACAAAGGCAATTGCCCCACCGGCTCTTTGGCGACTGGAGTCGAGACTTTGGTTTCGACATCCACCACTTCGCGCACCAAGTGTGGCTTCATCTTTAAACCGTTGTTGGCCACTGTGCTCATGGCGTGGGCAATTTGCAGCATGGTGAAACTGTTGTAGCCCTGTCCAATGCCCAAGGAAATAGTCTCACCAGAGTACCAGCGTTGCTGCTCTGGTTTTTTGTAGGTGTTGCGCTTCCACTCGGTCGATGGCAAGACCCCACGCGACTCACCCAAAATATCAATGCCTGTGATTTGGCCAAACCCCAAAGGCTTCATTTGATCATGCATCAAATCCACGCCCATGTCACGCGCCAGGGTGTAGTAGTAAGTGTCACACGATTCGACGATGGATTTGTACATATCCACAGAGCCGTGCCCGCCCTCTTTGTCGTCACGGAAACGGTGGTTACCAAACATGAAGAAGCCAGGATCTGAAATCAAGGTCTTCTCTGCCCGTTTGCCCGTTTGTAAAGCGGCCAAGGCCATGAACGGTTTATAGGTCGAGCCGGGCGGATACGTGCCGCGCAACGCGCGGTTGAGCAAGGGCTTGTCCATCGACTCGTTCAATGCTTGCCAATTTTCAGAGTCGATGCCGTCCACAAACAAGTTGGGGTCAAAGGTGGGTTTGCTCACAAACGCCAACACCTCACCCGTCTTGGGATCCAGTGCCACCAAAGCGCCACGTCGTTTGCCGTACAAGTCTTCGATCAGCTTTTGCAACTTGATGTCGATGGACAGCACCACGCTGTTGCCGGGAATGGCTTGGCTGCTGTTGAGGCGACGCACGGCACGCCCGCCTGCCGAAGTTTCCATCTCTTGAACACCCGTGGTGCCGTGCAATTGCGTCTCGTAGCTTTGCTCAATGCCGAGCTTACCGATGTAGTCAGTGCCACGGTAATTACCGGCATCTTCCGACTCTTCGATCTTGCCTTTTTCCGCTGGGTTGATACGGCCGATGTAACCAATGACGTGACTGGCCAATTGGTTATATGGGTAACTGCGAAACAACCGAGCGCGAATTTCTACGCCAGGAAAACGATAGCGCTGTGCCGCAAAGCGTGCCACTTCTTCGTCGGTGAGTCGATTACGAATGGGTACGGACTCAAAGCTCTTGGACTCACTCAGTTGCTTTTTAAAGCGCCGTTTGTCACGGGCTTGAATGTCAATCACGCTCGACAACTGTTCAATCACTTCCTCAAGCGGCATCACCACTTTGGATGCAGTAATTTCGAGTGTGTAAGCCGAATAGTTGGTGGCCAACACAATGCCGTTGCGGTCCATGATGACGCCCCGGTTGGGTACGATGGGCACGATGGCCGTTCGGTTGTTCTCCGCTTGTGCATTGAGTTCGTCGTAGCGCACCACCTGTAAATAAAACAGACGAATAGACAACAAACTAAACAACACCAAAATCGCGCCCGTCACCACCACCATGCGCGACCTGAAACGTCGCAGGTCGGACTCGATGTCGCGAATCACCCTCATAGCGGTCGGTTCGCGTCAGGGTTAGGTGCGCGACGCTGCGGCGCCAACAAAAACACGCTGACCACCGGCCACAACAAGGCCTCGAGCAAGGGTGCCAAAAAAATGGGCCAGCCTGGAAACAAGGCACCAGACATCAAACGCACCAACAACTCCAAAGCGTGCGCCACCGCAAACATGGGCAACACTTGCATGGCCTGCGAGGGCACGGTGAACCACAGCAAGCGGCGGTGCATCAAGATAGCCATAAAGCCCAGCGCGGTGTAGGTCAACGCATGCTGTCCCAGCAAGGCCGATTGATGAACATCGGTGGCGATCCCAAAAAAGAACGCCACGCCAATGCTCACCAAGCGCGGTTGATGCACACACCAAAACACCAAGACCAAGGCCAAGAAATCTGGCATCCATGCCGCATTGCCAACGAAACTGATATTCACCACCATGTTGGCAAACAAGGCCATCAGCAAGGTGAGCAAAATGAACATGGGGTTTGCTGGCAACAACACCTGCTGGCCACGGGGCATGATCATCGGCGACCTCCCTTTTGAACAGCGACCGGCACTTGTTTTTCAATTTGCGGACGTGGCGGCAGTTGGTCACTCAAAGGGTCCAACACCATCACATGACGTGCGCCTTGCACGCGCCCCATAGGTTCACACAAAATGCGCGCAAACGCGGTTTCTGCACGGCGCTCCACCTTGGTCACTTTACCCACCAACACACCGGCAGGATAAATGCCGTCCACACCGCTGGTGGACAACATATCGCCCACCTCAATGTCAGCGTTGGTTGCCATAAATCGCAGCTCTAACAACGGTGCACCACCCGCTTCCCCATACGCCACACCACGCGCACCCGTACGGGTATTGAGCACAGGAATGGAGTGCTCGCGGTCGGTGACCAATGTGACTTCACTGACCAGCGGCAACACATGCGTGATTTGGCCCAAGATGCCATGCTCGTCCATCACGGGCGAGCTGGCCTTGATGCCATGGGTCATGCCTTTGTCGATGATGAGTTTGCGCGTGTAAGGGTCAGCAGCGTCGTACAGCACCTCAGCCGCTTGGCCTTTGGTCTCTAGACGCTTGCTCAGGTCCAACAGTTCACGCAGTTGTTTATTTTCAAGCGCCAGCTGCTCCACTTGACCGGAGCGTCGGGCTTGCACCAGCAGTTGCTGGCGTGCCTCGCGTTCGGAAGCTTGCGCCACATCGCGGGCTTCGAAATATTCTGTCGAGTATTCGGCCAGCGCCTGCGGGCGCATAGCCAGCCACTGCACGGGATACAAAGCCACCGACAAAGCAGCCCGCAAGGGTTGCGTCACACCAAACCGAACGTCCGCCACCATCAACAGCACCGACAAGGCACTGAAGAAAAGTAATTTGGAGACAGCCGAGGGGCCTTGCTTGAAGAAGGCTGGCGTGGAGCTGTCTAAGGTGCCCAGTGGCACTGACTTATTCGCTCGTGAAGATGGAGCCTAAACGCTCCATGCGCTCAAGCGCCAAGCCGCAACCGCGCACCACGCAAGTCAGCGGGTCTTCGGCCACCAACACGGGCAAGCCGGTTTCTTCGGCCAACAAGCGGTCCAAGTCACGCAACAACGCACCACCACCGGTGAGCATCATGCCGCGCTCGGCAATGTCTGCACCCAACTCGGGCGGTGTTTGCTCCAACGCGTTTTTCACGGCAGAGACGATGTTGTTGAGTGGGTCGGTCAAGGCTTCCAAAATTTCGTTCGACGAAATCGTGAACGAACGTGGCACGCCCTCCGACAAATTGCGGCCCTTGACTTCCATCTCCTTGACTTCAGAGCCAGGGAAAGCCGAACCGATTTGTTTCTTGATGGCTTCAGCCGTAGGCTCGCCAATCAACATGCCGTAGTTGCGACGGATGTAGTTGATGATGGCTTCGTCAAACTTATCGCCACCCACGCGCACGCTGCCTTTGTAGACCATGCCGCCCAAGCTGATGACGCCGACTTCGGTGGTACCACCACCGATGTCCACCACCATCGAGCCAGACGCTTCGGACACCGGCAAGCCTGCACCAATGGCGGCTGCCATCGGCTCTTCAATCAAGTACACCTCAGAGGCGCCAGCGCCCAAAGCGGATTCGCGAATCGCGCGACGCTCCACTTGGGTCGAGCCGCAAGGCACGCAAATGATGATGCGTGGGCTGGGCTTCAACACCGAGCGTGGGTGCACCATCTTGATGAACTGCTTGAGCATTTGCTCAGTCACCGTGAAGTCGGCGATCACACCGTCTTTCATGGGACGAATGGCCTCGATGTTGCCGGGCACTTTGCCCAACATGGCCTTGGCTTCGTGACCCACCGCTTGGATGGTCTTCTTGCCTTGAGGGCCGCCTTCGTGGCGGATTGACACAACTGAAGGTTCGTCCAACACGATGCCTTTGTCGCGCACATAAATCAGGGTGTTGGCGGTACCGAGGTCAATCGCCAAATCGGTGGAGAAATACCGACGAAAAGATCCAAACATGTCTGTCCTCAAAGCTT
>Ga0213920_1001036_pt1 | contig 16853 bp, 16 predicted proteins | sample McNCre1117MG_FD_161054 | JGI IMG/M metagenome (GOLD analysis project Ga0213920, IMG submission 161054) | Freshwater microbial communities from McNutts Creek, Athens, Georgia, United States - 11-17 MG | ecosystem: Environmental > Aquatic > Freshwater > Creek | place: USA: Georgia | collected...
GTTGCCGTTCAGATGGCGATCTACGGCACCTAAAAACACAGGGCGGTGATCTGGGCTGTAGTTCCAGTGGTAGGCGTAGGGGGCCAGCGTCAAGTCCCATTGCTTGTCTTTGGCTGGTGCAGGTGCACCGCTTTCGGCCAAAACATCGGGGCAAGGCTGCCAGCTGTGAGCTGCTGATTCGGTGGTTTGGGCTTGAACAGCACATGAGGCCAGCAGGCAAAGTGCCAAGATGTAGCGGTCTAAAGATCGAAGGAAAGTCATAGATTTGAATTAATAAGTTAACTTTTTAATTCTATTAATTTAACTTTTGGTGCTGATTAAGATTTGTTAAGTCGACTTGCTCATAAGAAACTGCTCGATCAGGTGGGCCAGTTGCTCGGGCTGGTCGTGGTGCAGCATGTGGCCAGCTTCGTCAATCACCGCATGGGTGATGTTTGGGATGGCAGCTATGCGTTGCTTGAACTCGTCCAAGGTGTAGCTGTCTTTCCACCATTGGCTCATGCTGTCGGTGTTGGCCACCACGCACAGGGTGGGTGCTGTGATGCGCTCGTAAATGGCTTGTGTTTCGTCAGTTTTGAACAATTGGGCATTGATCACTTTGTGTGCGGCATGACCCAAGATGCGCCATTCACCTTGCTCATTGGCACGCGCCCAATGTTGGGCGAGCCAGTGGGCTTTGTCTGTGCCTAGGCGAGGGTTGGTTTTGATCAGGCGCTGGGCCACGGCTTCAAGGCTGGGGTAGGGTTTGAGGTCCAACTCGCCGCGTTGCAGTGCTTTGAGCTCGTCCATCCACTTGGCCAAGCGGCCGGGCGCCTGGGCTGGGCGAGTGGCAGGCATGCCAAAGCCTTCGAGGTTGATGAGCTTTTCAATGCGTTCAGGGCGAATGCCCGCGTACATCGTCGCAACATGGCCGCCCATGCTGTGGCCGAGCAGGTGGATTGGGCGATCGCCCACGTAATGGTCGAGCAATTGGTCGAGGTCGGCCAAGTAGTCTGGAAAAAAGAAATTGTCTGTGTTGGGGGTGTCGGTCAGGCCAAATCCGCGCCAGTCGGGGGCAATGACCCAATGGTCGTTTTGCAAGGCGTCAATGACGAACTGGAACGAGGCCGCCACATCCATCCAACCATGCACCATGACCAATGGTGTTTTGTCGGGCGAGGGCGTGCCCCACTGCAGGACGTGGTAACTCAGGTGACGGATTGGGACAAACTCGCTGCGAGAAGGCTTTTGGATTGGGTACATTGTTCGAATCATAAGGATACGAGACATGGCCACACACTCAGCAAGCGCTTCTTCACACGACTTTTACCAAGCCATGCAGCAAGGCTTTGGTTGGGCCGTACCTGAACACTTCAACATGGCTGAGGTGTGTAGCCGTCGTTGGGCTGCGCAGCCCGATGCGGCAAAGTGCGTGGCCATCGTTGAACATGCGGCCGCTGATGCCAATGGCCATGCCGTTGCGCCACGCAGCTACACCTACGCGCAGTTGCAGCAAGCCGCGGATGCACTGAGTCATGTGCTGACAGACCTCGGTGTGCAGCGCGGCGACCGCGTGGCCATCGTGTTGCCACAACGCTTTGAGACGGCCGTGGCCTACGTAGCCGTGATGCAAATGGGCGCAGTGGCCATGCCGCTGTCGCTGTTGTTTGGGCCCGAAGCTTTGGAATACCGCTTGCAAGACAGCGAGGCTGTGGTGGCCATTTCAGATGCGTCTTCTGTGAGCAATGTGTTGGCGGTGCGTGCGCAATGCCCCGCGTTGCGCGAAGTGATCGGGGTGGACTTGAGCAACGCCGCCGACATGCTGCACGTGGATGTGGACTACGCCAGCGCTATTGCCGCGCAGCAACGCGTGTTCACGGCGGTGCAAACCAAAGCGGACGAAGGCGCTGTGTTGATTTACACCAGCGGCACAACGGGGCCGCCCAAAGGCGCGCTGATTCCGCATCGGGCATTGATCGGTAATTTGACGGGGTTTGTGTGCAGCCAAAACTGGTTTGGGTTTGCCACGCAAGCCACGCCCGCGCAAGCCTCAAACACCATGCAGTTACCCACGGGCAGCGATGCTGTGTTTTGGTCCCCCGCCGATTGGGCATGGACGGGGGGATTGATGGACGCTTTGTTGCCCACGCTCTACTTTGGCCGCCCCATCGTGGCGTGGAATGGGCGCTTTAGCCCCGAGCTGGCGTTCACCTTGATGCAGCAGCATGGCGTGACACACACGTTTTTGTTCCCCACGGCACTCAAAGCCATGATGAAGGCGTACCCCCAAGCGGGCCAGCAATTCCAACTCAAGTTGCAAGCCATCATGAGCGCGGGCGAGGCGGTGGGCGATGCGGTGTTTGGCTATTGCCAACAACAGTTGGGCGTGACGGTGAACGAGATGTTTGGCCAAACCGAAATCAACTACATCGTGGGCAACTGCGCGATGGAGTGGGCCGCGCATGGTGCAGGCGTGAACGTGCATCGCACGAATGTGGGCTGGCCCGCCAAGCCTGGCAGCATGGGCAAGGGCTACCCAGGTCACCGTGTGGCGGTGATTGATGACGAAGGCCACGAGTGCCCCACTGGTGTGCCTGGCGATGTGGCCCTCAACCGCTACAACCAACACGGCCAGCTCGACCCGATTTTCTTTTTGGGCTATTGGAAAAACGAGAAGTCCACCCAAGGCAAATACACCGGCGACTGGTGCCGCACGGGCGATATGGCGGTGCGCGACGAAGACGGCTACCTCTGGTACCAAGGCCGTGCAGACGATGTGTTCAAAGCGGCGGGCTACCGCATCGGCCCGAGTGAGATTGAAAACTGTTTGGTCAAGCATCCTGCGGTGGCCAACGCGGCCGTGGTGCCCAAGCCTGATGCCGAACGCGGGGCGTTGGTGAAAGCCTATGTGGTGTTGGCCGCAGGGCATGAAGCCAGTGACGCGCTGGTGGCTGACTTGCAGTTGCATGTGCGCGGCAAACTCGCACCGTATGAGTACCCCAAAGAAATTGAGTTCATCAGCGAATTACCCATGACCACCACGGGCAAAGTGCAACGCCGTGTGTTGCGTTTGCAAGAAGAAGCGCGTGCCAAGGCCAAATAATCCAAGCGCACTGAGCAAAATCAATTCGAGCACCTGCAGGCTTTAGACTTGTCGGGTTTTTCATCTGTCTCCTTTCTTGGAGTGAATCCATGACTTTTCCTCTCGTTCAGCTGGGCACCAGCGATTTGCACGTCACCCCCATTTGCTTGGGCACCATGACTTTTGGTGAGCAAGTCAATGAAGCTGATTCACACGCCATCCTCGACCACTCGTTGGCGCGTGGCGTGAACTTCATCGATACCGCAGAGATGTACTCTGTCCCCCCTAAAGCCGAGACTTGCGGTCACACCGAAACCATCATTGGCAACTGGTTTGCCAAGAACCCAGGCGCACGTCAAAAGCTGGTCCTAGCTACCAAAGTGGCAGGCCCCTCGCGCGGTATGCCCTGGGTGCGCGAAAACCAGGGCATGTCGGCAGACGACATCATGGCCTCATGCGAAGGCAGCTTGCGCCGTCTGCAAACTGATGTGATTGACCTCTACCAAATCCACTGGCCTGAGCGCCATGTGCCGGCTTTTGGTGCGGTGTATTACGACCCGAAAAAAGAAAGCTCTAAAACCAGCATCCACGAACAACTCGAAGCCTTGGCCAAGTTGGTGAAAGCAGGCAAGGTGCGCCACATTGGTTTGTCCAACGAAACGCCCTACGGCGTGCACGAGTTTGTGCGTTTGGCCGAGCAACACGGCTTGCCCCGAGTGGCCACGGTTCAAAACCCCTATTGCTTGATCAACCGCAGTTACGAAAACGGGTTGGACGAAACCTGCCACCGTTTGAATGTGTCTTTGTTGGCTTATTCCCCCTTGGGCTTTGGTTTGCTCACGGGCAAGTACGACGCAAGCGGTTTGCTGGGCGATCAAGCGCCCAAAGACGGTCGCATGGCCAAGTACGAAAGCATGCGCAAGCAACGCTGGGGACGCGCTGAATCGCTGGATGCGGCGCGTCGTTACAACGCACTGGCGCAAGCCCATGGCATGACGCCTGTTGAAATGGCTTTGGCGTTTTGTTACACCAAGTGGCAAGTGACGAGCACCATCATTGGCGTCACTTCGCTGGCGCAGTTAGATGCTGATTTGGACGCTTGGGGCACCACACTGTCGCCTGAGGTGTTGGCCGAGATCGACGCCATTCGCTGGGACATGCGCGACTTGGCGCAATAAAAAGAAAAAAGGAAGTTTGCATGTTTGATGTGTCATTGGCCGCGGTGGCCTTGGGCGGTTATTTGTTTGGGTCTTTGTCTTTTGCGGTCATCGTCAGCCGTGTCATGGGCTTGGACGACCCCCGCACTTATGGCAGCCAAAACCCCGGCGCGACCAACGTGCTGCGCTCTGGTAACAAAAAGGCGGCGCTGGCTACTTTGTTGCTCGATGCCGTCAAAGGCTATGTGCCTGTGCTCTTGGTCAAGTGGTATGGCCCTGTCTTTGGCTTGAACGATGAGGCCGTGGCTGTGGTGGCCATGGCTGCGTTTGTGGGCCATTTGTGGCCTGTGTTTTTCCGCTTCAAAGGCGGCAAAGGTGTGGCCACGGCAGCGGGCGTGTTGTTTGCGGTGGAGCCTGTGTTGGGCTTGATGGTGATGGGCACTTGGTTGTTGGTGGCGTTGGTCACGCGCTATTCGTCGCTGGCCGCGCTCATGGCGTCGGTGTTGTCGCCTGGCTACTACCTGTTTTGCAACGAGGTCTTGTGGCAAACCAGCGCCGCAGAGCTATTGACCGTGATGGTCATGAGCCTCTTGCTGTTGTGGCGTCACAAAGAAAACATTGGCCGCTTGATCCGTGGCGAAGAGTCAAAAATTGGTGCCAAAAAAGAAGCACCTGCGGATGAAGAAGCCCAGTCTTAACTCGATGTGAGCTGGTTACTGACAAAACAAAAGGGCCTCATCAGAGGCCCTTTTTGTTAGAGACGTTTGGTTTAGTCGCGGAAGTTGTTGAACGACAAAGGCAAGTCGGTCATTTCTTTGCGAATCAAGGCCATGGCCGCTTGCAGGTCATCGCGCTTGGCGCCGGTCACGCGCACGGCATCGCCTTGAATGGCGGCTTGCACTTTGAGTTTGCTGTCTTTGAGGTGGCGTTGAATTTTCTTTGATACTTCGGTTTCAATGCCATTGCGAATCTTGATGACTTGCTTGACTTTGTCCCCGCCGATTTTTTGCACATCACCTCGGTCGAGGAAGCGCACATCGACTTCGCGCTTGGTCAGCTTGTTGCGCAACACGTCTTCCACTTGCACCAGTTGAAAGTCGGCATCGCCAAACATGGTGATCTCTTTGTCTTTCAATTCAACGGCAGCAGACGTGCCTTTGAAGTCAAAGCGGGTGGCGATTTCTTTGCTCGCGTTTTCAACGGCGTTTTTCACTTCGACCAAGTTGGGTTCGAGGACGGTGTCAAAAGAAGGCATGGCAGTCGGCTTTCAAATTCGGAATGAGACAATCTCCCTATGTTAGTGGAACCCAACACCCCCCTTCAAGCGCACAACACTTTTGGCATTTCAGCCAAGGCTCTGCAACTGGTGCGAGTGCGCACCGAGGCCGATGTGCAGGCCGTGCTTGCCGATGAGGCCTTGCGTAGCGTGCCTAAGTTTGTGTTGGGTGGCGGCAGCAACATCGTGCTGACAGGCGATGTGAAACCTTTGGTGCTCAAGATGGAAATCAAGGGCATGCGCTTGGTCGAAGAGACCGACAAAGCTTGGGTGGTCGAAGCCGCCGCAGGCGAGAAGTGGCACGACTTGGTGGCATGGACGCTGGACAACGGATGGCCCGGCCTAGAAAACATGGCGCTTATTCCTGGCAGCGTGGGTGCGTCGCCCGTGCAAAACATTGGCGCGTATGGCGTGGAGCTGCAAGACCGCTTTCACTCGTTGGACGCGATTGACCTGACTACGGGGCAAACCTTCAGTCTCGATGCGGCGCAATGTGCGTTTGGCTACCGCGATTCGGTGTTCAAGCACGAGAGCAGTGGCCCCAATGGCTTGGGCTTGGCGGGTAAGGCCATCATCACCCGAGTCCGCTTTTACCTGCGCAAAGACTGGAAGCCGGTGCTGGGCTACCTCGACCTCGAACGCAAAATGGCTGAGACAGGCATCACAAGCCCCACGGCCCAACAAATTTTTGAATGGGTCTGCGCCATTCGCAAAGCCAAGCTGCCAGACCCTGCCGTCATTGGCAATGCAGGCAGCTTCTTTAAAAACCCCACCGTCACCCAAGACCAGTGTGATGACATCATCGCGCGCGAGCCCAAAGTGGTGCACTACCTGTTGGACGATGGCCGCATCAAGCTGGCGGCAGGCTGGCTGATCGACGCCTGCGGTTGGAAAGGCAAGACCGTGGGTAATGCTGGCGTGTATGAAAAGCAAGCCTTGGTGTTGGTCAACGTGGGTGGCAAAGAACACCCCTGCACGGGCGGCGAGGTCATGACTTTGGCGAAGGCCATTCAGACCAGTGTGTATGAGCGATTTGGCATTCGCTTAGAGCCGGAGCCTGTGGTGGTTTAAGCAATAAAAAAGCGACCCGTAGGTCGCTTTTTTACTTGGGTAAGAAGTGTTTACTTCTTAGAGCCGCCTTCGAGCTTGATCATGTCAGCACCTTCGCCCAACGACAGCAAGCCGGTGTGTGCGTACAGCCCCAACTTGGCGCGTGTGTCCACGATGTCCAAGTTGCGCATGGTCAGTTGGCCAATGCGGTCGAGTGGGCTGAACGGGGCGTCTTCCACCTTTTCCATGCTCAAACGCTCTGGGGCGTAAGTGAGGTTAGGGCTTTCGGTGTTCAAGATGCTGTAGTCGTTACCACGGCGCAGCTCGAGGGTCACGGTGCCGGTCACGGCGCGTGCTACCCAGCGCTGGGCGGTTTCGCGCAACATGATGGACTGTGGGTCAAACCAACGGCCTTGGTACAACAAGCGGCCCAAGCGCAGGCCGTTGATGCGGTACTGCTCGATGGTGTCTTCGTTGTGAATGCCGGTGACCAAGCGCTCGTAAGCGATGTGCAACAGTGCCATGCCCGGGGCTTCGTAGATGCCACGGCTCTTGGCTTCGATGATGCGGTTCTCGATCTGGTCGCTCATGCCCAAACCGTGGCGGCCACCGATTTCGTTGGCTTTCAAGAACAACTCAACAGGGTCAGCGTATTCCACACCGTTCAAAGCGACAGGTTGGCCTTCTTCAAAGCGGATGCTGATTTCTTCGGCTTTCACGACGCAGTCTTCACGCCAGAAGGGCACGCCCATGATGGGATTGACGATCTTCATGCCGCTGGAGAGGCTCTCGAGGTCTTTGGCTTCGTGGGTGGCGCCCAGCATGTTGCTGTCGGTGCTGTAGGCCTTTTCGGCGCTCATCTTGTAGCCAAAACCGTTGGCGGTCATGAAGGCTGACATTTCAGCGCGGCCACCGAGTTCATCGATGAACAGCTGGTCCAGCCAAGGCTTGTAGATTTTCAAGCTGGGGTTGGTCAACAAACCGTAGCGGTAGAAGCGCTCGATGTCGTTGCCCTTGAAGGTTGAGCCATCGCCCCAGATGTTGACGTCGTCTTCCTTCATCGCAGCCACGAGCATGGTGCCTGTGACGGCACGGCCCAATGGCGTGGTGTTGAAGTAGGTGATACCACCGGTGCTGATGTGGAACGCACCGCACTGAATGGCAGCAATGCCTTCGTGGGCGAGTTGGGTGCGGCAGTCGATGAGGCGGGCTTTTTCAGCGCCGTATTCCATCGCTTTGCGTGGAATTTCGTTGTAGTCGGCCTCGTCAGGCTGGCCGAGGTTGGCGGTGTAGGCGTAGGGCACAGCGCCCTTTTGCTTCATCCACAAGAGGGCAGCAGATGTGTCGAGGCCGCCAGAGAAGGCGATGCCGACTTTTTGGCCTTTGGGGAGGTGTTGGAGGATGGTGCTCATGGTGTTTGTGTCCGCTTCTGCTTAACCGAAGTGGCAGATGTAGTGGTAAGGCTCGGTCACGCGAATGTCGAACTTCGAGTTGCCAGGCACGTTGAATTTTTCGCCAGCACTGGACTTGACCCAGTCGTTGCTGCCGTCGAGTTTGTATTCGCAAGAACCAGCCACGCACTCCATCACTTCAGGAGCAGCGGTGTTGAAAGTGAGGGTGGCAGGCAAGATGACACCGACCGACAACTTGGTGCCGTTGGCTGTGGTGATGGCGTGGCTGATGCACTTGCCGTCAAAAAACACATTGGCTTTGGTGGTGATGCTGATGTTGTCGATTTTTTCTGTGGTCATGGTGTGCGCTCGGTATGAATTGCAAAACCGTAGATTTTAGGTGACCCAAAACAACAAAAGCCGCTGAAAGCGGCTTTTGCTTGGTCAAACGCCCAAATGAGCGTGTGGACGGGCTCAGTAGCGTGGGGCAGAGCCAGGTGGGGGCACGTTGCCGTAGCTGGTGTTGGCCGCTGGGGCCATGGGGGTGATTTGCAAGCGCACGGTAGGGCCTGGATCTTGCGGCATTTGCACGGTGTATTGCTTGCCTGCAAATTCGTAAACCACGTTGTAAGCCATGGTGCGGTTCTCGTAGAACATTTGCTGGCTGCAGTTTTGCACGTTACGTACTTCTGGCGTGCTTGGGCCTTCGATTTTGTCACCCAAGATTGCGCCGCCAAACAATCCAAGCATGGTGGCTGCGGCACGGCCTGAACCGTTACCGATTTGGTTACCAATGGCACCACCTGCGATCGCGCCCATGGCTGCACCCGCGCCAGATTTTTGCCCTTCGGTGACGACTTGTTGGTTGTTACACACTTGGCGTGGCACGGCCACTTGCTGAATGATGGGGGTGCTAGAGATGACTTTGCCCACTTCTTGAGCTTGCACCGACACGGATGCGAACAGGGCCATGCAAGCAGCGAACAGGGTGTTTTGAATGGATGTGTTTTTCATGAAAAGTCTCTTATTTAACTGGGTAGAAGTGTAGTACTTCGATGGAGCGGCTCTGTAAAGCAACGGTAAAACCAGCTTTCAACTGCATCAAGCCACAACGCGCGCCCAAGCGTCGGGGTTGACGCCCACGATCACGGCTTGGCCTTTCACCACCACTGGGCGTTTGATCACACTGGCGTGTTCGAGCATCAAAGCACGAGCGGATGCGCTGTCCACCACGCTGGCTTGCAGCGCTGCGTCGAGTTTGCGCCAAGTGGTGCCTTTGCGGTTGACCAGCACGTCCCAGCTCACATGCTTGAGCCACTGGTCGACGGCTTCGGGTGGCACGCCTTGTTTTTTGAAATCGTGAAACACATAGTCCACGCCATGCTCGGTCAGCCACACGCGGGCTTTTTTGACGCTGTCGCAGTTGGGAATGCCGTAAACGGTGATGGTTGTTTTGCTCATAGGGCTGAATCATGCCGCAAACCGAATAAGCGCTAACGGTGGGTGACAATTCAAGGATGAATTCACTCGACAGCTGGCTCGCGCATTGCGAGCGTTTGCACCCCAAAAACATCGACATGGGCCTAGAGCGCGTGCGCACCGTGGCCGAGCGCATGGCGCTCAAGTTTGATTGCCCCGTCATCACCGTGGCGGGCACCAACGGCAAGGGCTCGACCTGCGCCATGTTGGAGGCCTGTTTGTTAGAAGCGGGCTACCGCCCGAGCGTCTATACCTCGCCACATTTGGTGCATTTCCAAGAACGCTGCCGTGTGCACGGCGAAACTGTGCAGCCCGACGACTTGCTGCCGCATTTTGAAAAGGTAGAAGCCGCGCGTACGCAAGGCGGTGAGGTGTCACTCACTTACTTCGAGTTCACCACCTTGGCGATCCTGAGTTTGATGGCCTCATCTCCCATTGATGTGGCCATTCTTGAGGTGGGCTTGGGCGGGCGTTTGGACGCGGTCAATGTGATTGAGCCGACGTGCTCGATCATCACCAGCGTGGACTTGGACCACATGGACTTTTTGGGCCACGACCGCGAAACCATTGGCCGCGAGAAGGCGGGCATCATGCGCACGGGCCGACCCGTGATCGTGAGCGACCCCTTTCCGCCGCAAAGCGTGATTGACCACGCCACCGAAATTGACGCAGACCTTTGGCTGTTTGGCCGTGACTTCAACTTCACCGGTGACAAGCAACAGTGGGGTTGGGCAGGGCGCGGCCGTCGCTACAGCGGTTTGGCGTATCCCGCGTTGCGTGGGGCTAACCAGTTGGTCAACGCCAGTGGCGTGTTGGCCGCGCTGGAAGCTTTGCGCAGCGAGATGCCAGTGACGGCACAAGCCATTCGCAATGGCTTGGCCATGGTGGAGTTGCCCGGGCGCTTCCAGATCGTGCCAGGCCAGCCTGCCTTGGTGTTTGACGTGGCGCACAACGCCCATGCGGTGGCAGCGCTGACCGAAAACTTGGATGCCATGGGTTTTTATCCCACCACCCATGTGGTGTTTGGCGCCATGGCCGACAAAGACGTGGCGCCCATGCTGGCGCGGGTGGGGCCTTTGGTGGATCGCTGGTACTTTTGCGATTTGCCCACCGAACGCGCCGCCAAAGCGGCTCAGTTGCAAGACGTTTGGCGAGCGGGTAACAGACGTAAAGATGTGCAAGCTAGCACCTACGCCAATCCACAAGCGGCGCTGGACGCAGCGGTGGCCGCAGCGAACCCCACTGATAGAATCGTGGTCTTCGGATCGTTCTTCACGGTCGGGGGGATTTTGGCGAATGGCATCCCCCGTTTAGACGCCCCACATTTGAGCTCCTGAGACCCCATTCACATGGCTTTTTTCAAGTTTCGTCTGCCTGGTCAATCGACCAGCGAGCCCCAAGGCAACACCAGCAACACTCCCGCTGAGAGCGTGGACGCGATGCGTCGCCGTGCTCGCCACCGCTTGATTGGTGCTTCAGTGCTGGTCGTGTTGGGCGTGATTGGGTTTCCTTTGTTGTTTGACACACAGCCTCGCCCCGTGTCGGTGGACATTGCGGTGGACATTCCAGACCGCGCCACAGCCAAGCCCTTGGTAGATACTTCCAAGCAAAAGCCTTTGTCGGCTGCTGCAGGCTTAGATGCCAAAGAAGAGGTGGTGCCCGATGTCAAGCCTGAGCCGAAAACAGAAGTCAAAGCAACAGAAGCCAAACCAGAGGTAAAACCGGAAGTGGCTGTTGCCGCTGCTGCCGCAGTGGCGGCAGTCGTCCCCAAAGCGGAAAGCAAGTCAGAGCCAGCCAAGGCTGAGGCTAAGCCTGAAGTTAAAACCGAAGCCAAACCAACCACCAAGCCAGCTGATGCCAAAGACACGGCGGGTCGTTTTGTTGTGCAAGCTGGCACGTTCTCTGACGAAGCGAAGTTGCGTGAAACGCGCAGCAAGCTAGAAAAAGCTGGTATCAATACCTATACCCAAGTCATCGAGGGTAAAGATGGGCGTCGCGTGCGTGTGCGCGTGGGGCCCTTTACCAACCGTGACGAAGCCGAAAAAGTGTCACGCAAGATCAAGCAGCTGCAATTGCAGCCGCAAATCTTGACGCTGTGATTCGCCCGTGATGCCTGCACTTTCGGCTGTAGATTGGATTCTGCTGGCCGTCTTGGGCCTGTCGTTGCTGCTGGGGCTGTGGCGCGGCATCATTCACGAAGTGTTGTCGCTGGTGGGTTGGGTGGCTGCGTTTTATGTGTCGCAGATGTATGCACCGTTGGCTGCTGAGTGGCTACCCATGGAAGGCAGCAGCCAAATGTTGCGCTATGCCGCTGGTTTTGTGGTGGTGTTCATCGCGGTGCTTATTGGCACAGCCTTGGTGAGTTGGCTGATCAAAAAACTGGTGTCGGCCGTAGGGCTTGGTCCTTTGGACCGATTGCTCGGCAGCTTGTTTGGATTGATGCGCGGCGTGGTCATCTTGTTGGCTGTGACCGTGTTTGTGGGCATGACGCCCATGCGTGACACCGATGCTTGGAAGCAAGCTCAGGGCGCGCAATGGCTGCAACAGTTTTTGCATGTGTTGAAGCCGGTGTTACCGGCTGATTTTGGAAAGTACCTCCCCTAATGTGTGGCATCGTCGGCGTTGCAAGCAACGCACCAGTGAACCAGTTGATTTATGACGCCTTGTTGCTCTTGCAGCACCGAGGCCAAGATGCCGCAGGCATCGTCACCCAGCTGGACCGTAAATTTTTCATGCACAAAGCCAAGGGCATGGTGCGTGACGTGTTTCGCACCCGTAATATGCGCGCCTTACCTGGCAATAACGGCTTGGGCCAAGTGCGTTACCCCACGGCAGGCAATGCCTTCAGCGAAGAAGAGGCGCAGCCTTTTTACGTGAACGCACCGTTTGGTTTGGTGTTGGTGCACAACGGCAACTTGACCAATGCACATGCGTTGAAAGCCGAGTTGTTCTCAGAAGACCACCGCCACATCAACACCGAGAGCGACTCTGAGGTGTTGCTCAACGTGCTGGCCCACGAGATTGACAAGGCCACACGCGGTTTGCCTTTGAAGCCTGCCGATGTGTTTGATGCAGTGCGTCGTGTGCACCGCCGCATCAAGGGGTCTTATGCCGTGATTTCGATGATTGCGGGTCACGGCTTGTTGGCTTTCCGCGATCCGTTTGGCATCCGTCCTTTGTGTATTGGTCGTGGTGCAGATGGCACGTACATGGTGGCCAGTGAGTCAGTGGCTTTGGAGGGCACAGGCCATACGTTTGAGCGTGACATCGCGCCAGGTGAAGCCGTGTTCATCGACTTGGCTGGCCATGCTCACTTCATGCAGTGCGCCGATGCGCCGCAGCTCAAGCCTTGTATTTTTGAATACGTGTATTTGGCCCGTCCTGACTCGACGATGGATGGCATCTCTGTGTATCAAGCCCGCCTGAACTTGGGCGAGACCTTGGCCAAGCGCGTGGTGTCGGTGGTGCCTCCGACCGACATTGATGTGATCATTCCGATTCCTGAATCCAGCCGACCCAGTGCCACACAACTGGCGCATTTGTTGGGTGTCCCATACCGCGAAGGCTTTGTGAAGAACCGTTACGTGGGTCGCACCTTCATCATGCCCGGTCAGGGCGTGCGCAAAAAATCGGTGCGCCAAAAGCTCAACGTGATTGCCAGCGAATTCAAAGGCCGCAACGTGCTGCTGGTGGACGACTCCATCGTGCGTGGCACGACGAGCCGCGAGATTGTGCAAATGGCGCGCGATGCAGGCGCACGCAAGGTCTACATGGCCAGCGCCGCGCCACCTGTGCGCTTTCCTAACGTGTATGGCATCGACATGCCCACACCCGAAGAGTTGGTGGCGCACAACCGCACCACCGATGAAGTGCGCGATCTCATTGGTTGCGACGCTTTGATTTATCAAGATGTGGACGCCATGAAGCAAGCCGTGCGCGATGCCACAGCGGGCGATGCGCCTAAGCTCGATGGCTTTGACGCGTCATGCTTTGACGGTGTGTACGTGACGGGCGATGTGTCGGTGAGCGACATCGTGCGCTTGAACGAAAAACGCGTAGGCACAGAAGAGGGCGCTGAAGACAACTCGCGCCTCGCTTTGCCCAACCAATCGGAGTAATTCAGCGATGAGCCAACACCCTTTGCCCACTGATTTGCATTTGGAGACCTTGGCTGTGCGCTTGGCCGCAGACCGCAGCCAGTACGGCGAAAACTCTGAAGCTTTGTATTTGACTAGCGGCTATGTGCAGCCCTCAGCCGAAGCCTCGGCGCGCCGCTTTGCGGGCGAAGAAGACGGCTACACCTACGGCCGTTCGGGCAACCCCACTGTCAGCAGCTTTGAAATGCGATTGGCCGCCTTGGAAGGTAGCGAGGCCGCTTTGGCCACATCGTCGGGCATGTCTTCGGTCATGTTGATGTTGTTCAGCTTGCTCAAAGCGGGCGACCATGTGGTGTATTCGCAGTCGATGTTTGGTTCGACTCTCAAACTCGTGGGTTCAGAGTTCGCACGCTTTGGTGTGGAGTCCACCGTGGTGCCGCAAACTGATTTGGCGGCGTGGAAAGCTGCCATTCGTCCCAACACCAAACTCTTGTTTGCCGAAACACCCACCAACCCTTTGACTGAGGTGTGTGACATCGCCGCCTTGGCCGACATGGCGCACAACGCCGGCGCTTTGTTGGCGGTCGACAACTGTTTTGCTACGCCGATTCTGCAACGCCCCATGGCCATGGGCGCAGACATCGTCATGCACTCGGGCACCAAGTATTTGGATGGCCAAGGCCGCGTGATGGCGGGTGCTTTGTGCGCGAGTGAAAAGCTCATCAAAGAAAAGCTGCTGCCTGTCATGAAAAACAGCGGCATGGTTCTGTCACCCTTCAATGCGTGGGTGGTACTCAAAGGCTTGGAAACACTCGACATTCGCATGCGCGCTCAAAGCGCCCATGCGCACGCGATGGCTCAGTGGCTGGAGCAGCATCCGGCTGTGTCGCGCGTGTATTACCCAGGCTTGGCCTCTCACCCGCAGCATGACTTAGCCTTGAAGCAAATGTCAGGCATGGGTGGTGCAGTGTTGTCGTTCGATGTGAAGGCCGCTGACCCGCAGCAAGCACGTACTCGCGCGTTTCATGTGCTCGACAGCTTGCGTACGCTCTCGCTGTGTACCAACTTGGGCGACACCAAAACTTTGCTCACACACCCTGCCAGCACCTCGCACGGCAAGCTGTCGGAAGACCAACGTCAAGCCGCAGGCATTGGTCAAGGCATGATTCGCTTGGCCGCCGGCCTTGAGCATTTAGACGACATGAAAGCTGACCTTTTGCGCGGCTTGGACACTCTGTAAATTTTGTAATGACTTCAAAAATTCGTACCCGTTTCGCGCCATCACCCACTGGCTTTATTCACCTCGGCAACATTCGCTCTGCCTTGTACCCATGGGCGTTTGCACGCGCCACCGGTGGCGACTTTATTTTGCGCATCGAAGACACTGACCTTGAGCGATCTAACCAAGCCTCGGTGGACGTCATCATCGAAGGTATGAAGTGGTTGGGCCTCGACCACGACGAAGGCCCTTTCTACCAAATGCAGCGCATGGACCGCTACAAGGCTGTGCTGGAAGAGCTCAAAGCTGCAGGCCATGTGTACCCCTGCTACATGAGCATGGAAGAACTCGACGCCCTGCGTGAGCAGCAAATGGCCAATAAAGAAAAGCCACGCTACAACGGCACATGGCGCCCAGAGCCAGGCAAAACCTTGCCCGCTATTCCTGAAGGCGTGAAGCCTGTGCTGCGTTTTAAAAACCCGCAAGGCGGCGCTGTGGTGTGGGATGACAAGGTCAAGGGCCGCATCGAAATCAGCAACGACGAGTTGGACGACTTGGTCATTGCACGCCCTGACGGCACACCAACCTACAACTTTTGCGTGGTGGTGGACGACCTCGACATGGCCATCACCCACGTCATCCGCGGCGACGACCATGTGAACAACACGCCGCGCCAAATCAACATCTTCAAAGCTCTTGGCAAAGAGCCGCCGGTGTATGCCCACTTGCCCACCGTGCTCAACGAACAGGGCGAAAAGATGAGCAAGCGCAATGGCGCGAAAGCTGTGACGCAATACCGCGATGAAGGTTACTTGCCCGATGCCATGGTGAACTACCTTGCGCGCCTGGGCTGGAGCCACGGCGATGACGAAATTTTCAGCCGCGCTCAGTTCTTAGAGTGGTTCAACCTTGATCACTTGGGCCGCAGCGCAGCGCAGTTTGATGAAGCCAAGCTCAAGTGGGTGAATGCTCAGCATTTGAAGGCAATGGCCGATGACGCCTTGGCACCTTTGGTGGGCGCCGAGTTGGCTAAGCGTGGCATCACGGCTGACGACCGTTTGCCTGCGATTTGTGGTTTGTTCAAAGACCGTTGCGACACCTTGTTGGTGTTGGCCGATTGGGCAACTGCTTTCTACAACGATGTCACGCCACAAGCTGGCGATGTGGCCAAACACATCACACCCGCTGTGTTGCCTGCGCTCGATGCCTTGGCTTCCAAGCTGGGTGCATTGGCAGAGTGGAGCACAGTCAACGTCAGCGCTGTGTTCAAAGAAGTGTTGGCAGAGCAAGGTTTGAAAATGCCCCAGCTCGCTATGCCAGTGCGCGTGTTGGTGATGGGAACGCCTCAAACACCGTCTGTGGATGCTGTACTTTTCCTGTGCGGAAAAGAAAAAGTTTTAGCGCGTTTGACCAAACGCTGAAAATCTTGATATACTATCGTTCTCGACACCCAACGGGGGTATAGCTCAGCTGGGAGAGCGCTTGCATGGCATGCAAGAGGTCAGCGGTTCGATCCCGCTTACCTCCACCAAATGTCGAGAAGTTTCGCAAGAAACAGTCCAGGTTATGACCCTATCGTCTAGAGGCCTAGGACATCACCCTTTCACGGTGAGTACCGGGGTTCGAATCCCCGTAGGGTCGCCAAGTTTTGTAGCACTTGGCTTTGGTTGCTAAAAGCAACTGAGCAAAAGTTACAGCTACCAGGAGTGGTAGTTCAGTTGGTTAGAATACCGGCCTGTCACGCCGGGGGTCGCGGGTTCGAGTCCCGTCCACTCCGCCAAATAAAAAGCCTAAGTAGTTCGCTGCTTAGGCTTTTTTCTTTGTTTAAACCACATTTAATAACCCAATGTTCGAATAAAAGTCTCTTTTATATTTGAAACGTTAAAAAGAAGCGCATAATGCCTCAGCGCTAGACTTAAAACACCCAGTGCTATTTTGGTGATAGGTCAGTTTCGCGCGTTACGGCGTTACTTTTCGGTTTGTTGTGCTTTCGGGACCCCATCGCTTTTTTAATGTATTCAAGGAGTCCTCATGGGCAATAAACTTTACGTCGGCAATCTGCCATACACGGTTCGCGATGGCGACCTCGAGCAATCTTTCGGTGAATTCGGTTCTGTTACCAG
>Ga0213920_1001038_pt1 | contig 16829 bp, 15 predicted proteins | sample McNCre1117MG_FD_161054 | JGI IMG/M metagenome (GOLD analysis project Ga0213920, IMG submission 161054) | Freshwater microbial communities from McNutts Creek, Athens, Georgia, United States - 11-17 MG | ecosystem: Environmental > Aquatic > Freshwater > Creek | place: USA: Georgia | collected...
GAGCGTGGCATTGGCCCCACCCATCTCGGTTTGCACCCAGCCTGGGTGCATGGCCACCATGCGTGCGCGGGGGTACTCGGGCTGCGAGGTACGCACCACCATGTTGAGCGCGGCTTTGCTGATGCGGTACATCGCCGCATCGCTGCTGCGCGTGCCTTGCAAACTGCCCATCACGCTGCTGATGCAGGCAAACACACCATCGGCCGCTTCGACCATCGGTGCGACTTGTGGGATGACCATCATCGCGCCCATGACGTTGGTGTGCATGACGCGGTCAAACGCGTCTTGCGTGGGCGGGGTGCTGGCGGCGTTGTGGTCGATGACGCCAGCCACATACAAAGCGAGGTCTAACTTTTCGCCATCGAGCAGCCACTCGAACGAAGTGACGCTGATGGGATTGGCCACATCGACGCGCAAGCATTGTGCGCCGAGGGTTTGCACACGGTCGCGCCCTACATCGTTACGCGCGGTCGCAATGACGCGCCAGCCGTCTGCCACGTATTGGCGAACCAGCTCAAGCCCAATGCCGCGCGACGCGCCAATGATGAGTGCGGTTGGCATGTCGAAAACTTAAACGAGTTCGAGTGCGACCGCTGTGCCTTCGCCGCCACCGATGCACAAAGTGGCCAAACCTTTTTTCAGGCCGCGTGCTTTGAGTGCATGAATCAACGTGACCATGATGCGCGCACCCGATGCACCGATGGGGTGACCCAAAGCGCATGCGCCGCCATTGACGTTGACCTTGTCGTGCGACACATTGAGTTCTTTCATCAAGGCCATGGGCACGACGGCAAAGGCTTCATTGACTTCCCACAGGTCCACGTCTTCCACTTTCCAGCCGGCCTTAGCCAAGGCTTTTTGTGTGGCGCCTACTGGGGCGGTGGCAAACCACTCAGGCTCTTGCGCGTGGGTAGCGTGGCTCACGATGCGCGCCAAGGGCTTGCAACCCAATTGCTTGGCGGTGCTCTCTCGCATCAACACCATGGCTGCACCACCGTCGTTGATGGACGAGCTAGAAGCGGCGGTGATGGTGCCGTCTTTTTTGAACGCGGGCTTGAGTGAGGTGATTTTGTCGAGCTTGATTTTTCCTGGGCCTTCATCGATCGACACCACGGTTTCGCCTGCGCGGGTCTTGACGGTGACGGGGGTAATTTCGGCAGCGAATGCACCGCTCTCGGTGGCAGCCTTGGCGCGTTGCACGCTGGCGGTAGCGAATGCATCTTGCTCGGCGCGTGTGAAGCTGTATTTGGCCGCGCAGTCTTCACCAAAGGTGCCCATGCTGCGGCCTGGCTCGTAGGCGTCTTCCAAACCGTCGAGCATCATGTGGTCAAAGATGCGGTCGTGGCCAATTCGATAGCCGCCACGCCCTTTGAGCATGAGGTAAGGCGCGTTGGTCATGCTCTCCATGCCACCGGCGACCAACACATCGTGCGTGCCCGCGATCAACATGTCGTGCGCAAACATCGCCGCACGCATGCCTGAGCCGCACATCTTGGACAAGGTGACAGCGCCAGCGCTCTTAGGCAAACCGCCTTTGAATGCCGCTTGGCGCGCAGGCGCTTGGCCTTGGCCCGCCATCAAACAGTTGCCAAACAAAACTTCGGTCACCAACTCTGGGTTGATGCCCGCACGCTCCACAGCGGCCTTGATGGCTGCGCCGCCCAAGTCGTGCGCGGCAAGGCTTGAAAAGTCGCCTTGAAAGCTACCCATGGGTGTGCGTGCGGCGCTGACGATGACGATGGGGTCTGCGTGAGTGGTCATGGTGTTGTCTCCTGTACGTTGTTTTGAAAAGAATGCGTCAGCGTTTTACATGCTGCCACGCGGATACTTTTTGAAGGCTTGGCGGAACACGTCCACCACTTCACCAGGGCGGCTCATGGTGACATTCAGGTCGTGAGCGAGGCCATCTGACACACGGTAAATCCAGCCATGAATCGACACTTTTTGGCCGCGACTCCAAGCGTCTTGCATGACGTTGGACAAAGCCACGTTACCCACTTGCTCAATTACATTCATCTCGCACATCACGTCTTCGAGCTGGTCTTGCGGCAAATGGTTGAGGCGTTGACGGTGACGCAACCGTACGTCTTGCACATGGCGCAGCCAGTTGTCGGCCAAGCCAATGCGTGTGCCACGCGTGGCTGCCAGCACACCGCCGCAACCGTAATGCCCGACGACCATGATGTGCTCAACCTTGAGACAGTCGACGGCGTATTGAATGACGGACAAGGCATTCAAGTCCGAATGCACCACCACGTTGGCAATGTTGCGATGCACAAACACTTCGCCTGGATCGAGACCCGTGATTTGGTTAGCAGGCACGCGACTGTCTGAGCAACCAATCCACAAATACTTAGGGGTTTGTTGCTGTGACAAACGTGAAAAAAAGTCTGGCTGTTCGCGCTCCATGCGCGTAGCCCATTCACGGTTGTTGTCAAAAAGATGCTTGAGAGAAGTAGACATGTTGTTATTTTTTCTTCATTGAAGCTTGATGAATGTGGTGACGGATATTCCAATCCATCAAGGCGACGCGAGCTCGGGCTTTGGCGTCTTGCTGCGGGTCCCATTCGCACACACTGCCAACGGGTTGGCAGGCCAAGGTATTGGCGCTGCCCATGCTCCAAATCGCATGATTCGAACGCGCTTGACCAATGAAGGTCACTGCCATGGCGTCTGCTGCGTCATGCGCACTTGGGCATTTGGCCAAATCGCGCCCTGACAACAAGTAGCCCTCGCCGATACCCAGCATGGGAAACAGTGTGGGGAACATGTCTAAGTGGCTGGCGGGTTGTTTGAGCGCCTCTGCACAAATAGACTGACCCGCCCCCCAAACAATGAATGGCACTTGTTGTCGCAACACTTGACTTTCAGGCGTGGCGTATTGGCCAAAAGTGCGTACGTTGTGATCGCCTGTCGCGGCGACAACCGTGCGCTGACTTGCCGCACTGGCTTCAACGTTGCTGACGAACTTGGCCAGTTCATCGTTGGCATAGCGGTAGGTTTGTAAATTTGGAATCAGGTGCTCAGAGCCTTTGTCGCCCGGCCACTTGTTGATGTCAAACGCAAAGGGCTTGTAATCAGCTGGCAACTCATAGGGCGGATGGTTGGTGGTCGACATGGCATAGATGAACAAAGGCCTGTCTTTGGGTTGCTTGGCCAAGCGCTCTTCGATGGCGCGGAACATGTATGAATCCCATACGCCCCAAATGCCGCCTTCAGCACCCGGATACTGCTTGCGCAAAGTGGCTGCGTCAATCACCTCGTCAAAGCCTTGGGTCAACAAGACGCGATTGAGCTCGCGCCATCCCGACTGGCCCGATGTCACAAACAAGGTGTCGTAGCCCGCTTTCTTGAACGTCGAGGGCAAACCCCAATCCAACGTGATGTGGCGGTACTTGCCGTTGGTGATTGGCGTAACGGGCGTACTGAACAAAATGGCTTCGAGCGCAGGGTGGGTGCCATGGTGCGCTGAATCGAAATTGTTGAATACCCATGCGTTGTGGAGTTTTTCCTGCAAACCCGCCAACACATCCATGTCTTTGGATTGGTATTTGAAGGGCTCAGCGCTCCACGACTCCATTTGGAAAAACACCAAATTTTTACCCTTGGGTTGGCTACGCCCCGACGCCATCAACGCACGTTGCACGCCTTCGGGCGTGGTGGCAGTGATGCCATACGCACGGGCTGCGTCTTGGTAGGTAGCGAAGCCGTAGGTTTTGAGCCCCGTGTCTTCTTCACCAATGTCCGTCGAGGTGCGGTAGGCATCCCACGCGTTGTAGAGCGCGGTCACGCCGTTAGGGATGACGTTGTTCAAAAAAGATTTGCTGGTGGCTGTGACGTTGTCGAGCTGCAAGGCCATGCCTTTGAGCGTACCTTTGCCCACCATCAGCACGATGACCAACAACACAGGAATCAGCAACAAATGCCATGCACGCGCCCAGCGTTGCTGCAACCACTGCAAGGCGCGCTGGCACGCGCGCAATGCGGCGACATTGGCAGACCACACAGCCAGCGCCAGCACCACCGTCATTTGCACGATGGGGAAGTCTTGCCAAATGGTGTGCAATACGGCCACGGTATCGTCATCGGCCAAACCGAAGATCACGCTGTCAATGGGCAACTTGTAAAAGCCGTAGTAATAAAAGTTGATGACCGCCAATAGGGCAAACAGACTGGCCCACACCTTGATGACCATCGCACTCAGGCGCCAGCGCCAACCCAGCAATGGAAAAAGCAAGAGCGTCGCGATAGCACCCATCTTTAAGTCAAACCGGAACCCCATGAGCAAAGCCTCGGGCAACTCTGCCCACAAGTCGCTACCGGGTGCTGGCCAGTAGTAGGCCAACATCAGCATGCGCGCCACACTGAACCACAAGGCCAACACCAAGCCAACGCATAAACCGACCCCCATACCGTGCAACATAGCGCGAGGTGGGATTAACAACAGGGCAAGAGTTTTCTTCATTGAGTCAAGATTCACAAGAGGCGCGCCCAAGGTTCGGGCGCATCCTCACATTGTCTCGGCAAACAGCTCACGACCAATCAACATGCGGCGAATTTCGCTGGTACCCGCACCAATTTCGTACAGCTTCGCATCGCGCCACAAACGACCCAGTGGGTATTCGTTGATGTAGCCGTTGCCACCAAAAATCTGCACGCCCTCGCCTGCCATCCAGGTGGCTTTTTCGGCGGTCCACAAAATGACCGACGCGCAGTCTTTGCGCACTTGGCGGACGTGGTCTGTTCCGAGCAAATCGAGGTTTTTCGCCACGGTGTAGGCGAAGCTGCGACCTGCTTGAAGCACGGTGTACATGTCGGCCACTTTGCCTTGGATGAGTTGGAACTCGCCAATGCTTTGGCCAAACTGCTTGCGGTCGTGGATGTAGGGAATGACGTTGTCCATCACCGATTGCATGATGCCCAAAGGGCCGCCGGTGAGCACAGCACGTTCGTAGTCCAAACCGCTCATCAACACTTTGGCGCCCATGTTGAGGCCGCCCAAGATATGGCTTTCTGGCACTTCAACGTTGTTGAACACCAGCTCGCCCGTGTGGCTGCCGCGCATGCCCAGCTTGTCGAGCTTTTGCGCGACGCTGAAACCCTTCATACCCTTCTCGATCAAGAAGGCGGTCACGCCGCGAGCGCCCAACTCGGGCTCGGTCTTGGCGTACACCACCAAGGTGTCGGCATCGGGGCCATTGGTGATCCACATCTTGCTGCCGTTAAGCACATAGTAGCCGCCCTTGTCCTCAGCCTTGAGCTTCATGCTGATGACGTCAGAGCCCGCGCCTGGCTCTGACATGGCCAAGGCACCCACATGCTCGCCGCTGATGAGTTTGGGTAGGTACTTGGCGCGTTGTGCGTCGGTGCCGTTGCGTTTGATTTGGTTCACGCACAAATTGCTGTGTGCGCCATAGCTCAGGCCCACACTCGCAGAGGCACGCGAGATTTCTTCCATCGCAATCATGTGGGCGAGGTAGCCCATGTTGGCGCCGCCGTATTCTTCGCCCACGGTGATGCCCAAGACGCCGAGGTCGCCCATCTTGCGCCACAGGTCCATAGGAAATTGATCGTCATGATCAATCTGTGCTGCACGAGGAGCGATTTCGGCTTGCGCGAAGTCGCGCACAGCATCGCGCAGGGCGTCGATGTCTTCGCCTAATTGAAAATTCAGACCTGGTAAGTTGTGCATGTTTTGTCTCCGAGAGGCTTAGTAGGTTTTATTCACAGTGGCGAGGGTTTGCTGCATCAAAGCGCAAGGCGATTCGCCGCCGTTGTCGTCAAGGTGCACCACTTCAGCGGTGGTGATGATGAGGCGCTTGCCTGCACGCACCACATGGCCGCGTGCGCGAAGCTCGCCACCCGAGAATGCAGCGAGAAAGTTGATCTTGTATTCCACCGTGGTCACTTCTTGGCCCTCAGCAGCCATGGTGAGGCCGGCGTAGCCCGCAGCAATGTCGGCCAAGGCGCCCATGGCACCGCCGTGGTAGCCGCCTTGTTGTTGGGTGACGCGTTCGGAATAAGGCAAGGCAATTTCAACCTCACCTGGCGCGACCGACACGATGCGGGCGCCGAGGTGCTGCATCATGCCTTGGCGCACAAAGCTGGCTTCGATGCGGGCGTGAAGCTCAGGGTGAGCTGATGCGGCTTGCGTCATGCCTTGCTCGCTTTCGCTGTCTTGGCTGCCTTGGTGGGCTTTTCACCTTGCTTGGCCAGCAAAGCGCGGGCTTCTTTTTCGTGTGCCTTCACCTCGTCGAGGTTGGCTAATATTTCAGCCATTTGCGCTTCGAGTTCGCGCTTGTGCGCGTCGAGCACCACCAAGAACTTTTGCAGCTGCGGGCCCGTGTCGCGCGGGCTGTCGTACATGTCGATCAGGTCCTTGGCCTCGGTCAACGACAGGCCCAAACGCTTGGCGCGCAGGGTGAGCTTGAGGCGTGTGCGGTCGCGGTGGCTGTACACGCGGTTGCGACCGCCGGGGCCTGAGCGCTCGGGCTGCAGCAGGCCCATGTCTTCGTAAAAACGGATGGCTCGCGTGGTGAGGTCAAACTCACGTGCTAAGTCGCTGATGGAATAGGTGGTCGCCATGATTGCCTTGTTTACGTTTACGTAAACGTCAATTATGACGGGAAATCTCCAAAAACCAAGTCAAGACCACGGGGGTAAGGGTTCATCCTTAAGCACGCGGCGGCGCTGGGCGTAGTCGGGCATGACGCTTTGCACGGTTTCCCAAAAGCGCGGGCTGTGGTCCATCACCCGCAAATGGCTGAGTTCATGGGCCACCACGTAGTCGATCACATCGCGCTTGTGGTGCACCAGTCGCCAGTTGAGGCGAATCGCGCCATTGGCACTGGCGCTACCCCAGCGCGTCGCTGCGCTGCTGAGTGACACGCGTTGCCACTGCACACCGAGCTGCGGCGCATAGTGGTCGAGCCGCTCGACAAACAAGGCTTTGGCTTGGCGCATGAGCCACGCTTGCACGGCGTCGCGGATTTGTTGGGGTTCGGCGTTGAGCGGTAGACCTAGACGCAGGGTGTGCAGCAAGGGCTGTGAAGCTTGCAGCGTAGCGAGCTTTTGCGCCAGCACATCGTCAACGCATGGCTGCAACTCGGGCTCAAATTGCGCACTGTTTTTCTTGAGCGTACGGGTGGAGTCAAGCACCACCTTGAGCTGATCGCCCAAATACGGCAACACCACACCGTCAGCCCACACGATGCGCGCAGCACCGAGTTGTTGCTGACGCTCTTGCATCTCGACCAACTTGCGCGCAATCCAATCGGCTTTTTCGTGCAGGGCCGATTCCACCTCGCCGAGCGTGACCCAACGCGGCGCGCTGACCTCTAGGCCATCTGGGCCAATGGCCATGCCAATGGTGCGGCGTTTGCCGCGCCGAAAGGCGTAGGCCACATCGGTGGTGCCCAACTGAATGCGGCGGGTGGCGCGTGGGTGCGCGTAATGCGCTTTGGGAAGCACTTGGACCAATGACTCAGACGGCATGTGCGGGCCGTGCAGCGTAGGGGCTGGCGACAAGGCGCTGGCATCGCCGTGCAGACCGCCCATCAAGCTTTGCGGCTTCAGGCGTTTGGGTTGACGAGACTGGCGTTTTTTGGGGCTAGGCCGCTTGTCTGTGCCGAGGCCTTGCAGGGCTTTGGTGGTGGCCCCATCGAACATGTCGAGCACGAGTTGCAAGAAGCGGCTCATGCGTGTGGGCTCAGTGTTGGCCGACGTAGGCCTCGGGGTCGAGGCGGTGCATTTCGGCTTCGATCCAAGCTTCGACTTCGCGCATCAACTCGTCGGCATCGCGTCCAACGCTTGGGATGGGTTTGCCAATCGACACATCCACGACGCCTGGGTGTTTGATGAAGGCTTTGCGGGGCCAGCATTTGGCCGAGGTGACCGCCACAGGAATCACGGGCGCACCCGTAGCAATGGCCAAACGTGTGCCGCCGCTTTTGTAGCTACCGCGTTCGCCGCGTGGAATGCGCGTGCCTTCTGGAAACATGATGACCCAAACGCCGCGATCTAACAAAGCCTTGCCCTGCTCAACCACTTTGGAAAACGCCTTGGCGCGTTGACTGCGATCTATGTGAATCATGTCTAAGCTGCCGATAGACCAACCAAAGAACGGCACATACAGCAGCTCTTTTTTGAACACATAGGCCAAGGGGTGCGGCATGATGGCTGGCATCAAAAACGTCTCGTAGGTGGACTGATGTTTGACCAACAAAATAGCGGGGCTGGTTTCGCCCATGGGCAAGTTTTCTTGGCCTTGCACTTGGTAACGAATGCCCATGATGACGCGGGCGGAATCCACGCTGAGCGTGAGCCACTTTTGAGCGATGGCATAACGCGCGTCGCCCTTGGCACCCAACAAGCGCGCCAGCAAGATGAGCAAGGTGTAGGGAATGACGGTGACAAACATGAACGCCATATGCAGCGTTGAGCGAAGCATGGCCATCATGATTTCACGCTTGGTTTGTTACTTTTGGCTGCAGGCTCTGGCTGCGCGAGCAGCCAATCTGCAAACGCGCCAAGATCAGCATGCGCCATGGTGCCAGCGGGGAATTCTGCCGGGACAGCTTGTCCTTTGAACTTTGCACCTTTGCCTGTGTGCACCAAGTGCGTGGCGCAGCCCAGGGCGGCACCACTTTGCAAATCGCGCAAGGTGTCGCCTACGGTATGCACGCCTTTGAGGTCCATGCCGTAACGCTCGCCAATTTGTTCAAACAAACCAGACAAGGGCTTACGACAGCTGCACGCCTCTTCAGGGCTATGCGGGCAATAAAACACGGCATCAATACGACCGCCAGCGGCTGCCAAGAGCTTGTGCATCTTGGTGTGCATGGCGTTGAGCGCATCGACATCAAATAAACCTCGGCCAAGGCCCGATTGATTTGAAGCCACGACCACATGCCAACCAGCGTGGTTCAAACGCGCAATCGCTTCGAGTGCGCCTGGCAAGGGAATCCATTCGTCGGCAGTCTTGACGTAGTCGTCGCTGTCTTGGTTGATGGTGCCGTCGCGGTCAAGGATGACGAGTTTGGTTTGCATGGCTGAGCTTTGGCCTTAAGAAGCGAGGGCAGACAAATCGGCCACGCGGTTCATGGCCAAGTGCAGGCTCTTGAGTAGTCCTTGGCGGTTCAAACGCAAGTCCATCTCTTCGGCATTCACCATCACATCATCAAAAAATGCGTCTACAGGCGAACGCAGAGTGGCCAAGGTTTGCAGCGACGCGGTGTAGTCACCCGCCTTGAACTGCGCCTCGGACTCAGGCAAGAGTTTTTGCATGACTGCGTAAAGCGCTTGCTCAGCATCTTCTTTGAACAAGGCCGGGTTCACATGCGCATCGACTTCGCCTGCTTTTTTGAGCACATTGCCGATGCGCTTGTTGGCGGCGGCCAAAGCGGGGCTTTCAGGCAATGCGGCGAAGGCGCGCACAGCAATGAGGCGCTTGGCCACATCGCTCAAACGTTGTGGACGCAGCGCCAGCACGGCTTCGACTTCTTGGGCAGAGTAGCCCTGCTCGCGCAAGCCGCCTGACAGTCGGTCGTAGATGAACGAGGCAAGAGGCGTTGCCGCTTCGTAGCGCAAGTAAACCGTGGACGTTCCATGTCCTCCCGCATTGGTTGCTTGAATAGCAGCACCCCACTGCGCGTCTTCAAACGCGCGAAGCAACAACGCATCTAAACCTACGGGCAAGTCGGCTTCAACCAACATACGAATCACACCCAAAGCGTGACGACGCAACGCAAATGGGTCTTTGTCGCCTGTTGGCAAGTTGCCAATGCCAAACATACCCACCAAGGTCTCTAACTTGTCGGCCAAGGCCACCACCACGCCCAAGGTGTTGCGTGGCAACTCGTCACCTGCAAAGCGAGGCTTGTAGTGGTCTTCAATGGCTTGCGCCACGTCCTCCCCCAAACCATCGTGACGAGCGTAGTAGCCGCCCATGATGCCTTGCAGCTCAGGGAACTCACCCACCATGTCGGTGAGCAAATCGGTTTTGGCGAGTTGGGCAGCGGTGTCGACGGCTTGCACGAAGGCGGCGTCTTGGGCTTGCGGCAACAAGGCGGCAATGCCTTTGGCAATGGCGCGCACGCGGTCGGTGCGCTCACCTTGCGTGCCGAGTTTGTTGTGATACACCACCTTGGCCAAACCGTCCACGCGTGAAGCGAGGGTCTTTTTACGGTCTTGGTCGAAGAAGAATTTGGCGTCGGCCAAACGGGGACGCACCACGCGCTCATTGCCGCCGATGACAGCGGAGGCGTCATCGGGGGTGATGTTGCTGACCACCAAGAACTGGTGCGTCAACTTGCCGGAGGCGTCGAGCAAGGGGAAGTATTTTTGGTTGGCCTTCATCGTGAGAATCAAGCACTCTTGTGGCACGTCGAGGAATTGTTTTTCAAATTCACACACCAACACGTTGGGGCGTTCGACCAGCGCGGTCACTTCATCGAGCAAGGCCGCATCTTCGATGGGCTTCACGCCACCGCCGACCTTGGCCGCAGCGGCTGCGAGTTGACGCGCGATCTCAGCGCGGCGTTCGGTGAAGCTGGCGATGACGGCGCCGTCTTTGGCGAGCGTGTCGGCATAGCCATCGGCATGGGCCAACACCACGGGCGACACGCGGGCTTCAAAGCGGTGGCCTTGTGTGTGGTTGCCAGCCGTCAAGCCCAACGCTTTGACGGGCACCACGGTGCTGCCGTGCAAGGCGACCAAGCTGTGCGCGGGGCGCACAAAGTTGACGCTGCTCCAACCGGGCAATTCACAATCGGTTTCGAGCTGGTAGCTCATCACTTTCGGAATGGGCAATTTGGCGAGGGCTTCGCCCAAGGCTTTTTGCAAACCGTCCGTCAAGCTCGCGCCTTTCACAAGGCTGTCGTAGAACAGCGCTTCGGCTTTGCCATCGGGTGCGCGTTTGAGGTGTGCGACCACCTCAGGGCCCGCGCCCAAGGCTTGCAGTTTTTTCAGCAAGGCGGGGGTGGCGTTGCCGCTGGCATCCAAGCCAACAGTAACCGGCATGAGTTTTTGTTGCACGGCTTTGTCTGCAGCCAATACAGACACGGCTGTGATGTGCGCAGCCAAACGGCGGGGTGATGCGTAAGCCTTCACGACTGAATTAGCGGCGGTCAAACCTTGGGCTTTGAGTTGATCAAACAGCACGCTAGAAAAAGCGTCGCCGAGTTTTTGCAAAGCCTTAGGTGGCAGCTCTTCCACGAAGAGTTCGATGAGTAGGTTTTGTGTCGTCATGTTCTTGTGTCCTAAGCTCAAGCGGTCTTCTTTGGCATTTGTTCCACCCACTCGCGCGGGGCCATGGGGAAGCCCAAGCGTTCGCGGCTCTCGTAGTAGCTTTGCGCCACGGCGCGGGCTAAGTTGCGGATGCGGCCAATATAGGCGGCACGCTCGGTCACGCTGATGGCACCGCGTGCGTCCAGCAAGTTGAAGGTGTGTGCGGCTTTGAGCACTTGCTCATACGCGGGCAACGCGAGTTGTGCGCCCATCAAGTGCTGCGCTTGTTTTTCGTGAGCACCAAAGGCGGTGAACAAGAACTCGGCATCGCTGTGCTCGAAGTTGTAGGTGGATTGCTCCACTTCGTTTTGTTTGTACACATCGCCGTAGGTCAAGCCATCGGTCCATTGCAGGTTGTAGACGTTGTCCACGCCTTGCAGGTACATGGCCAAGCGCTCCAAGCCGTAAGTGATTTCGCCGGTGATGGGTTTGCAGTCAATGCCGCCCACTTGCTGGAAGTAGGTGAACTGCGTGACTTCCATGCCGTTCAACCAAACTTCCCAACCCAAGCCCCATGCGCCCAAGGTTGGGTTTTCCCAATCGTCTTCCACGAAACGGATGTCGTTTTTCTTGAGGTCAAAGCCGAGGGCTTCGAGTGAGCCTAAGTACAGCTCCAGGATGTTGCTGGGCGCGGGCTTCAACACCACTTGGTATTGGTAGTAGTGCTGCAAGCGGTTGGGGTTCTCGCCGTAGCGGCCGTCTTTGGGGCGGCGGCTGGGTTGCACATAGGCCGCCTTCCAAGGCTCTGGGCCTAAGGCGCGCAAGAAGGTGGCGGTATGCGAGGTGCCCGCACCGACCTCCATGTCGATGGGTTGTAGCAAAGCACAGCCTTGCTTGGCCCAGTAGGACTGGAGTGTGAGAATGATTTCTTGAAAAGTCAGCATGCAAAGTGGCCAGCAGACGCTGGCAAATTAGGCTGCGGGTCAATACGCCCGCAAACCTCTGATTTTACGGGCCGAAACGCCTCTGGCCGTGCCTAGATGCATGCGCCATGGCGACCACGATCAATAAGGTCAACAAAGCCACGCCTGCCAGTGGCCAAAGCCCGAAAACTGACACCCATCGGGCATAGGGCGTGACAGGGCCATGCACGCCATACACCTCAGCCGTGAGTGCACCCTGCACCGCGCTGGGCAAGCGGTGTGTGACCTGTCCTTGGGCATTGATGATGGCGGTGGCGCCCGTGTTGGTGGCCCTCAACATGGGGCGGCCCAGCTCTAGGGCACGCATGCGCGAGATATTGAGATGCTGGTCGATGGCCACTGTGTTACCAAACCACGCGATGTTGCTGAGGTTCACCATCAAAGTTGGCGCTTTGTCTGGGTCTGCAAAATTACGCGCTAGCTCTTCGCCAAACAAATCTTCGTAGCAAATATTGGGGGCAATGCGCTCGCCTTTGAATTGCAAACTGGGTTGGGCTAAGTCGCCTCGTGTGAAGCTCCCCAAAGGAATGTTCATCATCTTCACAAACCACTGGAACATGGGCGGCACAAACTCGCCAAAGGGCACGAGATGATGTTTGTCGTACTGGTAGTTAGCCGTGGAGGATGGCGTGGCTTGTGGCATCAGCCCCAGGGTCGAGTTGCTGTACTGCCACCGGCCCTGGACGTCACGCTTGGCCAAGGGCACACCAATCAAGGCAGCTTGTGCGCCTTTAGAAAAGTATGTTTCCAACCCTCCCCAATAACGTTCCGGCATTTGCTCCGGAATCAGTGGGATGGCGGTTTCTGGGGTAATAGTTAAATCACTTGTGCTACTCAACAAAGCATCGCGGTAATCGTGCAGCGCGCGATTGACGCCTTCGCCAAACTTCAAGTCCTGCGGGATATTGCCTTGCAACAAGGTCACGCTCAAGGGCTTTGCGGGCACGTCGGCATTCACGACTGCGCGACTGGGTGATGTACCCCAGGTGTAACCAAGGGCGCAAGCGACCAGTACGACAAATGCGAACGATGCTCTGCCATATGCAGCATGGCCTCGACGCTCGGCAACAACGCCCATGGCAATCAGTGCTGACAACGCACATAAGCCATAAACGCCGATCCAGGGTGCCCAATGTTGCAGCAGACTATCGGTGTGCGCGTAACCTACCGCGCCCCATGGAAAGCCTGTCCATAAGGTTCCTCGCACCAATTCGGCCAAAGTCCAAACAGCGGCAAAGGCAAATGTGCGTGGCACGATGCCCACACCTGTTTTGCAAATGGCATGAAATGTGGCACATGCAAAGCCGTAAAACAAAGCAAGGCCTGCCGATAACAAGAACACCGCTAAGGCAGCAATAGGCGCAGGTAAGCCGCCGTAGGTGTGCATAGAGATATACAGCCACCATGTGCTGCCCAGCAGCCAAGCGAGCGCAAATAGCCAACCTTGCGCAAAGGCTTGCTTGTTAGATTCAGCGCGGTCTAGGTACCAAGCCAGAACGGCCAAACTCACGCACTGGAGCCAACCTTGCGGCGCACCTTTCAATGCACCCTCAACTGGCCATGCCAGCGAAACCGCTTGCACGTATCCAGCTGCGATTAAACAAACCGTCCGACCGACTGAAGAAAGCGACCAATGCCTTGTCGGCGCATGCGCTTGACGCGATGAATAGTTAGCTTTCGCTGAGAAAAAGGCCATGTATTTAGGCCGTCGTTTTCTCTACAGGCGCTGGATAAACTTTGAACCACTTCACGGCACCACCTCTGGTGTGGAGCACTTCAAACCGTAATTTGTTAATTTCGTAGTGCTCGCCCCTGCGTGGAACATGCCCCATAGCGTGCGCGATAAAACCACCAATGGTGTCGAAGTGAGTGTCGTCGTTTTCCTCAGCAGCGTTGACTTCAAGGTGCGTTCCGAATGCCTCAGCCACGCGTTCTAACGATGCGTTGCCGCTGACGCGATAGGTGTCATCTGCAAGGGTGAACACATCTCCAACGCCTTCTTGACTGTCAAACTCATCTTCAATATCGCCAACAATTTGCTCTAGTACATCTTCGATGGTGATGAGTCCAGCAATTCGACCAAACTCATCGACGACCAAGGCCATGTGATTGCGCGTGTTGCGGAACTCGCGCAGCAAATCGTTTAATGCTTTGCTTTCGGGTACGAATACTGGTGGACGCAACAATGTACGGATATTTAACGAGGGCGCCCGTTGCAATTTAAGTAAATCTTTCGCAAGCAAGATGCCTACGAGATTATCGCGTTCGCCTTCATAAACAGGAAATCTGGAATGGCCGGTATCGATCACATGATGCAAGCTTTCTTCAAGCGGGGCATCGAGTTGAATCAGATCCATGCGTGGCTCGGCAACCATGACATCACCTGCTGTGAGATCGGCCATACGGAGCACGCCTTCGAGCATGAGACGGCTTTCCGCCCCTATAACTTGGTTGTCTTCTGCGTCGGACAGCGCATCTAAAAGCTCTTCACGAGAATCTGGGCCAGGATATAGGAATTCAACCAAACGCTGCCAATAACTGCGTTTGTCTTCATTTTCTTGCTCACGGGAATTCGGGGGTATCACAGTGTTGCAGCGCTTGCTGCTGGAGTCGCACATGGCTTAAGCATAGCCCATGAACAGCCCAGTCAATTACTCTGCTGATTGATGGCGTGCTTTACGTACACCTTGTCGAATTTCTTGCACTTTGGCTAAGAAATTCCAAAAACGCTTGGCATCTTCTTTAATACTGTAATTTGTTTTGGCGAATTGATCAGCAACAAATTCTGTGACTCGACTGTCTAAATCGCGTTTGGGTAGACGAAGGAATGCCTCTGTTTCTGCACCATCGCGTTCTATTTGAGCACCACCTTTGCGGGCGATACGGATCATGGGCGCATTTTCACTTAATGCATGGATGTACATCTGATAGACCTTTTCATTCCTGGCATGAATGACCGCCCGCTCGAACAATCGGGCCCCATAGCCACGGCCCCTTGCATATGCGAGTACAGAAACGCCAAACTCTGCGCTAAATTCGCGTCCAGGTTCTTTCATCAAGGCCAAATGGGCCATTGCAACAATATCTAAATTGCTATTGAAAATACCGTAGATCTCATCACGATCAAAATTAAGTCCATTCACGTAACTATGAATATGCTCATCAGTAGCGCTGTAGCCAAATCGCAAATAGCGATCGTGAGCCGACAAAGAAAGTAAATGTGTTAACACTTTGGGCAAATGCTCCGCAGTAAGCGGCGCTATGGGTATTAACACACCCTCCGTGCGCTTCAGCACCTCTTGGGATTCAGCTGTGAAACGAAGCATTTGACGGCCACCTTCCAAGGTTGTTTTTGCAAGTGTCTGTACAAGAGTCATAATGCATTGTACGGGTTATCCCTTATTCTTGCACAAGACTGACAGAATTTTAGGGTCTATTGCCTAATCTATGGGCTGGGTTTTGTATCTTCAACACATTCAACTTTTAATGTAGTAATTCGGATGTCAAAATGACATCACACTAGACAGATATCACAAAGCTTCCAGATACAAGTCAGATTTTTCGTATGCACACCTTACCTTATGGCATCACGTTTCTTGAAAGAGGATGGCTGTCGTCTAATAACGTTCTGATTCAAGATGAACATAAAGCCATACTTGTTGATACGGGTTATTGGACACATGCCGATCAAACTGAACGGCTGATTAGAGGCATCCTAAATAATCGTGCGCTTGATATTATTATCAATACGCACTTGCACAGCGATCACTGTGGCGGTAATGCTCATTTACAACAAAGCTATAGTGAAGTCCAAACTTTAATTCCAGCTGGTCAAGTTGCTTTTGTTGACACTTGGGATGCTGAAGCGCTAACTTATGCACCTACTGGACAATATTGTCCGCCTTTTTATAGAACTGGCATTTTAAATAACGGGGATGGGTTCAAAATCAATGCAACATTTTGGCGTGTGATCACAGCGCCCGGGCACGATCCTCACTCCATCATTCTTTTTAATGAGGAAGATCGAATTCTTATATCTGCGGATGCACTTTGGGAAAATGGATTTGGAGTAGTCTTTCCCGAAATTGAAGGTAATAAAGCCTTCGATGAAGTTCAATCTACTTTACAAATCATTGAGCAACTCAAGCCAAGCATAGTATTACCAGGTCATGGCTCTAGTTTCAAAGACGTATCTGCGGCTTTAGCTCGCGCAAGAAGCAGGCTAAAACAATTTAAAAACTCACCCGAAAAGCATGCGGCCTACGCAGCTAAGGTGCTACTGAAATTCAAGCTTTTGGAGCTGCAAAAAATCAAAACTGAAACTTTTTACACATGGGCTTTTAATTGCAGTTATTTGAAGCTCTTACAAAAAGAATACGCACCTCAAATGAGCTTTAAAAGTTGGTTTGAGTTCCAATGCATAAGTCTTACGAAAAGTAACGCCTGCAGAATTGAAGATAACTGCATCATCAACATCTAATTTATTTCATAAAAACAAAAACCCCCACTCATCTGAGTGGGGGTTTCTGAGGCTGTAATAGCCTGACGATGTCCTACTTTCACACGGGAACCCGCACTATCATCGGCGCTAAGTCGTTTCACTGTCCTGTTCGAGATGGG
>Ga0213920_1001040_pt1 | contig 16816 bp, 15 predicted proteins | sample McNCre1117MG_FD_161054 | JGI IMG/M metagenome (GOLD analysis project Ga0213920, IMG submission 161054) | Freshwater microbial communities from McNutts Creek, Athens, Georgia, United States - 11-17 MG | ecosystem: Environmental > Aquatic > Freshwater > Creek | place: USA: Georgia | collected...
AGCAGGATTCGAACCTGCGAAGTTTTCACAGCAGATTTACAGTCTGCCCTCGTTGGCCGCTTGAGTATCTCCCCATTTCCTAGACTAGGCCGTTTTGTTTGTCTAAGCGGTTGCAAATATATAAACAGTTTTGATGTTTGCAAATTAAAATACTACTTAATTTTGCTATTATTTTTAATCTATTGGTATTGAATAAAATAAAAAAATCTCCCATTGGGAGATTTTTTTATTTTCACTAGTTGTAAGCTTTATTTAGCCAAAAGTTCAGCAATCTTGTTGCGTAGATCAGTACCTCTTAAGTCTTTTGCAATCACTTTTCCAGAAGCATCTAAGATGAAAGTTGCTGGAATAGATTCAACCTGGTATTGTTTCGCAATAGGCTCTTCCCATTGTTTGAGGTGAGAGATTTGCGTCCAATTCAAATGATCTTTTGCGATTGCTGCTTTCCAAGCTTTAGCTTCGTTATCTAAAGAAATGCCAACTATGTTAAGCCCTTTGGAGTGAAACTCCTTGTAAATGGCTACCATGTTTGGGTTTTCCTTGCGACAAGGACCGCACCAAGAAGCCCAAAAATCAACAATAGTAATTTTACCTAAACTCTCTTTTAAAGAAATTTCTTTTCCGTCGGGATTAGGCGCTGAAAAATCGGATCTTCATTTAGCTCCACCAACAGATGGTGCTGCTGCAGCTGGTCCACCTTTTAGTTTGCCTAATGCTTCTTTAACTGCTTTTCCAGGTTTTGTATTTTGCAAAGACTCTTCTAATTTATTGAACATCGCTTCTGCTTTCTTAATATCAGTGCTTGGGTCATTTAAAACACCTTGTAAGATTAGCACAGAAATAAATGATTTTGGATGTGTTTCAGCATACGTTAAGTATTTTGCTTTTGAAGCGATACCCACTTCTTGTTGAATTTTACCAAATTCTTGCATCAATTTATTGATTGTAGCAGTGTCTTTAGCTTGTTGAGCGGCTTGCATTGCAGGCGTATTTTTAGTTTGAAAATCAACTAATTTCTTTTGAACTTTAGTAAGTTCTTCGTTGAATTTCACGTATTCGTCATTATTATACGTTCCTGAAACTTTTGATTTTTGGATACTATCTTTATTGATTTCAATAGTTACTTCTTCGCCATTTTCTAAAATGAATGGAATTGGAGCCTGAGCGCCTTCTAATTTGATGGTATAAAAAGCAGGTTCTGTAATTTTACCTTTCATTTCAAACTTACCATTCTCTACTTTTACAGTATCTTTTGCAACTACTCCTGTTTCGTCTTGAGTTTCAAGAATAACTGTTTTTCCGTTTTCGATTCCTTTTGCAGTTCCGGAAATTAGGTATTCACCTTTTCCAACTTTGCTACAAGCAACTAATACTACAGTAGCAGAAAGTAATAAAATTATTTTTTTCATTATGAATTTGTTAAATGATTTAAGTTGGCAAAAGTATCTAAAATTATAAAGTATCACCACTTTTTGAACTTAAATTTTTGTTATAGTTTTTGTTTTAAGTTAAATTAAGATGGTCTAGGTCTTAATTTGGATTTGGAATTAGCACTTTAATGAAAAAAGCACCCTAAAATAGAGTGCTTTGGTATCATAAGTTGAATTGGTCTTATTCTTGGTTGATGGTTTTTCTCCAAGTAAAGTTATTCAAGATGTGTCTTTTAGCAAAACGTCCTGGAGAATCAGCATTCACCATTTTTACGTAAGTAGCTTTTGGTACACTAATGTATTCGTAAACACTACCATTTGAGAAATTGATAATTAATCGTCCATCAACAAATTTGTAATCTGTTATAGTAGAAGTTGCGATAGTCTCCGTGTACTCAGGTAAGTTTTGTTTAATCGTTTCAGGATTGATGCTTACAAGAAAGTGATAGGCCTCAATAATTTGTTTACTATTTTCTTCTGCCGCTTTTAAACCTGCTTCATCTCCTTGAAATTTATCAGGATGGGCGTCTTTCATCGCATTACGATAAATGGTTTTTAAATCTTTAAGATCGACAGTTTTGTCTACATTTAATAACTTACGGTATTCAACTATTTTTTTCATAAATAAAGATAACTATTTGTCTTTTAGTTTGTTTGATTTGGAAATTAAATCCAAAAACGACAAATTTTTTGCAAAGGTACACTTTTTTTTAAGTTTTTGGTTTTAGCCCAAAGAATATTCTTAAAAACAAGGGGTAAAACAGAATTAGTATTGAGGCTTGTTATTGGCTTTGTCAAAGTTTTTTGACTTTTTAGGGTATTTATTGTAGCTAATATCGCTTGGATTTTCAATGATAGATTTGATTGTGATCCAATCGCCAATTGTATGATTTGTTGACGCTAATTTATAATCCAAAAGGTATTCTCCACAAAAGTAGTTACCATTTTCATCTTGTTCCATTATTCCTGTATAAACTCCTTTTTGTAGCATTTTATCGTGTGAAGATTTAGACATAATCTCGATTTTTATATTTTTTAGACTGCAAACTTAATCAATTATTGTTTGTTTAGGCTGAAAAGGAGATTCTACTTACTTTTGTACTATGGAAAAACAATTTCGTCCAAGCCCTAATGCTTTTAAAAATACCTTTTGTGTTTTTAACGAATTTCCTGTCTCTGCTATTGAAGGATTGTCGGTTCAATATGAAAGTAAAGCAGGAAGTTCGTACTATTACACAAAAGAAGGAATGTATCGTTTGTCCAATCATTGGGGGAGACTGGCGAATAGCAAATGGCGTTTAGAACCGATGGAAGTAGAGTCGCTGTCAAAATACAAATTAGGTTTTGCGCTTTGGACCAATTTTTATCCTGATAATGCGACTGAAAAGTTGTATTATTTGGAAGCCAATTTTGAAAAGAAAACGGTAAATTACCAACATAAGAACAATCCCAATTACAATCAAAAAGCAGTACTTAGAACGAGTTTTGAAACGACTAAGAGAATAAAACAGATTCGGAATTTATTTGAATTGACTTCTTGGGCAAAGTATTTTGAGTATGATGATTTAGACGATTTGAGAATGAAGATTATTAATGGACTGATCTATACTGAAAAGTCTTTGGAAGAAATTAAACGAGAACAACTCTAATTGATATATGGGAAGAAATAACGAAAGAAATATCAAAAAGCATAACGATAAATTGCACAAAGAGCAAGATAAAGTTAAAAAAGCGGCAATGGCTCGAAAAGAAAAATTGAAGCAAATTACCAAACAATTCAACGCAAACAAGCAAGACGAATCAACTAATTAAGATATGGAAAACAACGATTTCAATTTGTTACAACAAGAAGTGCAAAAAATAATTGATTTAATTGCGGCTAAAAATGGTAAAGAAGCCAACAATAAATTAGTGGAGATTAGTCAGCAACTAGATGATTTTCTTGATTTTTCGGATGATGATGCCGACTTAATCGAAATTAGTAAATACCAAGTGTTGCTGAATCAATTGCATCAAAAAATTAACGAGCTAAATTAATGGCGATACAAAGTTGTTTTTGTGGCTCGGGAATTTCATTTAACCAATGTTGCCAATCCATTCTTGAAGGAAACCAACAAGCTAAGACTGCCGAGGCTTTGATGCGATCCCGTTATTCTGCCTACGCAATCCACAATGTAGATTATTTAATTGCAACAACTCATCCTTCTCAAAGAGCGAACTATTCGAAAGAGGAAATTACATTTTGGGCAACCAGTAATCAATGGCAGCGACTAGAAATAGTGGCTGTTACTCCAACTACTGTAACTTTTAAAGCCTATTATTTAGACTCCAATAAACAATTACAAGTGCATCATGAGCATTCTCGATTTGTATTTGAAAATGGAGAATGGTTTTATGTGGATGGCGATTATTTTGAAGGCTAAACTATTTGATTTTTTCGAGTTCTAAATTCAATCGATTTTGTTCAGCTTCTAAATCTTCCAATTCTTTTTCAAAATCTTCGATTTCTTTTTTTATTTTTTTTAGCTCTTCACTTTTCTCAGCCGAAGTTCGCAATACTTTAAAATCACTCGCTTTGGCTAGTTTTTCTTTTGCAGTATCTAAATCGTCTTTGGTGACAGCCATTTCATTTTCAATGGCAGCAATTCGGTCTATTATTGTTTGTTTTTTCTCTTTTGCAGTTCGTTCTGCTTCTGCTTTTTCTTGCTCCTCAAGTAATCTTTTTTGTTCCTCGATTTCTTTTTGCTGTAACAAAAACTGTCTGTTTTCAAGTTCGGTTTTTTTGTTTTTAGCATCCAATTCTTCGCTACGGTTGTTTTGGATAATGTTAAATACAACTGTAGTGATTATGAAAATGATGGCTACAACGGCAATGAATCCATTTTTGGACAACCCTAAAAAAGCAGCGTTAGAAACCTTTTTTGGAGGTTGTGGAGCGATTACTTCTTCTACTTGAAATGGTGGTGGAGTAACAGCAACTAATTCATGCAGTTCTTCCACATCTCCGGCATACTTCCATTTTTCCATTCCTTCAAACCAAACTGGTGTGGTTTTGGCAATTTTCATGGCTCTTAATTCGTCAAAACTAAAAGGACCTGAACTTTCAGTTCCATTATGTAAAAAGTATTTTTTCATGATTGGATTTATATTCAAAAATAGGGTTTTTAATTTCCGATACAATCTCTTTATGTCTAAGCTTAAATAGGCAAGAGGTGTGCTACGGCTTTTATAAAACGAGGTAAATATAGGTTAAAAATTAGAATTAATTTTTATTCAATTTCCTTTTTATAAACTTTCGAACTAAGGTAAATGTGTCATGAGTTATTTAAATATTTTTAATGCCCAAAGCGAAAGGATTAGCTTCGCTGAACTTCGTTTCGCGCACGAGCGGGGAATTTGCGCGCTGGGAATTAAACTAAAAACCTAAAAATCCTTCTTCATCTTTAATTTTTTCAATTTCAATTTTAGTTTTATATGCTTCAATTTCAGTTTGCGCCCATTTTCTAATATTTTCAAGTTTATTATTTTTTAGTTGCATAACTAAATTTAGTCTGGATGTTAAATAAGGAACCCTAGAACCCCAAGTTGTAAGCGAATGTAGATTTGCAGATAATTCATCTAAAATACGATCATCATTTCCAAAAAGGTTAATCAGTGATTCAGTAAAATAAAACCAATGAGCACCATCTTCATCAAATAGAGGTACAGTCCTAATTATATTCGGGACAACTTGTTTATTTTGTGTGAGCCAAAGTAAAAGTTTATCATTTCTCTCTGGATTTTTAAAAAAATGATTATTTGAATTTGTATCTCCAAAAAAACTCAAATCAAATATATTCCAAAATTTAATTATATTATTTTCGTGTATGAATTTTGAGTAAATATTCCAACAATTATTAAAATCAACATCTAGTGTTAAATTTGCAATATTTGCTATATGAGGTTCACCTGACGAAAATACAGAAAGTGATTCGAAATATTCTAATATTTGATATGACAAGGTTACACATATTTTTTCTTGGAATGTATTTATCAACAATATCATTATTTCTTCCCATGAATACAAATCAATACTTCTAACTATACTAATGTTTATTAATAAATTTTCCTCCTCTACTATAGACTTAATATAAGTTAAAATCTCCATATTAATAATTGTTTCATTATTTTTATATGCCCATATTAATGTGCTGAAAGTATCAATAATTAAAATTTTTCCATTTTCAAATTCTTTAATCAATTCAAAATACTTTATAAGTTCTGAAGTGCTTAATTTAATTATATCATGCTTTATAATTTCTAATTTGTTAGAAGTTGTGTTATTATTACAAATCAACTGTATTAATTTTAATATATTTTCAAAATTAAGTTCAATGTAGCGGAATACATAAAAAGCAAATGAAGATTTATGTATGATGAGTTTGTTATAAATTTCTATTATTTTTTCTTTTTCCAAGGCACTAATAAACCCAATGAAAAATGAAATATTATATTGTTTATTTTCTAATTTTAAAATTTCAGAAATTAGTTTTTCAGTAAAGTCTTGATCATAACCATTGAGCTCTACAAGTTTTTTTCCGAAATCAAAAGAGTAATATTGATTACCTGTTAAAAGATTCTGAAAATAAGGACGTATATCTAATTTTTCTGAAATGACTTCCTCAGCAAACTTCTCAGCTAGTTTTTTACCTTTATTTTCATATTTTTCCTCGTCTTTAAGCGTTTTAATTATTATTTTGGGTTCAGATACATTATATAAGATTCTTTCTTCTATAGAATTGGTTTTTAATTGGTCAATATATCTAGCAATAAACTCTCTTTCTGTTTCTTCCAATCTAATAAAACTTACTTGAGAATATAAACTTTTGATTATATCATCTCTGTCAACTATATTCTCATATATAATATCAATAAAAAACTTCAGTTTATCTGTTTCAAATTTGAATTCAAATAAGTTAGTAATGTTATTGTAAATTATTCTTTGAGCAGATAATTGATGTTCATTTTCAAAAGAAAAAAACACAGATAATAGTTCAATTATTTTTTCTCTATATTCATTAATTTCTTTAGCTGATTTAGGTCTATAATCTTCTAAAGTTAATAAACCTCCTTGTTTTTCTGCTCCTAACATTTTATTAATATTAAAGCTTGGAGTGAATGCTCTTTCACAAGACTTTATTACTAAATAATCAAAATCCGGATCTTTTTTTTCTAAAGCCCATTCTAAAATTTCTAACCTTTGTGTATAGTTTACTTCTGTCCCTGCTAAATAAATCCTAAAAAGCTGTGTAAAATAATCCGTTGAATTATTAGAATAATGAGTTTCAATTTCTGCAACAGCAAAACACATCAAAACTTTTGAAGCTTCAACAAATGTTGACTCTCTGAAGCATAATCTTTCAAGTGCCCAAACAAGGTTTTGTCTGCCTTCAACAATTGAACTAAGATATTCTTTAGGTTTGTCTAAATAATTTTTAGTTAGTACTTTTACAGTAGCCTCAGGATTCACGGTAACGATTGAGCGAAAAAGGCGTGAACCCATATTAGAATTTAAAATTTCCGCTGTAGAAAAATTTCCATCAACCCCCCATATAGTTTCAACAAGTTTTTTTGCATTGCCAACTCCACCAAGTTGATTAAGCTGGTCAGCAAGTGGAATTATTAAATTTCTAGGAATACTTTCTATAAATGATTCATATATTACAATATTTAAATCTTCCCAAAATAGAATCGACAATTTTAAAGAAAGAGGATTTGGTCTAATTATAAGTTTATTTCCTCTTCTTTCAATCACACCCTTACCTAAGTATTTTTTAATTGTTTGTTCAACATAATCGCTATCAATGTTCAAGAATTTTGAAAAAAAGTGTGTGTGTTCTAAAAGAAGATTGTATTCTTTTTTATTTATAAAATAAAACTCTTCAGAAGGATATTCAAAATATTTAAAAACAGAACATAATTTCAAAATTTTAAAATCCATCTCATTTTTAACTTCTCTGCCAAAAATTAATTTTTCTAGTAGCTCTTTATCAAAACCTTGATTTAAGTCATTTTTATTGATTGCTGCTCTAACAAAGTTTATTGCCATTTTTGGATTACCTTCAGAAAAACTGATTAGATATTCAATATCACGGTCATTTAAAGTACTATTATGATACTCACTTCTTAATATTTCTTCAACTACAGAGTTGAATATTTCTCCATTGAGTTGTATTAAATTACATAACTCATTATTTGGGTTAGTTACTTTTTCATAATCAATTGTTATTAAAGTTTGTAAACTTCCTTGTCTCGATACTTCTTCAATAAATATTTCATGATTTTTAGGATCACAATTATCTAAAATCAAAATTGCTGGATAGGTAGTAACTGTACTCCTTATAAAGTCAAAGATATTTTGAATATTCCCTTTACCTATGTCAAAATAGACTATATTATCAGATAAAGATTTTCTGTTGACATCAAAGTTACCATCAGTATCAGGCTCCCCTGGAGAGAAAGTTTCACAAATTAATCTAGTTTTACCAATTCCCGAAACACCTTCAATTCTAATATTTTTTTTATTAAAAACATCTATTCTAATTTTTTCAATTAAGTTATTTATTTCTTTATTTGTTTTAAAATTAGATGAGTTACTGGGATGAGATTTTAACTCAGACCATATCTGTATTCCAAGTGGTCTTAAAATGCCACAGCATAATTTAACATAAGTAACAGTGGAAATATATTCATTAACCCAATCTACTATTTTATTTGAATCATAAATTTCTATTTTCGCATTTTTTGCATATTTGTTACCTTTGATTGATTCAATTGCTTCTCTAAAACTATCTATTCTATCTTGTAAATGTTGTTCAACATAATCATCTGTAGTGAATAAAATATAAGTCCCTCCTGCATCGAATAACTCCTCAATCTGTCCTTTTAAAGCATTTTTTTTTGTATTTAGAATTTCATTTCTACAATCTACTTTTTGCATTGATGTAGCCTTAGACTGAAAAAGACAAAATGTATCGTTTATCCATCTAGAATCTCTGCAATCAGTTGTTTTTATTCTACCATCTTCTCCACCATCAGGAGTTGTAATATTTTGTGGAACATATATTTGGCAATCAGGGAATTTGTATTTACCGTATTCTAAATGAAGTAGTCTTAAAAGAAGCTCAGTCAATTGATTTGCTTTTAAGCTTTTTATATTTTCTAGAGTAATTGTATTCATGTTTTTTATTTATTATATAAAATATTCTTAAAAGTTTTAATTAATTTAATTTTGCTACACAATCCAAATCTCTTCCTCACTCAAACCATACAACGCATACACCATTCTCTTAATTTATTTCCTCCCTTTCTTCTCCTTCACAAACAACCCAGTGGTATATTTCTCATACAACTCAAATAAAAACTCCATGCGTTTGGCTTCGCTAGTGAAGGCTTGTTTGCTGTAGGCAGCATCAACGGCTTTGTCTAGTTCGTTGTGGGCTTTTACTAGAGCGGGTGGCATGGTTAACGGATTGTATAAATCAGCTAATGAACTTGTAGAGAATGAAGCTCGAACATCTAAAACCTGTTGTGCTTTTTCTTCTATCGTTTTTATGTGTTTTTCGGATGGATTCTCAGGCCAAGGATAGTTGTTGTAGACAATATCTTTTGAATATCTGAAGTCACTTTTTAATCTCCCACAAGTGGTTTTAACCCATGCCATGTGCATAACTGAATTCAAAATACCGAAATGAAACAGTGTTCCATTCGGAATAATTAAACAACTATCTGCACCAACATAGCTTTTATCAAAAAAACCTATAGGTATATATTTTCTATTTTCAGATGAATGTCTTGGTATTAAAATGAAATCTTGTCCTTTTGGCTGTGTAATTTGTGCAAATAAATGAGGTGTTTGTGCTAATTGTGGACGTGATGATTTTTCTCTAATCAATTTTACTTTTTGAACTCTTTCTAATACATGTTTTAACCCCATTAATTTATTAGGTTCGATTCCTTCTAACCATAAACACCATCTCTTTTTATTGTTTATAAATTCTTGAGCAGAAATCAACTCTTTAAAGTAATTTATAGATTCTGGCTCTTTATTAACAAATTCATTTTTTTCTTCATTAGAAAATAGTAATTGACCACCATCGGCAGGCATATTTCCGAAATTCATAACTGGAACTTTACATATTGCATTTGTTTTTTTATCTATAAAAATATTTTTAGCATCAATTAGATAAGGGTTGATATTTTTTGCTTTAATTTCCAATGCTTCACCTTTAATATCCTCATATTCAAAAATATATTTATCATTTACATTAAAATTTGCAAATCCTATAATCACACAATATACAGCCGCATTTCCTTTAGCCTCATTACTCCATTTAAATGTTCTATGTGCAAAATGTATTTTAATATTATAATTATTTAGCATTTCATTCCATAATATAGCAGTTTGTAAGCCTTGAACAATGGAATTAGTAGATACAAAAGCCGTTTTTACTTTTGTGTCTTGCATATATTTCGCAGCATTTATATACCAACCTGTGACATAATCTAATTCACCAACATTTTTAGAATTATTAAACACTTCTGTTAAATCTTCCTTTTGTTGTTGATTCATAATTCTTGAACCAATAAAAGGAGGATTTCCAATTATGTAAGACAATTCATTTTTTAAAACAACATCTTCCCAATCTACTCTTAAAGCATTTCCATGTACAATTTTAGCCGATTTTTTTAATGGTAAACGGGCAAAGTATTGTCCAAATTCATGACTAATTTGCATGTTCATTTGGTGGTCAATTAACCACATGGCCACTTCGGCAATACGTGCTGGAAATTCTTCATATTCAATACCGCACATCATATCCACATCCAAAAGCATTATTTCTCGAACATCAAGAATTCCTTGCCCAGATTTGTATAAGGCTCGTAAAATCTCTAATTCTAATAAACGTAATTCACGATAGGTAATAACTAAGAAGTTCCCGCAACCACAAGCGGGGTCTAAGAATTTGAGTTGGCTAATTTTTTTATGAAATTCGGGCAACTTGTTTTTATTGCCTTTGATATTTTCAAACTCTGCCCACAATTCATCTAAAAACAAAGGCTTAATTAGTTTTAAGATATTGCTTTCACTGGTGTAATGCGCTCCTAAGTTTCTACGTTCTTTAGGATTCATGACACTTTGAAACATGGAGCCAAAAATAGCCGGTGAAATTTTACTCCAATCGATGTAACAACAATCCAACAAGGCTTGGCGCATTTTGCTATCAAAACTGGCCATGGGTAAAATTTCTTCAAACAATTTTCCATTCACATACGGAAAGTCGTTCAATTGCTCGTCTAAGTTTTTGAATCGCTTGTCTTTTGCAGTATTTAATACTTGGAATAGTTCTTGAATCTTAGAGGCTAAGTCGCTTCCATCTTCAGCAGTTCTATTTTCAATGTATTCTTGAAATTGTTGTTTTTCAAAAATGGTGGTGTCCTCGGCAAACAAACAGAATAAAATACGAACCAAATAGACTTCTAAGGGATGTCCTTCATAACCAATTTCTTCTAATCGGTCGTGGAGTTTTCCCATCAACTCCGCGGCTTTGATGTTGGCAGGGTCTTGTTCTTTGAAGGTTTTCTTTTGATAACCCAAAAGATAACCAAAGCTTTGCACGTTTTGAATTAATTCGTCAATGGTAAATTCTAAAGTGGTTTGTTCTTCGGTATCGTACAATCTGAAAATATGGAAATCGCATACCAAAACGTATTTTGGTAATTCGTTTTGTTTTAAACCGTGTGTATAATCAATGGCTTGTTGAAAAGCTTTGTCCAGGTTTTTGCCCCGACTTTTCATTTCTACTAAAATAGTTCCTTTCCACAATAAGTCGATGTAGCCATCGGCATCGGATAGTTTCTTTACGCGGTGTTCAAAGGTTCCAATTTTCTTACGAGTTATTCCAAATACATCAAAAAAAGCGTCTAAAAAAGGTTTAGCATCCGCTTCTTCATTGGTAGTGTCTTTCCATTCTTTGGAAAATTTAACGGCACGGTCTTTTATTTCGTTCCAACTTAGTGCCATCTGTTTGTCGATTTAATTGTAATTAAATTTCCAAATAGAATAGCAAACAATTCTCTCAGAATTACTTCCTGAAATTGTTCTTCTTTGCTGTTGCGAATAGTGTCCTGAATAGTGGAGTTATGAAAATACAAACAGTATTTTTCATAGGCTTGGAGTACCAAAACGGAATCAAGTTGGCTCAAGAATTTCTTGAGCACTGGGGGCTGGGATAGGGGCATTACTGTAAATTTGGGTATTAGATCTTGCCCAAATATAACACTTTTCTTATTTCCCGATACAAAAATTTGCAAATATATTACCAAGTAACTCATCGTTAGTTACTTGTCCTGTAATCAATCCAAAATGATACAACGCTTCTTTAATATCCAAAGCCATTAAATCGCTAGAAAGGTTGGATTCCAATCCAAATTTGACTTTCTGAATTTCATCCAAAGCTTTGAGTAATGAGTCGTAATGACGCGTATTGGTCACAATGGTCTCATTGTTGCGTAAAGCTCCAGTGTTTACAAAGGAAAGTAAGGTGTTTTTGAGTTCGTTTATGCCTTCTTTGTTTTTAGCAGAGATAAAAAGGGTTGTCGGTTGTTGGTTGTTAGTTGTTAGTTTTTCGTGTATTGCTGACGTGATTTTTTCTGAAATCAAATCTCTTTTATTAATCACTATTAGGATTGTTTTTTGGGGATATTGATTTTGTGTTTTGTTTAAAGCTACAATTAGTGTGTCTAAAGCTCCATCTACCATTAACTCTACGCCATCAACTAAATAAAGTACTACTTGTGCTTGTTCTATTTTTTCAAAAGTCTTTTGAATCCCAATGCTTTCGACCACATCTTTTGTTTCGCGGATTCCAGCGGTATCTATGAATCTAAAGCCAACGCCTCCAATAACCAATTCATCTTCAATAGTGTCGCGTGTGGTTCCTGCAATGTCTGAAACAATGGCGCGCTCTTCGTTTAACAATGCATTCAGCAAAGTAGATTTCCCTACATTGGGTTCGCCCACGATAGCCACAGGAATTCCGTTTTTAATGACGTTACCTACTGCAAATGAGTCAATCAGTCTTTTGAGAACAAATTCGATTCGGTTTAACAATTCATGAAATTGAGTTCGGTCGGCAAATTCGACATCTTCTTCAGCAAAGTCCAATTCCAATTCGATTAGCGAAGCAAAGTTCAATAATTCTTCACGCAGTTTGGCAATTTCGTTAGAGAATCCGCCACGCATTTGTTGCATTGCGATTTGGTGAGAAGCTTCGTTATCTGACGAAATTAAATCCGCCACGGCTTCGGCTTGTGATAAATCAAGTTTGCCATTCAAGAAGGCTCTCAAAGTAAATTCACCTGCATTGGCCATACGACAGCCTTTTCGAAGTAATAGTTGAATGATTTGTTGCTGAATGTAAGTAGATCCATGACAGGAAATTTCAATGGTGTTTTCTCCTGTATAGGAATTAGGACCTTTAAAAATAGAAATTAAAACTTCGTCTAAGGTCTTTCCATCATCAATAATATGTCCTAAATGTAAGGTGTGGGTTTTCTGTTGTTTTAAATCTTTGTTCTTGATTGATTTAAAAACACTTGCGCCAATTTCAATGGCATTTTGACCAGATACCCTAATTATTGCAATTGCTCCCGCTCCCGAAGGTGTTGCTAAAGCTACGATGGAATCGTTGTACATCATTTTTTATTATTCTATGATGCAAATATAATAAAACTCCAGCGGTATATTTTATTATTGTTGTGTAGGCTATTATTTGTGTTAAATAAATGTAAATAACTGATAATTATCATGTTGTGTTGTTTTTATATTGATTAACTTAGAGGTAAGAAATTATAAAAACACTATAAAAATGAAAAAGATTCTATTTCCCACAGATTTTTCTGAAGCTGCGAATAATGCTTTTGTCCATGCTTTAGAATTTGCAAAACTAGTTCATGGCGAATTGGTTTTATTGCACACATTTGAATTACCCGTATTTGATAACCAATTTTTTCCAGAGAATTATGCTGCAATTTATGATTCGGTAGAATTAAGCGAATTTGATTTATTTAAGGATGAAATTCCTAAACTGAGGGCTATTGCTGAAGCGCATCATTTGGACAAAATAAAAATGTCTCACCGATTGAAAGACGGTGATTTAGTTGCTAATATAAAAGGTGCTATCAAAGAGGATCAAATTGATTATGTGGTAATGGGAACTTCTGGAGCTACAGGTTGGGATAGTTTTTTTATGGGGACTAATACGGCATCAGTAGTTACTGCTGTTGGTGTGCCTGTTTTTTGTGTTCCTTCGGATGCGCCCGTTACTAAGATAAAAACGATCGGCTTTACTACACGATTTAGAGCCAAAGATAAAAAGGCATTACGAACTATCTTGGAATTAGCACCTAAAGCCAAAGCCAAAGTGAAATGTTTGTATGTGAAAACTTCTGATTCAGATGTTTCTAAAGAAACAATTGCTAAATGGGAAGAGGAATTCAAATTGGAGCCTGTTGAGTTTTTTGTAATCGATAGTGATGACATCCAAGCAACTATTTTGGATTTTATTATGTATAAGGATATTGATGTTCTGACATTATTACCTTATAAAAGAGGTTTCTTTGAAGGTATTTTTAAACCGAGTTTGACTAAAAAATTAACCACAGATTTTGAAATTCCAATTTTGTCAATCCCTATGGCATAAAGCATTTATATTGAACTATTCAAAAAAAGAAAAACCGCTATCTTTTAAAAGTATAGCGGTTTTTTATTTCAATTTTGGTTGTTAGTTCTAAGCATTCAGCATTACTGGCATCACCAACATGGTAACGGTTTCTCCTTCTTCTAAACCATCTACTGGAGTAAGAATTCCGGCACGGTTAGGCAAAGACATTTCTAACATAATCATATCTGATTGTAAGTTGGTCAACATCTCAGTTAAGAAACGAGAGTTAAAACCAATTTGCATATCGTCTCCTTGATAATCACAAGTCAATCTTTCTTCAGCTTTGTTAGAGTAATCAATATCTTCAGCAGAAACGTTTAATTCAGCACCCGCAATTTTCAAACGAATTTGATGGGTAGTTTTGTTAGAGAAAATAGCCACACGACGAACAGAACTCAAAAATTGAGTTCGGTCAATCATTAACTTGTTTGGATTTTCTTTTGGGATAACCGCTTCGTAGTTTGGATATTTTCCATCGATTAAACGACACATCAACAAATAATTGTCAAATGAGAATGTAGCGTTAGAATCGTTGTATTCAATTTTTACTTCAGCATCCGAAGCACCTAATATACTTTTTAAAATATTCAAAGGTTTCTTTGGCATAATGAAATCAGCTACTTGCGAAGCTGTAACATCTGTACGTGCATATTTTACTAATTTGTGAGCGTCTGTTGCCACAAATGTCAAACCTTGAGGAGAGAATTGAAAAAATACTCCTGACATAACTGGACGTAAATCATCGTTTCCAGCTGCAAAAATAGTTTTGCTAATAGCTGTTGCCAATACATCAGCAGGAACTAAAGTAACCGAAGGTTCATCTAAATTTACTGATTTTGGAAATTCTTCACCTGGAGCATACGCCAAAGCATATTTACCAGAATTTGAACTAATTTCGATAGTATTGTTTTCTTCTACTGTGAAAGTTAAAGGTTGTTCAGGAAATGTTTTAAGGATTTCCAAAAGCAATTTGGCAGGAACAGCAACACTTCCTTGACTGGTAGAATCAATGTCTAAAGTAGCCGACATGGTAGTCTCTAAATCAGAAGCTGAAACAGTCAATACATTGTTGTTCAATTCAAATAAGAAATTATCTAATATAGGCAAGGTATTATTGCTATTGATAACGCTTCCTAGAACTTGTAATTGTTTTAATAAGTACGAACTCGATACTATAAATTTCATCTGTTATATTTTATATTTTTTGGGATATACTTTTTTACAAATATATCTTAAACTAGTTTAGTATGGAAAATTTTTTATTAACATCTATCTACTGTATTTTCTTTTTCTAAGGAAAGTAAAAACAAAGCCAAAGAGGGTCAATACAACTATTGGTAGCCCGATAGTTAGGAATTGTGTAAAGGTATAGTTTTCATGGACCTTTTCTTTGTCTAATAAAGGCAAGTCTAAATCTTTGGAACGAATGTTAATAAGTCCATTATCGTCCAATAAATAATTGACACAATTCATCAGAAAATCTTTGTTATCGTATAAATTTCCAGAGCGTTGATCGTAGCCCAACTCCACAGGAAGCAGGTTTTTGTCCAATTGGTTTTTGATTACATCTCCATCCGAAATTACAATCATTTTACCCGATTTGCCTTTGGTTTGAAAATTATTTTGATCAAATGCCAACACTCGATTTTCAAACATTGAATGGAAATTACCTTCTAAAAGCACCGCTAGGGGTATGTTTCCTTTGTTTAAATAATCTGCGGGAGTTGTTTCTTCGTTCACTATATTCAAATTGATTTCAATGGGTGTACCAATACGTTTTGAATAGAGTGACGATTGTAATAATACCGTTTTCTTAATGCCGTTTTTTAAAGTGTCAATGGCATTGGCAAAATCAAATTTGATTCCGCCCAAATTTTTTACAATAGGGTGTTTGCTTTGTGGATGAACTAGTGGAGCAAATTTCCAATTGAATTCTTGAAATTGCGTTGCGCTTCCTTGTTCTCCCGAAGCTAATTTTATTGGGCTACCTTGTTCGTCTTTGACTAAATCAGGGTAAATTCGGACTCCGTATTTAAAGAAAAAATCATTCAAATTCAAATCTCTTGGAAAAGCCAAAGCGCTTCCTGTGGGACTGTATAAACTATCCATTTCAGCCACTACTTGATCGACTAACCAAATCGTTTCCCCGCCATTAACAATGTACTGATCCAATACTTGCTTTTCGCCTTCAGAAAAGGCTTCTGTGGGTTTGGCAATGATAGCTAAATCGTATTTTTTTAATGCTTCAAGGGTATTACTAGGGTGTTGGGCAACCGAATCTAAAGTAAAAGGACCAATGTGGTAACTTTCTTTGGTTTGCAATAAAAATTTAGCAATATAGGCTTCGTGCAATTCGCCATTTCCTTTGATGATGGCGATTTTCTTTTGTTTATTTTGGGTAATTTTATGCAGCGCATCGGCAATGGAATATTCTAAATGTTGTACTGATCCAATTACTTTATCCGTAGTCGAAGCTCCCATAATATTTTTCAATAGAGGAATATTGACTTCTTTGTTATCATAAACGGCAATTGCCCAAGGAAAAACCATAGCTTGGGATTGCTTGCCTTTGTCGTCCACTGAAATATTGATAGGCGTAAGCCCTTTGCGGTACAATTCTTT